>Ga0207421_10008018_pt1 | contig 11074 bp, 7 predicted proteins | sample SodLakKL_010_SED_4_FD_187542 | JGI IMG/M metagenome (GOLD analysis project Ga0207421, IMG submission 187542) | Alkaline sediment microbial communities from Lake Tanatar, Kulunda Steppe, Russia - 8KL_010_SED (SPAdes) (version 2) | ecosystem: Environmental > Aquatic > Non-marine Saline and...
GCAAGGTAGGCGGCGCCGAGTGCAGTTGTTTCAGTGACTGTGGGCCGGACAACCGGAACTTCAAGAAGGTCGCTTTGAAACTGCATAAGGGTGTCATTTACAGTGGCTCCTCCATCAACCCGAAGCTCTTTGATCTCTATTCCGGCATCAGCATTCATGGCGGTCAGCAGATCGGTGACCTGGTAGGCGATAGAATCCTGCGCTGCACGCGCGATGTGGGCACGATTGGTGCCTCTCGTGATTCCTACCATTGTTCCTCTGGCGTGTTGATTCCAGTATGGCGCACCTAAACCTGCAAATGCGGGTACGAGATACACTCCATCTGAATCCTCTACCTTATTGGCGAAATATTCGACGTCTTTAGATTCCTGGATAATACTCATCTCATCTCGTAGCCACTGTACAACGGCTCCGGCAATAAATACCGAACCTTCCAGTGCATAAGTAGTTTTCCCATTAATTTTCCAGGCAACGGTAGTTAACAGGTTGTTTTCCGATTTAACCGGTTTGTCGCCAATATTCATCAACATAAAGCAACCTGTGCCGTAGGTATTTTTAACCATTCCTTTTTCAGTACACATCTGTCCAAAAAGAGCTGATTGTTGATCCCCGGCTATTCCGGCGATGGGTACCTTACTGGCAAATAGAGTAGTTTTTGTGTTCCCATACACTTCACTCGACTGTTTCACATCCGGAAGCATGCTTTTCGGGATGTCCATTAGTTCAATAATTTCATCATCCCAATCCATCGTGTTGATGTTAAATAGCAGGGTTCTGGAGGCGTTGGTTACATCTGTAATGTGAAGCTCTCCCTGCGTAAAATTCCAGATAAGCCACGAGTCGATTGTACCAAAAGCCAATTCGCCTTTTTCAGCTTTTTCGCGGGCACCATCTACGTTATCGAGGATCCATTTTACTTTAGTACCGGAAAAATAGGAGTCCAGCACCAATCCGGTTTTATCCTGGATCATGTCGGCATGACCCTGTTTTTTTAACTCATCACAATAATCAGAAGTTCTGCGATCCTGCCAAACAATGGCATTGTATACCGGCTCCCCCGATTCCCGATCCCACACAACCGTTGTTTCGCGCTGATTGGTAATTCCTATTGCTGAAAGCGCTTTTCCATTGATTCCGGCTGAAGCTACAGCCTCTGCTGCTGTACCCGCCTGGGTTGACCATATCTCTTGTGCATCGTGTTCTACCCAGCCCGGTTTAGGGTAAATCTGCCTGAACTCTTTCTGAGCTGTTGAGACAATAGCTCCTTTCTTATTAAATACGATGGCCCGGGAACTGGTTGTGCCCTGATCCAATGATAAAATATACTGTTCCATGGTAACGAGTGTTTTAGTTGTGAGTTAACTGGAAATGGTCGGATTGTACTCTTCGAGTAAATATCGATTAGCAAGCTTAATAAATTCTGATGTTTGATCTTTAGCCCATTTTTTGTCTTTATCTAACTCCTGCTGCATCAATATTGCTACAGTTTCTGCCATATCAATAGCGGCACGGGCATCTAAAAACAAGATTCGTACTCTGCGGGCAAGGAAATCCTCCACGGTTCGTGCCATCTCATGGCGTACGGCCCAAATCACCTGAGCTTTTATATAGGGATAATTTTCGTTGATTCTATCTCCCAAACCCGGATTATTATCAGTTAATTTTTCAAGGCCGGATCTATCAGTTCCATAAAAATAGAGCGGATCACTGAAATCAACGTTATCTGTAGCGCCGTGTATTTTCATGTTCTCTGAGCTGCTCTCCTTAGCTTCCAGTTTGTGAATTTTCACCGCTTTATCGACGGTATCCTGACCCATTTTTCGGAAGGTGGTCCATTTCCCGCCTGTAATAGTGATCAGGCCGGAATCAGATTCAATAATTTTATGGCTTCTGGAGATCTCCTTTGTTTTACCGGACCCGCCTTTAGGGGCTGCCAGCGGTCGCAACCCGGCAAATACACTCTTAACATCTTTTCTTTCCGGGGCTTTATTCAGGTATTTTTTTGCGGTGCTTAGAATAAAATCAATTTCTTCTTCAAGAGCCGTTGGCTCTAAGCTATACTCATCAAGGAGGGTGTCTGTTGTGCCCACAACCACTTTATCGTGCCATGGTACGGCAAACAACACGCGCCCGTCATCTGTCTTTGGGATCATGATAGCGTCTTTACCCGGCATAAACTCTTTGTCGAGTACAACATGTACGCCCTGGCTTGGCCGGATTGTTTTTATGTGATCCTGCTTATCCATCGACATAATCTCATCAACAAAAACTCCTGTGGCATTAATAACTGACTTTCCATTGAACGTAAATTCTTTACCGGTTTCAATATCCTTTGCTTTTACGCCAGAAATGGCTTCCCCGTTTTTTGAAAGGCCGGTAACTTTCATGTAATTAAAAATGTCGGCACCCTGCTCCATCGCCGTTTGTGCAACATTCAGGGCAAGTCTTGAGTCATCAAACTGTCCGTCATGGTAGACAACCCCTCCCTTTAATCCCTCTTGTTTGATGGTGGGAATTCTTGAGATGGTCTCCTTCTTCGAGATTCCTTTCGATTTACCGAGGCTCAGTTTTCCGGATAGCAGATCGTATGTCTTTAAACCAACGGAGTAGAATATTTTGTTGAAATAAGTATAGTTGGGGATTACAAAAACTTCGTTTTGGACAAGATGTGGTGCATTTTTCTGTAATAATCCCCTCTCCCGCAATGCCTCCCGAACCAAGTCAATATTTCCCTGTGCCAAATATCGTACTCCGCCGTGAACCAGCTTGGTACTCCGGCTGGATGTGCCTTTCGAAAAATCCGACTGTTCAAGAAGCAGTGTGCTTAACCCGCGCGAAACAGAATCCAGTGCAACGCCCAGCCCCGTAGCTCCCCCTCCAATGATAATGATATCCCAAACTTTGTCGTGGCTCTCTTTTAAGTATTTAAATCTTTTTTCTCTGTCCATATCTGTAATATATGCTGTGGAAACTGTTTTAACATGATCTAATAATATTATAAAGCAAAAGTATATGAAATACAAACGAAATTAAATGACACCGACCGAAAATGCCATTAACCCATCAAAAAGCCATTTTATAAAATATTAAAGCTTATTGACAACACTCAATAGTTTCGAGTTATTTCGTTATGAAAGTTATTTTGCGGAAATGGTACTGGTTTGTATTTTAAAACGAAAATTGAAAGCAAATTATGGGTATATCAGAACGGCACAAAATAATATTAAACAAACTGAAAGAACACAAAAAGGTGAATGTTCAGGACTTAAGCGATGAGCTTTCTGTTTCAGAAGTGACCATCCGGAAGGATTTAAGACTTTTGGAGGATAAAAATTTACTTTTCCGCACTCATGGCGGAGCAACGCTTTCAAATCCTTACACAAGTGATCGTCCGGTTTCGGAAAAAGCAAAGGTTCAGGCTAAAGAGAAAGGAGTGATAGCCAAAGAGGCCGTAAAGTTAATTGGCGATAACGACTCCATTATTCTCGGGTCAGGAACTACAGTTGCAGCTTTAGCGGAAGAAATTTATCCCACAAACAGAATAAATGTAATTACTTCTTCTCTGGATGTATCCCTCACACTTTCAGGTCGCGACAATATCGAAATTACTCAGCTCGGAGGACATTTACGGCCAAGCGCAAATTCGGTTGTGGGTCCATACGCAGAGCAGTTTTTGAATAATATTATATGCGGTATCCTTTTTTTTGGTGTCGATGGTGTTGACCTGGAGTACGGATTAACCACTACCAACCTAATGGAGGCGAGTCTGAATCAGAAGTTTATTGATGTTACGCAATACACGGTTGTACTTGCAGATCATACAAAGTTTGGAAGGCGTGGTTTTGGCAGAATTTGTAATATTGATCAGGTTCAGCATATTATTACGGATGAGAAAACATCAACGTCTGTAATTCGCGATCTGGAGAGTAAAGGTATTCGCGTTACAGTTGCGAAGTGATGGGCTTTACAAGGGGAATACAGTGGCTGAATTCTGAAGACAGCCACTGTTTTAAAAATTAAAGTCAGGAAAAACCAAACATCACCATACCCACCATACAGACAGCTGCAAAGGCAAGCAATTTGAATAATAACGGAAGACAGAATCGGAACCACCTGTCGTAAGGAACGCCGGCCATTCCGAGGATCCCCATCAGTACCGCGTTTGTTGGGACAATCATGTTTGCGAATCCATCACCAAAAAGGAATGCCTGAACGGCAATCTGTCGCGATATTCCAAGTATATCACTCAGTGGCGCCATTAGCGGCATGGTTACAAAAGCCTGACCACTGCCCGAGGGTACAAAAAGGTTTAGAATAGTTTGCATGATCATCATCCCAACCGCAGCCAGTTCGGGCCCTACAGTGCCAAGTGGCACAGAAAGTGCATTTACAATAGTATGCAAAATCTGCCCGTCTTCCATGATGAGTGCAATCCCCCGGGCAACCCCAACCAACAGCGCCGTTTCGGTAAGATCTCTCGCTCCCATCACAAACTCTTTGGCCATCATACTGGGGCCGATTCGTCCGATGATAGCCGTAACCACTCCCAAAATCACAAAAGCGGCCCCAAGTTCTGTCAGATACCATCCTTGTGTGGCTATTCCCCATACGGCTGTTCCTAGGGCAACAATAAATGAGACCAATACCGCAACATGCACCATGGAAAGTGCCGGATAATCTTTTGGAGGAGCGCCCGCCTCCGGTGGGGCTATCCCCGACATTAAACTGGTTGCCGGATCGAGCTGGACTTTTTTCGAATAACTGTAAACATGGTGTGCTCCAATCATCACAAATGGAATCAGTATTCCCATCCGTACCTGCCACCCTGAGTAGGTGTCCAGACCGGCGACTCCCTGAGCCACAACTACAGTATATTGATTAAAAGCAGCGGCACCGTATCCAATTCCATATCCAACCACGATTATTCCCACTGCCGTCATCGTATCCATTTTCATGGTTCGACATAGAGCAGCCAAGATCAATACAAACGGGATATATTCTGCCGAAGCTCCCATTGCACTGGAAGCGAGGGCAAACACAAAGATGGTAATAAAAATTAACGTGCCCGGCCTGCCACCAAAGCGTTCAAGCATTCTTCCGAGAAGGGCATCAATCGCACCGGTTTTACGAATTACAGCCAATACACCACCAATAATAAAAAGGAAGAAAATAATATCCTGCGCAGCTGCAAAAGCCCTGGGAATAGCTGTGAAAAGCGTGATTGGATTTAAAAACTCGGCCTCATCATCCACTTCAAACGTACCGGGCAGCACCACTTCCCGCCCATCAACCAATTCTGTGTCAAAAGCTCCCTGTGGAATTACCCACGTGGCAACTAAGGCCGCCACCATCAAGAAGAAAAGTAGGGTGAGCGTATGGGGCATTTTAAATTTCATAAAAGATCCTGCAGGCTAAGGTTAGAAATCCTGATCATAATAAGGATGGCACATCACTCTTACAAGGTCGTACAAATATGAAAATTTATTTACGCCATGGTAGCGCTTTTCTGAATCATATTGACTATTTTAGTACTTTAATAACAAGAAAAATTACATCATTAATCAAGAGAAATATGAGTACAATCTTAAAAGAGAAGTTTGTTTACAAATTCGGTGGCGGTACCGCAGAGGGAAATAGAAACATGAAGGATCTGTTGGGTGGCAAGGGAGCCAACCTGGCGGAAATGTCATCCATCGGATTACCGGTTCCTGCCGGATTTACCATCTCAACCGTGTCTTGTAATTACTATTCAACAAACGGAAGTGAATGGTCTGAAGGTCTGAGTGACGAAATAAAGGAGGGAATTACGTCTATAGAAAAAGAGATGGGCCTTAAATTAGGCGATTCAACTCATCCACTTTTAATTTCGGTACGATCAGGCGCAGCCATCTCTATGCCCGGAATGATGGATACAGTTTTAAACCTTGGACTCAACGATCGAACCGTCGAAGCCCTGGCAAAACATACAGGGAACGAGCGATTTGCTTACGACAGCTACCGCAGATTTATTGATATGTTTGGCGATGTGGTAATGAACATTCCACACGATAAATTTGAAGAGACCCTGGAAGATCTTAAAAAACGAAAAGGGGCAGACGAAGACACAGATCTCGACACTCAGAGTCTAAAAGAGCTGACGGAACTGTACAAAGATGTTTATCAAATAGAGACCGGGTCTCCATTTCCAAGCGACCCTTTAGATCAGCTTAAAAAAGCAATCAATGCAGTCTTTGAATCCTGGGATAGTGCCCGAGCGATTAAATACCGGAAAATCCACCAAATCTCTAGCCGGCTTGGAACTGCCGTTTCTGTGCAGGCGATGGTATTTGGGAATATGGGTGATGACTCCGCTACCGGCGTCTGCTTTACACGAAATCCATCCACGGGTGAGAAAAAACTTTATGGTGAATATTTAATAAATGCACAGGGCGAAGATGTGGTGGCAGGAATTCGAACACCGCAGGATATCAACAGACTGCAGACCGTAATGCCGGAGAGCTATAAAACCCTGCAGGAAATCGGTGAAAAGCTGGAAGAACATTATGGGAATATGCAGGATATCGAGTTCACCATTCAAAAGGGAAAACTATTTATGTTGCAAACCCGAACTGGAAAACGAACGGGACACGCAGCGCTGCGAATTGCAACGGACATGGTAAATGAGGGGCTCATCAATAAAAGAAAGGCCGTAAAAAGCATGGTTGAGTCCAGGCATCTCGACCAGCTTCTTCACCCCCAGATTGATGAGAAAATAACAAATGGCACATCTATTCTCGGCAAAGGCCTGCCCGCTTCACCGGGGGCAGCTGTGGGGAAGGTGGTTTTTAGTTCTGAAAAAGCCGAAGAGGCTGCTGCCAATAATGAACAGGTGATACTGGTTCGAATTGAGACTCGTCCGGAGGATGTTGGCGGGATGTCGGCAGCCCAGGGAATCCTCACAACACGCGGCGGGATGACCAGCCACGCTGCAGTAGTGGCCCGTGGCTGGGGAAAACCATGTGTCGCCGGATGTAATGACATAAAAATAGATTATAAGTCTCAGTCTTTCACCAATGGAAAGATAACTATCAAAGAAGGAGATTGGATCTCCATAGACGGCACACGAGGTACTGTGTTTAAAGGGCAAAAAGATGTTGTAAAACCTCAACCCGACGAAACGTACCAAACGTTTATGGGATGGGTTGATGAATTCCGTGATATGAAAGTAAGAACCAATGCAGACACTCCCGAAGATGCGATGCGGGCGCTCGAATTTGGAGCTGAGGGCATCGGCCTTTGCCGGACCGAACACATGTTTTTCGGGGATGATCGAATAAAAGCTATTCGACGAATGATTGTTTCTAAGACACTCGATGAACGTAAAGAAGCCCTTGATGATCTTCTTCCATATCAGAAAAAAGACTTCATAGAAATTTTCAGGGTGATGGCCGGCCTGCCGGTAACTGTCCGCCTGCTGGATCCACCTTTGCATGAATTTCTGCCACACGAACCCGAAGAAATTGAGCGCGTTGCAAAAGAGCTTGGTGTAACAATCGACGATTTCAAACAAACGGTCCGTTCACTTCGCGAATTCAATCCTATGTTGGGCCACCGCGGATGCCGGCTAGGCATCACCTACCCCGAGATCACTCAAATGCAGTCACGAGCGATTTTGGAAGCAGCTGTAACGCTGAAGCAGGAAGGCATTAAAGTACTGCCCGAAATCATGATCCCGCTCATTGGCACACCCCATGAGTTCCGGAACCAAAGGAAGATAATCGACCAAACAGCAGCAGAGGTTTTTGAAGAGATGGGAGACTCCATTGAATACAAAGTTGGAACAATGATCGAAATTCCCCGGGCAGCGCTGCTGGCTGATCAGATAGCTGTGGATGCGGAATTTTTCTCTTTTGGCACAAATGATCTGACACAGATGACGTTCGGCTACAGCCGTGATGATTCAGGGAAATTTCTTAATGACTACCTGGATAATGGGATTCTGAAAGAAGACCCGTTTGAGGTGCTCGATATTGAAGGAGTGGGCCAGCTGGTGGAATTGGCGACTCGAAAAGGCCGTGCAGCAAAACCGGGTTTAAAAGTGGGGATTTGCGGAGAACATGGGGGCGAACCGAAAAGCGTGCAGTTCTGCTATGAAATTGGTCTGAATTACGTATCGTGCTCTCCATTTAGAGTTCCTGTGGCAAAATTAGCTGCAGCGCAGGCTGCGTTGACTCATCACGTTGACTCACCCCCCATCCCCCTCTCTACACGAGTGCAGAGAGGGGGTGACTTTGGAAGAAGTGCATCAATCTACATAGTTTAAAATTTTAAATTTAAGATCATCGATTAATGAACCTCAAATGGGAAATAATTCTCCTAAATCAAGAAATACACTTATTGGTCACCCCTCTATGCGAAACGCCAGTGAAGTAGAGAGGGGGTGACTCTTGAAGAAATACATACTTAAATTTAACTACCTGAAGTCTTAAAGCTTTTTATTTTTGATTTAAGGTCATCGATATTTGCGAGTTCTTCGTTTTTAAATCGAAGAACTCGTAAACCGAGACTTCGAATGATCAGATCTCTTTCTCTGTCGTAGTCCTTTTGGTAATCATGAATTTTTCCATCCAGCTCAACCACTAGTTTTAGTTCTGCGCTATAAAAATCAGCTATAAAAAAGTGGAGAGTCTTTCTGTCTTCTTCATAAATAAGGGGATGCTGCCTAAAAAATTTTATCCCTTGAAGTTTTCTATTCCTTAACTCTTTCCACAGAGTTTTTTCTGATGGAGTACAATTTTTGCGTAACTCTCTGGCAAGTTGAATAATCTTTCTTCTGCTTCTCATAACAGAAATCGATTTATATATATTTCCCACTATTAAATCTCAATAATGGGAAATATTCCTTGTAAATCAAGGAAACCTATTTCTGGTCACCCCTCTCTGCAATCCGCCGTTAGGCGGGAAGTAGAGGGGGGGACGGAGGTGAGTCCGCCGCTGATAGAAATCAGCCCAGCACGAGTGGAGTAGATATCGCTTCGCGTTCAAATAATGAGCGGATCGGAGTCTGGAATGATATTATTCAAAGAGAAATAATCCTCATAATTCAAAAAACCATTTCCTGGTCACCCCCTCTCTGCGGAACGTCAGTGACGTAGAGAGGGGGCCGGGGGGTGAGTCACTGATTACTTATCCGATACCGAATGATCTCTTCCAACTCCACACTCTCACCGCGCTCTTGTTGTAAACGCTCAATCAGCGATGTACTTAATCCTATTCGTTGCATGCGAATTAGCTGATCAACAGTTACATCTGTATAGCCGAGGTCGTGTACCCGGCTCGTATAGTGTGCCGTAACTCCTGCACGGCGGAGGCGAACAAATTCATCCACATCCAAATCGTACCCAAGCTCAATCATCATAGCCATAAATGATGATGATACACTTGCCTGTGCAAGACGAACAGCCTCTTCAAGAGTGAGATCATTAAAGCCAAGCGCGCGTACATTTGAAATATAGGTCGCCGTTACGCCATCACTTCTCAATTCTCCTAGATCATCATGGCTTAAACCCGTATAACCCATTTCAATCATTCGGGTATTCATTCGGTTTAAGAGATCTTCACTGGGCTGATTCATTGCCGACATACTCGTGGCAAAAATCTGAGCGCCGGGTATACTTATCGTATTTTTTATTTTTGAAAATCCACCAAAAATTAAATAGACTACAAATACTATGATGAGCAATTTTCCCCAGTTCGATTTATTCCTTTCATCTTCCGGCTCACCACCTCGTTCCAGCTCATTAATTCGATTATCTAAATAACTGTCGAGCAAATCCTTTTCCTGATCGTGCTTTTTTTCATAAGATGTACTCATAATTCCGCCTCCGTTATAACGTCTATTTACCAACTACTTCAGTTAACATAATTTATATTTACGCATAATCATTAGCCACAGTTTCAGAAAATTAATTTCCAAGTTTATTACCCATATTCTGTTATTTTGGATGAAATTCTATTAACCAATTGAACTTACTTATGCCTGCAATGCGCACTCCATTTTACCTGTTGATTTCTTTTTTCTTCATCCTATTTATAGCCTGTGACCAACAGGCGGTCTATGAGTCAAGCGTTGATTCCGAGCAGCTCTTACAGGATGTTGAATATCTCGCCTCTGATGAGCTTGAAGGTCGACGAACCGGAACAGAAGGTAGCAGAATGGCACAAAATTATATCGAAGAGCGGTTCGAGTCACTTGGTTTGATGACATTCGGAGACTCCTACCGTCACCTTTTCGATTTTACCAATCCACGGACAGAAGAGGAGTTTACCGATGCCGTAAACCTAATTGGCTATATTGAAGGGAGCGAAAACCCCGAACGATTTATCGTGATTACCGCCCATTATGATCACCTGGGCGTTCAGGATGGAGAAATTTATAATGGTGCAGATGATAACGCCTCCGGCACGGGCGGGTTGATGGCTCATGCGCGATATTTCAGTGAAAATCACCCCAAAAACAGTCTTATATTTATTGCGTTTGATGCAGAAGAGCAGGGACTTTCCGGAGCCCGTCATTTTGTTGATAATCCCGTTGTTCCGCTTTATCAGATAGTAATGAACGTAAATATGGACATGATCAGCACAAACTTTGAGGATGAGCTTTACGCAGTGGGAACCTATCATTATCCATTTCTTAAGCCTATGATTGAGGAGTCCACAGCTGATGCAGAGATTGATGTGCTGTTTGGCTTTGACTCTGACGAATGGGAACAGGACTGGACGATGTCTTCCGACCACGGACCTTTTCATCAAAAAGGAATTCCGTTTGTCTATTTTGGTGTGGAAGATCATGAACACTACCACGCTCCGTCGGATACGTTCGAAAACATCAACCCGGAATTTTATGTGAGTGCAGTAGAAACAATTATCGGAGTGGTTGAAGATCTGGATGAACGACTGGACGAGGTTATTGAAGCATCGAACTAATTATTTCTTAAAATAGAAAAAGCCGCCCCGATTTCTCGGGGCGGCTTTTCACACATCTTTTCGTTTTAGTAAGTAAACTAACTTAGTCTACATGCCACCAAAGTGGGGT
>Ga0207421_10008019_pt1 | contig 11073 bp, 8 predicted proteins | sample SodLakKL_010_SED_4_FD_187542 | JGI IMG/M metagenome (GOLD analysis project Ga0207421, IMG submission 187542) | Alkaline sediment microbial communities from Lake Tanatar, Kulunda Steppe, Russia - 8KL_010_SED (SPAdes) (version 2) | ecosystem: Environmental > Aquatic > Non-marine Saline and...
GACCCTCTACTCCACGGGGCGGTGGTCGAGCTCAGCCTCCGCTACCCGCCGGCCGGCGCCGGCCGTGACGCCGGCGACCCGCAGCCAGACCCCAGACCACCCATGACATCCCCCTCGAGGACCCACCCACCGACCAGGACGAACTACCCCACGAGCTGCTGCAGCTCGAGATCGTCTCCCCGGACGGGCGGATCGCCTCCACCGTCGACCACAGCTGGCGCGGGCAGATCCCGACCGGTCCCCGAGGAGCCGCTGCTCGAGCCGTTGGAGGTTGCGGTCACCTGGCCCGAACACGACCTCGAGGACGAACGCGCCGAACTCGACGTCGAGCAGCTCGCCGACGCCTCCGAGCGCATCATCGAGCTCTGGCCTGCTGACAACGCCGCGGGCGCCCACGACCGATAGACCCGGGGCGGGCCGGCCGGGGCACACACTCCAGAGCGAGCTGATGCACCAGATTCGACAGCCACGCCGGCCGGTCACGACCACGGGCGGAAGCCGCCTCAGCAGGGCACCGCAAGCGGGTCCACCTGCGAGCGACAACCGCGCGGCTCTCGCCGCACAGGTTGCCCGCCGCGAGCGGTAGTACCACCCCCGGCAGCCGAAGCATCACCCGGTCGGGTGATGTTCTCCGGCGTCGGGTCCCCCATCCTGGCCACATCACCCGAGAACAGGAGCGACCACCATGACCGATGACCGTGTCCACCGCGCCGTCTCTGCCGACGGCACCGAGATCGTCGGACGCGTCCACGGCGAGGGGCCGCCACTGGTCCTGTTCCACGGCGGGCCACACGACGGCGACCTCGCCTGGGAGGCGATGGTTCCCCACCTCGCCGAGCGGTTCACCTGTTACACGCCGAGCTGGCGCGGCCGAGGACTGTCCGGCGACAGCGAGGACCACACGCCTCCGCGCCACGTGGAGGACGCCACCGCGTTCGTCGACAGCATCGGCGGGTCGGTCCACGTGGCCGGCTGGTCGTACGGTGTCGTGCCGGCGCTCGGTGCGGCCGCCAACAGCGACGCGGTGAGCGCCGTGGCGCTCTACGAGCCCAGCGTGATGCCGTTGATGCGCGAGGACGACCTCGCCGACATGGGTGCCACGCTCCAGCAGGTCGGCGCGGCGGCTGCCGACGGCCGGCTCGCCGACGCGGCCCGTGCGTTCCACCCCTTCGTCGCCACCGACGACGAGCTGGCGGCCCTGGATGCGGACTACTACGAGCGGTCCGGACCCGCCTTCCCGCCGCTGCTGCGCACGGTGCAGGCGTCCCAGGGCTACGAGGGGCCCAGAGCCACCGACCCCGAGGCGATGGCGCGGATCAGCGTGCCGGTGCTGCTGCTACGTGGCCAGCAGACCCGGCGCGCCACCTTCTTCACCGACACCGAGCGGTACGTCGCCGAGCACGTCGCCGACCCCCACGTCGTCGAACTGTCCGGCATCGGCCACTTCGCTCCGGCCGTCGCACCCGAACCTGTTGCCGAGGCACTGATCTCGTTCTTCGAGACGATCCCGCAGCCGGCCTGACCGCCCAGTCGACGCCCCTTCCGAGAGGTTCCACCGGCAGACCCTCGGGCCGGTGGCACCCCAAGCGTGAACCAGGGCCCGCAGCGGCAGGAGCATCCCGTCCGACGGTAGGAACCCAGGATGCGTGCTGGCCCAGCCGGGCTGCAGGCGACGATCGAGGGAGCAGACCCCGGTCCTTTCAGCGAAGGACGGCACGTCCGCGGCCACTGACGGGCATGGAGAACACGTCCGTGCTCGCCGCCCGCCTGTGCTGGCCACGGCGCGACCTGTGGCTGCTTGGCCGGACTTTCGCTGGTCTCAGGCAGACTGCCTATCACCGGCGGCACCTCGCCCGGCGGGTCGTGACATGCTTGTCCTGCGGCGAGGGGTTCGGGCCGCTCGATCCGGACGGAGAGCGCGAGGAGGCGGTGATGGCCAAGCGGGTGTGGCAGGGCGAGCACGTTGACGCCGAGGTGGACGGTGTGCGGGTGCTGATGAGGCTTGGGAGGCGTGACGAGCAGCAGGATGCCGTCTACGTCGGGCCGGGGGTGGTCGCGGTCGCCGATGGGATGGGTGGCCACGCAGATGGCGCGGCCGCGTCGAAGGTCGCGCTGGACGCCTTCGCGGCCACGATCGACGAGGGCGGTCAGCTGAGCGACGCGGCCACGCACGCCGATGCGGCGGTGCGCGAGCTGGCGGGCGGCGGGTGGAGTCCAAGGGCGCCCGGCACGACATTGGTGGCGGCCAGGCTCGACGGCGAGGCCGTGCGTGGGGTGTGGTCGGGTGACTCGCGGGCCTATCGACTGCGAAACGACGGGGTGCTGGAGCAGTTGACGGAGGACCACAGCGGCTTCATGGGCGCCATCGAGCACGCGTTGGGTGGCTTCTCCCCCGACGCGCTACATCTCGATGCGTTCTCGTGCGAGGTCGCCGACACCGCCGGGCTGCTGCTGTGCACCGACGGGCTGACCGGCCCATTCGATGCTGCGTGGCACCGCGGTGGCACGCTCGGTGATGTCGAGGCGGTCGGTGACGACCCGGCCACGACCATCGCGACGCTGCTCACCGACCGCGGGATCCGCGGGCTGGTCGAGCTGGCGGCGCAGGCCGGCAGCGACAACCTCACCGCCGTGTGGTGGCCGCTCTGACACCGCCGTTGGATCCAGACTTCGGCGGAGTACGCGTAGTGCCCGGGAGTCTTCGGTGTCGGAGCGGTCCCGCGGCTATGCGCTTGGGAGCACGGACCAGCAGGCGCGCAAGATCACAGTGATGTGACCCGGGGCGGCCGTTATGGGGTTATCCAGACGTGCGGTCCTTCGCGGCGAGGACCGTGTTGACGTAGCCGGATCGAAACCGAGTCGAGGACCGCCGCCGGCGTTGGCTGAGCCGCGCTGCTGACGGGCCTTGCGGGTCTCGAGCCGGGCCAGCCGTCGGCGTTCGCCGTCGGTGAGCAGATCCGCGCCCAGCCCGGCAGCGTCCAGCGTCTCGCGGTCGAACCGTTCCCCGTCGCAGCTCGCAGCGAGACTGGTCACCCACGGTCGATCCCGACTGCCGAACCCGGGTGCAGGCGGCGCGAACATGGGCGGTACGCATGAGAATGAGCGTAACCGGCGGGTGCGACAGCCATGTCGGCGGCGGGCCGTCAGGCTCGGCGCTGCGGCCCATCCCGGCCCTGAAGGGCCGGCTTGCGGCCTCTGCCGATCAGGTCAGGCTTCGGGATCCTGGGGGGTCGATCAGGCTCCGATGCGCCTGCTCGAGACCCCGCGACTCGTCCGCGACGAAATGGTGGTCGGGACCGCGCGTTTCGTCACGACCTCCTGCGGGACGGTCATGCCCGCCAGCGGGTGCTGGCGATGCGCGCAGCCTTCCGGACCCACGCAGCCGAGCTGGCAGCGGTCTCGATCGTCGCGCAGCGCCCCCTCGTTGAACGCGGTCACGAGAGCCAGAAGATCGCCGGGCAGCGGCAGGAACGTACGGACGGCACGCGGCACGGCACGACCCCCTCCTCCGGTGCGGAGGACGGTAGATGTCGCGGCGAACGGACCGGCAGGGCCGGAGGTTCCGACCCGAGCTCGCTCGGATCGCATCGGGGGCGGCGTCAGATCAGTCCGTGCGCGACCATGGCGCGCCCGACGCGGAGGAAGCCGGCGATGTTGGCACCGGTGACGTAGTTGCCGGGCGCGCCGAACTCGTCGGCGGTCTGGGCACAGAGACGATGGATGTCGCGCATGATCTCCGCGAGGCGATCCTCGGTGTGCTCGAAGGTCCACCGGTCACGGCTGGCGTTCTGTTGCATCTCGAGGGCGGAGGTTGCCACCCCACCGGCGTTCGCGGCCTTCCCCGGTCCGAAGGCGACCCCGGCGCCGAGGAAGGCCTGGACGCCTTCGCGGGTCGTTGGCATGTTCGCGCCCTCGGCGACGGTCCGGCAGCCGCCGGCGATGAGCTTGTCGGCGTCGGCGCCGGTCAACTCGTTCTGGGTCGCGCAGGGCAACGCCACATCGCACGGGATCTCCCAGATGTTGCTACCACGCAGGAAGCGTGCCGAGTTGCGCCGTTGTGCGTACTCGCTGATGCGTGCGCGCTCGACGTCTTTGACCTGCTTGAGCAGTTCGACGTCGACGCCGTCCGGGTCGTGGACGACGCCTTCGGAGTCGGAACAGGCGATCACCGTGGCACCGAGCTGCTGTGCCTTCTCGATGGCGTAGATGGCGACGTTTCCGGAACCCGACACCAGGCAGTGCTTGCCATCGAGGCCTTCTCCCCGGGCTTTGAGCATCTCCTCGGCGAAGAAGACGGTGCCGTAGCCGGTGGCTTCCGTGCGCACGCGGGCGCCGCCCCACTCGAGGCCCTTGCCCGTCAGCACGCCCGACTCGTAGCGGTTGGTGATGCGCTTGTACTGGCCGAAGAGGTAGCCGATCTCGCGCGTGCCGACGCCGGTGTCGCCGGCAGGTACATCGGTGTGCTCCCCGAGGTGGCGGTGCAGCTCGGTCATGAAGCTCTGACAGAAACGCATGACCTCCTGATCCGATCGGCCCTTGGGGTCGAAGTTGGACCCACCCTTGCCTCCGCCGATCGGCATGCCGGTCAGGCTGTTCTTGAACACCTGCTCGAAGCCGAGGAACTTCATGATGCCGAGGTTCACCGACGGATGGAAGCGCAAGCCCCCCTTGTAGGGACCGAGCGCGCTGTTGAACTCGACCCGGAACCCGCGGTTGATCTGGACCTCGCCCCGGTCGTCCTGCCACGCGACCCGGAAGATCAGCTGACGCTCCGGCTCGCACAGCCGTTCGAGGATCTTGTGCTCGGCGAACTCCGGGTACTTGGCCAGCACCGGACCCAAGGTCTCGAGCACCTCGCGAGCCGCCTGGTGGAACTCCGGGTGCCCGGGATTGCGTCGCACGACCTCGTCGTAGAACGGCTCGATCTTCTCGTCGATCATCGTGGTGTCCCTCGGTGTGGATGAAGCGAACACAGCGGACGAACCAGCGCGAGTCAGCTGGTCGCCCCGTCGGAACGTACGACATGCGCTGCTGGGGATGGATGTTCGCCTACCTACGGCTGTGCCAGCGGACGTCGCGTGGGGCCGATCGGCGGTATCCGCCGTGACGTGCCGGCTGGCGACCGGATGGCCGAAAATCGATGAGGCCGAAGATGGGGATCAGGAACGTGTGGACGACCCGCAACGTTCCGGCTGCCAGTCCGGGCATGGCGGCGAGCCAGAACAGCTGCTCGCCGGTCAGATCGAACCCGGCGTTTGGGACCGGTAGGCAACTGGGCTCCGCATCCCCGAGGCGACCGACCGTGTCCGATCCGGTTACCTCGATGCGGTTCTTGCACCCCCAGGACCGTGATGGGCGATGACCGTGGATCTTCGCCGCGACGACCGGAACGGGAGCGAGCCGAGGTGCGATGAGCCACGACCAGCTGGGAGCTGGATCCGCTCCACGCGCTTCCTGAGAGCACGGGTCATTCGGCGTCGCAGAACCGCCGAGCAACGCCCGTTGCACCAGCCGTTATCCCGGGTCGAAGGACGGGTCGCCCTGCAGCCCGAAGGACCGCGGTGACGAACCGGGCAGCAACCGCAGCCGTTGTACGCATCCCATCAACACCCGCTACCGAACCCGGCGTGAGCTCAGGTCGGCAGCAGTCATGGCCTGATCCGACCGGTCTCGTGGGCCCACATCGCGATCTCGACGCGGTTGCGGGCGTCGAGTTTGCGCATGAGGCTGGCGAGGTGGGTCTTGACGGTGCTGACGCTGATGTGGAGCTCCTCGGCGATCTCGCGGTTGGTGCGTCCGCGGGCGACCGGGACGAGGAGCTCTTCCTCGCGGCTGGTGAGTGGTTCGATGGGCTGCGCCGGCGGTGTTCCCGGGTGCGAGTTGGCGAAGGTGGCGAGCAGCCGCGCCGTGATGCTCGGGGCGATCAGTGCGTCGCCGTTGGCGGCTGCGTGGATGGCTTGTGTCAGCAGGGCGGGTCCGGCGTCCTTGAGCAGGAACCCATGGGCACCGGCCTTCAGCGCCCCGTGGACGTACTCGTCGAGATCGAAGGTCGTGATCACGACGACCGCGAGCGGGTCGTGGACGTCGGGGCCGGCGAGCTGCCGGGTGGCCTCGATCCCGTCGAGGTGAGGCATGCGGATGTCGAACAGGCACACGTCGGGCCGCAACTCGCGGGCAAGCGCGACGGCGTGCAGGCCGTCGGCGGCCTGCCCGACGACCTCGATGTCGGGCTGAGCGTCGAGGAGCATCGCGAGGCCGGCCCGCACGATCTCCTGGTCGTCGGCGATGAGCACACGGATGGCCACGTCTATGCCGACTGTTCGGGGAGCCGGGACCGGTCGAGGGTGTTAGCCCGTGTGGGCAGCGTCGCCTCCACGACCCAGCCCCGGTCGGCACCCGGCCCGGCGAGCAGGGTGCCGCCGAGCAGCGAGGCGCGCTCACGCATGCCGATGAGGCCGAAGCCGGACGACGCGGGGGCCGCTGCCAGGCGAGTCCCGTTGTCGCGGACGGTCAACCGCACCCGGTCGACATCACCTACGACCTCGATGTGCACGCGGGTGACGTTGCGGGCGTGGCGCCTCGCGTTGGTGAGCGCTTCCTGGGCGATCCGGTAGAGCGCCACGCTGACCGCGCCTGACAGATCGTCCAGCAGACCTGACAGGTGCGCCTCGATGGCCGGCGTGTCCGTGGTGCGGGCGAGCCGCTCGATGTCAGACAGGCCGGGCTGTGGGGCGAGGTCCGGCTCGGCACCCACGCGCAGGACGCCGACGATGGTGCGCATCTCCGCCAGCGCCCTCGTCGCTGCTTCCTCGATGGTTCCGAGCACGGCCAGTGCGCGATCGGGATGGGCGCTCGCCACGGCCCGTCCCGCCTGGGCCTGGATGACGATGCCCGACATGTGGTGACCGATGGTGTCGTGCAGGTCGCGGGCGAGCTCGTGACGCTGCCGGAGCTCGGCCTGCTCGATGTCACGCATGCGGGTGGTGGCGTGGAAGCGGAAGGAGGCCCCGAGCGCGGCTGAGAACAGGAAGAACCCGTATCCGGCGACCACCTCTGACACCGTCGTCGGATCCGCGACGTGGGTGACACCCAACCACACCAGGATGATCCCGAGTCCGATGGCGGCTTCACGGCCCGACCCCCAACGCAGCAGCGCGTAGGGCAGCACGAGCGCTGCCGCGATACTCACCAGTCCGGTCACATCGCTTGCGACGATCCGTGCCACGTCGAAGACGATCAGCGTGCCGAACGCGACCGCGACCGCAACCAGCGGGCGGGTCCGCCGCCACAGCAGGCTCAGTGCCACCACGATCCCGACGACCAGGGTGACCAGCAGCCAGGTTCGGTCCGGCCGTAGCGCTGCCTCGATCAGCGACGCCGAGACGACCACGCCGAGAAGTGCCCAGTCGCGCCATACCCGTGCGAGCGGCTGCGCAGGGCGGGGTTCGTTCCAGAGCGCCCGAAGGCTGTTGGTCACCATCAGCCCACCGTAGAGCCGCAGCGCTGGTCGCGGCTCAGCCGAAAGCATGAGATGCGACCGATACCGGAGGCCATGGACATCGAGCCGGCAGGCCGATGGCACCGACCCCGATCTCCGTCATCGTGACGCCACCACACCAGAGACGACGGAGGACCCGTGAGCACGCTCGAACCACCCACCAAGCCCAGAACCCTCGCCCGAACCGCCGGGATCGCCTACCTGCTCATGTCCCTCGGCGCGTGGGCGCACCTGGGTGTCCGTGCCGGCATCCACGTGCCGGGCGACGCTGCCACCACCGCCCAGAACCTGACTGCCGACGCGACGATGTTCCGCCTCGCCCTCGTCGCGGACATCGCCATGGCCACGGCCTTCGTGGCGGTCGGCGTCCTGCTGTTCCGGCTGCTCCGGCACGTCAACCGGCCGGCAGCGGGCGCGCTCGTCGTGTTCGTCGCCGTCGGGGCAGGGATGATCCTCACCAACCTGCTGCTTCACCAGGCCGCCCTGCTGGTCGCCACCGACACGACGTACGAGACGCTCCGATCCGACGAACTCGTGCTGTTCCTGCTCGACCTGCACCAGGTCGGCTACACGCTCGCCGGGATCTTCTTCGGCCTGTGGCTGCTGCCCCTGGGCTACCTCGCCTACCGCTCGGGCCTGTTCCCCAGACTGTTGAGCATCCTCCTGCTGGTCGCGGGCGGCGCCTACATCGTCGACACCCTCGCGGGCTTCCTGTTCCCCGATCTGCCAGGGCTCGTGCACGCCGTCATCAAGGCGCCCACCGCGGTCGAGTTGTGGCTGATCGCCTACCTGCTGATCAAGGGCGTCCGCACGCCCACCGTCGGCCAGCTCAGACCCCACGCAGAGCGAGCCTGACCCTCCCCGCGTTCCGCACCTCGATACCCCCGGTCACAAGCCCCGCAACCCGAACGGAACGCACGCCCTCCCGAACGTGACAACCGTGACCGCACCGAAAGTGACGCGTGGCCCCAACAAGGGCGCCGCGTGGCAACGTGACGCCGAAGGCGGCACGTCGGTCATCCGGCTGGCTCTGGACACGTCAGATCCGCTGGTCCGCCACCGGCTCGAGACGGTGTTCCAGGCGACGTTCGAGGTCCGTCGGGCGGTGCAGGGGGGCGCCCGTTCGCGCGTGGATGCCTACTGGGCGGCACCCCACGAACGCACGCGCTCGCCCAAGGACACCCGCGAGCTGGGTCTCACGCGCGGGGGCCTGGAGCGGGAGGCCTACGGCCACCTCGACGCCGCCCCGCACCTGAAACGCGGGTGCACCAAAGCGATGGCGATGCACCTGGCCGACAACGTGTGGACCGGCGTCGAACGCCACCTGTTCGGCGACGCGTCTGGGAACCGCCACGGCCGTGCGAAGGTCGGCTGCTGGTTCGCCTTCACGCGCATTCCCGGCCGCGCCAGATCGCACACGACCGACCGCACGTGGGAGACGTTCCGGCTGCACGGAACGTTGGACGGCCACCGTGACGCCTACCGCCACAACGGCCGGTTCCACCAGCCCACCACGATGCGCACGGTGACCAAACAGGGCCGCTCGTGGTGGGAGCACGAAGGCGCGTTCGTGCTGGTGTGGGCTTCCCCCGGCTATGCACAGCTCCGCATAGCCGGGGGAGGCTCAGACCTCGACGGTAAGCGTGCCTGCGGAGCTGCGGTTTCTGGAAGTGGTCCGCAGCCCGGTACGGGTCGGGCTGGTAGGAAGCGCCTGCGACTCGGGCTGGTGGCGATCCTGGCTTGTCTGACGTGGTGCTCGGCGCTCGAACGGCCGCGTCATCGCACCACCTGGCCAGCGGAGCTCAGCACCTCTGTGTTCAACCCGATGGGAACCGCGTTTGCTCTGCCACCCATCGAGACAGACCAACGTTCACACGCTGTGGACCTGGTCGACGACACCCGCCATCCGCTCGATCGCGGCGAGCGAGTCCTGCTGGGTCGGCTGCTTCTCGAGGTAGCAGCGCACCTCATCGATCCCGAGCTCGCCGAGAGCCAGCAGCTGTTGCACGATGTCCTCATCGGTCGGTTCGCCGTCGACCACCGGGAAGTAGACGTCCAGGGAACGCCGGATCGACCCCGGGTCGCGTCCGATGTCCTCACAGGCGCGATCCAGGTCGGCGAGGTGACCAGCAACCTCACTCAGGTCGTTCGGCGGGGTCCACCAGTTCCACTCGTCAGCCCAGCGAGCGGCCGCATCCTTCATGCGCGGACCACCGGCAGCCACCACGATGGGTGGACCCTGCTCGCGTGGGCCGCGCAGCACCAACTGGGCGTCGGACACCTGATGGAACCGCCCGTCGAGGGTCGCGTGTCCGTCCCGGAGCAACGTGGCGAGGATCTGCAAACTCTCAGCGAAGCGCGAGAACCGCGGATCGGCCGGGATGCCGAAGGCGGCGTAGTCGGCATCCGGGCTGTTCCCGGCCCCGATACCCAGTACGTACCGACCGTCTGACATCTCGTCCAGCGTCGCCGCGATCTTGGCGACCAGCCCAGGCGCCCGGTACGGCGCGTTCATCACCGAGTGCCCGATCCGGATCGTCGAGGTCGCCTCAGCCAAGCCGCCCACCAACGAAACCGACTCCCAGGCACCGCCCGTGATGTCATCCTGCGGCCAGGACAACACATCCTCCACCACGACCAGATCGAACCCGACCTCTTCGGCAGCCAGTGCCCGCGCGCGGATGTCGGTCCACCGCGGAACCGGCCATCGCCCCCCCGGCAGCGCCAGCAGCGGAATTGCCACCCCTAGCCGCATCGATACCTCCGTTGTCACGGCGTCCCAGACCCTGTGCCCCGTACCAGGTTGCCTGCAGGCAAGCAGCCGACGCCCACCAGAGCAAGCGCGGTGTGCAAACGACACCACAAGCCGTCAGCCAACCTCCATAGCTGAGCCCGTCCGGGGATCGAGTGCCCCCCCCAGGACGGACCCTGATTCCCGGCGCTCCCCGATCCCCCACGCCCGAACAGCGCCGTGAGCTCACACCCGAAGGGCCGCAGCCGTTGCAACTCGGTCGCCAGACCACCCATCGGCAAGTCAGTGTCCGTCCGCCGAGCCCGAAACCGCCAGACGTCGACCCCGGCCCTCGCGGCGAAGAACCGCCCTGCCCCTGTACGGGGCGCCAACCGGAACTCGCCATTGTTGCGCCCGTCAGCGTGTCCGGGACAGCGCTCGTCGATCTCCTGCAAGGACGGCAATCTGGATCCAGGACGGACCCAGCATGAGGATGACATGACGGTCTGAGACGACCTCGGGCGCCGACCAGCGCCCCGTCATCTCGTCCTCGAGCATCTGGCGCAGGACCCTCCGGGTAAGTGGCTTCTCACGTCGGTGGCGTGGTGGTGTCGCTGACGGCGGCACATGCCTCTTGTCGGGCGACACCGTCGACAGTCGGCACCGAGCGAACTGCTCGCCGATGGCTCCACGTCAGGCGCCGGTTCAGATCAAGAGCACACAAGAAGGGTCGTGGCTCTCGGGGTAGAGGCGGGTGCTCGGTGTCCACAGCCTGCACGGCCATCTTTTCCCGAGACACCGAAACCCTGGCTCAGCAGGCTGTCGCGAAATGGGGTTGGTGGGG
>Ga0207421_10008020_pt1 | contig 11073 bp, 10 predicted proteins | sample SodLakKL_010_SED_4_FD_187542 | JGI IMG/M metagenome (GOLD analysis project Ga0207421, IMG submission 187542) | Alkaline sediment microbial communities from Lake Tanatar, Kulunda Steppe, Russia - 8KL_010_SED (SPAdes) (version 2) | ecosystem: Environmental > Aquatic > Non-marine Saline and...
CACCCGGGCGGTCCAGTACAGCTCGTCGATCGACGCCGGAGCCGCAAGATCGATCGCGCTGGCGAACCGCCCCGCCCGCTCCGGCGTGACCGGCACACCGGCAGCGTGCAGCAGGTGGCTGAACCGTCCGGCCACCTCGGCCAGATCCGGTCCCCCGGGCGCCAGCTCACCACTCACGCTCCCGCGACCCACTCCAGGCCACGTTGCCGGGCGAGTTCCACGTCCTCGCGGTACTTGAGGACCGACCCGAGGGTGCGCTGCGCCGCGTCGGCGTCCAGCGACCGGGCGCCGAGCAGATCGAGCGCGAGCGTCCAGTTGATGGCTTCGGCGATGCCGGGCTGCTTCTGCAGGTCGAGCGTACGGAGCCGGGCGACCCCGGCCGCGATCTGCTCGGCCAGGCCGGTGCTGCTCGCCGGAACGCGACGGCGGATGATCTGGACGGCACGGTCGAGATCGGGGTAGTCGATCCAGTGGTAGAGGCAGCGCCGCTTCAACGCGTCGTGGAGATCCCGGGTGCGGTTGGACGTCAACACGACGATGGGGGGAACCTCGGCCGTGATGGTGCCGAGCTCCGGGATCGTCACCGCGGACTCCGCGAGCAGTTCGAACAGGAACGCCTCGAACTCGTCGTCTGCACGGTCGATCTCATCGATCAACAGGACCGCGGGCCGTGGCCCGGGATGCCGGATCGCGTCGAGCAACGGGCGACCGACCAGGTAGTCGGCGCCGAACAGGTCGTGTTCGTCGAGGTCGCGGCCCTTCGCCTCGGCCAGGCGGATACCAAGCAGTTGGCGCTGGTAGTTCCACTCGTACAGCGCCTCGGCAGCGTCGATGCCCTCGTAGCACTGCAGGCGGATCAACGGGGTGTCGAGCACGAGAGCGAGCGCCTTGGCCGCCTCGGTCTTGCCGACCCCGGCCTCCCCCTCGAGGATCAGGGGCTGCGGGAGGCGCACGGCGCAGAACAGGGCCGTGGCCAGGCCCGGGTCGGCGAGGTAGCCGACGTCGTCCAGACGCGCGACGAGCGCGTCGACGTCGTCGACGAGGTCCGCGAGGTCAGTCACGCCCCGAACGCCGCCGGGTCGGCGGTGAACGCCTTCTGGCACCCGGTCCCGCAGAACCACACCCGCGCGTCACCGTGTTCGACGTGCAGCGAGGTATCGACCGTCGCGACCGTCATCCCGCAGACCGGGTCGATCGCCGATCCGGCTGCGGCGGTTGGTTCGTTGGCCGCTGGTGGACTGGCCGGTCGGGGACGGACCTCGATGATCCCGGCGAGGATCGACAGCGCGACCTCCTCCGGGGTTCGGGCGCCGATGTCCAGGCCCGCCGGGACGTCGATGCGTTGCTTGAGGTCCTCGTCGACGTCCAGGGACGCCACCACCGCCGCACCACGTCGGGGGCTCGCGACCAGGCCGACGTACCCGACACCCGCTTCAAGGGCGGCGCACAACACCGGTTCCTCGTCCCGGCCGTGTGACGCGACGACCACCGCGGAGGCGTCCGGCGGGACCTGGCCCTCGAAGGTCTGCAGGTCGTAGCCGAGATGCTTGCCGAGCACCACGAGTGCCCGGGCGATCGGAGCATCACCTGCGACCACGACCATCGGCACGGGCAGTTCGGGTTCCAGGAAGATCTCGATCGTGCCGCCCGACAGGCAGTGGTTGTGCACGACGACCTTGCCAGGCTGCTCCGGCTCCGGCTCCGGTGTGATGCGCAGCAGGAACGACTCGCCGGTCTGCAGCACCCGCAGCGACTGGTCGCGGACGGTCGCCTCCGCGCACGTCCCACCGACGAAACCCTCGATGGTGCCGTCGTGGAGCACGAGGGCTTCGTCGCCGGGCTTCGCGGACGTCGGCCGCTCCGCGAGGACGACACGAGCGTGTACGAACGGCACACGCTCGGCTCGCAGCGCCGAGGACCGATCGATCACCGGGACATCCATGACGGGGGCCTCATCCTGTGGTGGTGCGGGGTCGTGTCAGGCGACGCGTTGGCCTACTCCAGGGCGAGATCCATGCGCAGCGGCGAACCCTGCATCGCCCGCCAGACCACCGCAGGCGTCAGGGGCATGTCGGCGGCGCGCACTCCGATCGCATCCAGTACGGAGTTCACAACCGCGGCCGGACTGCCGACCGTGGCGGACTCCCCGACGCCCTTGACGCCGAGCGGGTGGTGTGGTGACGGCGTGACCGTCTCGCCGAGCTCGTAGCTCGGGCACTCCATCGAGGTCGGCAGGAGGTAGTCCATGAACGACCCGCCGAGGTTGGTGCCGTCGCGTTCGAACGCGATCAACTCCATCAGTGCCATGCCGATGCCGTCCGCGACCCCACCGTGGACCTGACCCTCGACGATCATGGGGTTGATGCGCGGACCACAGTCGTCGACGGCGATGAACCGACGAACCTTGACCTCGCCGGTCCCGGCATCCACGTCCGTGACGCAGATGTACGCACCGAACGGATAGGTCAGCTCCGGCGGATCGTAGACCGCGGTGGCGTCCAGGTGCCCCTCGACACCCTCGGGCAGTTCGAGGCTGCTGTGGGCCGCCATCGCGATGTCCTGGATCGTCTTGCCATTGTCCGGGTCGCCCTTGACGAACCACCGACCGTGTTCCCATTCCAGATCATCCGGGGAGCACTCCAACGCCGCCGCGGCGATGATCCGGGACTTGTCCTTGACACGGCGGGCGACCACGGCTGCGGCCGCGCCGGAGACCGGAGTCGACCGTGAGCCGTAGGTCCCGAGACCGAACGGAGTGTTGTCTGTGTCCCCGTGGACAACGTCGATGTCCTCTGGCGGGATCCCGAGTTCGTGCGAGATGATCTGCGCGAACGTGGTCTCGTGGCCCTGTCCCTGCGACTGCACGCTGAGGCGCACCACGGCCTTGCCCGTCGGATGGATGCGCAGCTCGCAACCATCGGCCATCCCGAGCCCGAGGATGTCCATGTGCTTGCGTGGTCCGGCACCGACACCCTCGGTGAAGAACGAGATGCCGATGCCCATCAGCATGCTGGACTCCCCGGCTTCGTAGGCTCGGCGCTTCTCGGCCTGTTCCGTACGCAGCTCGTCGTACCCGGCGATGCGCATGGCCTCATCGAGCGCCCGCGGGTAGTCACCCGAGTCGTACTCCCAGCCCGTCGGCGTGGTGTAGGGGAACTGCTCCGGCTTGAGCAGGTTGTTCATCCGCAGCTCGGCAGGATCCATGCCGAGCTCATCGGCCAGACAGTCGACCATGCGCTCAACGAGGTAGACCGCCTCGGTGACGCGGAACGAACACGCGTAGGCCACGCCGCCGGGCGCCTTGTTGGTGTAGACCGCTGTGACGTTGCAGTGCGCCGCGTCGTAGTCGTAGGAACCGGTGAATATGTGGAAGAACCCGGCGGGGAACTTCGTCGGCTGGGCCACACCGTTGAAGGCGCCATGATCGGCCAGGACATCGACCTTCAGTCCCTGGATCTTGCCATCCCTGGTCGCCGCGATCGAGCCGGTCATGTGGTAGTCGCGGGCGAACGACGTGGACATCAGGTTCTCGGAGCGGTCCTCCATCCACTTCACCGGCTTGCCGGTGACGATGGATCCGACGATCGAGCACACGTAGCCCGGGTAGATGCCGACCTTGTTGCCGAAGCCCCCGCCGATGTCCGGAGAGATGACCTGGATCTTGTGTTCCGGCAGCCCCGCGACGAGCGCGTACAGCGTCCGGTGGGCGTGGGGCGCCTGCGTGGTGGTCCATATGGTGAGCTTGCCGCTGATCGGATCCATGCTGGCAACCGAGCCACAGGTCTCCATCGGCGCAGGGTGGACGCGCGGATAGAGCATCTCCTGAGTGACCACCACCTCGGCGTTGCGGAAGACCTCGTCGCACTTCGTGGCGTCGCCGGCCTCCCAGTCGTAGATGTGGTTGTCGGTCCGGCCCTCGAGGTCGTCGCGCACGATCGGTGCATCGTCGTCCAGAGCGTGCTTGGCATCGACGACCGCGTCCAGCGGTTCGTAGTCGACGTCGATCAACTGCAGCGCGTCCCGTGCCGAGTACTTGTCCTCGGCGATGACGAACGCGACCTCCTGGCCCTGGAAACGGACCTTGTCGGTACACAGCACGGACTGGGTGTCCTGCGAGAGCGTCGGCATCCAGGCGAGGCCCAGGCCCTCGAGGGTCTGGCCGGTGATGACCGCCTTGACCTTCGGGTGCGCTTCCGCGGCGCTGGTGTCGATGCTGGTGATGCGAGCGTGCGCGATCGGGCTACGCAGGATCGCACCGTGGAGCATGCCCGGCAGGGTCACGTCATCGACGTACTTCCCGGCCCCCCGCAGGAAGCGCGCATCCTCCTTGCGGTGCATGCGGCCGAAGCCGATCGGGTTGCCCTCTGCGCTGATGGGTACGTCGGTCGCGGTCATGCGCTGACCTCCTCGGCGTCGGTGGCGCCCTCAGGGTGTTCGGCGGCCCATCGCACGGCACGAACGATGTTCTCGTAGCCGGTGCAACGGCACAGGTTGCCGGAGATGGCCTCACGGATCGTGGCCTCGTCGGGATCGGGGTCGCGTGCGAGCAGCCACCTCGCGGTCATGATCATGCCGGGCGTGCAGAACCCGCACTGCAGGCCGTGCTCCCGCATGAAGCCCTCCTGGACCGGGTCGAGCTCGCCGCCAACCGCGACGCCCTCGACCGTCTCGACGTCGCGGCCGCCGGCCATGGCCGCCAGCATCGTGCAGCTCTTGATCGCCTGGCCGTCGACCGCCACCGTGCAGGTGCCACAGTTGGAGGTGTCGCAACCCCAGTGGGTACCGGTGAGGCCGAGCTCGTCGCGCAGGTAGTGCACGAGCAGCATCCGTGCCTCGACATCCGCCTCACGCTCTTCGCCGTTGACCGTCATCTTGACCTGCATCAGCTCTCCTCCCCACGTGCGCGGGCGGTTGCCCGGGTCAGCGCCCGGAGCACCAGCTCCCGGGCCAGGTGCCGCTTGTAGTCCTCGGGACCGCGCTGGTCGGTGACCGGGGAACACTGGTCGTGACAGAGTTGCGCTGCTTCCTCGAAGCTCTCGCGGATCGCGGGCTTCCCGCGCAGGGCGGCTTCAGCGTCCGGCACGATGAAGTGGTCGGCGCCGACAGCGGCCAACCCGATACCCGCGTCGGCGATCATGTCCCCGTCGAGTTGCACGAACGCACCGGCGGCAGCGACCGCCCAGTCACCCACACGGCGTTCGACCTTCTCGTAGGCACTGCCGGTCGCGTTGCGGATGGGGAACCGGACCTCGGTGAGGATCTCCGCATCCCCGACCTTGGTCTCGTAGGGGCCCTCGTGGAATTCGCGCATGGGCACGGTCCGTGAGCCGCTGGAGGAGCGGACCACCACGCTGCCACCGAGCGCGGCACCGACCGCGGACAGGTCCTCCGCGGGGTCAGCCTGGCAGAACGATCCCCCGATGGTGCCCCGGTTGCGGACCAGCGGATCGGCGATCACACGTTCCGCATCCCGGAAGATCGGATAGTGCTCGGCCAGCAGTGCCGAGTCCAGGATCGCCGCGTGGCGCACCATCGCACCGATCGCGATCTCGTCCCCATCGATGCGGATGTGATCAAGATCCGGGACGTCGTTGATGTCGATCAGCACCTCGGGGAACGCCAGGCGCAGCTTCATCATCGGCAGCAGGCTGTGCCCACCGGCGATGAGCCGGGCCTCGTCCCCGTGGCGTTCCAGCAGCGCGATGGCATCGTCGATATTCGACGCCCGTTCGTAGTCGAAGGTCTCCGGTACCTGCACGTCATCGCCTCCCAGCGTCACCCGCGAACGTTCCCACAACTCCCAGGTGAATATAGCCATGCTCTGCGGCGCTTCGCTGGGATTGTTCGTGGGACCGCGCGATGGTTCGCGCAGATGCGTTTCCGCTCGCGGGTCCAGAGAAGGCTTCAGACCGATCGCCAGAGCCGGCTCGCGACGGTGTCGAACGTGGCGGTCCACAGCGGGGTGGTCGGATCGATCAGATCGAAGTGGTCACCCGGCAGCTCGACGACGTCGATCGGCCCACCGCTGGCCGCAGCGACGAACCGCCGGTTCATCTCGACGAGGTCCGGGTCGTCCCCGGCACCGATGGCGACGATGGTCGGGACCTGACGCTGCGGACGCGCCAGCGGCGATGCGGCGAGGTACCGCTCGGGGATCTCCGCAGGTCGTCCTCCGAGCGCCAGGCGAACCGCACCGTCGGACAGCTCGCGCGCATCGGCTGCGTCGAGATCGACGACGCCGGCCAGTGACACCACGGCCGCGACGGGTTCGCCCGATGCCGCCCGTTCCTCGGCGATCTGCAGCGCGAGCTGGCCCCCCGCGGAGTGACCGATCAGCACGATCGGCGTCTGGCCGTGGGCCCTGCCGACCGCGTCCGCTGCCTGCCGCACGCCCGCATGGACATCTTCGAGCGTGGCCTGCCAGCCGTGGCGATCGGGTCGCCGGTACTCGAGGTTCACGCTGATCAGCCCACGGTCGGCCAGGTCGATCGCCAGGGCATCCATCAGGTCCAACTGCCAGCGCGAGCGCCAGTAGCCGCCGTGGACGAGCACCGCCAGTGCCGCCGGTGGACCGCCACCATCCGGCCGGCGCAGCTGCCCGAACTGCTCCGGATGCTCGCCGTACCGCAGCGTGTCCGCGGGCGATCGCGCGGCATGTACCACGGCCCGGACCGCCCAGGTGATCCCACCGAGCCCGATCCCGCGCAGGTGGGCGGACAACTGCGGCGAGGCATCCCGTCCCCGTGCGTGCGCGTCGAACCGGACCAGCACCCGACGCGGATCGCGCCGGTCGTCGCCGGGTCGGAGGAGCGCCGCTACCTCGACGTTGTCGGGCGGCACGACGACGGTCGCCGCCGGTCGGTCCCGCAGGTGCTCCTCGAACCCCTCGGCCTCGCACCAGATGACCCGGTGCTCCACAGACAGGCCAGAGGCTGCCGTCTCGATCAGCCCCTCGACGGTGCCCCGGTCGAGCGGTGCCGCGCGGTCGAGCACCACCTCCAGGCGCATGGCCCGGCCCTCCCCCGGGTCGCCCGCCCGGAGAGCGTTCACGTGGTCGGCACGTGCTCGCTGTGGCCGAGTTCGCGCAACGCCACGCGGATCGCGTCCGCGGCCGCGTCCATCTCACCCGGATCGGCGTCGGGGTCCGCGCGATCGAAGCTGAGGTCCGCCAGATCGTGGATCTGCGCGACGTGGATGTGCATGTGCGGGACCTCGAAGCCCGCGATCATCTGTCCGACGCGCGGCGGATCGAACGCCCGCTGGATGCCCTGACCGATGGTCTGGGCGAGCTGGGAACAGTGGGTCCACACCGGCGGATCGAGGTCCAACCAGTGGTCGACCTCGACCCGGGGCACGACCAGGCTGTGCCCGAGGGTGATCGGTGCGATCGACAGGAACACGACCGCCTGTTCGTCCGTCCAGACGAAGCGGCCGGGCAACTCGCCGTCGATGATGCGGGTGAACACGCTGGGCATGACGACCTCCGGAGTCGGACCGCGAGGATAACGACCCGGTCAGGTTGCCCGGCGGGTTCAGGCCGTCGGCACGACCGGACGGTGGCTGGCACGGGCCGCCTCGTACGCAGCGATGTCGTCATCGTGGGCGAGCGTCAACGCGATGTCATCCAACCCGTTGAGCAGGCAGTGGCGGGTGTGCGGGTCGATGTCGAACCCGACCTCCACACCAGCCAGATCTCCCGCACCGTCGATCCCGCCCACCCCCGGGGCGCTCACCCGCAGCTCGGCGAGGTCGACGGTGACCTCGACCGACGGGTCCGCCTCGATCAGAGCGAACAGCTGCGCCACGACATCCTCGTCGAGTTCGGCACAGACCACGCCGATCTTCGCGCAGTTCGTTCGGAAGATGTCGGCGAAGCTCGAGGCGATGATCGCCTGGAACCCCGCGTCCTGCAGCGCCCAGGGCGCGTGCTCCCGCGACGACCCGCACCCGAAGTTGCGTCCCGCGACCAGGATCGGTGCGCCGGCGTGCTCTGGCTTGTTCATCGGGAAGGACGGGTCGGGAGAACCATCGTCGAGGTAGCGACGCTCGGAGAACGCGAACGGCCCGAACCCCGTCTTCTTCACCGACTTGAGGAACTGTTTGGGGATGATCAGGTCGGTGTCGACATCGTTGAGCTGGATCGGGCAGGCGCGGCCGGTGATCGTGGTGACGGGTTCCATCAGGCGTCCTTCGCGTCGGTGTCGGCCAGGGCGGCCGCGTCGGTGTCGGCCAGGGCCGGGCGGACATCCACGAGCCGGCCGTGGATGGCGGCGGCCGCCGCCATTGCCGGGGAGACCAGGTGGGTGCGTCCCTTGAAGCCCTGCCGTCCCTCGAAGTTGCGGTTGGAGGTCGATGCCGCCCGCTCCCCCGGTGCCAGCTGGTCGGGGTTCATCCCGAGGCACATCGAACACCCCGGGTCACGCCAGTCCATCCCGGCCTCGATCAGGATGTCGGCGATGCCTTCCGCCTCCGCGGCGGCCTTCACCAGGCCCGAGCCGGGCACGACCATGACCTCGATGTTGTCAGCGACCTTCTTGCCCTTCACGACCGCCGCGACGGCGCGCAGGTCCTCGATCCGCCCGTTGGTGCAGGACCCGATGAAGACCTTGTCGAGCTGCAGGTCCCCGAAGGCTTCGCCGCCGGTGAGACCCATGTAGTCGTAGGCACGCTGCCATTGCTTCGAGGTGGCCTCGTCCGGCGCCTGATCGAGGGTCGGGATGCGCTCGTCGATCCGGACCGACTGTGCGGGGGTGGTCCCCCAGGTGACGGTCGGCGCGACCTGTGTGGCATCGATGTGGACGGTCCGGTCGAACGTCGCCCCCTCATCGGTCACGAGCGCCCGCCAGTCCGCGACGGCCTGGTCCCACTGCTCGCCCTTGGGGCCGAGCGGACGGTCCTTGAGGTAGGCGAGGGTGGTCTCGTCGGGCGCGACCAGCCCGGCACGCGCTCCACCTTCGATCGACATGTTGCAGACCGTCATCCTGCCCTCCATCGACATCGACCGGATCGCCTCACCGCGATACTCGATGACGTGGCCGACCCCACCGTCCACACCGATGGCGTTGAGGATGTGCAGGATCAGGTCCTTCGGCGAGGTCCCGGGCGGCAGGGCGCCCTCAACCTCGACCGCGAGGGTCTTGGGCATGCGCTGCGGCAGGGTCTGGGTCGCCAGCACGTGCTCGACCTCGGAGGTGCCGATCCCGAACGCCAACGCGCCGAAGGCGCCGTGGGTCGCGGTGTGCGAGTCGCCACAGACGATGACCGACCCGGGCTGCGTCAGCCCGAGCTCCGGACCGATGATGTGCACGATGCCCTGGTTGCGGTTGCCCATCTCGAACAGGCGGATGCCCGCGTCCTCGCAGTTGGTGCGCAGCGCCTCCATCTGCGCGACGGACAGTTCGTCGGCGAGCGGCAGCTCGCCCGAGACCTGGCGCGGATCGGTGGGCACGTTGTGGTCCATCGTCGCCAGGGTCAGATCCGGTCGACGGACCTTCCGACCCGCGAGGCGCAGACCCTCGAAGGCCTGCGGCGAGGTCACCTCGTGCACCAGGTGCAGGTCCACGTAGAGCAGGTCGGGCACCCCCTCCTCCGACCGGACGACGTGGTCGTCCCAGATCTTCTCAACGATCGTCTTCTCTGTCATCGTGGCGTCTCTTCGGTCGTCGGGGCGGTGGATGGGCGAGCTTCAGACCGGGACCGGTCGGGCCGCGGCGCGGTGGTCGAACCGGGATCGGGGACAGGCGACCCGCGGCCACGGCCGGTGGCCGGGACGCGAGCGGTCCGCGCCGACGATCAGCGCGACCAGCGCGACGAGTTCTGCGCGCGCAGGCTGTTGAAGTCGAGCTCCTCGGTGCGCTCGACCTCGACGGTGACGTCGTCGGAGCCGGTGGACTCCTCGTAGGAGGCGGCCACCTCGGCGACGAGCGCGGCCTCTTCCTCAGGGGTGTGATCGGGGGGAACCTTGAGCCGGATCACGTTCATCCGTGCTCCTTTCCGTGCAGGTCGACATGCGGTCCGAGCCGCGCCAACGGGCTGTCTGTACCGGTCCCGGGTCGTGCCTCCGTGTCGCCGTCGAACGGGTTGGACGGCGCCACGGCCTCAAAGGACCGGCAGCACGAAAAGGCCCACGATCAGGGCCTGCAGCGCGTGACGAGCCCCACGCCCGGCATCTGCCGGGTCCGGAACGGGGCTGCGGTGCGTGCGCATCTGACCATTGTTGCCGGTTCACGACCCGCCGCGCAACTCCCCGTGCGCCTGCGACGTGCTTGACGCACAGCGCGAGCCGCGCATCGCGCGGCGCGCGGAGCCGCGCGGTCCCCGGACCAGCACGGGTTCCCGGCGATAGCGTGGCGCTCCCATGACGGCGCCTGCCCGAGGTGCATCACCGTCGCTCGACGGGCGGGGGCGAGACGTTCCGACACCGCGAGGCAACGACATGCGAACCGATCCCGTGGTCAGACCCGGCGTGCCGAACGGCCCGGACCTCCAGGAGGCGTGGACGACCGCCGCAGCAGCCGCGGCCAGGGCCGGGGTCCGCATCAGCGATGTCCACGATCCGGCGACCGCCGCCCGGGCCGCGGCGCTGTTCGACCGCGTCTGGGGACGGTCCGACGAGGCGGCGTCGATCCTCGCTCCGGAGGCGCTGCTCGCGATCGCCCACGCCGGCGGGCAGGTGACCGTCGCGCTGGACGATGAGGACGACCTGATCGGGGCGACCGCGGCCTTCGTCGGTCTGGACGACGGCGTGGTGCTCCTGCACTCCCACGTGACCGGGGTCGAGGCCGGCAACGAGGGCCGCGGTGTGGCCCGCGCCCTGAAGTGGTACCAGCGGGCCTGGTGCCTGCAGCGTGGCATCAGCCTGGTCCGGTGGACCTTCGATCCCGCGATCCGACGCAACGCGGTGATCAACCTCATCCACCTCGGCGCAGCTGTGGCCGGCTACGAGCACGACGTGTACGGATCGATGCCAGATGCGCGCAACGCTTCGTTGCCGACCGACCGACTGGTGGTCGCCTGGGACCTCGCCGCACCACGCGTCCGCGCCGCAGCCGCTGGCCGGGCGGCCACCCCCGA
>Ga0207421_10008021_pt1 | contig 11073 bp, 9 predicted proteins | sample SodLakKL_010_SED_4_FD_187542 | JGI IMG/M metagenome (GOLD analysis project Ga0207421, IMG submission 187542) | Alkaline sediment microbial communities from Lake Tanatar, Kulunda Steppe, Russia - 8KL_010_SED (SPAdes) (version 2) | ecosystem: Environmental > Aquatic > Non-marine Saline and...
TTCCGGGCCCGAAACGGCGTTATCCTCACGACGGGCGGGCCCGGTCAGGCCTACGACCACACGACGAACGCCGTCTCCTGTACGGGCGACGGTCACGCGATGGCCTACCGTGCGGGCGTCCCGCTCGAGGACATGGAGTTCATCCAGTTTCATCCGACGACCCTGCCCTCGACCGGCGTGTTGATCTCGGAGGGCGTGCGCGGGGAAGGCGGAATTCTGTTGACGGATAATCCGGATATCTATGAAAGAGCCACGCTGCTGGGCCATTCATTGAAACGTGCTGCCCAGTGTGTTCAGAACCCGCATTGGCAGGATATCCTGCGCACCGGTTTCGGTCTTAAGCTTCGCATGCACCCCCTGGCGGCGGTGATGATCGACTATCTTCTCCGGCACCATTGTTTCAACTGGATCGCTGCACGCGGGGAAACGCTCGGGCGGTTTTCCGATCGCCTGGCCGCCTGTGGTAAAGTTTTTCCCATGGCCAGAAGGGATTACGTAACTTCGATGGGGGCGCATTACGGGTTCAAACCCCGGGTCGCCTTTGACAGTATTGGCATATCCCGCAATCGTATAGTAGCCGCACTCCGGGCCGAGGGTGCCGATGTTTCGGTGCCCGGTTCGAAGCCCTTTCATCAGCTGGCCCTGTTCGAACCCGACCGGTTTTCAATCGGAAGATTCAAGAAACTGGACAACCGGGCAGCAAAATTCCCCGGCGCTGAACGCTATCATGGAAGCATTCTGTCTCTGCCCACGTTCACGTTCCCATGGCATTGGAAACTTATTGATCTATACGGCCAGGCGTTTGAAAAAGTGTTTTCAAACCAGGAGGAATTGCGTTGAAATACAAACTCGAAAAAGCCAACACCCCGGATCATATCCTATCCCTATATCACAAAGTTTTCGATGATCGGATGAGCGCTTCGGAAGTCGACAACCGAACCCGAGGGTTTTCGACCTATCCATACCTGGTTTTGAATGCGGCAGAAGACGAACCGGTCGGTTTTGCCGTATTTCGCGGCAGGGGCAGTGAAATCGAGCTCTGGCAGGCCGGCGTGATACCTGAAAAACGTCGCCAGGGGGCGGGTTCTTTTCTCTTGGAGCAGGGGGAAAGGGAAATGGCCCGCCTCGGGTACAGGGAAATAGCGGTCAATACTTACAACCGCTGGAATATCATGATTAGCATGCTTTTTCGGAGGAATTACCGCCTGGTTTCCACAGCCTACAGTGAGCGGCGGGAAGATTTGAAAATGCATATCGTCCGGGAGCTTCGGGAGCGGAAGGAATTGCGGTATTCGTTAACAGAGAAGTGCAACTTCAACTGCCTGTTTTGCCACAACGAAGGACTGGGAAAGGAAGACCGGCCCCAGGTGAGCGACCGGCAGGTCCTGGAGATTCTAACGGAAGCCGTCCGGTTGGGGCACACCGATATTACTTTTACAGGCGGCGAGCCGCTACTGAAAAAAAAACGTCTGTTTTTCATTATGGAAGGGCTGGCACAACTTTCTTCTCCGCCGGATCTCACGCTGGTTACCAATGCATCGCTCATGGATTGGGAAACCATCGACCGGCTCAGGGCTTACCCCGGAAGAAAAAAGATCAATCTGTCCCTTCATGCCATTGATGAAGAGTCGTTCAGGATCATAACCCGCTCGGAGCGTCCCGGCGTATTTGACAGTATCCGGCGAAATGTCACTGCATGTACCGAAGCCGGCCTTGACGTCAAGGTCAATTTTGTTGTGCTCCAGGGACTCAACCACGATACCGTTGCAGAGGCCGCATGGATGGCCCGGCGTATGGGGGCGATCACCATCAAGTTCATCGAACTGCTTGTACTGCCTGAAAACCCGGACGACTACAGGATGTATTACGACGCAGAGGCCATCTGCGACCAGCTGTCGGCGATCGGGGACGGGCCTTATTTTCCTGACCCGAGAAAACGGGAGTACCTACTGAAGGAAGACACCCGGTTTGTCATGGAGGTCCAGCGCCTTACATGCTCCCTGGGTTGTTCGCACTGTCTGGCGGTGAGGGACCGGACATTCAGCAGCGACCTGCAGTATCACCCATGTTTTATCCGGAGCAGAAAACGATTCCGCATCGAAGCCGCCGGGCAGTTGGACTCGGTTTTCCGGCAGGGGGACCGGATAATTAACGGGTATGCCGCGAAGTACATGGATTCCAGCCCCACGCTTGTTCAAAAGGAGATTTATGTTCCCTCTAAGCAGGAAATGTTTTTTGCGGTGGATGATGCCGTCGCTATACGGGATTACCTTGAACGCAAGCAGTTTAACCAAGTCGCAGCCCTGCGGTTCCACGAGGAGTATTTCCGGCCCCATCTTCGAACAGAAGCGTGGGATCGTTTTGAAAGGGTTCTGAAAATCGGCTGGGATTATCATCATGAAACCCGGGTAGAGTTGATTTATACGGATCATGAATATTTCCGGACGCCCGGCGGGCTGATTACCAAAACCCGGTTCCTGGATCCCGGCGGTCCCCTGCGCCAGAAATCTGCTGGTTTTGCAAGACATTTTTTGAACCGGCTCGATTTCGAGCATTTCATGACCCTGGAGTGGGATATCGAAATTTGGTATCGAAAGGATTTCACGATAAACCTCGCGGTGCAAGGGCCTCTTTCCACGCTTAAAATTGACTGGAGTGAGTCCCGGGAAGCCGTGTTCGCCGCTTTGTCCGCATCGTATCCCGGCCGCATCCAGCCGCTTATGATGGCGCTTCCCGAGCTCATGCTGAACATCGTTGAAACCGATGTAACCTCGGCTTAAGCCAGAATGTGAGACATTTATTCATCTCCCTGATTTTTATTCCCCTTGAAGGAAACCTCATCATCATTCATTCCCGTCGCACAGGCAAAAACGAATAAAAAATGGTTTTTTAAAGTAAGTGCCGTTAAAACAGAGGTATTCAGGCCGGTCAAAAAAAGTTCTGTCCCGGAGAAGCAATGTCGGATTAAAATTTCTGAACTGCTTCCCCTTCTGATGAGTTCGGATCGCGGGAGTATACTTGCACCTGGCGTCTTGATTTTCCCCTTTGCTGCGATTATAAACATGAGAGCCCCGGGTATGGTCGATAATACGGCATGGAAAAGGAATTCTATAACGGCAGGTTTGGTCTTCGTTTCACGGGCTTTCAGAAGCCTGTTTTGATTTTTAAAAAAAGGCTTATTCTCCTTTGAGAATCGCTTGTCAGCCCCATCTTGTGCAATGCCCGCCAATCTTCCGCCTCGGGAGAATTATTTTTTGATGGCTCGAAGCTATAATAGTTTTCCGGGTCCAGATTGGTCAGGTTGGGGTAGAATAGGATAGTGCCCGTGGTACAAACAAGATTCGGCGCCAGTGGTTTCATATTCGTTCTTTTTCTTATTGTTAAAGCATTTTTCACTCAAGTTTTTTTCAGCGCTTGACGACTTCGTAAATACCAATATCTGCGTTACACACAATTACTGAAGAATCTCGTATTTATATAAGTACTCTCATTTTTTCAAAAATTGCGCAAGTCCATATCTTGGAATTGTTATAAAGTCGTCTGAAACGGACTTTTACGAATGCATCAACTCTTTGGTATTCCCAAAGAAGTCTTTCAATCCCCTTGGATCTGTGCCGGTATGATTTACTATACCAAACTGCCATCAAATGAGCCTGCGAAGTCTGTTTGCCGGTTTCGTCCTGATGCAGCCTTGCTGTCGCTGTCGTACGGTTGGCGGATCAGTATGGGCAAAGGGGGACCGTTTCCCGGGAAACAGTACCCTTTGCTCCTAATCGCCTGGATCATCCGCCGAACCAGTGCCCCATTTTCCTTGCAGTCAGGACCTTGACATGATCGTCAATGTACAGGCTAACGCTGGCGACCGCCGCGGTCAGGACGCCGAGATCATCCACGTAACCGATAACAGGCGTCATGTCCGGTATAGCGTCCACTGGACAGATGAGGTATCCCAGAGCTGCGTAGATCGTCGCTTTGGCCCAAACCGGCGTTTCCGGTTTTTCAGCGGCATAATAAAGCCAGAGGGCTTTTTCGATTACCTGCCACCCTGCTTTTTTCGCACAGTGCAACAGCTTGTTCCAAAAACCGTTTTTGCTGTAATAACTGGTGTATTTTACTGCTTCCATCATCTCACCTCCTTTCATGTGCTGTCTTTGTCGCATAAGCGACCGGTTGTTTCCTGATTTATCATTACGGCATGGGTTTGTTTTTTTTCAGGCACACGATGTAAATCTTTTTTACAGTCAGTTCATCGGGTATGGGGTTTCCACATCCACGATAGACAGGTGAAGCCTTTCATCGTGAATCGCTGCAGTGAAGGTTTCTCCTTTGTTTTTCCCAACGAATTCGCCTATGATGGGATGGCTGCAAGGCACCGCTGTTTCCAGGCAGAAGTTAAAATAACTGCCCACCAGAAGGCTCCTGGCAGCTTTTGTTCCTTCCATGCGATACGTTACTTTTTTCCCGGGAAGGATGACATTGTTCCGGTCTGCCGGGGATACGATTCTTGCGTTGTCCCGGATATGGATCAGCTCTATTAGGCGCCTGCACCATTTGAACTGGTTTCGGCTTCGCTCCGAGTAGATAAAGTTGTCATAGTACGGGTCATTCATCGGCCGGGATGGATCCCCGTCCTTTTCGCTGATTTCACGGATCATTTTTTCGATCTCATCGAGGCGCCTTACGAAGCACCGGTAATCATCCGCCAAAAAGAAGTAATTGTTCATCTGCGCCTCCTGTATCGCTGGTTTAAAAATGGCCGGGCCGCAATTCACCTTGTTTTGTGGTAACGGCCTGGTTGATGCATTTTTCAATTACGGTTCGGCGATACTTTTTTCAGCCTAATCATAAAATGGTTACGGGTTGATTTTTTTCTTTTCGCAAGGTATTCAGAATCAATACGTTAGATGGTAATGTGGCTTTGAGACGCGTGACGATATAGTGAGGCGGCATTAATATGGACGGAAAGTCTTTCTGGAAACAACGGCGAAAAACGGTGATGGCACCACGGGACCTGGAAATGGTCCTGGGCTCAACGGTTTATCTTCCGATTCGTTTCTGGCGGAAAAACTTTTATTTCAGCGGTGCTTTGGATCAGGCCCTGCATGCAAGAACGGAAGGTGCTTTTCCCGAAACAGTCCTGGAAGGCAAAAGCCGGCCGTTGTTCGTATCAAAAGCGTTTCAGCAGGGGGTCGGTGCTGCTGCAGCGCCATGCACTTCAAAGAGGCCGTACCGGATGGCTCATTGCCATTTCATCTGCAAGGGGTGTCGGCTGCTGCATACCGGATTTGAAACTGATAAAACATCTTATATCCTCGACCGCTTCAGGTTCAACGTTCCCGTTTCATTATCCGAAGCCCTTCGTTTTCGGGGAGAAGTCCCCCTTTCATGCATCGGATAAGGATACAGTGATACCTGTTTCCGGTCGAAAAGCTGTACAGCGGATATCTATACAGAAAGGCCCGGATGAAGAACCAGAAAAAAAACGACAGGATTGTTGAATGGCTCGGGCAGCCGGAAAATGAACGGTGGTTTGACCGGCTTGCCAGAATCGCGGTTAAGCGGCTGCAAAGGGACAATCTTCTGAAAGGCCTGCTGGGGGAAGAACCGGCTATGGACAAATCGGCCCCCAACGGAGCTGACGGGGGCTTTCCCAACAGGTGGATTGTCGACGCCGTAAAAAGCGAGTTGTTCATTTTCCTGGCGGAAAACCGGAAGATCCAGGAAGTAATGGCTGCCGGACGCAAAGAGTCCGGGGGATATCTGCTGAATGCCTTTTATAATCACTGCCGCGAAAAGGCCCGCAGCATTTCCGTCAGTCCAAGAAAATATTTCCGCCGGACGGCCCTGGCCGTTATCCGGGGAAAAGAAGCGCTTTCAAGCGCCAGTGAAGGAGCGGGCGCCAGGGAAGGATATACCACTATATATGGCAGGGGCCCCTGTATGGGAGTCCTTGATTCATTAAGCGACGAGGACAAACAACAAATTCCGTTTGCGATCGAATGCCAGCAGGTGTTTTCCGGTGCCCGCAAAAACGCGCTTTGTAACCGGGATGCCCTTTTTCATGCCTTGTGTTTGTTCCTGGACCAGGCCCGGGAACTGAAACAATCCCCCGGCTGCTGGGTGAGTATCGATGATTTCATGGACTGGCTCATGGCCAATCGCCCTTCCGATCTGCCGATTGCCCCTGACATTCACAACCGGAAGTACTATATGAACGACAATGGTGATTCACTCCCTTTCGGAGATACGCTTTCGGATTCAAGTCGAAGGCCGGACCGACAATGGTATGATCCGGAGGCCATCGATTCATGGGCAAAAAAATGTGTGGCTCTGCTGACAGGGGAGGAGCGGAGCCTGCTGCACCAAAAACTGTTTATGGGTCTCAATCCCCGACAGATTGTCGAAAAGAGGGGCGATATTTCACGAAATACCGTGGATAACCGTTCGGAGAGGGCTTTGGATAAAATCGGTTCTTTTCTCGCCGACAAGCAGTGGGTGAGCTTTGATGACCTGAATGAAGAAGCGTTTTCCTTTTTTATGGAAAAATTGAACCAGGCGTTGAAAAATGCCCTCCCAGCGCCGTAACCTATTAAGAAACAGTATTTATAAGATTGGGTAAAGGATTTCGATGATGGAGGATCGAAAACAGGCGCTATCCATGGCCAGGATGTACAGGCTGTGCCCGCCGCCCCGTGTGGTCGAAGATGACGCGCAGGACGATGAAATGGAACGGCACCTGCAAATTTGCGCCTATTGCGAAAATGTGCACGAGGAAGACCTCGCGCCGTGGAACGAACTCGCGGGGGCAATCGGTGATCTGTTTTTCTCGGAGGATTCGTCCGGCCCGGTTTCAGCCGGCCGGCTGTATTACCTGAAAAAAAGACTTGGCCGATGGCGAGGTGGATATTATTACAACCCGCCCATGGTGATGGTAATCGATGCCTCCCCGCAGTTTTCTGAGGATATACTGGTGGCACAGGTTTACCACGACATTCTCCTGGCCGGCCCCGGGGATTTGGTGCTGAGCGAAAAACAAGGGATTGAAGGCGAATTGTTCGTGGAGCCCTGGAATATCTATACGATACGAATTTCGGACCTCGGGCCGGCGGTTGATACCGTTGGTGAGGATGTCGTGGAGGCGGTCCGGAAAATGGATGAAAACCCCGATGAATGCCCTTCCTGGGCTCCGGCTCTCCCCCCGTTTGAAGAACATGATATCCGCATTTATTTCAGGGAAATGGAAATCGATGTGGGGTACACCTTTTCAGCACCGGCTGTCGCCGCCCTTGTGCAGGAAGTGGAGCGGGATGCAACCATCCTTTCTTACGACAGCATGCAAAAGTTAGCAGCGGACTTGAGGGCCCTGCATACAGGTATTCGCTGGGCAGACGATGCCGCCACACCTGAAGAAATTCTGCTTACCGTAGAACTTTCTCCTGAATCACTCTCTCTTGCAGCCGCCGATTTTGCGGTGCAGGATGCCGGTGAATGGGTGCCTGAAACACTTGTTGCCAACATCGTTTACCTTGGGGACGGACGTGTACGAAAGATCGTTCCGGCAGACTGCCAGGTGGCCGCTAAAGATGAGTCGGCCGATATTGTTCGCATCAGCGGCAAAATCATCAGCCTGCCTGAAGACGTAACAGGTGCGCGTCTTTTCTGCATGGTGCGTGATGGAGAAGGACGCTTGCAGCAGGCTTCTCCAACGGACTGGAATATTGATAGCGGGTGGTTTCTTGTAGCGTTTGCCGGGTGCAAAAGCCCTGTCAGGGAATTTACGGCCACGGTAATCGTAGATAATAAATGATGCGGAAAATTGCTTCATGAAGAATTTTGTTGTAACCGAATACTTCCGGTTTTTGCTTGATTTTCCGGACGCTTTCAGGGACCGGCTTTTGGATCCATGGCCGGCATCCTGGGCCGGAGCGGCATCTGAAGAAAAATACAGGAAAGCGATTGGTGAAATCGAAAGTCGGCTTTCCGGAGATGCTGGGGTGCGGGATCTGTGGTTTCTCCGGCGGGTTGCGGAATACCTGGCCGGGCGCCGGCATGCGCCTGGATGGGTCCGCCCGTTTTTGTGGGAGACCCCCGGGTGGAGCAGGTTGTTTCCCGGGATGGAGAAGGAAGCGATCCTGGACGGATCATGGAACGTCGTTCCGGTGATGTTGGTGCTGGGCCGCCAAAAAGCGCTGCGGTATTTCATTGCTGGAAAGCCGGCGGATGCCGGTGCCGTCAATCGCCTGTGGCCGAAATGGGTTGATTCGCTGCTGGACCGGGAGGCGACAGATGCGGTGAAAAAAGCTGCTCAGGCAGCACTGGCTACAAACGAATTGTTGCCGCAGGCCACTCCGCTGTTTGTTTTTCCCTTGGCCTGCCCGAACGGGGCAGGGCAGATACGGGGCACCTCCCTGGGGCTTCCTGTGGCGCTTGGGTTTCGTATGGCGCTGGAAGGCATGCCGTATCCGAAAGGGATGGCAGCGACCGGTTTCGTGGATGGCGACGGCAGGATTCAGGGCGTATCGAATGTGCGGGAAAAGCATTGCCTGGCTTTTGAAAAAGACTTTCGTCTTTTTCTGTATCCGTCTGAAAATTGCAATACTTTTGAAAAACCGCAGCCAGAGGCCATAGCAGCAAAAAGCCTTTCCGATGCGCACCTGGTTGCGTTGTTTTTCCATCCGGGAAACTCCACTGAAATGACCTTGCTGATGAAAATGAAAAAGGATGCGCAGGCTTTTGTGGATAACTGCCTTTCCGTGCCGCTGCAATGGCTTGCATACATCCTCAAGCCGGAAACCCATCGTTTTCTTAAGGAGCGCATCCGGAGATCGCCCGACCTGTTTGGATCCCTTTTGAAAAACATGGAGGCTGCCTTAAGCCGGTATGAACTTGAAACCGCACAACAGTTGGCTTCACTGGTGGAGCCGACCGATGCCGGAATCCTCGCGGAATCGGCACCGGGAAGCTGGTTTTCCTGGTGCACCTGCAATCTTGCACTGTGCAACCACAGGGGAAACGTATCCATGGCCAGGCTCTGGGCAGATACGGCCGATCGGGTAAAGCAGCGTGCAATGGTCGCTGATGATGCCCTGAAAGAAGTGGCGAACTATTACAACAACCAGCTGGTCGGCATGCGCCACAACCAGTACGACTTTTCCCCGGTGTTGCCGGAAGGCTTCGAAAAGCACCTTCAGCACCTTGCAAACCGGTTTCAAAGTGATCTCGAGTACAACCCTGCTGCAACATCCGGACGTCTTGGGGAGCTTTACGGCACATTGACCCAGCATTTTGCATTCTGCGGCCCTGCATACCTTGATAAGACAATTGAATACTCGCGGCTGGCCCGAAGGGCGTTTGGAGACGGCCGGGCGCCGGAGCTCAAGTTCGATTGGAAGCGCCAGTACAATTACCTGGTTTACACGTTTCTGGACGCAGAAGATTACGCGGGCGCGGAATCAAGCCTGATGACATACCTGGAGACGGATTCCTGGGCTGCCATTCGGGAGAAGGCGCCTGATTTTTTTAAGTGGGATCATGCCTCGATCGCCCGATTCATAGCGGATACAGGAACCGGGATGAGCCGGATGCCTCTGGTTGAAGACCTGGTTAGTGCAGCCCGGAATATTTCGAAGCCGGAGCATCCATGGCAGCTGTGGCATTTCAACATGGGGCGGATTTTCCTGGATGCCGGAGATTCCGTGCGGGCGGAAGCGTTTTTCAAAATATGCCTGGAGCTTTGCCTGCCAGAAAAATTCGGCCCGACCGTGCATGTAATGGCCCTGCTTCCGGTATCGGTTCTGTATGAGCGTGGCTTTACCGTGGACTTGGGGGCTGTCGAGCCGGTTGTAAAAACTGCCGCAATGGAGCTGAGCAGAGCCCATTTTGCTTTTCTGGATGAGCTGAGTTTTCCTGAAGCCTTGCAGCACGTATATCGAAATACTTCATCGGTGTTTCCTTTTTCCTATCGGTAAAGAAGGGATTGCAGGGGGGAGAGGAGGGATAGCGGTAAGTTATCTGTGAATTGATATAGCGTTATTTCAATAAGTTGTTTATTTTTACGAGTACAAGCAAGGTGCCTGAAAAATTCCCAAACATTAAAATCGAGGAGGTGCGCCGGAAAAGGGTTGCAAAAGCCTGGATTTTTAATGTATTTTTTACCTAGGGTTTGAATGAATGCCCCGATTAGAGGGGATTGAGACTTTAATCTTCTCGACTAGGTACTGACTATCCTCGTGTTTGAATGAATGCCCCGATTAGAGGGGATTGAGACTTCCACAGCCTTACGAACAGCACGACCGGCACTGTGTTTGAATGAATGCCCCGATTAGAGGGGATTGAGACTTCTTTCTCCTTTCATTTTATGTTTGATTAAAGTAGTTTGAATGAATGCCCCGATTAGAGGGGATTGAGACTCGGGGTGCAGCTCGTATGGGGTGGTGGGGATTTTAGGTTTGAATGAATGCCCCGATTAGAGGGGATTGAGACAGATAATTAACTTGGTTACAGATTACCATTGTTGGTTTGAATGAATGCCCCGATTAGAGGGGATTGAGACTACAATAGTCAATAGACCAAAAAATCCAGTACCGCCGTTTGAATGAATGCCCCGATTAGAGGGGATTGAGACCCATTTTCAACATTTTTCTCACCCTCCCTTAAGGGTTTGAATGAATGCCCCGATTAGAGGGGATTGAAATATCAAGCAGCGTTAAGTAATCGGCCCGCATGTATTTTCTTTGGTAATTCCAAGTCAATGGCGGTTGATGAAAATTAAGGCAACGTTCCATAAAGGTTGAATCAGGTGAGATGAATCATGGTTCGAAAAGTATTGATTTGTACTGTTGGAGGTAGTTATCAGCCAATTGTAACAGCCATTGAATCCCTTGAACCGGATTATATTTTTTTTGTGTGCACACAAGGCCGCAATGGTTCTGAAGGGCAGATAACAGGCGCAGGAAAAGTAATAAAGGATAGTATCGCCGGTGAAAAGCCAACTTTACCAAATATCCCAACGCAACTAGGGTTGCAGGAGGATTGCTATGAGTTGGTTTTTGTTAAAGCAGATAATCTGGATAG
>Ga0207421_10008022_pt1 | contig 11071 bp, 9 predicted proteins | sample SodLakKL_010_SED_4_FD_187542 | JGI IMG/M metagenome (GOLD analysis project Ga0207421, IMG submission 187542) | Alkaline sediment microbial communities from Lake Tanatar, Kulunda Steppe, Russia - 8KL_010_SED (SPAdes) (version 2) | ecosystem: Environmental > Aquatic > Non-marine Saline and...
TAACTCTCATATCGGCATCTACAAGACCTTCTCCTTTCTGTCTTATGCTCAAGCTGTAGATATCGACAACCCAACTGTGTCTTTCCATTTTTCTTAAAAAATTGAAAATTTGAAAAAAACTTCCGGATGCGGTTAATTCAAAATCAAAATTGGACCAATCACCTCTCTCTTCGATATTGCTTAAATTCACCTCCGATTCCAAATCGTTCTCCTCAGCAAACTCTCTAATTAAAGAAGCGGCCTCTGCGGGCCTTTCGATTTGGGTGAGGTGTCTCCTAAAATAATTCAAAGCTTCGCCGACCTTTTCTCTGTCTTCAAATTCTTCCAAGCTTTGAGCTTGCATGTTAAGGTTTTCCACGTTCTTCCTTTTGGAAATAAAGCTTTGAGAAGTTTCTTGAATTTCGGAAATGAAAGAAACGATAATTAAAAAACAAAATGCCACCAAAACCAGAGTGATCGTTATCGAGATAATATATTTTTTTATTATATCCTTCACTCCAATTGAAAATTAACGGAAAAATTAATATTTTCAAGATCCGTCCATGTTTCCGGAAAAATCTCGACCGCAAAAAATCTCTCTTCAAGTTCTTCTTCGGCATCATTTAACACTTCCCAATTGGACGCTTGACCGGTTAAAATAACCGTTGATGAGTTCTCTTTATTGAATTCAAAGCTTTTTATCTCTACATCAGGATAAAAAATTTCCTCCATTTGCTTCAAAAGAGCAGACGCTTTTCCGAACTCTTGATGTATGGACTCCGCTTGGGTTATCATCCGATTTGCTTCTTCTATCTCTTTTCTCGCTTTCCCGACATCCGTAAATTCAACTTCTCGCATCTCTATTAAATCAGATTCATTCTCCAGATAGGCAATCGAATAATTTCTAACAAAATACAAAGTGAAAAGAGAAAATACTGAAAAGGAAAGTAGAAAAACGGAAAAAACAAAAACCGAATTCCATCTTTTAAGAGAATTTATTTTTTTCTTTTGCTTGTCCGGTAATAAATTCATCTCTTTTTATTCTTTATATTTCTTCAAATTACGAAGTGCTAATCCGAAAGCGGTAGAATAACTCAGAGCTTCTTCGACAGAAATATCATTGTTTCCTTTGGAAAAATTAATGAAAGGATTTCCTTTTGCAACCGGAATATTCAGATTTTCAGATAGGTATTGAGAAAAACCTTTCAGATTGGCCCCGCCGCCACAAATAACAACCTTTTTCAGCTTTTCCTTCTCTTGCTTGGAACTGGGAATGAATCCCCTGTAATTATAATAGTCCAGATGTTTTTCTATGACCTTTAATGTTTCTTCCAAAAGTGGCTTCATAATTTCAAGAGCCTCTTCCGTTTCAATACCGTTTTTTATTTTGAAAGCTTCGGCATCCGAAAGCGAAATTCCTTTTTTTTCGGCAATTCTTTTTGTAAGTCTGTCGGAACTTATATCGGCGGAACTGACGAATTTAACCACTCCTTCAGAAAAAATAACCAGACCGGTTCTCGTTTTTCCGAAATCTATAATCAATGTATTTTCATTGTCCTTTTCATCCATTATCGCTCTGGCAATCGCCATTGAATCTATTTCCAACATTGCCGGAATTAAACCGCTCTTTTTTATACAAAAAAGATAAAGATCAACTATTTTTTTCGGTAAAGCGACCATCAAAACACAAAAATTTTCGCTTTCTTCGTTTTCCGAAATTATTTTGAAATCAAGATACAAATCATCCGTCGGCAGGGGAACATAATTTTCCGCCTCATACCTTATCGCCTTTTCAAGTTCCTTTTTGCTCATTACGGGCATCTCCATAATTTGCAAAAAAGATTTTTCTTCCGGCAGACAAACGGATACGTATCTCGTGTCCGGGCTGAGCTCTTCAAACAATCTTTTAATCTCAATGGAAAGCAGTTCTTCGTTTTTAATTCTTCCTTTGTTTACTATCTCTCTTTCAATCTCTTTTTTTCCGTAACCGGTCAAAAAAGCTTCTTTCCCCTTTTTCTCAATTTTAGCCGCCTTGATTCGATTATCGGCAATATCGAGACCGAATATTTCAAATTTTATGTTTAGAAAATCAAGCATTTTTACAATTTTAACAAAATTTGAAAAAAATTAATACACTTCTTCCCAATGCTCGATTCGAATAATTGAAGAAAACTCGGGGTCTATCATGCTACCATTTACCATATGGCCCAATCCGTAATTTATTCTCTCATTGTCCAAAGTTACCTCCAGTCTCTCCTGTAAGCTCATCAAGTTTATCTTTCTGGAAATAATTCCACCGGTAATATTCATTTTTTGAGGAACGCTGACCATATTTATAGCATCCCCGGCATAAATAACCCCTGAAAAATTCAGCTCTTCTTTCAGAGAAAATTCTCCGAAATTTATCTTTCTTTTTGAAAGGATGCCTACTGGCTTTTCGGGATCACCTTCTTTTATTTCAAGATGAGACACACCTTCGTCCTCCCGGCCCTCTCTTTGCCAATTTAATTTTTCTCCCACAGTCAAGGTTCCGTCCGAAATTAAAGCTCCACCCACTTCCAGCCTTCTTCCTCCCTTTACTTCTATCGGTCCGGTTACATAAGTTATTTCATTATCCAAAATCAAAGTCCCTTCTTTCCCCACATCCCACAATAAATTCCTGAATTCTTCCGAAGACAATATGCAATTATTAGAACACTCCTCGAATCCATCATTCTCATTACCACATAAAATGCTGCAATTATTATTCATCTCTTCAACTTCCGCTCTGCTTTTAAAAGAGTCGGAATCTTCGGAATCGAAATCAACTTTCGGAATTGAAATTTTGGGGTGCGGACACTCCTGACATACGCCATCACAAATATTCGCGGAACAAACCGCTTCCGCTTGATAATCACTGTGCGGATTGGGTAAAAAATTATTTCCGGAAAGAATCTTCCCTTGTAAAGATTCTCTCTCCTCATCATTATGAACTTCAACCGTGCCGTGTGTCAAAATTAAGTTGTGGGTGGAAAATAGATTACCTTTATTTACCGTCAGCTCGCTATGATTGATGTTGATATTGGCTCCTTGGCCACCGGAAAAAATAGCCCCGTCTTCAGTGATGCTTTCAAATCCTCGAAAAACCATTATCTTTATTTTCCTCCTTGCATTTCTTCCCAAAAAGGGAACTTCGGCGGTAGCTATTATCTCTCCCCTTCCCCGGTCATTGTTTATTATCTCAACTTCGTAGGTTCCGCCTCCCATTTCTCTTTCAAAAGAATCGTTCCAATAGTTCCCATCACCATCCGGATTCAAGCCACCGGCGACAAAATTTTCTTTCCACTCATTATCATTTTTTAATTTCCAGATCGCCTCATTTATTCCACTTTCCGCTAAATAATAAGCTCTTTCAGCACTTTCCACACTTTGTGCTATTTTAAGCTCAACTATGATATCATTTAAAAAATAGGCTCCCAATGCCAAAAGTATCATTACCGCAATTGAAGAAATAATAACAATTGTTCCTTTCTCTTCTTTTTTCATAAATTTCTACCGAAAACACTTTTAATCAATTCAATGCTTTTTCCTTCAACTTCAATTCGAGACTTGATATTGATATTTTCCACTCCCCAAAATTTCAACTTTTCAAAATGTTCTCCGATTATTCTCGGTTCTTCTAAAATTTCTTTTTCCAGAGTTTGCCCTTCCGGAGGAGTCGCATTGAACGGAACATAATTATCCGGTTCACCGGAAAAATAATGAGTGAAAATTTTTCTTTTTACAAATCCTTTTTCGGTTAAATAATAATGAATATAGTAATAAGAACTGTCAATAATGTATTCTATTCCACCATATTCCGCTTCCTTATCCAAGGCATTTTCCAGCACTGCTTCTCTTGTTTCTCCGTCATAGCTGATAATTTTTGCCGTATTACCGATCAAATTAAAAGGGCCGTCAACTACTTTTAGAAATAGATCCTCATAAAAACCGTCTTGATCAAAAGAATTTTCAGAAAGAACTATGACATTTTCCGACCCTCCTTGAGCATTTTCCCGCTCTTTCACTTCCTCCAGGTGGCCATCATGAAAAATTATCTCTTCCACCGCATTCTCTCTTTCTTCAGGAAGAGAACTGATTATATTTCTCGCTTGCCGTATCTCTCTGGATGTTGCATCGGAAACGACTCTACCATTTTGCATAGCCTCCATAACTCTTTGTCCTTCGATATAAGCTCTTTGGCTGAAAAGTATAACACTGCCTATAACCGCCACTATTGCCGTAAATAAAAGCAACGCTATCATCGTTTCAATTAAAGTAAAACCCTTCATTTTTCTGAAATTAAAGTTTTTAAACTCACTTTTCGCTTTTCCGAGCGATCCAAATAAACGTTGACCGTTACCTTTTTTATTCCCGTATCTCCATCTTCACAGCTTAAAATATCGGTTTCATAACAATCTATGATCGTTTCCCTTTTTAAATTTTCAAACCCTTCCATCTCTCCGAAATCCTCAATTTTAACACCCTCTTCGATTCCGTGATAATCTTTGGTGATAATTTCTTCTACTCGAGAAGAAGCTAAAAGCGTAGCTATGCTCCCTTGCTGATTCAAGGCTATTGTCCTCAGCCCGAAAGGAAAAACTGAAATGATAACTATCACTCCGATAAAAATTATCGCCATTCCGATTATTGTTTCAATTAACGTTATTCCTTTGGACATCGATGAATCCGGATGGTTTTACAATAATAATTTTTGAAAACTCTTCACCTTGGATAAAAATTTCCGTCCTTCCGAAGGCCGCTCCGAAGAGGGTAAATTTAACTTCCGAAAATTCATCCGAACCTTCAATCGTAATTCCCGGTGGGAAATCCTTTCTTTTCATCTCTTCTCTTTCATCTCCGTGCCTGATTACCCTGTAGGAATCAGTTGAAAAATCAAACTCTACTCCATAATTGATTTGTTCCGAAATCGACATTCTTTTGGCGAATCTCAGATCGGACACCAGCTCCCCGGCTTCACCCGAAAGACGGATTCTTCTTTCTCTTTGCATTAATCCCAAAAACCCCATTGTGGCAAAAACCAGAATAAACAAAATAACGAACAATAATTCAATTAAAGTTAGTCCTTTTTGATTCATAGGGCTTCAAGTATCGAATACATCGGTTGCAGCATGGAGAGGGCGAAAAAACCGATCGAAACCCCGATCACAACCATTAAAATCGGCTCCAATAGTGAGGCCATATTTTTAGTGGTATTAAAAACTTCTTCTTCCAGAAATTCAGCCGTAGTTGACAGAGCTTCTGCGGTTCTTCCGGTCTCTTCTCCCACTTCAATCATCTGAATCAAAACTACTGAAAATAAATTTGAATACGGCTTCAAAGATTCGGAAATATTGCTTCCCCTCTTTATCTTTTCGGAAGAGTCGCTTAAAGCTTCTTTAAAATAAGTATTGGATAAATTTTCCTCTATGATCTCCAATGCTTTGATTATCGAAACACCGGAAGATAAAAGAGAATTTAAAGTTCTTGCCGTATAGGCGGAATTTCTTTTTTTTACGAGTTTGGAAATTAGAGGAGTTTTAAGAATCAAACGATCCAAACTTCTTTTTCCTTTTCTTGTTTTAAAAACCATCTTACCGATAATAAAAATAAGCAGTAATAAAAATGGGAGCAGATACCAGTTTTCCGCCAAAAGATTTCCAAAAGCGATTACGAATCGGGTGGTAAAGGGCAGGTCGGCTTGCAGAGCGTCAAAAGTATCGGACAATACCGGAACGACAACTGTAAGCATGACTATTCCGATAACCACCATTGTGCAAACTATTACCGTCGGATAAATTAAAGCTCCTTTCACTTCCGATTTTATTTGATGTTCCTTTTCCAGTTGCTCCGTTAAGGTTTTTAGAGTTTCTTCTATCGTTCCGGTCTCCTCGGCAATTTGAATCATGCTTCTGAAAACTTTTGAAAAAATATCGGAATGATCTTCCATTGATTCGGATAAGCTTTTTCCTTTACTTACTTCTTCTCTGATATCAAGCAAAACGCTTTTCAGTTTTTCATTTTTTGATTGAACCGAAAGAGTTTTCAAAGTTCGAGAAAGAGAAACTCCTCCCGAAAGCATCATCGCCAAATTTTTGCTTAAAAATATCTTATCCGCTAAAGAGACTTTGTTAAAAAACGGTATTGAAAATGATTTCTTATCCCGCTTCTTTTTCGCTTCAATTAAAAAAAGATTTTTCTGGCGGAGCTTTTTAGCTAATTCTTTACGATTTTTAGCCTTCATTACATCGGACACTCTTCGCTCTTTTTCCTTTGATTTGGCAGTATAAAAATATTGAGGCATATTATTCCGTAAGTACTCTTAAAACTTCTTCTATTGACGTTATTCCTCCGGCCGCCTTCGTTAATCCGTCTTCCAGCATGGTGATCATTCCTTGCTTTTGAGCTTCTTTTCTTATTTTCCCCGCTTCCACTTTTTTTAAAATTAATTCCTTTACCCGGTCGGTTACCACCAAAACTTCGTAGGCGCCTATTCTTCCCTTGTAGCCGTCGGGAACCTCTTCCGTTTCTCGTGGACGAAAAAACTCTATATCCTGTAATTCTTTCCCGTCTTCAATTATTTCATTTTTTCTAAAAAGATTAATCAAGCGATCAATGTCACAATGCTTTTTTAAATTTTCAATATCCACATCGGTTAAGAAGTATCCCTCTTTATTATCATGTAGCCTTCTGAGAAGCCTTTGAGCTATGACCACATTCAAAGTTGAAGAGATTAAAAACGGCTCTATTCCCATATCGACAAGTCTTGATGCCGCACCGGCGGAATCAGTGGTGTGAAGAGTGGAAAGTACCAAGTGGCCGGTCAAAGCCGCATTGGTAGCCAGCTTGGCGGTTTCTCCGTCCCTTATTTCTCCAACCATTATTACGTTGGGATCTTGCCTTAAAAGTGAGCGTAACCCTTTGGCAAAGGTGAATCCTATCTTGGGATTTACTTGTGTCTGGTTTATTTTTGGAATTTGATATTCAATCGGATCTTCAACCGTTGAAATGTTTATTCGAGAAGTATTTATCTTTTTGAGCAAGGAATAAAGCGTCGTCGTCTTACCGGAGCCGGTCGGTCCGGTTACCAATATCATTCCCGACATCTTCTCCAATGCATCGGACACCTTTTCCAGCATCTCTTTTCCGAGCCCTATCTCCTGCAAACTCATCGCCTCTTCCGTTTCCGAAAGAAGACGTAATACTACTTTTTCTCCATTCGAAACCGGCATTACCGAAACTCTCAAAGAATACTTGTAATCCTCTTCTTCTATTTTAAATCTCCCATCCTGCGGCAAGCGATGTTCGTCCAATTTTAAGCTGGAAAGAATCTTTATCCTGGCAACTATTCCCGGAGCGATTTCTTTGGGAAGAGTCATAACTTCGCGCAAAATTCCGTCCACCCTGTATCTGATCGTTATCTTTTTTTCTTGCGGCTCTATATGGATATCGGATGCTCTTTGAAAAATGGCGTGTTTAATTAGCATATCCACTATCTTTACGACCGGCATATCTTCGGCGATTTCTTCCAAATCTTCACCGGCTCTTTCAACGGCCTCATTAACTATTTCACGATTTTCAAAATCTTTTTCCAAAAGTTTTCCGAATTCGGATTCCAAGCTTTCTCGATACTGCTCCAAAACCTTTTTGATGTCCGTATAAGTTGTCAGTCGGGGCAAGACATTTAGTCCCGTTGTTTTTTTAACGATTTCAATAGCATTCAAGTCTTCCGGATCCGTCATTGCCACCTCCAAATTATCCTCTTCTTTTTTAAAGGCGATTATATTGTTGGTGCGTGCTATCTTTTCCGGAATCTTTTTCAGCACTTCCGGAGGAATTTTCAAACCCTCCAAACTTATAAACGGTATCCCACTTACATAAGCCTTTATTCTTGCCAGTCTTTCTCTTTTAATCAGCCCTTCTTCAATCAAAACCGTTTCTAATTTTTTATCTTCTTGATCCGCCTTTTTTTCAGCTATTTCAAGCTCTCTTTCCGTAATGGAATCCAAGTCAAGTAAAAAAGATTTTAACTTTTTAGTTTCCTCTTTCATTTAATTTTTATAAGCATATGAGAAAAATCCTCCTTTTTATCTTTTTTGAGTTTTTCTTTAATCTTATTTAATCATATCACAAAAACGAAAAGCGAAAAACCACAAAATCTCTTCTTTCAATGTGATCGGGATTAATAAAATCACGCAAAAAAACCGAGGTCCGAAATGATTTTTCAATCATCTTTCAACTGATTCAATTTATCAATAATTTCCTTTTGACTTTCATGAATCCAAACCATATAAACTTTATTGAGCTCATCTCTATATCCTTCTTCAAGTCTCAATATTTTTTGCTCAATATCAATTCGCTTATATCCGTTCTCAGACAAAACCCTATCCATATAATCCCTCACAGCTCTTCTATCCTCTTCCTTTTCTCTTTCAAAATATAAATTGGTATCCAGATATGCATTTTTACGGCTTGAAGAAGTTTTCAAAACTTCATCCAATGACTTTTTAATCACGGCGCCATCTTTAAACCCCCCAACAGAACCTCCATCCCAATACCCGTGAATCACTTTGTCTTTTCCTTCCATGGTATGGGAGGCCAGATAAGTGTTTTCCTGCTTGGATGTAAATTGTATGGAGTTCCAAAAAGCATAGTTATCCGGTTGAAAAAGATAGATATTTTCCACATCATCCCCTCTGAGAGCATACCCGATTTCATAGTCTTTCAAAAACCAGCCATATTCATTGTCGGTATAAAGTATTCTAAACAGATTAAAAAAACTCAAAAAGATAAGCAAGGTGAAAAAAGAATATATCACTTTACTCTTGTAATTACTTTTTCCAAAAAGATCCTCAATCAAAAGAGAGGTCCCTGAAAAGATTATCAAAACCAAAAGTGGTATCAATACAGACAAATGTTCCGGTATTAAATGATTCAACTGAAAAGTGGCGAGCAGAAAATATAATGTTGCGGCAAAGGCATAAACCGAATTTTCTTTATCTCCTTTAAAAGCTAAATATATTACGGAAAATATCAATAATATGAAAAAGAAAAGTCCGACAGCTTCAATTTGTCCGTAATATCTCAAAGGGCTGACAGCAAAAAGATCCCTGAGCTGAGAGATTCTTTCAACTATAGCCGGCATTATATTTAATGAAGTTTCGGATGCACTTCGAAAAAAATGTTTAAAAGTAGCCCCTTCAAAAATAATATTCCATAAAAGCAAGGGAGAAACACCGATCAAAGAAAAAAGAGCCAGAAAAGATAATTCCTTGAAATGTAAAAGCTTTTCTTTCGCCTCCTTCCACAAGATCAATGTATATGAAAAAAGAAGGCAAAAAATAAATGCTCCCGTAAGTATCTTATGATATGTCCCTATACCGAAAGTCAGCCCGAACAAGATTATGTATTTTAAATTTTTTTCCTTTTTTCTGATCCGGGAGAGTAAAAATAAAGAAAGAACTCCTATAAAAATTACGAAGGGATATTCTTGATACTTCATCAAAATAAAGTTCGGAAAAAGAGCTAAAAAAACGGTGGCCGCCATGGCTTTGTTTTTATCCTTAAAATGATCCTTTGAAAACAGATAAAATAAAACCACCGCCGATCCCAAAAGAAGAGATTGTGCCAAACGCATCGAAAACAGATTAAATCCGAACAGAAAGTAAAAGGGAATCAGGTAAAATTCCATTCCGTTAATATTTTGAGCCATAACGGGTGTGATAGAGGGATATCTGATGAATTTTAAAACCGCCAAACTATGCCTGAAATCTTCTCCATGCTGTAGATCCAAAGCTCTGTAAAAACTAATTGCAAAAGAACCGAAAAAAAGAAAAGTGGGTATTATGAGTTTTTTATATTTTTTAAAAAAGTTGAATTCCGGCATTAAAAATAATCATCATTTGTTTTTAAAATAAGCTTCCGACCTATTTTTTGATTGCTTCTATAACCCAATTACTCTTCTCTTCATTCGAATTTTTATCCATAATTTTGAATCCTTTTTTTTCAATCGCCACTACGGCTTCATCCAAATTATGGTTTCTATGATGTAGAAAAAGATCCTTCCCGGTGATATTATTTTTTCCCGGATATTCCTTTCTGTCGGAAATAATCAAAACTCCTTCATCTTTAAGCCATTTCTTAATATTTTCAAAGGCGGAATCAATATCAAAAATATGATGATAAACGGATACCATTGTTATCACATCAAAAAAATTATCGGAAAAATTGATCTCCTCCACTTTTTCAACTACAGCGGAAATATTGTTGCAATCTTCAATTGCTTTTTTTGCCGCATTCATTTCTTCTTCATTCGGATCAAGCAGATAAATCTCAGCCCCTTCATTGGAAATCTTCTTATAAAAATTTAAAAAATCGGGCTTGAATCCGCATCCACAATCCAGCAATCTAAAATTTAAAGGATCGGATAAAATTTCTTCTATCCGGGGAATTATTACCTTATCCGGAACAAAGCCATGTTCGCGCCTCCTATACACGCCTCTACACTCTTTCTCTTTACGCAGGTTGCAAGAATTGCACTTTTCCAACAAAACAATGCCCTCATCTTCTTTTATGTTTTGCGGATAATACTTTACGGTGTTTTCCAACTTAAAAGTGGGCAGAAAAACTCTGTTATCTTTTCTTGTTGCTCTCTTAATGATCTCGGGATACCCCGACTCATAAAGACAGGGAGGCACGGGGCGAATATTGATTTTTCCTTTTTTATCATCAATGGATTCAATTAAATTTTCAATCTTTTTTCCGATTCTCGGATTACCTATGTCTTCATCCAAAAAATAAAAATTCAAAATGGAATTATCCATTTTTTTAATTAAAGCTTCCGGATTATTTGCATATTGAGATAATGAATCGGGATAGATCTTGATTTCCGGAAAATAATCACTTGCTGAACCGTCATTTTTTCTCGTAATTATTTTTTTAATCAAACTTATATTTTTTTTACCTTGCTGAAAATTGAAAAAAATCACCAGATTATCACCCTTTTTTAACTCTTCTTCTTTTATTTTTTTTTCAAAAATAGTCTTATTTTTAGAAAAGTCAATTTTAATTTTTT
>Ga0207421_10008024_pt1 | contig 11068 bp, 11 predicted proteins | sample SodLakKL_010_SED_4_FD_187542 | JGI IMG/M metagenome (GOLD analysis project Ga0207421, IMG submission 187542) | Alkaline sediment microbial communities from Lake Tanatar, Kulunda Steppe, Russia - 8KL_010_SED (SPAdes) (version 2) | ecosystem: Environmental > Aquatic > Non-marine Saline and...
CCGCATTTATGATTTTTTTTAAGGTGTACTTTTCCGGCAGTTCTATCATTTGTTCCGAGCTAAGGCTTACTGAAACAAAGTATCCACAGGTTTCTGCATAAGGTGATTTTACCCCGGTAATTTCCGAAACCTTCATAGGTGGAATACGTTTGATTATGCTTTCTACCAGGGGACGGGGCCACCGGCGCATAAATTTAAACTTGCGGAAAATATCTTCCAGAGAAACAGGATGTATAATAAATGCAAATTTGGATGTGCTCATGGTTTTATTCCTCCCTTGTATAAATCACTTTTACTTCTAGAAAAATGTAATCATTTGCGCTTAAACTTAATTCTAATGCAACTGCCTGGGGCAACACCTTAGCCACGGGGATGGTTCCTTCGCTTTCCCGAAACAGTCCTTCTCTTCGTTTGAGGAAGCTCACTAACCGCCCCAGTGGCTCCGCTCTTCTTAAATCTTGCAGGCTAAGTAGTTACATTCAGATTTACTAGACGGGGTTGGATGTCAAGTTTACTTAACAGTTCATAATATTTATCAGGACTCAGCTCACTATTGCTTTCCGCAAGGCAAATCAAAAGAGCTTCCAGGATATTAGTACCAAAAGAACGACCATCCAGTTCAGGCGTAGTGGTTATAAGTTGATTGACTTTACGCTCTTTTAAAAATTGAAGATCGTCGGAAGTCACCGTGTTAGTTATAATGGTCTTCCCGCTTAGTTCCGGGGGAAGGTTTCTTTTGATAAAGTGAAAATCCCCGGCAATAATATCCGCTTCCTGAAAATAATTTATATGCTTGGGCTGGTTGATATCTTGCTTTTCACCGGTAGGGTATAATAAGCTAAACGGCAACCACCTAAGCACGGGTACGAGCATTCTAGCCAGGCGGGCAAGTGTTTGCAATGAGTATAGAGGGAAAGGGAGTCCCAGGACAAATAAAACATCACCATAAACCATCTGGCAACCTTCCTGTTCCAGGGCTTCAGCCATTCCCAGGCGGTCCATAGCTGACATTAAAAGTACCCTGGGATTACCTTCAAAAAGACTGGTCTGTTGAGCTACATGTTTAATTACTTTACGCTCCAGGGTATTTTTTAAACCCGAGCCATCTACCACGGGGGTTTGTTTAGCCTCCCTGACAATTTTTTGAGCATCTCTTAATTCGTACCGTTTATCCACGGCATATATATAGCGATCCATTCCTCCCAGTCCAAAAGCATCGACTTTCCCATCATTTTCACGGATAAAAGAAATCATGGCTGACATGTCACCGTTTGTACCCACTCTTTCGACACGACATTCCGTCCCGAGAAGTTTAACCGTAACCGAATGATCTCTCTTGCTGGATCCGAGACTAATTCCTACTATTCGCTTCATACTTTATCTCTCCAATCTTAACCGGTAAGGTGACTCAAAAGGAAACCAATTTGTTTAGGGTTTATTTGGCAATCTTGTTTTAAAGGAGAATCTCCCAGGCTTACAAATACTATCTGGTTATTCAAAAAAGCCAGGGCCAGCTGGTACCATTTATCCGAGCTCAACAAAAGCAGAGTATCAAATTCTTTTAAAAAGTTTATCTGTTCCGTAACATAATTAAAGAAATCCAGGGCTGAACGCTTATTAATTAAATTCCATCTTTCCTCATCGTCCATGAGCAAGACGTATTCTGCTCCGGCTTGAAATGCTTGATCAGAAATCTCTTTTTTGTTTTTTACAGGAAAACCTATTACAGCAATCCGCTTGCCTTTCCTGATCTCACCCATTGACTCCAACCGAGAAATAAAACTCCGTTCCAGGGAGAGTTTGCGTGCAACTTCTTGTTGTGAATAACCCTGCTGCCGCCAGTACCAAATACTATCCAGGCTTTCTTCAATTTTTTTTCGGCTTACCAGTTTGTTCCCTATTCTTACCAGGCTATCAAAGTGACTGCAATACATAAGGGTTCCACCTGTGCACATTTTTGTATACAATTTATTTTATGGTAAATTAAGCTATGATGCAACAAAAATATCGCGAAACTATAATATTTAAATTACTATAAAAAAATAAACGCCTGCCCTCAGGGCAAGCGCTATATAACAAGTTTACTGTTTTTTTACTTTGGCTCCAGAATTATTTCATGGTCGGTAAGGGCCAGCTTTTTAATCGATGCTTTAATAAATTTCTCCTCTCCCAGCATCCCTAATAAAGTTAGTCCGTCTTCTCCTGGAATAACTTCACTGACGTCTTCCATAAAAAGTTGTTTTTCACCTTTTTTCAACAGGTACGCGTTAGATTGGCACATCTGGTTCAACCCCTTTCTTAACGGTTTAGTAATTTCCTGCTCATAGCCTAAAAATATGAAACAGGAGAAACTACCTAATCACTACAGTAATTCAGAGTGTACCATTCCTTTATTGTTTCTTTAAAGGCTTCTGCAGTAGTAATTTTATTAATAACATCTCTGATCCTGGCAGCCCCCCTGGTTCCTTTTAAATACCAGCCGGCGTGTTTCCGCATTTCTCTTACTCCTATTTTTTCTCCCCTAAAATTTATTTGCAAGTTTAAATGAGTTATGACTACGTCTTTTATTTCAGCCGGGGATGCCTCCAAATGGTATTTATCGCCTTCAAGCCAGGAACTGGTGCGAGAAAAAATCCACGGATTACCTCTGGCAGCACGCCCAATCATTACTCCATCGCACCCGCTGTACTGAAGCAAGTCTTCTGCCTCATGCGGGTCAGTAACATCGCCATTCCCCCATACCGGAATATTAACCCGGTCCTTTACTGCTTTAATTATATTCCAATCTGCTTTCCCATAAAATCGCTGTTCTACGGTTCTTCCGTGAACTGCCAAGGCGCTTATGCCCAATTTTTCCGCTGACTCAGCCATGGTAATAGCGCTTGAAGGCAAATCTTCCCATCCTGCTCTTAATTTAACCGTTACCGGCACCTCGATGGTTTCAGTCATACGCTCTATAACTTTCATGGCCAGGTAAGGTTCTCTCATCAACCAGGCACCTTCCCGGTTTTTTAATATCTTAGGAACTGAACACCCCATGTTTACGTCTATCAGATCTGCTCCGGCCTTTTCTACCAGTAGCTTCCCTGCAGAAGCCATTACCTCAGGCTCGTTACCAAAAAGCTGAAAAACCACCGGCTTTTCTTCTGGAGAGGCGTAAAGATAACTATTAAAGTATTTTTGCGGCTCCACCAGCACACCCCTGGCATTGACCATTTCTGAATAAACCAGCCCACATCCATGTCTTTTACAAATCAACCGATAGGGATGATCAGTGATCCCTGCCATGGGCGCTAATGCCAAACGAGGTCTAATAAATATATTTCCAATAAACAATTGAGGTTAACTTCCTTATATAGGTATAATATAAGCATGCTTACAAAGTATAAACAAAGCTCCAACTTAGTTTAAAGACGCACTTTTATGATCATTTTTAGGAAGCAGAAAGAGCTCTTCACTGGAAACACCCAGCACGTTTACCAGTTTTTCCAGAAATACCGGATGAGGTTTTTTGACACCCCGTTCAATGTTACTCAATAAGCTTACAGAAATATTTAACTTATGGGCAAGCTGCTGCTGATTCAAACCCTTTAATTTTCGCAGCCCTCTGATCCTTTTGCCGAGCTGAACTGACATTAATATTTCCTCCTTGGGTAAAAATTATATGCTAGCCTGTTTTTTTAATATTTTATTTCGACACCTATCCTTAGATTCCTTTTTCTGCTCCCAATTTTCCACAAATATTGGAATATTATTATAGAAAAGACACAAAAAAACCCGCCTATTTAAGGCCGGTAAATAAATCAAGCCGTTGAGCCTTTTTTTATAAAAAAATATTTCCTGACATGGCTTAGTCTTTGTCTACCCGATTATTTACACTGCGTACTATAAACATTCTTACCATCCAAGAGATTACCAGAAATACCCCCAGAAGAATAAGATATTGCACAAGGCATTCCTTCCTTCCTGTAACTATTTAGAGATTACTTGTAGTAATAATCTAAAACTTCTCTCCTTTTATACTAAGCATAAAAGTTATTTATAAATTTGTCAACTAAATTATTTAAAAAATTATTTTAATATTTTAAAATTAACTCTTCTGCCAGCAATCCTTTTAACTCAATTGCTTTAAACAGGTCTGAACAGGGCTTTTTTTATTTCTTTTTCCAGGATCTCTAAAAAATAATGCTTTCCTTCATGGCTGCTGGCTTTATCTATGGCAAGATAAGCACTATTATAGTTTTGATTAAGTAAATTGATAATGTAATCCCGGTAATTGGAATTCTTTATTTCTTTTTCCCAAAGATCCCTCTCATTTTTATGGAAAAAAGAACGTTCCAGGGTTTTCAGCAAAGCTTCTCTGTGTGGGCTAACTTCAATAATATATATAACAGGCAATGATATTTTTATTTCACGGGGTGTGTTTTTTAGCCAGGTGGTATAATTGGCCTCAAACTCTGTGAGCTCTTTACTCACTTGGCGAATCATCCCCAGGCTATGAGCAAAGTATGCAATTTCTTTCTTAAGGCTTGTCATGCCTCCGAACCAGCATCCCAGGGTACAAGATAGCGGTAAAATAGAAGCTTTCTGGTAACTTAATCTTTGCAAGTAGCTTCTTTTATACCTGGATAGATCCACTTCTCCCAAAGAAGGCATAAATTCTGCTTCTACATATTTATTTATTACTTCTGTCATACCTTTTACTGCTTGAGGAACATCACAGGCCAGAAAGAGGGCAACACTAAAGAGATAGTCGCCTCCCAACAAATCCGAAACCTGGTAATATGATTTATAGTTATTATCTTTTTGTGCTAATTGATGAGCTGTTAGAGCCATGTTTAAAACTTCCATCGAAGCGGCAAAGCGGGAAGTTTGCAAATTCCTTTTTTTATACTGATACATTTTGACACATATTAAAAATAACGTGGAACAAATTCGTCCCTGGTACAGGTAACTCAGGCTGTATAAATTATGTTTTAAAGAAACAGGCGCGTCGGAAATAGTTCTTTTTAAGTATTCCTCTACCTGTTCCATTTCTATCTTTATAAAATCTGTTAATTCCTGGCTGTATCTTTCTTCCTGCCCTGCTTCCTTCCTGTGGTTAATATGCAGTAATTCTCCTTTCATAATTAGCGCCTTTATCTTTATTTTTCCAGACAAAGCTAGTATGGAAGCTAGATTACTTTTTTATACCATAATAAACCAAGAAAATAGTAATTTCTCACGTCACCTTATACTCTGATTTCCCAGATAGTTCCAGGTTTACCTTAAAAACTTAACCTCAAATTAATCCCTCTACTAATTTTCTCGTATCATAAGTAGGCGCTATCCCATATTCTACCTCTATCATCTTTGCACAAATCCGATATTGGTTGATTGCCTCAGTCTTTTTACCACCCTGTAACAGATTTTTTATGAGCTGACGGTGAATTTCTTCCTGGTAGGGCTCCCTCCGGCCCGGTAATAAAGTATGCGGGGGGTGTCATGCACCAGTTTCCCGGGAAGCAGATCCAGCCATTTTTTTAGCCTGACATGTTCACCTTGTCCCAGTAATTCCGGGGCTAGCTGCAGCAATGATTCCCTGACAGATCCCAAGTCGTTGGCCTGGTAAAAGTGATTTGCTGCCAGAGAATACATGCCTCGATGGTAATAAATGTTTCCGGCCAAACGGTGCAACTCAAACCACTCTTCACAGGTCAATCTTTTCTGCAGACGACTTAGCAAGTATTCTCTTAACATCTGGTGATAATGGTAAATACCTCCTGCGGAAACTTTTACAAACAGCTGATTTCTGGACAGCTCCTCCAGGTGTTTCCCTGCATCACCATCCCCTGTCAGGGCCTGGCAAGCTTCCCGATCAGGGTATTCCAACAAAGAAGTGATTTCAAGAAAATCCTGCAGGGCAGGAGGTATAATGTTAAACACCTCCTGCTCCAGGTACTCTCGGGTATAACTGGTTATAAATGAAACTATGTCTTCTTTTGTCCCTTCCTGCAATAAAGCATAACGCACCAGGGATAATCCAGCCGCCCATCCCCCAACTTTTTCCCAAAATTGAACCAGTTCTTTATGGCTCACGGAAGTTTCCTGAAAAAAATCTTCAGCTTCTTCCAGGGTAAATGCCAGTTCTTTCCCCACAATTTCAGTTACCCAGCCTCTGGAACGTAAAGTCCCCAGGGGAAAAGGCAAAGAAGTACGGGAAGTTATAATCAGTCTTACCCCTTGAGGCAGATAGCTAATGAGAAGCTGCACCAGCCGGTTTACCAGCGTACTGTGCTGGACCAGATGATAATCATCCAGAATTATCAAAAACTTCTTGCTAATATTATCTATTTCTTTAAATAAAAACCCAAGGAAGCTATTAATTTTTTCTTCCGGAGAAACCTCAACTGCTTCTTTTTTGATCAAAGAACTATAATCCTGACCCCCCAGGCGTTGCCAGCCCCGGGCCAGGTAGCCAAGAAAGGTTTCCAGAACTGCGTCTTCGTTATCCAGCTGATACCAGAGACAAGGTAAGCCGCTTCTTTGAACATATGAGCAGGACAGGCTGGTTTTCCCATATCCCGCTGCGGCTTTAATAAGCACCAGCCGGTTTCCCGGATAATCTTCCATCTTATGTAAAAGCCTATCCCGGATTATCCCCTGGCACTCTTGAGGTAGTACTAATTTGGTCTCAATAAGATAAGACATAAATAACACCACCAAAACTTCTCCCGTAAACAGGATAAATCATTAAACTTTTCAAACTGCACATTAGTTAAGTGTTATATGCGTTTGCTCACTTTCCCAAAACGCTTGCCATCAAAAAAATATTTACATTAAGTATACACTATTTATTAAAATTTGTATAAAAAATATTTACAAAATCATTACATTTATTTAAGCTCCAGGATCAAAAAAGGATAAACTCTTTATAAAGTTTATCCTTTTGGTTATACTTTAAAAACTGTAAAACTATTTTATTGTTTTCTGTTTGAAAATCTTATTTGCTGCTCTTCTTAGGGAAGTATTGATACAGCTCCCCGGTCATGCTTTGAATAGGCATGGTTTGAATCCATACTTTGCCTGGGCCGGTGAGAGTGGTTAAAAACATGCCTTCTCCTCCCAGAAACATATTCTTAATGCCTTTTACCCTCTCAATGTTGAGTTCCACGCCTTCTTCAAAGGCCCCCACCGAACCGGTTTCCACGCTGATTTTCTCCCCGGGGCCAAGCTCTTTTTCAATACATTCTCCATCGATCTCAATAAATGCCATTCCCTGGCCGGATAGTTTCTGCATGATAAATCCTTCACCGCCAAAAAAACCTGCTCCAAGCTTTCTCTGTATATAGACATCATAATTTACAGAATCAAAAGCACACAAAAACGCTCTTCGCTGACATATGATGGTTCCCTGGGATACATCTATAGGAATAATATTCCCGGGATAAGTATGGCCGAAAGCTACTACCCCGTTATCTTGCAACCCGGTAAAGTATTGAACGAACATTTCTTCTCCGGAAAAACTGCGCTTTAGAGCCCCGAACACGCCGCCTTTCATTTCCGTATCCATCTTGATGTTCTGATCCATCCATTGCATGGCACCGGCCTGGGCATAAAGTCTTTCCTCCTGCTTGAGCTTGATTTCCACCATGGGCATTACCGAACCTAAAATTTCATAATTCATACTTATACTCCTCTCCTTTTTTGTTTATAGTTGGGTCCCAACCTCCAGAAAAGTTCCAGCAGGTTTTTGAAAAATTTAAAGGTTCTGATGGGTCATTCATAATCTTTTTTTCTTTACTGTATAGATAAACCCTTCTTACCAGCAAGTAATTTTTTAGGTTAATGCTTTCCTCACCCCATCAACAGAATATTTATGATTACTAAAGAACATAACCGCCCAAACTTTATCTCATGCGGCTAAAGTACTGACCATAAGATCAAACAGGCTTATGCTAAAAAATTTATATATTTTTATAATGTATTACCTTTACACCCGGAACCTATTTTAGTTATAATAATGTCACCTGCGGGGCGTAGCGCAGTTTGGCAGCGCGCTTGCTTCGGGAGCAAGAGGTCGCGAGTTCGAATCTCGCCGCTCCGACCAGTGTATGAGGGGCCTTTAGAGCTTCTTGATTTAGTGAGAAGTTTTGAAAGGCCCCTTTAACTTCTTTCTCTAAAGCACCATAAAACCAACCTCAAATAATGGCTCCCCGGAGAAAGGCTCACTAAAGCCAGATTTAATTAAAACCGTTTGCTTTTTAGGAGATAACCGTAATTATTAAATTTAATGTAACTGCTTAGACCAATACGCCATCCACAGGGGGTGGTTCCTTCGCTTTCCCCTTAACTTAATTACTAGAGATATTTTAAAACATGATTCTCAATAAAAAATAAACTCTATCTCAACAGCCAGGAGAATATTAAAGAGCACCCGGAGAATCCGGGTGCTGCAAATAACATTATACAGTATACATTTAATTTATAAAAGCCTTCCTGGAAAGTTGAATTAATAAATCCATGCTCACAAAGCAAATTGAATTATGAGGCTTCTCCATACCAGTAATGGTGTAACAGAAGCCCTATAACTCCACCAGCAAGCAAAAAAACTACCGCTAAAAAGTTACTGATCATGGTATATATCCTCCTTGTAAAAAATAATAATCTTTACCTGAATAAATCCGGTCATATTCTTCATATGATAAATATTTCTCAGCTTCTTCCGGGGGCATAGCCTCTTCAATTATTCTGTGCATAATAGAAGCAGTCTTATGAGCCCATTGACTGTCTGAAGCGTAGCGAACATTCATTCCTTTCAGAGTTGCCTCATGATAATAGCTTCCTCCCGGAGAAAGGTACAGGCTTTTTATCCTTTCCCCCACGTGTTTTACCGAATGTTCTACACTCTTAAATCTTGAAGCGTAACGGTAGGGATTCCTGTCGTAAGCACCCCAGCCGAAGTAGTTATTCTTTTCCCGGGCCAGGCGGGAGGTACCCCAGCCGGTTTCGTTGGCACTGATAGCTGCCAAAGCCAGCGCATTTACTCCGTGTTCCTTTTCTGCCCTGATAAAAGCTTCACCGGTTCCTTGAAGGGAGCCTCCGCCGTTATTTTGGAAGGATGCATCAAGCATGTCCGGAGTAAATCCTGAGGGCCTGGTTAGGTCAAATTTGGTCCCCTTGTTTTCCTTCACAACTTCCCGGTACATGGTTTTCCTTAAATTAAGTATATCCTCAAGTTCATCTATGGTTTTTTCCATCTGTCTTATTTCCTGATATTGCATTTGCAGATCTTTCAGGAGCCGGTCATTATTTTCCAGCTGTTGCTCCAGTTGATGTTCCAGCTCTTGGCGCTGGTGAGACACACTCCGCCAGGCTTCCCATACTCCGGTAACCGCTACCAGTAACAGGTAGAGTATGATCATGAGAAAAAATACCTGGTTATGTCCGGCTATTTTGAATCCGGTTCTCACGGAATACATAACCTTTCTCCTCTCCTCTCCAGAAGAACAGACCGGACCTATCTCAAATTTGTATTATTAACCATTTTTAAAAAAATATACGTTACTACTCAGATTCCGATGTCGCCGACCACGCCACCTTTTTTAACCTTTATTTAGGCTGAATAGTTACAAATATACTTATAAAAGAATGCTGCGCCTGAAAATAGCGCAGCTTTATTTAACCATAAACTATTATCGTAACTACTCAGCCTTTAATGATAACTTTAAATTAGCCAGGGAAGGTATATGGCTATCTTATAAGCTGGCCCCCTCCTGGATAAAAAACAAGACCTGGTTCCCTGGTTTTGTTGTAATAAATCTAAAACTCCTGGAATACTTATCTTGCTTCTGCATAATTTAATAGTCTAAATTTAATTTATAACTTTTTGCTATTTGCCAAAGGAATAACTTTTCTTGACCAAGAGGCCAAAAATTCTGCAGGTTATGCTGACAGTTAGCAGGCCATTAAAAGTAAAGAAAAAAATAAGGGAATAAAGAAATCCAGAAATAATAAATGCCCTGCAAGCTAAAGCAGAGCACCTTTGATAGTATAGTGATAGAAGTAAAAATAACGGGGTACATAAGCCATAAAATAGTAGTATAAAAACACAATAAATGCCGTGAGGTAAACAACGTCAGGTCTTATTCCAGCTGTTCATCGCTTTCAATCAGGTCCAGAACCTTTTTCATCATTCTTAGAAATTCTTCCCTTTCTTCTTCAGGAAGCCTGGAAAAATACATGCTAAGCAAAAAGTACCTTCCTTGTTCCGCTTCCTGGAGATATTGCAGCCCACGGGGAGTTATATTTATCCAAACCTGCCGGCGGTCTTTTTCTTTGCGTTCACGAGAAGCCAGCCCTTGCCGGTATAAGCGGTTTACCAGAGCAGTTATGGCACTGAGAGTTACACCAAGCACCTCCGCCAGGTAAGAAGTAGTGCATGCCCCTTCCGCCCTCAAGCACCGCAAAACTGCCAGCTGTGTCCCCGTAATTTCGTCGGAGGAATACTTTCTAAATAACCACCGAAAACGATTAATTAGACGGCTGAATACCAGATCCAGTTCCTTTATGTACTCAATTACCGGGTCTTTTTCTCCCTTGGACATACCTATCTCCTTTCTTCTTAATAGGATAAGGTTAAAGGTAAAATTTAATTTGATACAATATTTGTTTTTTTAATATTTAATATGTTAATTTAATTTATACTACCATTTCTTTACTGAAACGTCAAGTAAAATCAATGTGCTCCACCAGTGATAAATTGTAACAGACTGGCCTGCACATACAACCAACTAATCTTTTTTGTTCGGGTTCTGCTGAGACCTCCCGGTTCTCGAGCCTTGGGCGTCCACACATGCCGCAGTTCTCTGACTCCGCAGGGCCGGGGAACTGCTCGCTGATTCTACCGCCGCCCCCCGTGTTGCCTTCCCTTTCGGTCCACAAAGTCGGCACCTCAATTTTGGTGTTTTCGGAGCTCCATAGCTCGGCCTGTGCTTCCCCTTCCAACCGGCGACTGTCGGGGTTACCCGCTTAAGACCGAAGGCTGAGCCGCAACTAGGGCCCACGATACGACCAGCCGATAAGCCGA
>Ga0207421_10008025_pt1 | contig 11068 bp, 9 predicted proteins | sample SodLakKL_010_SED_4_FD_187542 | JGI IMG/M metagenome (GOLD analysis project Ga0207421, IMG submission 187542) | Alkaline sediment microbial communities from Lake Tanatar, Kulunda Steppe, Russia - 8KL_010_SED (SPAdes) (version 2) | ecosystem: Environmental > Aquatic > Non-marine Saline and...
GCCGGTTCGACCTTATTCCATATGTCCATACCTGCCAATGCCGGTCTGGCGAGCATGGGGTGTTCGGACCAGGCAAAGCCCTGCAAATAAATGCAGCAGAATAAACAGAAAATGACCAGCCGCTTAAGCATCAGAGGCATTATTTGAAGAAAACCATAAATATAGTGGTTTTTTTATTTACCACGCTGCTTGTTCAGGCTTTGACTTGCCGTTACCAGGTTTTGACTTGCCGTTACCAGGTTTTGACCTGCTGTTACCAGGTTTTGACCTGCTGTTATCAGGTTTTGACTTGCCCTTATCAGGCTCTGACCTGCTGTTATCAGGCTTTGACTTGCCCTTATCAGGCTCTGACCTGCCGTTATCAGGTTTTGACCTGCCCTTATCAGGCTCTGACTTGCCGTTACCAGGCTCTGACTTGCCGGAATCAGGTTATGGGCTGCCGGTACATATAATCTGTACCTTTTTTGTATATTTGAGAGTGTGGAATTTTGTCCACATAAATGATTCCGGGCACCGAAATCCCATGTATGGCGAAAATTTTGATTATTGATGATGACACCTTTGTTTGCAAACAGCTGAAAACCTATTTGCAGAAAAATGGCTTTGACGTAGTTGTGGCCTATTCTGCCAATAATGGGCTGAAGGCACTGAAATCCGGAGGTGTTTTTTTTGTGTTTTGTGATTACAGGCTGCCCGATGCCGATGGGATGGAGTTGTTTGAGCGCATCCGAAAACTTGATCCTCAGGTGCCAGTGGTTTTTATGACGGCGTATGCTGATGTGCGTACAGCTGTGAAAGCCATTCAGGCCGGCGCGCTGGATTACGTGACCAAGCCCCTGATCCCTGAGGAAATACTAAAACTTGTTCGCCGTGCAGTAAATCGTGACACGGGGCCGGCCAGGCTGTTTCAACATGATTTTATCAGTGGAGAAAGTGCGGTGATGCAGAATGTAATGAACCATGTGGAAATGGTTTCCCCATGCGATCTGAGTGTGCTGATCGAGGGAGAAACAGGGGCGGGAAAGGAATATATCGCCCGGGCAATTCATGAAAAAAGCAAAAGAAAAACCAAACCTTTTGTGGCCCTGGATTGCGGGGCATTGCCCGGTGAACTGGCAAACAGTGAACTGTTCGGGCATGTGAAGGGGGCTTTTACCGGTGCGATCAATGACAAAAAAGGCTGTTTTGAGGAAGCCGATGGTGGTACACTATTTCTGGATGAGGTCGGCAATCTCTCACCCGACAACCAGGTTAAGCTGCTCAGGACGTTGCAGGAAAAGACCATTAGCCGACTGGGGGATAATAAAAGGATTCCGGTTGATGTGCGGATCATTACCGCCACAAATGAGGATCTGATGACGGATGTTCATGCACATCATTTCAGGGAGGATCTGTACCATCGGATCAATGGGTTTAAGATCAATATTCCTCCTTTGCGAAAGCGGAAAGAGGACATCTTTGTGTTTACCGGGTATTTTATCAGGCTTGCCAATTCCGATTTCGGAAAGTCGGTGAAAGGAGTTGACGATGAAGTGCAAAAGGTTTTTTTACGCTATCCCTGGCCGGGAAATATCCGTGAGCTCGAAAATGTGGTGAAACGATGTGTATTGCTTGCAGGGGGCAGCCAGGTGACTGTCAGTACGTTGCCAGATGAAATCCGCTATTATGGGGTTGAAGAGCGGAATACCCTTGCCTCTACAGCAAAAACACAGCGGCCTGTAACACTCAAACAGGCCGCTGTGCTGGCCGAAAAGGAAGCGATACTGCAAGCACTCCGGGCGGCAGAAAACAACAAGTCCCGGGCGGCAGATATCCTGCAGGTAGACAGAAAAACGCTCTACAACAAAATGCGGGAATACAGCATTCGTTATCCGCAATGACCTGTCAGTACCTCAGACTTGCAGCTGCCAGGGTATCCGCCGGCATCTCAGCGGGATCCTGGATATATACTTTCCCTCCCTGCAAAAAGGTTTCCCTGGCCACCCTGTCGAGCAGGCAGTGGTTCCCGGGCAAGTGGTTCCCGTCGGCAATTACTTTTCCGGATTCTTCATCTACCCTGCCCCAAAGCGATTGATCTTTTTTAATGAAAAGGGTTTCAATGCGTCCTTCTTCGGCAGCCGGCACCAGGTCATCAATAATTGAAGCACTCCGGCCTTTACTTGACAGGAACTCATACTGTCGCAATGCATCGTTGCGGTGTTTTTCGAATTCGTCTTTCAATAGCGCCCAGGCTTTTTGGTGCAGGCTTTCCATATGCTCCTCATCCGGGTTTCCTGAAATGTTTTTCGGATAAAGGTTGCTATAGGTGTTTACCGTTTTATAAATGGCAAAAATGTAGTCCACACTGGCAATGACCAGGGGTGCATCATAGCCCCGAAGCACCTTGTTCAGGCTTCGGTCAACCTCTCTGAGATGTTTGGCAATCTCTTCTTTTTTGTAGTCTTTGCCCCGTCCCTGTCCGTGATAGTGGCTTTGTCCTGACCCGGTCTGCCCGGTTCGGAACTGCAACGACTTTTGCTCGTAGTCATGCCCGACAGTGTCCTGCAGGGTCTGAGGCACCAGGTCATCAATGGCAATCTGGCCTGCATGATCACGTGTGCCCTCGAAAAGCCGAACCTGATTCAGGCTGAGTGCAAGTACAAAAAACTGACCGTCTCCGTTAAACACGGGGATCAGCGGAAGCAGGTGAAATTGGGAATTCACTTCCGCATATTCTCTGAACCGAACCGGAAAGGGTGAATAGGCAAACTTACCGGGGCTGAGAAAAACAGCCAACCCATCCGACATATGCCGCCAGGCATCCCCGTCTTCCAGAAGCATATCCAGTGGTTGGGTGAAATCCTGAATTTGTGTATGCTGCATATCCTGATCGCCCAGTTTTTTGCGGACTTCCTGTACCTTATTTTTGAACCGTATCCGTGATTTCTTGTTGTCACCTGTCCGGCTTGTGGGGATGTATATTGAGATGCATGGGTACTGATGAACTTCAGCCAGTTCTCTGAAGATGGATTTAGTGATTAAAGGCATATCAGCGTATTTAGTGGTTTTACAAGAATGCTCCGGCTGAATCAAAGAGAAAACTCCCCGGGCCTTCAGGAGGCCGTTTGGGTATGGCAAAATCCGGAAGCCCGGGGAATAATTCCCGGCTTGTCAGGAGGCCGGCTGGGCCGGCACTTCACCCACATCAGGGGCTGTCAGCACTTCATTTTCAATGGCCCTGGAAAAGTCATACAAATCCGGAGGAGTCCTGGATGTAATCAGGTTTTCATAAACAACCACCGACTCATCCACAAAGGTTGCTCCGGCCTCTTCCAGCTCTTCCTGAATGCCACCAACACCTGTGGTTGTCATTCCATCCAGAACGCCTGCCCTGGCCAATACCTGTGGTCCGTGACAGATTGCAGCCACAACTTTGCCCGTTTCAAAAAAGTCGTGGACAAATGAAACCACATCTTCATTTTCACGGAGCATGGCTGGTGCCTCACCTCCGGGCAGAATCAGCGCGTCAAAATCATTGATGCTGACCTCTGTTACCGCCTTTTGTATTTCAATGGTAAAATCGCTGTTGTAGGCGGTCACCTCACCTCTTTCCGGGCCGATTACTGTCATCACAGCGCCCCGGTTAGAAAGATAACCCATTGGCATGTAGGCTTCTCCATCATGATAACCTTCGCCTACCAATACTGCGATCCTCACCGGGTCAACCAGGTCTGTTTCTTCGTGATGTACCTCAGGCTGCTGGCATCCGCTAAGGACAAACAGTACAGCAATTACGGGAAAAATCAACTTTTTGGTAATCATAGCTTTTGTTTTATGTGAATAAATTCCTGGCCGGATATGATCCCGGCAGGGTCGTTTCTCACCTGAAGGGATTAAATTTTCATGCCAGACAAATGAAGGGGAGGTGTGCAATGCCTGAAAGGATGGAAGTGGTGGCAAAATATCCTGGATGTCAGCAATTTAATCATAGTAACTGCGTGTAACAGGAGCCTTTATGCCTGGCTGCAAATCGTGGCTTGCGGCCACAACCGGGGAAATAATTTCCCATTTCATGCTTTAACTGTACATTCCCTGCATTAACTGCACATTTTCTTCATAAAGCGTTCTTTTGACCAATTGCCCTGTCGGGGAGTCAAATTATTTTATAACTTTATACCCTTGTTTTCATGGTTGCAGAGGGAAAACCATCATACCTTCGTGGTTCGGTTTTCCCTTTCTTTTTTTAAGCCTTTTGATCCTTTTGATTCGACTTTATGGCCAAATCCAAAACAGCTTTTTTTTGCACAAATTGCGGCGCACAGTCCCCGAAGTGGATGGGCCGGTGCACCTCATGCGGTGAATGGAATACTTTTGTGGAAGAGGTGGTTGAAAGGCATGATGCCCGGAAAAAAGGACACGGTCACTTGTTGAAGGCGGAATCAAAGCCCCGACTTATTCATGAAGTGGACATGACATCAGTTAAACGTTTGCATGCAGGCAGTGAAGAACTGAACCGGGTGCTGGGCGGCGGAATTGTGCCGGGTGCCCTGATGCTGCTTGGCGGAGAACCGGGAATCGGGAAATCTACCCTGATGTTGCAGGTGGCCATGCAAATGAGGGACTGTAAGGTTTTATATGTGTCGGGCGAAGAAAGTGACATGCAGCTCAGCATGCGGGCCGGCAGGCTGGAAAGTGAGCATCCGGCCTGCTATGTGCTGACGGAAACCGGTACGGAAAGCATTTTTTCACACATCGGCGAAATTAAACCGGATGTGGTGGTGGTGGATTCGGTTCAGACGCTGACCACAGACCATGTGGAATCCACAGCCGGCAGTGTGGCCCAGATAAGGGAGTCTGCCGCTGCCTTCCAGCGCTATGCCAAAGAGAGCGGAACCCCGGTTTTTATCATTGGCCATATTACCAAGGAGGGGTCGCTGGCCGGGCCAAAGCTCCTGGAGCATATGGTGGATGCGGTACTCCAGTTTGAAGGGGACCATAATAACATGTACCGGGTTCTCCGTGCAACCAAAAACCGATTCGGTAGTACCAGTGAGCTGGGCATCTATGAAATGCGTGAAAATGGATTGCGTGAGGTCCCGAACCCCTCAGAGCTTTTGCTCTCCAGAAGAGATGATGCGGTGAGCGGGGTAACTGTGTCTGCCACAATTGAAGGCTTGAGGCCTTTGCTGATCGAAACCCAGGCGCTTGTCAGTTCAGCGGCATACGGCACACCGCAGCGGTCTGCCACCGGTTTTGACCTGCGGCGGATGAATATGTTGCTGGCGGTGCTGGAGAAAAGATGTGGGTTCCGGATTGCAGCCAAGGACGTTTTCCTGAATGTGACCGGGGGGCTCAGGGTCAGTGATCCGGCCATTGACCTGGGGGTGATTTCTGCCGTTCTTTCATCCAATGAAGACATTCCGGTGGGGGAAAAAAGTTGTTTCGCAGCTGAAGTGGGACTTACCGGAGAGGTGCGTCCTGTAACTCATATTGAGCAAAGAATCTCGGAGGCTGGCAAACTTGGCTTTGAAGAGATATTCGTATCCCGCCACAACCTGAAGGGCCTTGAAAAGAAAAACTTCGGGATCCGGGTGCATCCCGTAACACGTATCGACCAGGTTTTTTCTCTGCTTTTCGGTTAACTGCTGCCAGATCCGGCAGGTTATTTCTTTGGCTTTCTGCATTCCGGTGAAGGCCCGCGGAGGCATTTTCTGATAAATGGTTCAGCGGAGGCCCTTAATAATTCAGCAAATCCTTCAGTGCGCTTTCCAGATCAGGAAAGCGGAAGGGGTAACCGGTGAATGTTAATTTTTCAGGCACCACAGTACGTCCTTTGGTGACCAGCGAGGCTGCTTCACCAAAGACCATTCGCATGGCAAAAGCGGGCAGGGGCATGAAAGCCGGACGATGCAGTGTCCGGGCCAGTGTCCTGGTAAATTTTGCATTGGTGACGGCTTCGGGAGCGACAACATTCACAGGTCCTTCCAATTGTGGTTTTTGCAGGGCGTACTGAATGACACCCAAAACATCTTCAATATGCACCCAGGACATTATTTGCTTTCCCCCGGCAATTTTCCCGCCCATCCCCAGGCGGAATGGAAGCAGCATTTTTTGCAGTGCACCGCCGTCATTCCCCAGGATCACCCCGAAGCGGAACATCAGGGTGCGGCAGGTTTTTTCAGCCGCAGCTGCTTCACGTTCCCAGTCACGAACCACTTCAGCGACAAAGGTAGAGGCTGTTTCACCGGATGACTCCGTGTACACGCCATCATGGGGGTACACATCCACCCCCGAAGCACAAATAAAAATTTCCGGCCCGGGGTCTGCGAGCCGGATTGACTCGGCCAGCAAGCTGGTGGTGTTGATCCGGCTATCATAAATCCGTTGCCGGTTGCCGGTTGTCCATCTTTGGAGGATGGGTTCGCCGGCCAGATGTATGACCACGGCACTTCCCGATAACTTTTTGGCCAGTTCTTCTGGTTGCAATTGAAAGTCAGGTCTGGACAGAGGCATTACTTCATGGCCCTTTAGCCGAAACAGGGAAGTCACCTTGCTGCCCACAAAACCGGTTGATCCGCTGATTGCCACTTTCATTTTTTGGTGTTTGTGTTGCTGGGTTAGCACATTTTCCATGATCTAAGGTAATGAAATAAAAAGATTTTTTATTCGGGTAAACAAACCTGTGCGATTGTTTACTACATTTGTGGGTCAGATCAATAATTGTCTTTCCCTGTTTATAAAAATGTATTTTCCCCTGAGCAACCAAGGATTTTTTACCTGTTTTATACCTGACAAGGGCAGGAAGTCTTAGGCTTGCCCAATGCGGACGATTAAAACGAAAGAACAATGAATATGTTGTCAAGACTGAGTTTTTTGCTGGTTCTGTTTGTGCTGTTTCCGGCCTTGCCCAAGGCACAGGAAGGAAACATCTGGAGCCTTGAGGATTGTGTGAATTATGCACTTGAAAACAACCTTCGCGTAAAACAACAAAAACTAAACGTGGATCTGGCCAGAGAGAACCTTTCTCAGACCCGGGCCAACCGCTATCCTTCATTGAATGCCAATGCATCCCACAATTATAATTACGGGCGTTCACTGGATCCCATAACCAATGAGTTTTCCACAGAGCGCCTGCAAACCAATAATTTCAGCATCAGCAGCGGGGTGACGCTTTTCAGTGGATTTCAGATTTCCAACAACGTAAGGCGCGACGAATATGAGCTGCGGGCCTCCTCCTATGATGTGGAAGCCATGGAGAATGACATTGCTCTTGCAGTGGCTTCGGCTTACCTGCAGATCCTCTTTAGTAAAGAATTGCTGGAAACAGCCCGTAACCAGCTGGAGATCACCCGCGAACAGGTAGAAAGAACCGCATTGCTGGTGGAGGCGGGCACCCAGCCCCGGGGCGGCCTGCTGACCATCCAGGCCCAGGAGGCTTCAGAAGAACTTCAGGTGGTCAACGCAGAAAACCAGCTGAATACGGCCTACCTTGATTTGATCCAGTTGCTTGATCTTCGTGAAGACGTAGACTTTGAGATCGAGGTGCCGGACATAGATGTGGAATACGAAGAAACGGTAGAATATTCACCCTTGCAGCTTTATGATACGGCGGTGCAGATTCAGCCTGATGTGCGGTCGGCCGACCTCGGTGTGTCAAGTGCGGAACAGGGTTACCGGATTGCCCGGGGAGGCCGTTACCCGGTGCTTTCGTTGAGTGGTAGCTTGGGCAGTGGTTATTCTGAAGGGAGGCTGGAAGTGGCAGAGGTCATTGAGGCCGACCCCGAGATGATCGGTCAGACAGCTTCGGGAGAAGCGGTATTTGCTCCATCTTTCAATTATAATACACAGGTAATTCCTTTTATGGATCAGCTGGAGGAAAACCTGAACAGGAGTATCGGCCTGTCATTGCGGATCCCGCTTTTCAATAATTTTCAGACCCGTTCGTCCATCGGGCGATCACAGATTGCGCTTGAAAATGCCAAGTTGCAGCGCCAGATCGTCCGCGATCAGTTGTTCAAAACAATTCAGCAGGCCCACCAGGATGCCCACGCTGCCCTGCAGCGTTATCGCGCCACTGAAAAGAACCTGGAGGCCCTTGAGGAATCATTCCGTTATATGGAGCAGCGTTTTAATGTGGGGGTGGTAAATGTTACGGAATATAATGATGCCAAAAACAGGCTTGCAGAAGCGGAATCAGAATTGTTGCAGGCCAAGTATGAATATGTGTTCAGGGTACAGATCCTGGACTTTTATATCGGTAATCCAATATCATTAAACACCAACCGGTAGCAAAGTGAAATGTGCCGGATACTTTCCGGATGCAATGAATCTTTAATGCCTGGTTATATTTCTGCATCAATGAAACAAAATAAAGTACTTAAGATCACATTGATTGTCCTGGGTGTGCTGATTGTCTTTCTGATCATCGGTCGCAGGGCGGGGCTGATCGGCTCCCCGGAAGGGGCACGTGTGTCGGTCGAAGTTGCTGAAAAAAGGGACATTGTGGAAATTGTTACTGCCAATGGGCGTGTTCGTCCGGTCACTGAGGTGAAGATCAGTTCGGATGTGTCGGGTGAAATTATTGAGCTGAATGTGGAGGAAGGGAATTATGTGGAAAGGGGAAAACTCCTTGCCCGCATCAATCCTGACATCTATGAGTCGGCCCTTGACAGGGCTGAGGCGTCGCTGAACACGGCAAAGGCAAACCTTGCCAGTGCAAGGGCAAGATCCCTTCAGGCGGAGGCTCATTATGCCAATTCCAGCTCCAGTTATGACAGAAACAGGCGTTTGTTTGAGCAGGATGCCATTTCCGAATCGGAATATGACAATGCACTGTCGCAGTACCGCAGCGCAGAGGCCGAACTGGAAGCCAGCCTGCAAAATGTGGTTGCCAGCGAATTTCAGGTTAAGAGTGCAGAGGCCGGAGTGAACGAGGCCCGGGATAACCTGGTGAAAACAACGCTTTTTTCACCCATGGACGGAACGGTATCCCGGCTTGACTCGGAGATCGGCGAAAGGGTGGTGGGAACATCACAGATGGCAGGTACAGAGATCATGCGAATTGCCAACCTCAATGCGATGGAAGTGAAGGTGGAGGTGAACGAAAATGATATTGTAAGGGTCAACGAGGGTGATACTGCCTACATTCAGGTGGATGCATTTTTTGGTGAAAATTTTATGGGGGAGGTAACTTCCATTGCCAACTCTGCCATCGGGGAAGGCCTGTCAACTGATCAGGTCACCAATTTTGAAGTGCGCATTCGTATACTGCCCGAGTCGTATGAGCACCTGATTCGTGAAGATCGCCCGCATTTGTCACCGTTTAGGCCGGGTATGTCGGCAGCAGTTGACATCCAGACCAGGCAGGCATACGATGTGGTTTCGGTACCCATACAGGCCGTGACCACCCGGGAGGATGCCGGGCGCAGCACCAGGGAGGACCAGGATGAGAACAGTGGCCGGGAGTCATCCAGGTCTCGTCCGAAAGAGTATGTGTTCCTTTACCGCAACGGAGTTGCCGAGCGGGTTGAGGTACGGTCCGGCATTCAGGACAGCCACCACATAGAAATCCGCGAAGGACTGGAAGAAGGACAGGAGGTGATCACAGGTCCTTACCGTTTGGTATCAAGAGAACTCAGAGATGGCGATGAAGTGGTCAGGGTGCAACGCCAGGGCCTCTTCCAGTAACCCCAACGACCCCCGGCGTCATTCACTGGCTCCGAAGGGGTCAAACGTTGCTTACTGACCCCGCAGGGATCAAACATCACTGGAAGGCGGCACGAGCCCTTCCGACCCCGAAGGGGTCACACGTCAAACCTCGACCCCGAAGGGGTCGCATACTACTAACTGACCCCGAAGGGGTCAAATGTTACTATGGGTGTGATATTGTATATAGAGACGTCTACCAGGGTATGTTCCGTAGGACTTAGCCGCGACAATAATTGGCTGGCCATACGTGAAGACAGGAGTCGTGACTACTCTCACTCCGCTTTATTGACAGTTTTCATGGAAGAAGTACTGAAGGAAGCCGGTGTAGAACCCACAGAGGTAGATGCTGTGGCTGTGAGTCGCGGACCGGGGTCTTATACCGGGTTGCGCATTGGTGTGTCTGCGGCCAAGGGGTTTTGTTTTGCGCTTGATATCCCCATGATCGCGGTTGATACCCTTAAAGCTTTGACTGCCAATATGGTTGACCCTGAAAGTTCTGCCACTATGGATTCTCCAAAGAATCCCGCATTGACTGACGGTTCGGATGTTCTTTATTGCCCGATGATCGATGCCCGGCGCATGGAGGTGTATTATGCACTTTTTACCCCCGGGCTCAAAGAAATCAAACCAACGGTGGCAGAAGTGATCACTGCGGATACCTTTGGGGAGTTGCTGGAGAACCACCGGATTGTCTTTTGCGGGGACGGGGCTGGAAAGTGCAGGCAGGTGATTGACAGCCCCAACGCCTTGTTTTTTCCCGACAACCTTCCGTCCGTTAAAGGCATGCTTCAACTGGCCGGAGAACAGTTTGGCCGGAAGGACTTTGTGGATTTGGCCTATTTTGAACCTTATTATCTGAAAGATTTTGTGGCCGGGAAGCCCAAAGTGAAAGGGCTCTATTCATAATTCACTGATGGGCTTTATTATATTCCTTATATTTGTGTAAAGCTGTTTCTTTATGCGGGTACGGATACCTTCCTTTTTACGCAACAAGTACCTGATCGTCTTGTTGGTGGTGTTGGTTTGGCTTCTGTTTTTTGACAGTCACAACCTGGTTCAGCAATGGCGTATGCAGCGCCAGCTCAAGGAGCTGAGGCAGGAGAGGGATTTTTACCTGGAAGAAATTCGACGCGACAGTGCAGCCATTGAAGAGTTGCAAAATGACCCCGATGCTTTGGAGCGTTATGCCCGTGAAGTTTTTCTGATGAAGAAAGAAGGAGAGGATGTGTTCATTATTGTGGATGACTGACCTACATGAATACCGATTCCACATTGACCGCACTTATACCGGATCCACATTGAAGATGATCCGGATCGGTTTCCATTGCTGTTCCGACTGAAAATCCCTGACCAGTTGCCTGATCTGTTGTTTTTCCCCTTT
>Ga0207421_10008026_pt1 | contig 11067 bp, 12 predicted proteins | sample SodLakKL_010_SED_4_FD_187542 | JGI IMG/M metagenome (GOLD analysis project Ga0207421, IMG submission 187542) | Alkaline sediment microbial communities from Lake Tanatar, Kulunda Steppe, Russia - 8KL_010_SED (SPAdes) (version 2) | ecosystem: Environmental > Aquatic > Non-marine Saline and...
CAGCTTCACCACTGATTCCCGAAAGCTAAGGCCTTTTCGCTTGTCTACGAAGGAACTGGCACCACCCCACCCAACCGACACGCTTACGGAAGGGCTAGGGTAGGAGGAGCCGTACGAACGCTCGCACGCACGCGCGCCCAGGGCGCTGCCAGTCAGGAGAGCACATGGCCACGATCGACTTCGACCACGCTGCCCGCCGCCGCCGCTTCGACGCCGTTCTCGAGCAGGAGGGGGTCGATCTGGTGTGGTTCCCCATCAGTGCGGACCTGGAGTACCTCACCGGGATCCACCGTCGGGTGCCGACCTTCGGTGAGGTGAACTACACCCACGGCTGGGCGACCGGTGCGTTCCTGGCACGCGGCAGGGAGCCGATCTTCGTGTTGCCGCGGATGGTCACGGAGTTCGACCTGCCCGCCGGCGTGCCCGGGGAGGTGGTGACGGTCAACGAGCTCGACGATGGCGACGAGGTCTTCCAGCGCGTGGCCGCTCGGGTCGGATCGCCCCGGTCGGTGGCGGTCGGTGCCCGGACCTGGGGCTCGGCGATGCTGCGCCTGCTCCAGGCCTTCCCGGGCGCGCAACTGCAGGACGGGACGAGGTTGTTGAACCGGCTGCGACGCATCAAGGACGAGCAGGAGCTCGAGCTGATGCGGACGGTGTGCCGGATGGCCGACACCGCCATGGGTGAGACCACTCCGAGGATCGAGGCCGGGGTCACCGAGCTCGACCTCGCGGAGGAGGTGAACTTCCACCTGCTGCGCCACGGCTCCCGCACCTGGTCCTTCGACACCGCGGTGTGGTCGATGGGCCCGTTGGACGACCGCGACGCCACCGTACGGATCTCCCACCAGCCGCTGCGTCCGGGGATGGGGGTGTCCTTCGACTTCGGGGCGGTTCACCACGGCTACTGCTCGGACTTCGGACGGACGATCCACATCGGTGAACCGGGCGAGGAGTACGCCCGGGTCTACGCCCTCGTGATGGCTGCCCAGCAGGCGGGCATCGACGCCGTCCGACCCGGCGCCACCGCCGCCGAGGTGCACGAGGCGACCCGCAAGGTGATCGTCGACGGCGGGTACGGCGACTGGTTCCGTCACCGCACCGGTCACTGCATCGGGCTGGACGTGCACGAGGAGCCCTACATCTCCGAGGAGGACCAGACGCCGCTGGAGCCCGGCATGACCTTCACGATCGAGCCCAGCGTGTTCTGGCCCGGTCGCGTCGGCGTGCGGGTCGAGGACATCATCGTCTGCACCGACGATGGCGGCGTGAACCTCAACGAGTACAGCCACGACATGGTGGCGCGCGACTGATGCCCCCGACCGAGCGCTGCCGCATCGGCGTGCAGCTGTGGCCCCAGGCCACCTCCACCGATGCGCTGCGGCGAGCTGCGATCGACGCCGAGGCGGTCGGCGTCGACAGCGTGTGGGTGTGGGACCACTTCTTCCCGCTGCGGGGAGATCCGGATGCCGCCCACTTCGAGTCCTGGACCCTTCTGGCCGCGATGGCGGTGGAGACCTCACGGGTACAGCTCGGTCACCTCGTCGGGTCCGCCGGCTTCCGCAACCCGCACCTGGTCGCGGACATGGCACGTACGGTCGACCACCTCAGTGGCGGGCGCTTCGTGTTGGGTCTCGGTGCGGGGTGGTTCCGACGGGACTACGAGGAGTACGAGCTCCCCTACGCCAGCACCGGTGCCCGGGTCCGCGATCTCGATCCCTACCTCCACCGCGTCCGACGTCGGCTCGACCGACTCACCCCACCTCCGGTCGGCCCGCTACCGATCCTGGTCGGCGGCATGGGCGAGCAGGTCACCCTGCGGCTGGTCGCCACCCACGCCGACATCTGGAACGGCACGGGCGAGCCGGTCGAGTTCGCCGAGCGCAACCGCGTCCTGGACCGGTGGTGCGAGCGCGTGGGCCGTGACCCGGCCGAGATCGTGCGCACCTGTCACATCGCGCTGGAGGCTGCCGATCGCGTCGACGAGTACGTCGCCGCCGGCGCCCAGCACCTCATGATCCAGTGTCCCCACCCCTTCGACCTCGAGCCCGCGCAGCGGATGCTCGCGGCCGTGGGCGGGTGAGCGAGCAGCCGACCGAACACCGTCCAGGAGGCGTCGAGGTGGTCCGACTACGTATCGGTGCGAAGCTCCCGAGCTCCGGGCCTGATCCAGCCCGACTCGGCGTCCCGGTGATGGCCCGGCGGCTCGAGGCCGCAGGCTTCGACTCGGTGTGGGTGTCGGACCACGTCGTGATGACCGAGGACACCTCCCGCTCGTACTACCCCTTCGGGGACGACGGCTCCCCGGGGTGGGACGTGGCCATGCCCTGGTACGACGCGCTGATCGTCCTCGCCCAGGCGGCGGCGGTCACCGAGCGCGTCGAGTTGGGCACCGCGGTCCTCGTGCTCCCACAGCGGCATCCCGTCGTGCTCGCCAAGCAGGTGGCGTCCCTCGACGCACTGGCCGGAGGACGGATCGCACTGGGGGTGGGGGCCGGGTGGTTCAGGGAGGAGTTCGAGGCCCTCGGCGTCGACTTCGACGCCCGAGGGAAGCGGTTCTCCGAGTGGCTGGACCTACTGCGTCGCTGCTGGGAGGGGCGCCCCGCCGCGTTCGACGGTCAGCACTACCAGCTCCCCGACGGCGTGATCCTCGAGCCGACGCCGGCCCGGCACGTGCCCCTGCTGATCGGCGGTGTCTCGGCGATCGCGCTCCGCCGTTCCGCGACCCAGGGCGACGGGTGGCTCGGGCTGCAACGCACCGACCGGCTGGACCCCGACGAGGTCGCCGGCGCGGTGCAGCGGATGCGGGCGGAGGCGGAGCGGATCGGCCGGGACACGGGCGAGCTCCGGGTGGTGCTGAGGATCATCGGCTCCGCGGGCAACACCGACGTCGTCGCCGCAGCCGTGCCGGGCCTGGTCGCCGCCGGTGTGGACGAGATCGTGGTCGACACCGACTGGGAGGCCGAGCAGGACGAGCTGCGCGTGATCGATCGGCTGCGGGATGCCGCCGCCCAGGAGGTTGCCCAGTGAGCGCCGACGACGACGTCCGCCACCTCGGTGAGGACCTGTGGGCGTGGCGTCTGCCCACCCAGTTCCGGACCTCCGACGACATCCCCCGGGTGGACCGGCCACGGCGCTGGTTGCCGACCTTCACCGCGGCCTCGGTGGAGCAGCGGTTGGAACGGGCCGCGGACCTGCGTGACCGCTGGGCCGAGATCGATCCCGCCGAGCTCACCCCGGCTGGGGAGGTGGATCACCGCCTCCTCGGCTCGGCGCTGGCCAGGGTCCAGTGGGAGTGCGAGATCCTGCGCAACTGGGAACGCGACGCCGTCCTGCTCGCGGAGCAGGCGATCGGGCCCTACTTCGACCTGCTGCTGCGGCCGCCACCGCTCGACGCTGGACGCCGCGAGGATCTGCACCACGTCCTGGCCAACGTGCCAGCCCAGCTCGACGTGGCGCGCGAGCACCTCGGCCGGGCCGGGGTGCGGCCCCTGGCGGCGGCAGCGGTCCGGCTGCTCGACGGGATCGAGGACGCGCTGCCCGCCTCGGTCGCGGCGCTCTCCGGCGTCCTGAGCAGCCGCGAGCACGACGCACTGACCGGCGTCGGTGCCGACGCGGCCGCCGCCCTGGCCAGCTTCCGCGGCTGGTTGCGTGACCACCTCGAGAGCTTCGCCGAGCTCACCCCCGTGGGCCGCGAGGGGTTCGTGTGGTTCCTCCGTCACGTGGCCCTGCACCCCGGCCGGCCCGAGGACCTGGTGACCGCAGCCCAACACGAGTTCGACCGGGCGACGGTGTGGGAGGTGATCGAGCGAAACCGGCACCGCGCCGTACCCCTCCCGCCGCTGCCGACGAGCGTCGAGGAGCAGGTCGAGGACCAGATCGCCAGGGAGCTCCAGGTCCGTCGGTTCTATGAGGCCGAGGGCCTGCTGACGCAGCCCGCCAGCCTGCGCCACTACCTGACCGCGCCGCTGCCCCCCTACCTGGCGCCGATCAGCTGGCTCGGGGTCACCGACGACCTCACCTGCGACGGGCGGCTCGACGAGGACGGGGTGTCGTACACGCCGCACCCCGGACCCGGGCTGCCCTACTTCTACGCCGCCAACGCCCGTGATCCCCGCCTGGGCATCGTCCACGAAGGCGCGCACTACCAGCAGTTGGCGCTGTCCTGGGATCACCCGAACCCGCTGCGTCGGCGCTACTACGACTCCCTGCCGAACGAGGGCATCGCCTTCTACAACGAGGAGTTCCTGCTCCAGGCCGGGCTGTTCGAGGACGCCCCGAGGTCCCGGGAGGTCGTGCACAACTTCAACAAGCTGCGTTCGCTCCGCGTCATCGTCGACGTGAACCTGGCGACGGGTGCGTTCAGCCTCGAGGAGGGTGTCGCGGCCTTCGTCGAACTCGTACCGATGGATGAGGAGACCGCCTTCGAGGAGACGGCGAGCTACACGGCCAACCCCGGCCACGCCATGACCTACCTGGTGGGAAAGCAGCAGATCCTCGCTCTGCAGTCCGAGCTGATCCGCGCCCAGGGTGACGCGTTCTCCCTGCGCGCCTTCCACGACCGGCTGTGGCTGGAGGGCAACGTTCCCCTGGCCTTGCAACGCTTCGAGCTCCTCGGGGACCGCTCGGAACTGGACGTGCTCGACGCTGCCGGGCCCTGGTGGTGACCACGGCTGCCGCCGGCTCCACCGACCGACCCGGGCGCCGACCGATCGTCCGGACCGTGCTGTGGCCGACCGGCGCCCAGTGGCGTCTGCGCGCTCCTCGGCTCCTCGTGGGGCTCGCGATCATCGCCGTCGGGGTCGCGCTCATGGTGCAGGCCGAGCTCGGGATCGCCCCCTACGAGGTCCTGAACCAGGGTGTCTCGGTCCGCACGCCGCTGACGATCGGGCAGGCATCGATCGTGATCGGCCTCGGGGTCCTGCTGCTGTGGTTCCCGCTGCGGCAGCGGCCGGGCTTCGGGACGGTGGCCAACATCCTGGGTGTCGGCCTGATGCTGGACGCGTGGTTGCTGGTGGTGCCCGTCCCGCAGCCGCTGTGGCTGCGGCTCACCTTCAGCCTCGTCGGGGTCGCGCTGGTCGGGGTCGGGATCGGGCTGTACATCGGCGCGGGGCTCGGCCCAGGACCTCGTGACGGGCTGATGACGGGGCTCGCCGAGTTCGGGGCGCCGGTGTGGGCGGTGCGCCTGGTGCTGGAGTCCTCGGCGCTGCTGCTCGGCTGGTACCTCGGAGGCACCGTGGGCGTTGGCACGGTGGCGTTCGCGATCGGGGTGCCGTTCCTGGCCGACTGGTCGCTCCGGCGGTTCTCGGTCCGAGAGGAGTCGCCGCGCGGGCCGACGCCGCCGCCGTCACGGAGCTGACCTGGCTGTACGAACGAGCGTTCACTAGGCTTCGGGGGGTAGCGACGACCCCCGGGAGGTGGTCCGTGCCGCCCAGCATCCTGCACCGCCGCTTCCGTGACGCGGCGCTGATCGCGGAGCCCGAGAACGACCTGCAGTTGCGCTCGCTGCTCTCGGTGTCGGACGGTGCTGCCGACCTGTCCATCACCTGGGTCAGGATCGACGGACGGCACCAGCGGCTCCGCACCGACGCCAGCACGCGGATCTACGTGGTGATCGAAGGGCGTGGCACCGTGACCGTGGGCGAGGAGTCGGTCGTCGTCGACACGGGCGACGTCGTCGTGATCCCACCCGGCCGCCCCTACCACCTCGAGGGCGACATGACCTACCTGGTGCTGAACCAGCCCGGCTTCCGTGAGGGGGACGACCTCTATCTCGACGCCGACGACGAGGTGGTCGGGACCGCACCGCCGCACCGCACGACACCTCCCGCACAGGAGCAGTGACATGTCCACCACCCCGAGGGTCGATGTGCCCGACCGTGCCTACCGCGACGATGGCGTGATTACGATGGGCGAGGTGATCGAGGAGCACGCCCCGGCGCTCGCTGCCGCCCGTCGCCGCTACTTCGACACCCTCCTCCCGCTGACCGCCGCGGAACCCGTGGCCCACGAGCTCCTGCGCTTGGCGACGGCGGAGCTCACTGGGTGCCGGCTGTGTCGCAACCAGCGCTCCGCTGCTGCCGCTGAGGCCGGTGTCGACGAGGACGTGATCGCGCGGGCACGGGAGCGTCGTTACGAGGGCCTCGACCAGCGAGCCCGGACGGCGCTGGAGCTGGGTGACCGCATCCGAGCGCACCCGGGCGACCTCGCGGGAGCTGGTGACCCCGCGACGCCTCCCGAGGTCCTGGCGCTGGGGAGCGAGGCGGCGACCGCGATGGTCATGACCACGACGAGGGCGCTGGCTGACGGCAAGGCGCTCGTCGCGCTCGGGCTGGAGCCCGAGGGCTACCCCGTGCAGGTCCCGGCGTGAGCGCGGGCTTCGGCGCGGTCGCACGGCACCACCCCCAGGTGTTCGAGGCCCTCGCCGCCTACGTGGACGAGGTGTGGGCCAGTGATGACCTCCCGCCGGGGACGATGGAGCTGTGTCGCGTGCGCATCGCGCAGCTGCTCGGAGTCGAGCGGGAGCAGGCGGTGCGGCTCGGCCCCTCGGTCGACGGGCTCGAGCACAAGCTCAGTAACCTGGCCGGCTGGCCGACCGACCCGCGCTTCACCGACTGCGACCGGGCCTGCCTGGCCTTCGCCGAACAGTTCGTGCTCGACACCCAGGCGCTCGATGACCCGATCGCTGCGGCCGTCAGGGCCGAGGTCGGCGATGCCGGGCTGGTCACCCTGTCGCTGGGCGTCGGGCTGGCGGAAGGCATGGTCCGTGCCGCCGTCGTCCTCGGTGAACGACCGGATGGTAAGCGGTCCGTGTCGTTCTCCGACCGTGGCAGCGGAGGTGGGTGATCGCGGACCCGGCCTGTTCTCCACCAGCGAGGGTTCGCGCCCTGAGGCCTTCGGGCCCGTCGAGTGGGCCCTGCTGCTCGGGACCGCGACCATCTGGGGGTCTTCCTACCTCTGGATCGAGCTCGGCCTCCGCAGCCTCCACCCGGGGGTGGTGTCCGCCACGCGGGTGCTGCTGGGGCTGGTCGCGATCTCCCTGGTGCCGGGCTCGCGACGTCCGATCGATCCGAGCGATCGGGGTCGGCTGTGGGTGCTGGGGGTGGGCTGGTTCGGTCTCCCCATGATCACCTTCCCCATCGCCCAGGACCTCGGCGTCGCGTCGTCGGTGGTCGGCATGCTCAACGGTGCCATGCCGCTGCTGACGACCTTCTTCGCCTCGTTGCTGCTCCGGCGGGTACCCCGGCCACGCCAGATCCTCGGCGTGCTGATCGGGTTCGCGGGGCTGCTCGCCATCTCCGCGCCAGAGTTGGCGGGGGCCGATGCCACGGCGCTGGGAGTGGCCATCATCCTCGGCACCATGGCCGTGGGCAGCCTGCTGGTGAGCGTCCTGGTCCCCATGCAGCAGCGCTACGGGGCCTTGCCGGTGCTGCGGCGCACGTTGTCGATCGCGCTCGTGGTGACCCTTCCGTTCGCCGCTTTCGGCCTACCTCGATCGACTTTCGAGCCGCTCAGCGTCGCAGCCATGCTCCCACTCGGACTCATGAGCACCGGCCTGGCCTTCGTGCTGTGGACGACGCTCGTCGGCCGGACCGGTGCCAGCCGGGGTTCGGTCGTCAGCTACCTGGTGCCGGTCGTCGCCATCGTGCTCGGTGTCGTGGTCCTCGCGGAGACGGTCGCACCCGTGGCCCTGCTGGGGACGGCGCTGGTGCTGGTCGGTGCCTGGGCGGTGTCGGGACCGGAACGGGCCGGCGGCACCGCGCTGCCGGTGGTGCCGCCCGAACGCTGACGTGTGCGTTCCGCTCGCCTAGGTTGACGCTCCACGCTCGGGGCCTTGCCGGCCGGCGGTCCGTCGGTGCTAGGCTACGACGTGAACGAACGTACGCTCGTTCCGTGTGGGTCCGGACGCCGGGCCCGGACGCCGTCCCAGGAGACATCTGTGAGCGCAATCTCCGCACCGAACCCGATCGCCCCCGGGCGTGTCCTCGCCGATCTCGTCCCGGGGAGCCGGGTCCGAGACGCCCTGCTGGTCGGGACCTTCGCCGTCGCGATCGGTCTGTCGGCGCAGCTGGCCGTGCCGCTGCCCTTCACCCCCGTGCCGGTCACCGGACAGACCTTCGCTGTCCTCCTGGGTGCCGCAGCGCTGGGTGCGGGTCGCGCGACGTTCGGCGCCTCCCTCTACCTCGTGCTCGGCATGGTCGGCGTCCCCTGGTTCACCGCGACCGGTGGTGCGTCCTTCGGCTACATCGTCGGCTTCGTCGCGGCTGCTGCCATCGTGGGACGCCTGGCCCGGATGGGCAACGACCGGACCGTCGGTCGGACCGTGGCGCTGATGGTCGTCGGCAACCTCGTCATCTACGCCTTCGGCGTCACCGGGCTCGCGCTGTTCCTCGGCGTCGGCCTGATGGAGGCGACCGCCCTTGGTGCGGTGCCGTTCCTGATCGGTGACGCCGTCAAGCTCGCGCTGGCTGCGGCCCTGCTGCCGGCGACCTGGAAGCTCGTCGGTCCCCGCCAGGACTGACCTCAGACCAGCGCCGGCCGGCCGAGCCCCCCGTCGGCCGGCCGGCGCTCCCACCTCGAGGCCGTTGCCGAGGGCATCGGCCTGGCGACAGCACTGTCGACGGGCGTTGCTGCGGCGCGATGGCTGGTCGGGGACCACGTGACGCCCGCTGACCGGAAGGAGCACGGCTTGGAACCCCAGCGGATCCTCGACGTCGACGGGACCTTGGTCGGCGAGGTGCCCGACGGGCTCGCCGACGACCAGCTCCGCGGCATGCTGCGGCTGATGCTGGTGGGTCGCCGTCTCGACCAGAAGGCCATCGCGCTCCAGCGCCGCGGCAAGCTCGGGACCTACGCCCCCCTGTCTGGCCAGGAGGCTGCCTCGGTCGGCAGCTCCTTCGCGATGGACACCAGCGTCGACCGGCTCGTCCCTCAGTACCGGGAGCAGCTGGCGATGCTGCACTGGGGTCTGCCGCTCGGGACCTACCTGCTGCAACGCTACGGCCATCCGAAGGGCGCCGAGCTGCCCGAGCACGGCCGGCTCTACCCCCAGCAGGTGGCCCTGGCCGCCCACGCACCCCACGCCGTCGGGCTCGCCTGGGGAATGAAGCTACGGGGCGAGGAGGGGGTGGCGATCTGCCACTTCGGGGATGGGGCTAGCTCGGAGGGCGACGCCCACGAAGCCATGAACCTCGCCGGTGTGACCAAGGCGCCGGTGATCTTCGTGGTCCAGAACAACAACTGGGCCATCTCGGTGCCGCTGAAGCTACAGACCGCCGGGGTCATCGCGGCGCGTGCCGCGGGGGTCGGCATCGCGGGGGAGCGCGTCGACGGCAACGACGTGCTCGCGATGTTCGCCGCCACCCGCCGTGCCCGGGAGCGGGCTCTCGCCGGTGATGGCGCCACGCTGATCGAGGCCGTGACCTACCGGCTCGGTGCGCACACCACGGCCGACGACCCGACGAAGTACATCGACCCCGAGGAGCTGGAGGAGGCCCGCACCCGGGACCCGATCGAGCGCTTCCGGACCTGGCTGACCAGCGAGGAGCTCTGGGACGACGACCACGAGGCGACCGTGGTCGCCGAGATCGACGAGTTGATCGAACAGGCGACCGTCGACTTCGACGCCGCCGGCCCGGCCGACAAGGCAGCGATGTTCGACCAGGTCTTCGCCGAGGAGCCGGCCCGGCTCACCCGCCAGCGGTTGGCGTACGAGGCCGAGTGGAAGGGCGCCTGATGGCCACGATGAGCATGATCGAGGCCATCCGCGCCACCCTCCACGAGGAGATGGCCGCGGACGATCGCGTCATGGTGCTCGGGGAGGACGTCGGCAAGCAGGGCGGGGTCTTCCGAGCGACCGAGGGTCTCCAGACGGAGTTCGGGGTCGAGCGGGTCGTGGACACGCCCGTGTCGGAGGCCGCCATCATCGGCGCCTCGATCGGTCTGGCGACGGCCGGCATGGTCCCCGTCGCCGAGCTGCAGTTCCTTGGCTTCGCCCACCAGGCGTTCCACCAGATCGGGTTCCAGCTCGGCCGGTTCCGCTACCGCACCCTCGGTCGTTTCCCTCTCCAGGTCACGATCCGCGCCCCCTACGGCGGGGGGGTCCACGCTCCGGAGCTGCACTCGGACGCCTTCGAGGCGATGCTCGCCAACGCGCCTGGCATCAAGATCGTGGCGCCGTCGACGGCCGCCGATGCGAAGGGCCTACTCACCGCTGCGATCCGCGATCCGGATCCGGTGATCTTCCTGGAGGGCCTGAAGGGCTACCGGCTGGTCCGGGACGAGGTCCCTGAGGGCGACCACACGGTGCCGATCGGCGAGGCCCGCATCGCCCGGGAAGGCGACGACGTCTCGATCCTCGCCTGGAGCTACCAGGTGGTTAACGCCCTTGAAGCGGCTGAGCGGGCGGCCGAGGAGGGCATCAGCGTCGAGGTCGTGGACATCCGGTCCCTGGTTCCCCTCGACGAGGAGACGATCGCCAGGTCGGTGTCCAAGACCGGGCGGTGCATCACCGTCGAGGAGGCGCCGAGGACCGCGGGCTTCGGCGCCGAACTGGTCGCCACGGTCCAGGAGCTGTGCTTCCTCGATCTCGAGGCCCCGATCCTCCGGCTCGCCGGTTTCGACACCCCGTACCCGATGCCGCTGATCGAGAACGACTACATCCCCGGGCCCGACCGCATCTTCGACGCGATCCGGCGCACGGTCGAGTTCTAGGAGCGCGACGTGGTCACCGAGTTCCCCCTGCCCGATGTCGGTGAGGGCCTGGCCGAGGCGGAGATCGTGCGCTGGCTGGTCGCCCCCGGTGACGCGGTCAAGGCCGACCAGGAGATCGTGGAGATCGAGACCGACAAGGCGCTCGTCGGCATCACCTCGCCGGTGACCGGGACCCTCGTGCGCCACGGAGCGGATGAGGGCGACATCGTCGAGGTCGGGTCGTTGCTCGCGGTCTTCGACGATGGCAGCGACGGTGAGCAGGCTGCGACGGCCGCCGCGGTGTCGCGGGACGAGGCGGCGGCAGAAGCCGCGGTGGCAGCTGCCGCTCCTCCCGCGCCGCCCGTCGCTGGTGACGCC
>Ga0207421_10008027_pt1 | contig 11066 bp, 9 predicted proteins | sample SodLakKL_010_SED_4_FD_187542 | JGI IMG/M metagenome (GOLD analysis project Ga0207421, IMG submission 187542) | Alkaline sediment microbial communities from Lake Tanatar, Kulunda Steppe, Russia - 8KL_010_SED (SPAdes) (version 2) | ecosystem: Environmental > Aquatic > Non-marine Saline and...
GGGATGGACCGCACCCCCCACTGGATTTGAAGTCCAGGAGGCTCACCAGACGCCTAACTACTCCCGCATGTCCGGGATTCCCTTATGAACAGGGCTCCCGGTAATGATTATACAGATAATATTAAGGATATTCAAGGTCTGTTTTTTTTTGTTGTTTGATCTGTGTGTAGTTTGTGTGTATTATTCGTTTTTGTTGAAAATTTCCTCCATAGCTTTGGCTAATATTTAATCGTTTTTGGGGATGTAGGCACCATAACTCTCAATGTCACTTCCACACTTAAATGCCCCAGCCTGAGGCTGAAAGTTTTAATGTCTATTTTTTTATCATGATTAATATGGTAGCTGACTATGCCTCAGTGAATGCAGGGCAGGGAACCTCCTTATTGGTGTGTAACATCGCATTGCAACGTAAGATGGCTGATCTATTATAATTTGACCTTAAGCTAAAATTCCCTATTACAACCCGACACACTTTCATTGAGCATATCAAGTTATTTTGTATTTTGGCTCATTTGTGATTCGTTTAGAATTCAACTATTTGCCTGATTTCTGCTCAAACGTAAAATTGCTTCTAATACCCCTCCCGCTACCGCACGGGATTTATCGGAAATAGTAAAACAATATTCTTTTTTTGCCCGGGGATCCACATCTCCTACTTTCATGCCTTCTTTCACCTGGAGCCCGTTATAGAGCAGGCCTCTTAATACTCCCCTTACTTTAGTTTTCACAGGTATTCCCTCTACTAAAGCTACGGTCTGTCCTTTTTCTACCGGATCTCCCGGAGAGCTACAGGCCTGGAACTTTCCGGTGACCGGAGCCCTGAGAAGACGCTCCGCGGCATAACCTTCCACCTCCCCTGGCACCCCGGTGTCTGGAGAAGCTTCTCCCCGGTAGATAACTTTGCCCAAATAATGACCCCGGGCTGTTTCCACTACAGCATGGGCATCTTTGCCCGCCCTGTACCCCGGCCCCAGGGCTATGACCACCGGAGCGCAGCTTTTATCAATACCGGTGTTTTTTTTGGCCATGGTCCCTTCTATTAGTACTTCAGGAGCAAGCTCTCTCAAGCACATTAGCCCGGGATCAACTAGAAGAGGAATTTGCCCGCCATCCCATATTTTAACAATTTCTTCCACCGCACTTGCCTTTACTGCAGTTACTCCTTCAACGGTGGCTTTTCCTTCCCGGGTTGCCCGGGCAAATGAAACGGTGCGCCGGACCACGGTTGGAATTTCTTTTTCCGTTATAAGCAGATTGAAGCCTGCCATATAAAGGCGATGAGCCACGCCGCTGGCCAGGTCTCCGGCACCTTTAATTAAAATAAATCGGGATTTTTTCCCGGGTGTTTGTGTGTTTGTTTTGATCATATACACCGTCTTTAACCTCCTGTTTAACCTTGAGCATATTCTGCCACCGGAGAACAAGAGCTGGTAACATCTTAAACCAACAGACTGTAACACAAGTTGCCCGTGAGAGAATCTGTTACGCTCGTTAAACCCAGGCTATTTTGAGCTTAGATACGACGCTCCCCGGGAGCGAATCTCCACCAGCTGAGCGGCAATGCTCAAGGCGATTTCTGAGGGACGTTCTCCGCCCAGGTTTAAACCTATGGGAGCATATACTTTCTGCAGCCGATCTTCAGGAATTCCTTTATTCTTTAAGTTATCAAATGCTTGTTTTACTTTTTTTCGGCTTCCAATCATCCCTAAATATGCAGCCTGAGAGTAAACTACTTGTTCCAGGGCGCTTTCGTCGAATTGATGTCCTCTGGTTACTATAACTACATAGTGATGTGGTAATATGTCAAAGTTAGCCAGTGCATCATCAATCTTATTTATCATGATTTCATTAGCATCAGGAAAGTTATCCCGGCAGGCAAACTCCTCCCGGTCATCGATAACTACCACCTGGAAATCCAACATCCTGGCAAAGTGTGCCAGGTGCTGAGCTATATGGCCAGCTCCGGCAATCACCAGCTCCGGCCCGGATACCCAGGGTTCTATAAAAACAGTGACATTGCCTCCACAAGCCATCCCCAGTCCGGCAGCGTTGTCCTGGTCTAAATGATACTCCGCATAACGGGGGGCTCCTTTTTCCAGGGCCTGTTTGGCTTCTTTTATAACCCTGGCTTCCAGGACCCCTCCTCCCACAGTTCCTTTTATGGAGCCGTCCTGGTATACTATCATCTTGGCCCCGGGCCGAACCGGAGAGGAACCACCCACGGAAACTACCGTGGCAAGGGATACCGGAACATATTCCTTTAAGCACCTGTCTAATTCCTTGACTAATTCTTTAGCCTCCAAAAGGCAAACCTCCTTTTCCAAATGGACAAGCGGGATAAGAACATTCATCACAGCCCGCGCATAAACCTCCATGGCCGAGAGCGGATATATCCAGGGCGCTTAATTTTTCCCCTGTAAGCAGCCGGGGTAACACCAGGTCCAGTACCGTAGTGCGGTAAAACATTCCACAGGCAGGCATCCCCAGTACCGGCACTTCTCCATGATAGGCCACCATAAACATGGCTCCCGGCAGTACCGGGGCGCCATAGCTTTCTATCCTGGCACCGCTTAATTTAATCCCTGCGGGGGTTACATCATCGGGATCTACCGACATACCGCCAGTAACAATTATTATAGTTTTCTCCTGCCGGCTTTTATCCAGTAGATCTTTAAGTTTTGCGGATATCTCCGAAGCATCATCTGGAATATAGTAAACTTCCGGTGGTGCTAAATTAAATTGAAGGGTTTTTTCTTTCAAAACCGGACCAAAAGCGTCTTTTACTCTTCCCTGGTATACTTCCTTCCCGGTAACCAGAACTTTAACCTGAACCGGCAAATAGGGATCAACCTTTATTAATGAGGAGGTATCGTAACAGATATCTTCTCCACAACGAACTGTTTCTTCAGAAACCACCAGGGGGATCACCCGGGTGCCCGCAACTTTAGCTCCGTAATTCACCGGAGTATGGGTGTGCAGCGAGGCCAGCACTATTTCGGGCTGCATGTTTAAGCTTTGTAAACCTTCAACGTTTATCCTGAGCAAACCGTCATAAGCAGCATACAGATTCACTCTGCCTTCTGAGGCTTTACGGCAAACAACCCCTTTTCCCGCTGCTGCTTCGGCAATACGCCGGCCTGCCTCATCTTCGTGGACGTCGCCTTTTTCTATTTGTAAAGAGTAAACATGTTCTTTCCCCAGATCCAGTAATACCGGGATATCCTCTTCCCGGATTACATGACCTTTTTTAAAAGCAGCCCCCTTAAATTTACCTTTAACTATACCCGTTACATCATGGAAAATTACCTTACCTACGGCTTCCCTGGTTTTCACATAAGATATCTTCATAGCACTGGACACCTCTTAAAGATCGCTTAAAAATCGCTCAAAATTGTAATACATTACATAAACCAGTTTTTCTTTGACTATAAACTTACCAACTTACATTATCCTGGATTTTTTTAAAAATATGGCAAACTACAAATCTTCTTTAACGATATGGTCCGGCATAAAGTTTCGACACTTATGATCCTGGCAACTTTAAATCTCCGGGTTTAATCCATCCCAGGCGGCGCATAGCTTCGGAAAAGGCTAATGCCAGAAGGGCAGGCAAGATAAAATGAAAAGCCACGACAGTGCTGTATACATAAGCGTCTCCCCCCATGGCGGAAATAGCACCAAACTGTCCTACCAGGCCGCTGGTGCCCATCCCCGCACCTTCCCTGGTGTTTTCCATTTCCAGCACCGTGGTAACTAGCGGCCCCAGGATAGCGCCGGTAAGAGTAGGGGGAAGCAAAACAAGTGGATTCTTTACTATATTGGGTATCTGCAACATGGAAGTACCCAGGCCCTGAGATATCAAACCACCCCATCCGTTTTCCCGGAAGCTGGAAGTGGCAAATCCTATCATCTGGCTGACACAACCTACCACCGCAGCCCCTGCAGCCAGGCCGTGGAGGTTAAGCATGATGGCCAGCGCCGCGCTGCTGATGGGAAAAGTTAAGGCCAGCCCCATCACGACGGCTACAATAATGCCCATGGGAACGGGCTGCAGCTCCGTGGCAGTTACGATAACTCTTCCCAGGTGTTCCATAAATAGTTCCACTCCCGGCCCCACTACCGTAGCAACTATTATCCCTGCCACAATGGTAACTGCAGGTGTAAGCACGATGTCTATTTTGGTTTCTTTAGAAATCAGCTTACCAAGTTCAGCACCAATAACCGCGGCAATCAAGGCCCCCGCCGGTCCGCCCAGCTCTGCCCCGGCCAGTCCGGTAGCCGTAGAAGCAAAGACTACCAGGGGAGGCGCTTTCAGGGCATAGGCAACGGCTACTGCTATGGCCGGCCCCATCATATCCTGCGCCATGGGCCCGGCTGTTTCTTCCAGGAAGGCAATTCCTGCCTGTTCACCGATAGTTTTTAATATAAGTCCAATAATAAGTGAAGCAAACAACCCTAAAGCCATGTGACCCAGCACATCTAGGCCGTATCTCTTTAACGAGATTTCCACATTTTTACGTTTCAAAAAGCCTTCCGGTACAGCTTTATTTCCCTGGTTTCCCTGACTCATTATCTATCTTCCTCCTTCTTTAGTAATCCAGAAGAGGTAAAAAGGCTGCCTCTGCCCTCATCTGTTGCTATTTTTTATCAGTAAACCCAGCAGCAAAACTAACGCGCTCACTGCCAGGCCGGGATAAAGGGGATGTACTGTTATTGGCAGAATCATAGCTACCAAAACTGCTGCCGGGCCCAACAACAAGGACCAAAAACCCGCCCGGGGTGGTATTTTATCTTTAAGAAAAATACAGGCCAGCAGAGGAAAGCACACTGCTGCTCCGCGCATTCCCAGGGAAAGATAGCTCCAATCCAGGATAAGCGCTTCTCCACCTGACCAGTATACTACCAGTAATCCCACCAGCAAAACGGCTATTATAAAAAAACGGAAAACAAACAGCATCCTCGTATCTTTGGTCCGGGAAAAAATCCGCTGAAAAATGTCCCGGCTTAACATGGTGCTAATACCCAGGGTTAGGCCGGCTCCCGTACCCACTGTGGCCAGTAACAGAGTGGCAAAAATCACCCCACCCAACCAGGGAGGGAGGTACTCCATGATAAACATGGGCAAAGCCTGGGCAGGAGATATGTCCGGGTGGGCCAGGTTCATGTACAACCCCACCAGGATAGCCCCCAGGCCAATAAGGGGGACCATTACAGCACTAATAAAAGCTCCTCCCCGGGCCTCCTTAACATCCCGCCCGGAAAATATAGCCTGAAAATAGATCTGGCTGGAAAAAACACCTACTAACATGGAAACCGCGGCTGCCAGGTCCTGGTTGATCCCTCTCCCGAAAAGGCTGAACCAGGGGAATGCAGGGTAAGAAGAAACCACCCCGGACACCCCATCCATAAAATACAGGGCAATAGAACCGGCAGCCAGCATCCCCGCCCCCGTAAGGACTACCTTGCTAATGCCCATAAGCCCGGTCCCCCAGAGACCGCCAAAAACCACGTAAAGCACCATAAGCAGCACCGTGGCTATAGCTGCCAGCCGCCAATCCAGGGGAAGCCAGGAATCCAACAAAGCCACTGAAGAAAAAATTTGGGGGACCACGTTTAAGAACATACCCAGGGAAAGGAATAACGCCGCTACTGCTCCCGATGCAGGCCCAAAACTCCGGGCCAGGAACTGGGGCACGGTTTCCAGGGAGGATTCCCTCATGGGCCTGACCAGGAAAAGGGCTATAAACAGGCATCCCAGCCCCCCTCCCAGGGTAAACCACCAGGCCGAGATTCCATGTAAAAAAGCCAGTTGAGCAGTCCCTACGGTAGATGCTCCCCCAATAAGAGTTCCCATAATAGTTCCGGCGACCATAACCCGGCCGGAGTTACGATCACATACGGAAAAATCTTCGGAGGAATGCACTCTCCAGGCAGAATAAATCCCCAGGCCGAATACCAGGCTTAATGCTGCCACCATACCCGCGTATTGCCAAAAGCTTAACTCCATCTCGTGCTCCCTTCCCCATGACCAGCAACCGGCATTTTGTTAGCTACAATACTACCGTACTACCGTAAATTTTGAAGAGCTACTCTTGCTCAGGATATCTGTAGCCCGTACTTATTATCTAAAGTATCATAGTTATTAATTTTAGCAAAGCGTGAAAAAAAGTAAACCAATAATAAAAGTAATGTGACTTTTCAGGCACAAAACGCTAGCTACAGGGGAGGAGCCCATGTCTTCCCTGTCGGCCAAAAAATGTTTTTTCGACCTTAAACAAGCAATTTGGATAGTTTCCGGCACTCAACCTCCGGGAGGTTAGACTCATATTCTTAAAGTGCCATATATGTCTAAGTATTAAATTAGTTCAGGTAAAAAGAATTAAAAATGCGCCTGTGTTAATTCCAGACGCAACTCATTTCACCCATATTTTATTATGTGAGTTATACCAGCAATACAGCGCAATTTTTCCGTTAATTGTAGCAATTAGGGCTGGTGGTATCCATATAATTTTAACCCTGGCCCCCTGCGTTAGCCCTTTTTTCCATTAAATAGCCTTCGAAAACAGTTATGAAGACGTTTTTTGTTGTGTTTTATTATAGTACCAGTGGATAATATCATTTTCTACCCCTTGTAGATGCTTACTCATGGCCTTTTGAGCTGCCCCGGCGTCTCTTTTAGCGATCCCTTCTATGATCTCTATATGTTCATTTAATGATTTATAAGCTCTTCCCGGGGTAGTCAGGGCTTTGGCTCTACTTTCTGCTAAAACATCAAGTAAATTGTTCATAGTTTCCAGTACAATACTGTTGTCTGTAGCTTCTGCTATTAATAAATGAAACTTGGTATCCTGGTTGGCCAGCAAAGTTAGTTGCCCGGTTTCTACTTCATTAATTCTATCTTTAACTGAATACACCAGTTCCTGGAGTTCTTTTATTTTATCAGGAGTACCCCTTTCCGCTGCCCATGCTGCTGAACGTGTTTCTATAAGCTGCCTTATCTCGAAAAGTTCTTGCAGCTTTTTTTCATCAGGGCGGAGCTGTTTTGCAAATCCAGCCACAATTGCATCAGGATCCGTGTTTCTGATAAAAACTCCCACCCCATGCTTTTTATATACTAAACCTGCAGCATGAAGATGATTTAGAGCCTCTCTCAATGAACCCCGGCTAACTTTAAGCATTTCCGCAAGATCTCTTTCAGGGGGAAGCTTGTCCCCGGGTTTTAGCTCCTCGTTTACAATAGCATTTTTAATAGCAGTAGCCACCTGCTCCTGTAAGCTTTCCTCGTTATCACGTAACGGCTTGAACATGAACTCACTCCTCCCAGACACAATACTAATTAATTTATCGTTCACCAATCTCCTCTAAATCACAGAAAGTTTGCAGATCAGTGACAGTATAAGCCATATAAACAAAAAAAGCAAATATTACAATAAACAGGTAACTTCTTTTTCCTTTACCATCATCATCATATAAAACTATTTTATTCTAAATAAAGTTATTGAGTGCCTGGCAGTTACCTATTATTTGAACTCTTCACCCGGGAACCAGAGCTAGCGCATTAGGCATAACAGCTATTTTTGCCGACACCGGAAGCTTTTCTAAAACCAGGTCTATAGCTTCTTGCAAGCTCTTAACTTGTTCAATTTTCATTAACCTGGAAAGATCTCCGTCAAGATGAGAAGAAACTATTATAGTACGAGCCTTTATCAGGGTACGGCACCAAAGATAAGCTTTATGGGCCCTTATTTTAAATGGCTTCTGTATAAAGTCATCAATTACTTCTGCGGGGGTGTTATACTGTTCCATTTTTTCTTTAAAAACTTCATCTCCTGCTCCTTCTTCCAGTCGAGAGACCAGTAATATAGTGCCACCTTCTTTTACTACCTTTTCAGCATGGTACAGAGCTTTTTGTGCCTGATAAAAATTGGCATCCTTAGGTGCACCACCGGGAGATGCTATAACTAAATCTGCAGGCTCACCTATAGAAACACGGGATATATAATCTGATAATTTACTTCCTTCTCTATGTGCTGTATAGTAATGACCTGCTACTGCCTTTATTATTTCCTTTTTTAAATTTAAAACCACGTTTAAGATCAGGTCAACACCAATAATAGCACCTATCTCGTCAATTTCCCTTCTTACCGGGTTTCCCTCAAGACATCCCGGAGATGCTTTTCCCTCTACCAGCTTTTTATGATTTTCGCTAATAGTATCTTTGCCACCCAATCCAATAGCCACTCCTTTAGCTCCTCCAGTAAAACCAGCAAACTGGTGCGGTTCTATCATTCCCAGGACTATACGAAAATCACTCTCCAAAAAATAGCGATTAACTTTAACCGGGGTTCCCCTTGAGGTTACTCCCACTTCGGCCAGCTCGTCATCATTGAAAGCATCATGATTGATAACAGTCCCTTGCTCCATGATTTTTTGCGGCAGCATGGCCTGCAATTCTTCTGCAGTAGCTTTACGATGCAATCCGTTCCCAATAAAAATTGTAAGGTTGTTCACCGGTACTTTTTTATCAATCAGCCAATCTAAAAGAGCATTTAACATTAATTTTACAGGTACAGGCCTGGTCATATCATTGATAGCTATGGCAATACGGTGTGCTGAACACAGTTTTTTCGTGTTCATATCCCCTTCTGGGTGATTTAAAGCTCTATGGATCTCCTGGTATGGGTTTTTTACTCCGTCTACCTCCCGGGGCTTTAAATAGCTGCACTCAAATTTACCAGGAATATCAGCAGAAATAACTTCGTTTCCATAAGGCAAGTTGATTTTATACATGTTTTTCCCTTTCTCTTTATGGTAAAGGTCATTTCATGGAAGAAATAAGATTAAATTTAAACTTTTAGCTTCTTATAACAACAAGATAATTGAACTGTAAAAATAAGCATACAATGCCAACAATATGGTCATCAAGAAGCCTATGCCCAGCACGGTAAGATCCCTGGTTCCCAAAGATTTAATATCTATGCCGGCTCCTATACCTACAAAACAGGTCACAAAAAACCATGTAGACAATTCATCAGACCATTCAATCCCTTGAGGAGATATGATGCCCAGGGTGCCTAAAGTAGCTGCAATCAACAAGCCTACTATAAATTTAGGGAATTTGCTCCAAAGCATAACCGGGGTTACTTTCTCCCCAACAGGCAAGCCTCTCCGAACATAAATATAAGTCAATACCAGTATAACCACAGGCATAAAAGCATTTCGCGCTGATTTAACAATGGTAGCAACCACCCCTGCTGGATCACTATAGGCATGTCCAATTGCGATGCACTGAGCCGTGTTAGAAGGCACTACCCCCGCTATAAAACCGGCCAGGGTATCACTAAATTCTAAAGGATGTCCAATAGAAGGTAAACCTACTAAAACCATTATATCTGTTAAAAGAGAGGCACCTATGGCTGCCAGTATTTCCCTTTGTCTGGCTTTAATCGCGGGAGCCAACGCCATAATAGCAGAAACTCCGCAAACACCTATGCCGGCTCCTACTAAATGCCCCCATCTTTCATTATTAAAGATTTTTTTGCCCATCCAACCGCACAAAAAAATACACAAGGTTATGGAAATAGCTACCATGATAATAGCACTGGAGCCTATTTGAAATATCTCTACCAGGTTAAGGGTGGCACCTAATAAGACTATCCCAATAAATAAACATATCTTGGAAGCAAATTCTATACCATCTTCGAGTTTTCCCAGGCCTGGAAGTATATTTCTAATTATTAAACCCAGTAATAAGGCAATTAACACATAATTTACAATAAATAATTCTTCCGGTACGATGTGATCGTCCATCCACCTGGCCAGGGCACCAAAAGCAAAACAAAAAATAAGCCCAGGCATTATATTCAATGTATAATTCCCCCATCCACCATAATGTTTGGCAGGTATTTTGGACATAATCATTTCCTCCCTGTTGTGCAAGTTTTATTTTATGAAGTTAAACAGCGATAATTATTACAAGCAAAATACCCAGACCAACTATACAGCCAAACCAGTCATCTTCTATTTGAAAAAAACCTGGATTTTTTTCTTCGGTCATACTAATTCCTCCTTCCTGCTTAAATTTTGTGGCTAATTTGTGGTTAAAAAGGTAAACTCGTTAATCGGGTTAATATTATTAATTAAACGCACTTTAGTATTAATAAAAATTAATTAATTCATTACTGTGGTTAAAACTCAATTCTACCGGATCTTCAATAACATGAAATTCACCTTGAGCTTGATTCATGCTTTTTAACAGGGCTTCAGAAACCCAAATTTTGCCCAGCTCAAGTGTGTTTTTTATCCTGATCATTTTAAGATTATTTATGTCCCAGTTGTTACAAGTTTTCATGGCCAGGGCCACTGCTTCTTTTTCTGAAGGCATAACTATCGGTACTTTAGCGCTGGTAAGGCTGGTGGAAGTAACGCTATTTAAGTAGGTAGAATAAATATCCACATCGTTAATCAATCCCCTACAGGTAATATCGGCAAGTCCCATTCCTACAGCATTTCCCATGCTTTGGGGAGTTAATCTGAGCACTGCCAGCTTGTTGACAGAAGGGCCTTCCGTCAGCCAAGAAAAAGCATATTTGCCTGTTACATTGGGATCTATACCTGCTCCACTTACATTTTTACCCATTTCATCTACTACCAGGACATCCAGGCAGCTATATGGCAGCTTTCCCATTAAATTTTTCGCTTCTGATAGAAGCTCTTTTTCTCGATGCAATATTTGCTCATTTTCTATTACTTCAACTTTTGCTACTTCTTCATAAGCATTTTCTAAAATTGCCACTCCCATAACTTCAGGAATGTGATTAAAAAGAAGCCCGGATGCTTCTTCTAATCTTTCTCCCATCCTTTTAAATCCTTCTTTATGAGCTGTTTCCGCTCCTTTATGTTTGCCCAGTCCTATTGCCAGCATTTTTATTATTCCGCTCTCCAGGTCCCCCTTTAAGGCAGTATGCGGCTTGACCCGGTTTATAACCACTATCCCGTCTGCGAAATAGGCATCCTTGCTAAAGTTTACTGCACTACCCGAAGATAATTTGCCGATTTCCAACGTG
>Ga0207421_10008028_pt1 | contig 11066 bp, 8 predicted proteins | sample SodLakKL_010_SED_4_FD_187542 | JGI IMG/M metagenome (GOLD analysis project Ga0207421, IMG submission 187542) | Alkaline sediment microbial communities from Lake Tanatar, Kulunda Steppe, Russia - 8KL_010_SED (SPAdes) (version 2) | ecosystem: Environmental > Aquatic > Non-marine Saline and...
CCCTGAGCAGGCAATAACTCATAACCCCTAATCCCCTGGTACCTGAGGCTGTGTACATTGAGCAAGAACAATCGCCTGTATTAATTATACCAAGAATGAAAGAATTGTCAATATACAAAAAATTATTACTAAAAGCTTTATGGATTATGGATTATGGATTTTTATAGATTTTTATGATTGGTGAGAGTTATTTAAACCATCTATTTTTTGGTGTTGCTATATTCACCGTAACCACCGCCGCCGGGGGTTTCCAAAATAAACATGTCACCTGAGTGGACAGTTTTGCGGTCGGTGGATTTCATGGTTTCTTGGGAGCCGTCTTTTCTCTCTATCCAGTTATTGCCTGAAGCCGCAGGTTGTCCTCCGGCTAACCCGAAGGGGCAAACCCGGCGGTGATTGGCTAGAATCACTATTTCCATATCTTCTAAAAACCGCAAGCAGCGCCGGGTGCCATCTCCTCCCTGATACCTTCCTTCGCCCCCGGATCCCTTGCGGATTTCAAAGCTTTCCAGGCGGACGGGATAGCGCATTTCCAGAACCTCGGGGTCGGTAAGTCGGGAGTTGGTCATATGGGTATGTACCGCCGAAGTGCCATCAAAATCCGGCCCGGCTCCAGAACCGCCACACACGGTTTCATAGTATTGATAATTCTCGTTGCCGAAGGTAGTATTATTCATGGTTCCCTGGGAGGCTGCCATTACTCCCAGAGCACCGTAGAGGGTATCAGTGATGATCTGGGAGGTTTCTACGTTGCCAGCCACAACTGCTGCCGGGTAAACAGGGTTGAGCATGGATCCCCGGGGGATGATTATTTCCAGGGGTTTCAAGCAACCTTCGTTCAAGGGAATATCATCTTCTACCAGGGTGCGGAACACATAAAGGACAGCGGCCTGGCAAACGGCAACTGGAGCATTAAAGTTGTTGGGGCGCTGGGAGCTGCTGCCGGAAAAATCTATAGTAGCACTTGAAGTAATGTTATCGATTAATATTTCCACCGCGATCCGGGAGCCGTCATCCATGGTCCAGGTAAATTTCCCATCGGTAAGGGCAGTTATTACGCGCCGAACAGATTCTTCGGCATTGTCCTGTACATGTTGCATATAAGCATGGACAGTTTCTAACCCGAAATGCTCCAACAATTGGCGAAGTTCCTGGATGCCCTTTTCGTTAGCGGCAATTTGAGCCTTGATATCGGCCAGGTTCTGGTCGGGATTGCGGGAGGGATATTCCCCGGCAGAAAGAACTTCAAGGAAAGCTTTTTCCTGCAGTTCTCCCTCTTTTACTATCTTAAAATTGTCCAGGAGCACGCCTTCTTCTTCCACGCTTTCAGAATGAGCGGGCATGGAACCCGGCGTGATTCCTCCCACATCAGCATGATGGCCCCGGGATGCCACAAAGAAGATGATCTTTTGTTCCTGGGCATCAAAAACAGGGGTGACCACGGTTATATCCGGCAAATGAGTGCCCCCGTTATAAGGGTCGTTAAGGAGGAAGACATCTCCTGGTTTGATAGCGCCTGTGTTGCGGCGAATTATGGCGCGGACGCTTTCGCCCATAGAACCCAGATGAACCGGAACGTGGGGAGCATTGGCCACCAGTTGGCCGGATTTATCAAAAATAGCGCAGGAAAAGTCGAGACGTTCTTTGATATTTACCGAAAAAGCGGTGTTTTGGAGAGTATAACCCATCTGCTCGGCTACGGATATGAACAAGTTGTTGAAGAGTTCCAGCGTAACCGGGTCGCAGGTAGAACTTGTAGAAGTTGCAAGGCGAGAAGGGGTTGCCTCTTTACTCAGGAGCAAATTCCCCTCGCTGGTCAGTTTGCCCTGCCACCCAGGTTCAATAACGGTGGTAGCGGTATCTTCTATCAGGATGGCCGGGCCTTTTATTCTGTGCCCGGCAGCCAGCTTATGGCGAAGATATAAAGGAGTTTGTCGGTAACTGCTTTGCATGTAAGCCTGGACTATGGTTTCAGGGGTGGGGAGGTTATTTGCAGTTGCAGGGCAAGAATCAGCAGAAATTTCCTCCTGGCTGCAAATTGCTTCTACCACTGCTACTGAAGCAACCAACGATTTGGCGCCCATTTCAAATCCAAACCTTTGCCGATGGGCTCTTTTAAATTCTTCAGTCATCTTTTGGATGGTACTAAAGGGAATTTCCAGGGGGATATCCGATCCCTGGTAGCGGATATGCAGTTTGGGCTGTACTTCGATCTGTTCCGGAGGTTGATTTTGCGCCAGCAATTCTTCCCGGGCTCGGTTAGTAAGTTCAAGTATGGCATTTTCGATGGGTTCCATGTTTTGTGGTTCCAGTTTTAATTCTAAAGATTTTTCCTGCAGGGAACGAATGTCTGCCAACCCCATGCCATAAGCAGAAAGAACTCCTGCCAGAGGGTGCAGAAGAACCTGGCTTATCCCCAGGGCTTCTGCCACCAGACAAGCATGTTGCCCGGCGGCCCCGCCAAAGCAGTTTAAAATGTAATCAGAAACATCGTATCCTCTCTGCACCGATATTTTTTTAATGGCGTTAGCCATGTTCTCAACTGCTATTTGCAGAAATCCGTCAGCTATTTCCGGGGCAGTTTTTCTTTGGTGGGTAGTTGCTTCTATTTGCCGGGACAGTTCGGCGAATTTTTGGTGCACTACTTCTGGGTCCAGGCTCTGGTTTTGCTCAGGGCCAAAGACATGGGGAAAAAAATCTGACTGAAGTTTTCCCAGCATTAAATTGCAATCAGTGACGGTAAGGGGACCGCCTTTACGATAGCAAGCAGGCCCCGGGTGGGCGCCTGCCGATTCCGGCCCTACCCGGAATCGGGAACCGTCAAAAAAACACTGGGACCCCCCGCCGGCGGCAACGTTGTGAATATGCATCATGGGCGAGCGAAGCCGGACCCCGCTGACCATTGTTTCGTAAGAACGTTCCAATTCGCCATCGTAATGAGCCACATCGGTGGACGTGCCTCCCATGTCAAAAGAGATGATCTTTTTAAATCCGGCTTGTTCGGCGGTTTTTACTGCACCAACTATTCCGCCTGCAGGTCCTGAAAGAATGGCATCTTTGCCTTGAAAGAGGGTGGCATCGGTTAACCCACCGTTAGATTGCATAAACTGGAGCTTCACCTCTCCTAATTTGTTGGAAACCTGTTCCACGTAGCGCCCGAGAATGGGAGATAGGTAGGCATCTACCACGGTGGTATCACTGCGGCTTACAAGCTTGATCAGGGGGCTGGTATTATGACTGGCGGATATTTGGGAAAATCCGATTTCTTCGCACAGACCCATAATAGCCTTTTCATGCCGGGGATAGGCATAACCGTGGAGGCAAACGATGGCTACCGAGCGGATTCCATTCTGATATGCCTTTTGCAGGCGAGGATGCAAGTTTTCAAGATCCACGGCAGTAACCACTTCGCCCTGGGCGCTAATCCGCTCATCCACTTCTTCTACTTGTTCATAAAGCATTTCGGGAAGATTAATGCAACGGTCAAAGAGGCGAGGCCTTGCCTGATAGCCGATGCGAAGGGCATCGGCAAAACCGCGGGTTATTATCAGGAGGGTGCGGTCTCCTTTGCGCTCTAAAAGAGCATTGGTGGCTACGGTGGTTCCCATTTTCACCGTTTTAATATGGGCAGGGTAGGGAAAATTCTCAGGGGGCTTGATGCCGTAAGAATTTAATAAATCATGAATGCCCTGAATTGCTGCATCATCATAGATGCCTGGGTTTTCCGATAGCAACTTTTTACTGACCAGATTGCCCTCCGGGGTTTGGGCTACTATATCGGTAAATGTGCCACCTCGGTCGATCCAGAACTCCCACTTTGCTTCATTCATAAGCATTAACCCTATTTATTATAATTATCATCATTATCATGCATTTTATATTACTTAAATCAAAAATAGTAACTGAAATAATTGAGTTGAATTGAAAAAATTTATGGCTGATTAACGATTACGGAATTTTTGGATGAGGCTGAAAATGACTACCAGACCTACTACTATTGCTACCATAATACCGGTAACCGCCCAGGTGCTGGTTACTCCAAAGAATTGCTGAATGGATTCCATGGCGTAATAAAATGCGGGCACCAGTATGGCAAAACCGGCAATACCGCCGGCAGTGATTGCTAATAAGATATTGCGATCACTAATACCCAAGATTTTCCCGATTATAGGCCCCATGATTCCACCTGACCCGCGCATGGGGAAGGTGACCAACAGCGCCAGACCCACGGCAGAAAATCTTTCTACCCATTTTCTTTCCTGGACTGTTTCGCGGCTTGTTTTTTCCATGTTGTCGAAGAATCTGCCGATTATGGGGATAAACTTAATGATCTTCCAGTTCAGAATCATCCAGATGGCGCAAATAATATCATCGAATGCAAGGAATGCCACCATCTCCACCATGGAAACGGTGGGGTACATCTCCACCAGACCGGCAGCTATGGGGGCAACCATCTCTTTGCCCAGGGCTACCAGGTAGAGAAGAACTGCTCCTGATACTTCCGGAAAGGCTTCTGGGCCTACAAGCAAGTATATAACCCCGAGGAATATGAAGTAAACTATTATCGGCCCAAATATGCGAAGTAAGACGATTTGCTTCCCCGTCTCTTCCATTTCCCCTTTAATGTTTTTTAACCTGTTGATTTCATCCTGGGCAAAATCCCTTATCCGCCTTGTAAGTGGAGGTTTGGTGGCTGTTTTTTCCATTTTGAGCACATCCTTTGTTCTGAATGTTGTTATAATTTAAGTTGTATATTATTAATTATCTGGTGAAAATTTACCACAGTATTCGATAATCAGCAACAAAAAAAACAAATAATCCCCCTTTCTCCACTTTGGAAACTAATGGAGAAAGGGGAAAGGTTATAAAATAAAGAGGGAGGTTTCTAACAGGCAAATTTTTCTTTTATATTTTAAACCTTTTGCACTTGAGGATAATGATGGTAATTAGATTATTCAAGAGATCATCGACTTTGTTCCTGGGCTTCCTCCTCGACTCCCGTGCACTTGGGGCAACTTTGGAAAAGCCCTTTTAGCCCCCTTACCGAAAAATCTTGGATGTCTACCAGGGACCAGGGTTGAAGACAAACGGGGCACTTTCGTTTTTGTGTGATCCAGAAAACGCCTGCTGTCAATAACCCCAGCCATCCTAGACCGAATAAAAATATCACCCATGAAGAATCTGCACCCAGTGAGTCTAAGATAATTGCGATCAATATCATGGCTAAGAAGATCCTAAAAGACCACTGCATAACCATCCCTCACTTATATTGAATTTTGTTGCCAGTCAAGACTCAAGTTACATTTGAAAACGCCCGAAATAGAAGATTATTGCCATCAAAATGATCATAACCACACCAATCAGCATTTGATCGGTGGTTATATTTTTAATTCCATCTGTTAGCTTGGTCAGAATTTTTGTTCCCACACTGATTATTTTATCACTTTCTCTCTCAATAGGTTTAAAAGTAATGTATTCCACGCTAAGCCAAGCTGGCACCGGAAGTCCTTTTTTAAGGGGATTAGCCATGACTGTGAAAAACAAGACGCCGATTAATGCCAGTTGTAATGAAGACCACATTCCTGAGAGAGAATAAACATCCAAGGAAGACCCGTAAGGTAAAACTTCGGAAATAAGTTCCGGTCTTATACCCAGTAATATGCATAGCAAAGATATCCCCATTATGGAAATTTGCATGGTAGCTCTGGGTTGAATAATTTGTGAAGCGCGGGCTTTAATGAAACCAAAATAAACAAATTTGCAAAAAGATGCTGCAGTTCCTATACTGGCGATCAATAACATCCATTCTCCGGGACCGAGTCCTTCCATGGCTTCTTTAAGCATGTATTTACTAACGTAGCCATTGAAAAAAGGTATTCCGGCTATGGAAAGGGCGCCGATAATGGCTCCGGTAGTCACCAGAGGCATTGCTTTCCATACTGGCTTGCCCGGAGAGCTTTGAGGGTTTTCTTCATCATGGTGAGTGAGGGCGTGGAGATTTTCTGTTCCGGTAGCAAAAAGCACTGCTCCTGCTGTCATAAAAAGCAGCGACTTATAGAGCACGTTATTGGCCAGGTGGAAAAGGCCGCCATCTACTGCCAGGGAGGCACCCAAGCCTACGCCGGCTACCATGTAACCCACCTGGCTTACTATATGGTAGGAAAGTAGCTTGCGCATGTTTTTTTGCACCAGTGCACAGGTTATTCCGACCAGGGCCATTATACCTCCCATCCACACAAATCCTTCATGGGAAGGTAAAATGCGGGCCAGAGCATAAACACCCACCTTTGTAGTAAGGCTAGCCATTAATATGCTGGAGAAAATTGAGGCAGAAGGGTATCCCCACGCTACCCAGATATGGAAGGGGAAAAATGCAGTTTTGAAGCCTATGCCCAAGATAAAGAATGCCAGACCTGCTTCTGGTTGAGTTAGGGCTATTGAACCAGTAGCCACATAATGTTGAATAATTCCCACGAAAAAGAGCAATCCACCTAGCAGGTGAAAAAAGAGAAATCGGTATCCCATGGGAAAAACTTGCTTCCCATTCATGAATATTAAACTGGCAGTAGTAATAGTGAGTAATTCCCAAAAGATAAACAGGGTTATAAAATCGTTAGCGAAAGAGATGCCTATGGCACTTGCCAGGGCCCAAATAGCAGCAACTTGCTCGTTGGGCTTGGCTTCTGGCAACCCGTAAAGAAGGGCTAATACACCAATTACAGTAAAACCAAGTACTAAAATTCGGCTATAGGCATGTGCCTCAAAAGAGAAGGTGATAACGCTTTCATCTGGTGAGAAAATAGAGAATGCACCTAATTCCATGCCAGATAGATTATAAAATGCAAGGTAAGCAAAAATTACAAATATTATAGACATCAAGAAAAAACGCCAGGTTTTGTTTAAAAATAGAAGAGCAGGAGAAATTATTATGGGGGCCATTACTGATAAAGCTAAAAAATGTGTAATTTTAATCCCTCCCAACTGTTGTTATTAGGCTTTAGTTTATATTTATATACTAAAATATTATCATAAAGAATCAAGGGAAATACTTAAATCTCCTAAAAAAATAATATTTTTTTAATATTCCCTATTTTACAATTAATCAATTTCTATGGGAAGAAAAGAAATCCTGCTTGCCTTAACATTCTGGAATAGTTTTTATTAGTAACTGCTATCAAAGGTTTAAAGCCACTCAGGGGTGAGAGGATGGTAGGTTGGGGGCGAAGAAGGGTAGGGTTGGCCCTTATTTAATTAAGGGTTTTACCTTAATTGGGCTACTTGTTAAGTTTTGATACAATAAATTGTACATACATTTCAAAACATATTAAATAGTATTTAAAAGGATATTTGAAAGGATGTTTAAAGGATGTTGAAAATGAAAAGTGGTTTTTTAAGAATAAATAAGAAGTTTATGTTGCTGTTTTACCTTGCAGTGTCGTTATTTATTTTATACGGATGCCAGCCTGATTACCCGGAGTTGCGCCTGTAATCTCTTCCCCTCAATCCAGGGAAAATTACCGCACATTATTGTCTTATTTGCCGGAGCAACTGGAGCAACCAACCGAAATGATTTTGCGATCATCCCACGGAGAGGTTGTGCAACTTCTACAACAGAACCTGGTAGATGTGGCATTACTTTGTCCATCTTCTTACTTGGAGATCAGGGAAGCGGGAGATTATGAAATATTGGCTGTTCCGCAGATCAAAGAAGAAACTTTTTACCAGAGTTACATTATCGCCGCCCGGGGAAGTGGAATTAAGGGGTTGGAAGATTTGAAAGGAGAAACTTTCGTATTTACAGATCCCCTTTCTTTATCAGGTGGTCTTTACCCCTTTCATATGTTGGAAGAAAAAGGGGAAGATTCGGATGTTTTCTTTGCGGATTATTTTTATAGTTATAATCCGGATAATTCGGTGCTCGCTGTTGCCGAGGAGTGGATCGGAGGTGCCGCAATAAATAATCTTGTCTTTGAATACCTGGTGGATGAAAATCCTGAATTCGGCGAAAGGTTAAAAATAGTTGAATCATCCTCGCCAGTTGGCTATGTGCCGCTGGTAGTTAATACCGAACTTTCAGAGGAGTGCCGGGATAGATTGCAAGAGACTTTATTGCAAATGCATGAAACCCCGGAAGGCCAAGAGGCCCTTTCGGAATTAAGAATTGAGCGCTTCTATCCGCCGGAGAAGTTTGAATACGATGCTTTTGATGAGCTGATGGATAAGATGGATATGATGGAGGTTCGTTAATTGAAAGAAACTGGAGGAGACAACCGGAAGTTTACGCCGGGCATTAGGTCCAAGCTCATGGCTATTGTGCTGGGAGCGACTTTGATTTTAACCCTGTTCATAATGCTTTATAACCATACGGTGTTAAGAGCCAGGTTAGATGAGCAGTTGGATGAAAAAGGCATTTCCCTGGCCCTAAATATGGCTGCCCGTAGTGTGGAACCTTCTTTGACTAACAACATATTTGAACTTTATGAACTGGCATATAACACCAAAGAGAACAACGAGGATGTTATCTATGTCCTTCTAGAAGATGTTGAAGGCAATATTGTGGTACATACCTTCCAGGATTATTTTCCCCCGGATTTGAAAGATGTGGAACATACTATGGGGGATGAAGAAATGAATGGTAAGGGTGAGGAGGTAAGTTTGCAAAAATACTCAACCGAAAAAGGTATTTTAAGGGATATTGCTGTGCCAGTTTTTGAAGGACCGGAACCGGAGAAACAAGTCAGGTTAGGGATTGTTGATTATAGTGTGCAAACGGCACTGGCGGCAACAACCAGGCAACTTTTGCTAATTGCTCTGTTTTCTTTTCTGGTTGCTGGCAGTGGAGTGTTTTTAATAAGTAATCGGATATTCATTAAGCCCATAAATAACCTTCTGAACTCGGTAAAAGCCGTTTCTGAAGGCGATCTTTCCCAACAAGTAAAGGTGCGAACCGGTGATGAATTAAGCGAGCTGGCCGAAAATTTTAACTCCATGACAGAGACACTGGCCCGAACCAAAGAAATGCGCGACTCGCTTTTGCAGAAGATAATTAATACGCAGGAAGAGGAGAGGCAAAGAGTGGCTAGAGAGTTACATGATGAAACCGGGCCTACTTTGAGTACTTTGATGATTTCTTTGCAGTTTTTGGAAGATGCAGAAGACAGGGACGAGTTTAAGCAAAAACTTGAAGAATACAGGGAGCTTTTAAAGTATTCTTTGGAGCAGATCCGCCGCCTGGTTTGGAAGCTTACTCCCACTCTCCTGGTTGATATGGGCTTAAAAGCGGCTCTGGAATCTTTTATTGATAAATACTGGCAAGATCAGGGGTGGGAAGTTAATCTGGTGATTAATGGGCTGGAAGATCGGAGGCTGCTTTCAGAAATCGAGGTTACAGTTTACCGGGTAATTCAGGAAGCGCTTACCAATATTTCCAAACATGCAAAAGCCAGCAAAGTAGATATTAATGTAGAGGCCACTGATGAATGTATTATTGCTTTGATAGAAGATGACGGGGTGGGATTTGACCCCGCAAAATTAGATTCTAACAGCAAGATGAGCCTGGGGTTGACTTCTATGCAAGAAAGGGTAGAACTGGTGGGAGGGGGGTTTCATCTTTCTTCTTCTCCCCAGCAGGGAACTGCTGTTAAAATAAATATACCTTTGCCTGAAGAGGGGGTGTCCTAAATTACTAATAAAGCTCTTAAAGTTTTACTGGTAGATGATCATGCCTTATTTATGTCCGGGCTTAAGGCTTTGCTGGAAAAAGAAGATGATATTGCTGAAATTTGGGAAGCAAGCGATGCAGAAGAAGCTTTGGAGATAGTTGATGATAATCAGGTGGATGTGGTGCTCATGGATATTGGATTGCCCGGCATGGATGGAATTAAAGCTACTGAAATTATCAAAGAAAAACAGCCTTTTACCAAAATTATAATTTTAACCATGCATGATGATGAGCCTTACCTTTTCAAAGCCATGGAAGCGAATGCTTCTGGTTTTATTTTGAAAGAGGCAGCCAGCAGGGATTTAGTTTCCGCAATTCAAAAGGTTGTGGAAGGCGAAATTATAATTCATCCCACCCTGGTCAAGGTTCTGGTGAAAGGAACCTGGCAAAACAAAGGCCAGGATGATTCCAAGGAAGATGAAATTTTAACAGAAAGAGAGCAAGAGGTATTGCGTTATATTTGCCTGGGGTATACCAATCAAGAAATTGCTGAATTACTGGTGGTCAGCCCCAAAACCATAGAAAAACACAAGTCGAATATAATGGAAAAATTAAAATTTAAACGCCGCCATGAACTGGTTAGGTATGCTATAGAAAAAGGTTTGGTTACTCTGGGTGAGGGATAGGATATTGCATGATTTCTTATTTTTTCACCTCCTACGGATATTTCCCCACAAGATGAAAGCCCGGGACGCGGGGACAGGTCCCTTGTCCCACTTTTGATCTCTTCTTCTTCTTCTTCTTCTTCTTCCTCCTGTAGAGAACTAAATTCTTTCTCTTCCCCCAGGTGTTTTAGCTTCCTCCCCCTCGACGGGGGAGGATTGAGGAGGGGGTGTTTTTTTCTTTGTTCCCTTGCCGGGGGTGGGTCGGCGCAGCGACTAGACTGTTGCGCGGGCCATAGGCACGACTCATCGCGACGGCCTCTGCGGACTTCCCGTCCAAACTGACATCGTGTCAGCTCCCGGCGCCCTGCATCCTGCAGGGCGGTCCGCTCCGGCCTGCTCTTCGTCGGCTATGGCAACCGCTCACTAAATGTCGCTTTCGCCGACCCACTCCCCGGCTCTCACAGCCGCCAATTGGTGGTAGTTCCCTTTTCCAGTTTGCCAGGAATAAAAAAATAGATCCCACCACCCTATCTTTTTGCGATGTGGAACTGGAAGCATTTTAATTGCTCCACCAACATAGCTTTTTCGCTTCCACAACGTTTTACTACCCAGAGTTAACTTTCCTTCCGGGCTTTAATCTATGCATACTGGCGCAGGCGGGAATGCTTGGCCATGCGACATAAAGTGAGCAGAGCCATAGCCGGTGAAGCTGAGGGCTGGAGCCGGGGTGGCTTACAGGA
>Ga0207421_10008031_pt1 | contig 11063 bp, 12 predicted proteins | sample SodLakKL_010_SED_4_FD_187542 | JGI IMG/M metagenome (GOLD analysis project Ga0207421, IMG submission 187542) | Alkaline sediment microbial communities from Lake Tanatar, Kulunda Steppe, Russia - 8KL_010_SED (SPAdes) (version 2) | ecosystem: Environmental > Aquatic > Non-marine Saline and...
CACACCGCCGATGATCGTGCACGCCGCAGGCGACGAGCTGCTCCTCATCGAGCAGGAGCACCACGCCCATCTGACCGGCGAGCTGGCGGCGCTGCTGCCGCGGGGGCGCGGCGACCACGCAGCGTTCCTCGCCGCGGCTCGCGTGCACGACAACGGGTGGCGCGAGGCCGACCGGGCGCCGACGGTCGACACCGACGGCTGGCCGCACACGTTCGCCACCGTCGACGACGACACCTACGAGGCCGTCTGGCGCCGCGGCATCGCCCGCGCCGCCGAGGTCGACCCGCTGGTGGGCCTGCTGGTCGGGCTCCACGGTGCACGGTTCTTCGGTGGGCGCACCAGCCCGGGCATGTGCGACCTCGCCGAGGGTGAGCGCGCCCGGCAGGACCGCGTGCTGGCCGACCTCGGCCTCGGAGGCTCGTGGGAGGAGCTGCCCGCCGAGGTCGCCGAGCCCTCGCAGCGCATCGCGCTGCTCGACGCGCTGTCGCTGATGCTCTGCGGCGCGATCGACCGCGAGCTCACCGCGCCCGTCGGCGACCAGCCCTTCACGCTCACCCCGACGCCCGGCCCGGGGCTGCTACCGACGGTGTCGGTGCGCCCCTGGCCGTTCGTGGACGCCGCGCCCGCGCTGGGCGTGACCGCGCGACGCCTGCCCCGGACTCCGTTCGACTCGACCGACGCGCTGCGAGCTGCCGTCGCTCACGCGGACCGCAGCACCGTGCCGGTGACGCTGGTCTAGGAATCCGCTCGAGCGGCCGGTGCGTCAGGCGTCGGTGACGGTGAGCTCCGAGGTCACCGGCACGCCGTTGGTGACGATGTCCTGGACGGGGCAGTGCGCCTCGACGGCCTTGTAGAGCTCGTCGTAGCGGTCGTGGGGCTCGGGGCCGCTGATCTCGGCCTGGACTCGGATGGCGCTGAAGCCGGGCCGCACCGACTCGTCGACCCCGAAGAAGCCGCGCACGTCGAGGTCGCCTTCCACGCGCACGCGGACGTGGTCGAAGGCGATGTCGAGCTTGGCGGCCCACACCCGCAGCGCGATCGCCTGGCAGCCGCCGAGGCCGGCCAGCACCAGCTCGACCGGATTGGGTCCGGCGTCGGCGCCACCGAGGCTCGGGGGCTCGTCGATCGTGACGCGGTGGGTGCGGATCTCGGCGTCGACCTCGGTCAGACCCGTCAGGGTGTGATCAGCGCGGAAGGTCGCCGCACCCTTCTCGGGATGCTGCTCGAGACCAGCGCAGGTCTGGGCGATCGCGGTGGCGAAGTCCAACGGTGGCTCCGTTCTCACGGTGATGGGACCGGCTCGCGGCGACCGGGGGCGCGCCCCCGGACGGATCGACCTCGGCATGCGAGGAGCAGCGCTGACAGCCGCTGGTGCTATCGCCCTTCAGGGTGTCGCGTTCACGACGCCGAAGCGGCGCCGAAGGTCACCCGGCGACCGGGTTGACGTCACGGTTCATCCAGGCCGATCCGCCACCGAACGCGGCACGCGCCGCGGAGCGTGACTGGCCTCATCGCCGGCTCACCCGCTCTCCACCGGATCTTCACGAGCGCGAGCCACGATCCCGCTCGACCGGCTAGACGCGACCGAGGAGGAACCGCTATGGCTCTGCGACGAGTGCTGATCCTTGCTGCCGTCGGCTTCGTGGCGTTGGCTGCGGCCGCTGCGCTCGCTGTCGGCCCGGCACCCTCGCTGCCGGGCGGACTGCTGTCGGCCCCAGCCCACGCGATGGGCGCCGGCGGCCACGACGCCATGCACGAGCAGATGGACGACGCGGGCCACGACGCCATGCACGACGCCATGCACGAGCAGATCGACGACGCGGGCCACGACGCCATGCACGAGCGGATGCGCGAGGACATGCCAGCCGAGGCACGCGAGGTCTGCGACGCTCACCACGCCGAGCACACCGCCACGGATCGGTGATCGCCGCGACATCGACGCAGCTGCAGGAGGCCGGGTGGACGCGCAGACGAGCGAGCCGCAGGCGGCGGTGACCCGCCGCTACGAGCGGCTGTCGCCGATCTACGACTGGATCACCCAGCCGATGGAGTGGATGGGTGGGAGCAGTCGTCGTCAGCGGCTGCTGTCCGGGGCGTCGGGTGCGGTGCTGGAGGTGGGAGCAGGCACCGGCGCGAGCCTGCCCCACTTCCCAGCGGGCAGCGCACCGGTGCTGCTGGACATCGCCGAGGGGATGCTCGCCCGCGCACGCCGGCGGGCCGTGCGTCACGGCATGGCCGTCGACCTGGTGCGCGGCGACATCCACCAGCTGCCGTTCGCCGACGACACGTTCGATGCGACCGTAGCGACGTGCGTGTTCTGCTCGGTCGCCGACCCCAAGGGTGGGCTGGCCGAGCTCGCCCGCGTGACCCGTCCCGAGGGGCGGGTGCTGCTGTTGGAGCACGTGCGCCCGCGCAACAAGGTGCTAGGCAAGCTGGCGGACTGGCTGACCCCGCTGACGCGCCGGTTGTGCGGCCCCGCGATCAACCGACCCACTGAGGCCAACGCGCGAGCGGCCGGGCTGCAGCTGGTCCAGGTGCGTCGCGAGGGCGTGTGGCGCGAGATCGCCGCGCGACCGCACTGACGGCCTGCCTCGGCGTGACGGCCCCACGAGAGCTCCGGTCAGCTCCCCTGCTCCAGGTCCTGACGGGCCTGCAGGTAGGTCTCGCGATCGATCTCGCCGCGGGCATAGCGCGCATCGAGGATGTCGCGGGGCGTCTCTGCAGCATCGCGCGGCGTCTCGCCAGCGTCGCGGGGCGTCGAGGACTCGGAGGCGCCTCCGCTGCCGCGAACCAGCCACACGACCAACGCGACCACGCCGAGGATCAGCAGCGCGACCACCAGGATCCACCACAGGACCATGGGGGTCCACCACCAGCCGTCGATCATGTGATCCCATCCCATTCCCATGCGCTCTCAGCTCCTCACGCGGTCGCAGGAGGCGGCCGACGCGATCGCCGATCGGCCACGTGCAGCGAGCCCAGGACCGGTCGCCGCGTGCGGATGCGCTCGCGGCGCGGTACGCGACCTCCGCGGTCTGACGGTAACAGCCGATGGAGCACGTGTGGCACCCCTCCCCAGGGGGGCTGGGCTGCTACGGTGAGCCACGAGATCAGGGTTTGGGGGCGTCCGGGCCACGGGCCTGGCTGGAGGTCCGCACGGCGCTGACGGCACCGCCAACCGCAGGAAGACGAGGTCTCACGATGGCTGCACACCAGCCCCAGTCCGGGCCAGCCCGCCGTGGCGCCCCAGCGGCTGCAGGCTCCGACGAGCCCCGCCTCGCAGATCGCGATCCCACCCACCACACCGATGAGGGCGATCGCGGGGACCCCGGCCACGAAGGCCACGAGCACCACGACGGCCACGACGGCCACGACGGCCACGCGCACGACCACCACGGCGATCACGCGGCAATGTTCCGCGATCGGTTCTGGGTCGCGCTGGTGCTCACGGTGCCGGTGGTCGTCTATGCCGAGACGATCCAGCGGTGGTTCGACTACACCGCCCCCGCCTTCCCGGGCTCGGATCTGCTCGCCCCGCTGTTGGGCACGGTGGTGTTCGCCTACGGCGGCTGGCCGTTCCTGTCCGGCGGCTGGTCCGAGCTCAAGGCGCGCCAGCCGGGGATGATGCTGCTGGTGGCCATGGCGATCGTCGTGGCGTTCGGCTCGAGCTTGGCCACCACTCTCGGGCTGGTCGACCTCGTCGACTTCTGGTGGGAGCTCGCGCTGCTGGTCAGCGTGATGCTGCTCGGCCACTGGCTGGAGATGCGCGCGCTCGGCCAGGCGCGCGGGGCGCTGGCGGCGCTGGCGGAGCTGATGCCCGATGCCGCCGAGCGCGTCACCGACGACGGGGTCGAGACCGTGCCCGTCGACGCGCTCGCCGAGGGTGATGTGGTGCTGGTGCGCCCCGGGGCGCGCGTGCCGGCCGACGGCGAGGTCGTCTCGGGGCAGGTCGAGGTCGACGAGTCGATGATCACCGGGGAGGCCAACCCGGCGCCGCGCGGCGAGGGCGACCGGCTGGTGGCCGGCACCGTGGCCACCGACGCCAGCGTGCGGGTGCGCGTCGACGCGATCGGCGACGACACCACCCTGGCGGGCATCCAGCGGCTGGTGGAGCAGGCGCAGACCTCGCGCACCCGGGTGCAGGCGTTGGCGGATCGGGCCGCGGCGCTGCTGTTCTACGTCGCCATCGCCGCCGGGGCGATCACGCTTGGCGCGTGGCTGACGCTCGGCGAGGTCGACATGGCCATCGCCCGGACGGTGACCGTCCTGGTCATCGCGTGCCCGCATGCGCTGGGCCTGGCGATCCCCCTGGTCACCTCGATCTCCACCTCGTTGAGCGCCCGCAACGGCATCCTCGTCAAGGACCGTCTCGCCTTGGAGCAGATGCGCACCGTGGACACGGTGCTGTTCGACAAGACCGGCACCCTGACCCGCGGCGAGCACGCCGTGGTCGATGTTGCCGCGGCTGGCGACGTCGACGCCGACTGGGTGCTGGGTGTGGCTGCAGCCGTCGAGGCCGACAGCGAGCACCCGCTGGCGCGCGCCATCGTCGCCCACGCCGCCGAGCAGGGCGTGGCGGTGCCAGCAGCCAGCGACTTCCAGGCCCTGTCGGGGCGTGGCGTGACCGCGGCTGTCGACGACCGTGACGTGGCGGTCGGCGGGCCGGCGCTGCTGCGCGAGCGCGACCTGGCCGCCCCCGACGACCTCGCAGGGCCCATCGAGCGTTGGCAGCAGCGCGGCGCGGCGGTGCTGCACGTGCTCGTCGACGACCGGGTGGTCGCCGCCCTTGCCATGGAGGACCAGGTGCGCCCGGAGTCCCGCGACGCGGTGGCCGCGCTGCAGGCCGATGGCGTGCGCGTGGCGATGCTCACCGGCGACGCCCGGCAGGTGGCCGACGCTGTGGCCGCCGACCTGGGCATCGACGAGGTCTTCGCCGAGGTGCTGCCCGAGGACAAGGACCAAGCGGTCGCCGCCCTGCAGCACCGCGGCGAGATGGTGGCCATGGTCGGTGACGGCGTCAACGACGCCCCCGCGCTGGCCCGCGCCGACGTCGGCATCGCCATCGGTGCGGGCACCGATGTGGCCATCGAGTCCGCCGGCATCGTGCTGGCCAGCGACGATCCCCGCAGCGTGGTGTCGGTGCGCCACCTGTCGGCGCGCAGCTACCGCAAGATGCGTCAGAACCTCGTGTGGGCCGCGGGCTACAACGTCGCCGCGATCCCGCTGGCCGCCGGCGTGCTCGCCTGGGCCGGGTTCGTGCTGCCGATGAGCGTCGGCGCGGCGCTGATGAGCCTGTCGACCATCATCGTGGCGCTCAACGCCCAGCTGCTGCGCACCACCGACCTGCGCCTGCAGCCCACATCCGCTGGCTGATCGCCACACCCGAACGAGCCGAGGCGATGCCGATGGCAACCGCGCTGCGCACCGAACACCAGCCGAGCGGCCGCACGACCCGCTCGCTTGCGCTCATCGTCGGCGCTCTGACCCTGGCGGTCACCGCCGGCTGCGCCGACGAGCAGGGCCTTCCCGCCACCGAGCCCGACGTCGAGCCCGGCATCGGCCACGTGCATGGCCTGGGCGTCAACCCCGCCGACGACGCGCTGTACGCCGCCACCCACTTCGGCCTATGGGTCGCCGACGACGGTCGGCTCGAGCGGGTCGGCGACGCCCACCACGACCTCATGGGCTTCACGGTGGTGGGCGAGGACCGCTTCGTCGCCAGCGGCCATCCGCTGCCAGAGGAGGACGTCCCGATCCACCTCGGCCTCATCGTCAGCGACGACGGCGGGCACACGTGGCGGTCGGCGTCGCTGATGGGCGAGGCCGACTTCCATGCCCTCGAGCGCACCGACAGGGGGCTGTACGGCTACGACGCCACCGGCGCACAGCTGCTGCACAGCCGTGATGGCACCGACTGGGAGCCCCGCGCCACCGACGTGCGCTTCCCCGCGCTCGCCGTCGACCCGGATGACCACACGCACCTGCTGGCCGCTCGGGCCGACAGCGCTGCAGAGTCCGACACCGAGCTGGTCCGAAGCCGCGACGGTGGCCGCACGTGGGAGCCCGTCGACGCGCCCGCACCAGTCCAGCTGTCGTGGAGCACCCCGGATCGGCTCTTCCTGGTCGACGACCATGGTCGTGTCCATCACAGCCGCGACGGCGGAGACGAGTGGAGCCAGCAGGGGAGCCTGCCGACGCCGCCCGGGGCGCTGCTCGACCATGACGAGCTCCTGTATGCCGACGCTGAGGACCGCATCCTCGTCTCCGACGACGGCGGCTCGAGCTGGGCGGTGCACGCCACGGTCGATCCCCGGTGACCACGGGTCGTGCCACCGCGGCGAGCGCGCCGGACGGTGCACCGCGATGCAAGCGCCTGACGAAGGGTGAGGAGGACGTCGTGGGACGAGCAACGGTGCTGGTGGTGGACGACGAGCGCCGGATCCGCAGCCTCGTGCGGCCCTACCTCGAGCAGGCCGGCTTCGCGGTGCTGGAGGCCGACACGGGCCAAGCGGCGCTGACCACCGCGTCGCGGGCCGAGCCGGATCTGGTGCTGCTCGACTTGATGCTGCCCGACCTATCCGGTGAGGAGGTGGCCCGCTCGCTGCGCCAGGTCTCGCACGTTGCGATCGTCATGCTGACCGCCAAGTCCGACGAGGACGATCGGGTGACCGGACTCGGGCTCGGCGCCGATGACTACGTCGTCAAGCCGTTCAGTCCCCGCGAGCTCGTCGCGCGGGTGCAGGCGGTGCTGCGGCGCGCGGGCCGCACCGACGCGACGGCCGGGCACTCCTACGGCGAGGGGTCCCTCGTGATCGACCGCGGGGCCCGAGAGGTCCGCTGCGACGGCGCTCCGGTGTCGTTGACGCGCTCGGAGTTCGATCTGCTCGCCGCCCTGGCGCATCGACCGGGGCGGGTCAGCTCGCGCTTCGAGCTGATCACTCGGGTGCAGGGCTATGACCATGAGGGCTACGAGCGCACCGTCGACACCCACGTGAAGAACCTGCGCCGCAAGCTCGCTGACGATCCCGGGCAGCCGCGGTTCATCGGCACCGTCCCGGGAGTGGGCTACAAGCTGCTGGTTGGCCCCGACGCGTGAGGAGCAGCCCGTGATCGGCCCGGTTGGATGGCTTCGCCGGTCGCTGGCGGCCCGCATGGCGCTGGCGTTCCTCGTGGTGGGCACGGTCGGCGCGGGCCTGGCAACGGTGCTGGTCAATGTCGCCTTCGACGGTCGCTTCGCCGCCTACCTGGAGCAGCAGCAGGTCGACCAGGAGGGCCAGCTGCTCGCCACGCTGGCTGCCAGCTACGTGCGAGCCGGTGGCTGGGAGCCCGACGATCTGGACGCGGCGGTGCATCCGCTGCTGATGGAGGGCGCCGAGGTCGAGCTGCGCGGCAGCGACGGCGCGGTGGTGTGGCACTCCGACGACCACCCCATGGCGGCGATGCACCCGCACCCCGGCAGCGCACCGCTCGGAGAGGAGCGGTCTCTGATGGTGCGCGTGGACGACGAGCCCGTCGGCACCGTGAGCGCGCGCCTGCCACAGCCGGGTCTGCTGCCCGTCGATGCGGCCTTCCGCAGCGAGGTGAACCGGTTGCTGGTCATTGCCGGCGCAGCCGGGACCGCCGTCGCGCTCGGCCTCGGCCTCGCACTGGCACGCCGCACCACGCGTCGAGCGGCTCGGCTCAGCGTGGCCGCGCGGGCGCAGGCGCACGGCGACCGCAGCGCGCGGGTGCCCGACCTCGGCGCCGACGAGCTCGGCGAGGTGGGCGACTCGTTCAACCGGATGGCCGAGGCCGTGGAGCACCAGGATCGGCTGCGGCGCGGGTTCGCGGCTGACGTGGCCCACGAGCTGCGCACGCCGCTGGCGGTCCTGCAAGGCCGCCTGGAGACGATCCAGGACGGCCTGGCCGCTCCCGATCCCGACGAGATCGACGCGCTGCACGCCGAGACGCTGCGCCTGTCGCGACTCGTGGCCGACCTCGAGGCGCTGGCCAGCGCCGACGCCGCGGCCTTCGCCCTCGCCAGCGAGCACCTCGACCTCGCCGAGCTCGTCGCCACCGTGGCGGCCGAGCATGCCGAGACCCTCCACGACCGTGACGTCGCCGTCGAGGTGGACACCACGCCGATCACCGCCCACGTGGATCCCACGCGCGTACGCCAGGTCCTGGCCAACCTGCTGTCCAACGCCGCGAAGTTCACACCCGACGGCGGCTGGATCGCGGTGCGGCTGCGCGACGAGGGCGGCGCTGCGGTCCTCGAGGTCGCCGACGATGGCCCAGGCGTGCCCGACGCGGAGCGCGACCGCGTGTTCGACCGCTTCTACCGCGCCCCGGAGGCCCGCGCATCAGGCACCGGCATCGGGCTGACCGTGGTCCGCGACCTCGTCGCCGCGCACGGCGGCACCGTGGCGATCGGCGACGAGCCGGACGCCGGCGCCCGCGTCACCGTGCGGTTGCCTGTCGACGCCGACGATCCTCATGACACGCCCACGGGTCCTTCACCGGATCTCCACCGCTTCGGCCGATGATCCCGGTGGCTGCGGACACTCCCCGGAACCATCGCCGACGCACCGGAGCATCCCGTGATCGACCTGCTGCTGGTCACCGCGCCTGGCTGTCGCCACTGCGACCGGGCACGCACCGTGCTCGACCGGCTCGCCGCCGAGCTGCCGCTGCGCTGGCGAGAGGTCCCCATGGGCTCCGAGGAGGGCCGCCGGCTGGCGACCCGGTGGCGCGCGCCGTTCCCGCCGCTGCTGCTGGTCCGGGAGGCCGCAGGTGACACGTTGCTCGGCTACGGGCGACTGTCCCAGCGGCGGCTGATGCGTCAGCTCACCGAGCGACGCGACGTCGACGATGGCCAGGAGGCGGCCCGATGACCGAGCTCATCCTGGGTGGCGGGCTCGCTGCCGCGTTCCTCGCGGGGATCGTCGCGCTGTTCGCGCCCTGCTGCATCACCGTGCTGTTCCCCTCCTATCTCGCCGCCGCCGTGCGCAACCGACGCTGGCGGCTGCTGCCGCTGACCGCGGTGTTCGCCGCCGGCCTGGCCGTGGTGCTACTGCCGGTCACCCTCGGCGTGGGGGTGCTCACCGATGGGCTGATGCGCTTCCACGGGCTCGTCTACGCCGGTGCCGGCGTGGCGCTGCTGGCCTTCGCCGCGGTCACGGTGCTCGGTGTCAGCTGGACGCTGCCGCTGCTGCGCGGCGCGCCGGACGTGAGCCGCACCGACAGCGGCGGGGTGTTCACCCTCGGGGTGTTCTCCGGTGCTGCCTCGGCGTGCTGCGCACCGGTGCTCGCCGGTGTGCTGACGCTCTCGGCGGTCGCACCGAGCCTGGGATGGTCGACGGCCTTCGGCCTCGCCTATGTGTTCGGCATGGTGTTCCCCTTGGTGGTCATGACCGCGCTGTGGGACCGCTTCGGCCGCCGCGACCTCGCCTGGCTGCACGGCCGCACGATCACCTACCGCCTCGCGGGCCGGTCGGTGACCACCACCTCGATCGACCTGGTCGTGGCCGCCACCCTCGCGGTGATGGGCCTCGGCCTGCTGGTGGTCGCCGCCACCGGGGCCACACTCGCCCCCGATGCCCAGACCGGCGCCGGGATCTGGGCGGCCGACCTCGCCGAGCGGGCTGCCAGCTGGCTCGCCCCGGTGCCCGATGCGATCGTCGGCATCGGCCTGATCGCCCTCGCTGGCGGGGCGATCGCGATCGCCGGGCGGCGACGCCACGGCCCAGATGCGGGCGAGCCCGAGCCGACCGACACCGAGGCCGGCGACCCCGACGCGCACGACGCGACCCGTGACCATGCCGACCCCCACGGCGACAGGAGCTGCCATGACCCGCACCCGTGACCGGACCCGAACCCGAAGCCGCAGCAGTCGGCTCGCGTGGGCAGCCTTCGCAGCGCCCCTCGTGGTCGTGGCCGCCCTCGCCGTCGCCGCGCTCGCCATCCCCGAGCAGGGCGCCGACGCCGACGCCTCCGACACCGAGGCCCCCGACTTCACCCTGCCTACCACGCACGGCGACAGCGTCAGCCTCGACGACGCGATCGCCGACGGCCCGGCGCTGCTGTACTTCTCCATGGGGCCCGGCTGCGACGGGTGCTTCGTGCAGATCCCCGAGATCGCCGACGAGCTCGACGAGCGCGGCGTGGAGCTGGTGTCGATCATGCCCGGCGAGCGCGACTGGCTGATCGCCGATCAGCGGCGGCTGGGCGTCTCCCAGCCGATCGCGGTGGACAGCGACGTCGCCGTCTCCGAGGCCTACGACATGCTCGGCCACTACGGGCACAGCGACGTGCCCAGCCACAGCTTCGCCCTCGTCACCGCCGAGGGCGAGGTCGCCTGGGAGCGCCACTACGCCGAGATGTTCGTCCCCGCCGAGGAGCTGCTCCCGGAGCTCGACGCCGAGCTCGACGACCTCACCGGCTGAGGACCTCCGCCGCGCAGCGCGTCGCCGGCCGGCGGGACGACGGCTTCAGCCCTGTGGCACGTCCCAGTCGTGGACGTCCTTGCCGGCCTCGCGCGAGAGGATGTCCAGCGCCGCGACCGCCCCCGCACCGGCGGAGATGATCGCCTGGCTGCGCTCGGGGCGGACGACGTGCCCGGCCGCGTACAGGCCTGGCACGGTGGTGCGCTGCTCGGCGTCGACGACGATCGCCCCGTCGGACTCCTGCGCCCCGAGACCGGTCGCAAGGCGCCGGGAGGCCCGTCCGCCAGCGACGATGACCGCGTCGGCGCGCTGCTCGCCCTCGACGGTGCGCAACACGAACTCGTCGCCCTCGGCGCCGAGGCTCTCGACGGCCTCGTCGCGCAGCTCGGCGCCGACCGCGCGGGCCTGGCGCTGCGCGGTGCCCTGGAAGGCGGTGCCCGACACGTCGTCGATGCCCAGGTAGTTATGGAGCTGCGCCTTGTGCATGAGCGTGTCGTCCTGGGCGTAGACGATCGTGCGCTGCCCGTTCTTGGCCAGCAGCAGCGCCGCGCTCAACCCGGCCGGGCCGTCGCCGATGATCGCCGTCGTCGCCATGGTTGGTCTCCTTGCTCGCAACGCCTCCACGACGTGGAGCGTGCC
>Ga0207421_10008032_pt1 | contig 11062 bp, 7 predicted proteins | sample SodLakKL_010_SED_4_FD_187542 | JGI IMG/M metagenome (GOLD analysis project Ga0207421, IMG submission 187542) | Alkaline sediment microbial communities from Lake Tanatar, Kulunda Steppe, Russia - 8KL_010_SED (SPAdes) (version 2) | ecosystem: Environmental > Aquatic > Non-marine Saline and...
TATTGAAGAATATATCGAACAGCTGCTATGGAACTATGTTTTCCTGAACCGCGGACTGACCATCCTGTTTAACGGCCGGCGCCTGTTTTCAAAGAATGGCCTGCTGGACCTGCTGGATCGCCATATCGACACGCCCATATGTTATCCCATCATCCACATCCAGGAAGACGAACTGGAGTTTGCCTTCACGCACAGCACAAGCCAGTACAGTGAGGAGTACTACTCCTTCGTAAACGGGCAGCATACCAGTCAGGGCGGGACACACCAGGCCGCTTTCAGGGAGGCGCTCAACAGGACGATCAGGGAGTTTTACAAAAAGGATTTCGATGCCAATGACATCAAGACCTCTTTGATGGTAGCACTGAGTGTGAAGGTGCAGGAGCCGGTTTTTGAATCGCAGACCAAGACCAAGCTGGGCTCACAGCACATAGAACCCGGAGGCACCAGCATTCGGAATTACATCGGGGACATTTTGAAGCGGCGGCTCGACAACTACCTGCACATGCACCCGGAGGTGGCCGAGGCCTTGCTCAAAAAGATCCTGCAGTCGGAGAAGGACCGCAAAGACATGGCCAACATCAAGAAGCTGGCCAGGGAGCGGGTCAGGAAGGCCAGCCTGCATAACAAAAAGTTGCGCGACTGCCGTGTGCACTATAACGACAACAAGCCGCAACGTCTGGATACCACCTTATTTATCACTGAGGGGGATTCGGCCAGCGGCTCCATCACCAAAGCCAGGGATGTAAACACCCAGGCTGTGTTCAGCCTGAAAGGGAAGCCTCTGAACAGCTACGGACTGAGCAAAAAGATCGTATACGAAAACGAAGAGTTCAACCTGTTGCAGGCAGCACTGAACATTGAGGAGAGCCTGGAGAACCTGCGCTATAACAATGTCGTGATCGCCACCGATGCCGATGTTGACGGCATGCACATCCGGTTGCTTTTGCTTACCTTTTTCCTTCAGTTCTTCCCGGACCTGGTTAAAAACGGCCACCTGTATATCCTGCAAACGCCCCTATTCCGCGTCAGAAATAAAAAGACCACCAGGTATTGTTATTCCGACCAGGAAAAAGACCAGGCGGTAAAAGAATTGAAAGGGAGCCCGGAAATTACACGCTTCAAGGGCCTGGGAGAGATTTCCCCGGACGAGTTCAGCCATTTCATCGGAAAAGACATTCGCCTGGATCCGGTCATCCTGAGAAAAGACCTCAGCTTAAATGAGATATTGCGGTTCTATATGGGGAAGAACACCCCTGAGCGGCAGCAGTTCATCATTGAAAACCTCCGCCTGGAGCTGGACATGATTTAGCCTGCATTACAGGTGATGTGTTACCCCAAAAAGAAAAAACCGCGCATTTTTGGGGCCTGTATTATTCATTCGGTTTAAGCTCAAAAAGATCCCAGTCGGCCCAGGAACGAAAAGTGTCCCTGAAGCTGTCTAGCTGGCACCTTGGCACAATGGTCGTCTCAGCTGTCTCCTTGTATGGCGGGATGTTTGACAGGTTTTCTCCTTTGGGGTCAATCACCCCGGAGTCCCCGGAGTACTCGATGCCATTGCCCTCTCCTACCCGGTTCAGTCCGATGACGTACGCCTGGTTTTCGATGGCCCGGGCCATGAGCAGCACACGCCAGGCGTGACTCCGGCTTCCGGGCCAGTTGGCCACGTTCAGCAGGCAATCAAAGGCAAAGCCATCCTGTTCGTCATGGCTGTTGCGGCACCAGGCCGGAAAGCGCAAATCATAACAGATCACGGGCATGATCTTCCATCCCTTGAGTTCTGCGATCAGCTTATCCCTGCCCGGCGTATAATGCTTGTTTTCACCGGCAAAGGTGAACAAATGCTTTTTGTCATACTGCTGATACTTCCCGTCAGGCAACATCCATATCAGGCGATTGTAGTATTTGCCTGCATCTTTGATCACCAGGCTGCCCGTGATGACGGCATCCAGCATCCGGGCCTTTTGTTCCATCCATTGCATGGTTTCGCCCCCCATAGGCTCCGCCACATGTTCCGGATTCATCGTAAAACCCGTGGTGAACATTTCCGGAAGCACAACCAGGTCGGGGCGAGTGGCTATTTCCGCGAGCTTGTCATCAAACATGGCCCTGTTCTGAGTGGGATCTTCCCAGTGCAGGGCCGACTGGATCAGGTGGACATTCAAATTTTGCATAGGATATCGGCTGCTTTTTGCAGGGTTTCTTCTGATTTGGCAAAACAAAACCGGAGCATGTGGTTGTTATACGGTTTATTGTAAAATGAGGAAGTAGGCACCCCTGCCACCTTATGCTCCTTGATCAGGCGTTCTGCAAAGGTCATTTCATCCTCATCACTGATCGCCTTGTAGTTGAGTTGTTGAAAATAGGTGCCGCCAGCCGGTGTGGCACTGAACCGCGACCCCTTGATGGCATCCAGGAAGTAATCCCTCTTGACCTGGTAAAATGGGCCAAGCCCCTCGTAATGCTCCGGTTTTTCAAGATAATCTGCCAGGGCGTGCTGCACGGGCGTGTTGGAACAAAACACCATAAACTGGTGGGTTTTACGAAACTCCTTCATCAGGTTGGCGGGTGCCACGCAATAGCCTGTTTTCCATCCGGTGGCATGAAATGTTTTTCCAAAGGAGCAGGTGACCATGCTCCTTTCAGCCAGGCCAGGGTAACGGCATACGCTCTCATGGCGTTTGCCGTCAAATATAATATGCTCATAGACCTCATCACTTAACACCATGATGCCGTTGTTACGCACGATTTTTTCGAGCTGTACCATATCCTCTTTATCAAGGATGCTGCCTGTGGGATTGTGTGGCGTGTTGATGATGATCATCTTCGTGCGTCTCGACACCAAACGCCTGACCTCATCCCAGTCGATGCCATAATGGGGTGGCTTAAGCTTGCAGGTGATCGTTGTACCGCCATTTAGCTTGATGGCAGGAATGTAGCTGTCGTAAGCAGGTTCAAAAACGATGACCTCGTCATCCTCCTTCACGAAGGCGGAGATTACGGCAAAAATGGCTTGGGTGGCGCCGGCTGTTACCGTTATTTCCGTGTCGGGATCATATTCGGCACCATAGAGCCTTTTGGTTTTTTCTGCAATGGCTTCACGAAGCTTTGGCAAGCCAGGCATGGGTGCATATTGATTGTGCCCTGCGCGCATGTGTTTGGCCACCAATTCGATCAACACAGGCGATACGTCAAAATCCGGAAACCCCTGTGAAAGGTTTACGGCACCATGCTCAACGGCAAGCTGAGACATCACAGCAAATATGGATGTGCCTGTGTTTGGCAATTTGCTGGTAACTCTATCTGGATAGGGTTGCATATTGATGAAAATCTGTTTAAATGTCGAAAAGTCTAAAGGTCAAAAAGTCAAGAATTCAGTGGGTTAATTTGGATGAAGCCTGGCGCATCCTAAGCGCATGATGCACCGCGCGCAATAATCATCTCAGTATGGTTCCGGTAAAAATTGTAATTTTGCCCTGAAACAGCAGGATGACAAAGGTAACCATTTTTCTGCGATGTTTGTTGAAACTATGCACAACCTGGTCCACGCAAAGGCCGCCAAATGAAGTCACGCAAAAAACGCAAAGCATCAAAACCCGGCATCATCCAAAACAATCATACCAGATGGCATGGCTCTTCGCAGGAACAGCCAACAGCCAATAGCGAACAGTCCACCGCTGACCTTTCGACATTTTGACTAAAACTATACACCTATGAAAACAATCGACGACATCCAATTCCGTGGCAAGCGGGCACTGATCAGGGTTGACTTCAACGTGCCCCTGAACAGTCAGCAGCAGATCACCGATGACTCGCGCATGCGGGCAGCGGTTCCCACAATAAAAAAAATCCTTGACGACCAAGGTTCGGTGGTGCTCATGTCGCACCTCGGACGCCCAAAGGAAGGTCCAGAGGACAAATTCTCCCTCAGGCACCTCACCGAACACCTGGGCAAGCTATTGGACACCCAGGTAAACATTGCTCCCGACTGTGTAGGGGAAGAGGCTAAAGAGATGGCCGACTCCCTGGGCGCAGGCGAGGTGTTGCTGTTGGAGAACCTGCGCTTCCATAAGGAAGAGACCAAGGGAGATGAGGCGTTTGCAAGGGAGCTTTCCACCCTGGGCGATGTGTACGTGAATGATGCATTTGGCACAGCACACCGTGCACATGCCTCCACAACCATTGTGGCCAGATTTTTCGAGGAGAAGGTATTTGGCTACATCATGGCCAACGAGCTCAAAAGCATCGACAAGGTGCTGAACGATACGAAAAAGCCCTATGTGGCCATCATTGGCGGCGCCAAGGTGAGCACCAAGATAGATATCATTGAAAACCTGCTGGAGAAAGCCGATGCGTTGATCATTGGTGGTGGGATGATGTTCACGTTTATTAAGGCCCGGGGAGGAAAAATCGGCAACAGCATGTGCGAGGACGACTACCTGGAAACCGCCAGGAATATCATGGCTGCAGCCAGGGATAAAGGGGTAAAGCTGCATGTTCCGGCGGATGCAATAGCTGCAGACGCGTTTCAGAACGACGCTGAGATAAAGGAAACCCAGGCCGACAACATCCCCGATGAATGGCTTGGGCTGGATATCGGTCCGGAAAGCATTGAAAAGTTTGCCACCATAATAGAAGGTGCCAAAACCATCTTGTGGAATGGCCCCATGGGCGTGTTTGAAATGGAGAACTTTGCCAAAGGGACGAAAAAGGTGGCGGAAGCCATTGCCAAGGCCACGGAAAAAGGCGCTTTCTCACTGGTAGGCGGAGGAGACTCCGTGGCTGCCATCAACCAGATTGGCATGGCCGACAAGGTGAGCTATGTAAGCACCGGCGGAGGAGCTCTCCTGGAATACATGGAAGGCAAGAAGCTCCCGGGCATTGAAGCCATAATGGAATAAGCCAAGTTTGCAGCGGAAAGCGTGTTTGCAGATGCACACACAAAAGCTGGTGGATACCATGGTCCATCAGCTTTTTTTGTTTCCCCCTGAGATCAATGCACCTATGGTATCCATCAATTTTTTTTCTTCAATGGGCTTGGTCAGGTACGCATCCATTCCCGCATCGTAAAAACGTTCCTGTTCTCCTGGCATCGCATAGCCTGTGATCGCCACGATGGGCGTTTGCCCTTCCTTGCCTGCTTCCAGCTCCCGGATTTTCTTTGCGGCCTCAAAGCCATCCATCCGGGGCATCTGACAATCCAGCAATACGATATCGTAGCGCTTTTGCTGAAATTTCTCCAATGCCTTTAGTCCGTTAAATGCCGTATCCACTTCCCATCCCTGGCTGCGGAGCAATCCCGCCAGGTACATCTGGTTAATGGCATCATCCTCTGCAATAAGCACTTTCAATGAAGCACTTTTAACGGCATATGCGCCTTCATCCGAATCTGAAACTTTTGGCACCTGCTCCTTGGCTAATGGGATGGAAAAAACAGCCTGACTCCCCTGTCCGGGTTGGCTTTCAAAATCGAGGCGGCCGCCCAAAAGCTCTGCAAGCCCCTTTGCTATCAATAGTCCAGGGACAACTTCCTGCTTTTCGATGATGCCTGATAAGCTCATCCGGGTATAAGGATCCAACAAATCAGGAACCTTATCAGGTGGCACACCAATGCCCGTATCCTTCACAGTGAGTTGAAGCGAATCTTCCTGCGCCCCGGATTTTTCCATCTGCACCATTACGCTCACCTCACCATCTGCTGTATGCCTAATGGCATTGCTGACCAGGTTACTCAAGCCTTGTTGCACCTTATGTTTGTCAGAGCTTACAATAGCAGGCACATCCGTATCCACATAAAGTTCAAGGGCATTGTTTTTTTCTGCAGCATCCTGGCTATGCAGGTTGATCACCTCTTCTATTGCTTCCTGAAGGGAAAAATGGCTGCATGCCACATCCAGCTTCCTGGATTCAAGCTTTGCATCATCAAGCATGTCATTGAAGATGAAAAGGATGTTATTGGAAGCGATCAGTATGGAACGCAAATATTTCTGTTGCGCCTTATCCAGATGAGTCTTTTCCAGTGTCTTGGCCATGTCCATGACCGCATCAAGGGATTTACGGACCTCCTGAATCCCTTTCGCAAGGAATGCTGATTTCGCCTGGCAAACACGCTCAGAAAATTCTTTTGCACTGGGCAGCCCCTCACTGCTCAACCCACCATGCGCAGCCTTTTCTTGCTTTTCGGAGACAATCCTGCGTGCCAGTTTATCAAGGAATGCAGGCAGCACAGCTATGTCGTGGTCTTTTGTGCTGCACACTTCATGCACGCCAAATCTCTTTACCTGGTGCACCGTGGAAGGATCATCATCAGAAAGCAATAAAATCGCGTCAATGAGCATATCCTGCTGCTGAAAACGCCGGATAATCGTTTTCCATGAAACGCCACGCACAGCATGGGCAATCAAATAAAACCGGGTTGTGGAATCATCCTGCGATTGTTCCCATGCAAGCGCTTCGTCCGGGTCGTTAAAAAACCTGACCGGAAAACCTGCATGCTGCATCCTGATGCGAAGGTCGGCATCCAGGTCAGGGTCTTCCGAAAGGACGACAATATGTATATTGTCGGGGCGTTGCTTAGATGGGGTGTTCATTGTCGCATAAAGATACAAAAATTGTTTTTTGTATGACATATGCACACATCAACGCACTTCATAAACAATGCCTTACAGGGTTATGATGCCAGGGGTTTTTGCACAAAAAATTGTAATTTCGTATCCTGAAATAAGACTGAAAAAACATGCACCGGGCGCTGGCGAGCTCGGTGAAGACAAACCCTCATAACAAAGGGCAGACATGTGAATGATTATTTGGCGCTGGGCGCCTCGAGGTACATGCATTCCGCGAGTTAACCCAATAAACTCTTAACATTTAGACTTTTTGACAATATTCAAACCCATGACAATGAAGCACTATCCCAATAGCATAACCTTGCTGCTGATCAGCCTGCTGTTAATTTTTCCGGCCTGCGACATCTTTGATGATGTGGACAATGGAGGGGGATCAAGTGAGGAAAACCTCAAAGAATTAATGCCATACACCCAATACATCATTGCGTATTGGCGCGGCATCGATACCGGTCGTTATCAACTGCAGTGGTCACAACATTTAAGTGGTATAAACGGGCGTCACCTCAGCCTCGACAGGTATGGAATGCAAAATTTCCACAGCGACGACATCTGGTATTTTTATTACCAAAACATATTCCTCAATTTGCAGAATATGATATCCATGGCCACGGAGGTCGATGCAAGGGCTTACCGGGGCATGGCCCGCATTTTGCAGGCTTACAGTCTTGGTTACATGACAGACGCCTGGGGTGATATGCCACACGAACACGGTATGGGTTATTTTACACAACCCCCCATTCCGATTTACGATGAACAGCCCACCATCTATATCACCATCATGGAGTTGCTGGATTTGGGCATCAACGATTTGCATGCAGCCGCCGAGGGGGATGGTTTGATGCCTGGGGCAATGGAGGACCCCATATATGGTGGCGATCTGGGCCATTGGGAGCGTGCTGCCAACGTGATCAGGCTCCGGCACCTGCTCAGGATGGGCAATCAGTCAGGCAGCTATAGCAATGCCATAACGCATATGACAACCAACCCCTTGTTTACCGGCATGGAGGATAACATGGTATATGCTTATGATGAAGCACTTAACCAGCAAAACCCCCATTTTTTCTTTAAGGATGTGACACGCGCAGGTGCCTTTTTCGTCAACATGCTGGTGGCGCATGATGATCCGCGACTACCGCATTTCCTTACCACCAACTACGATGATGAATATTCGGGTGCTGCGCCGGGGTCGGCAAATCACAACGCCTCCTCACCCGGACCTGCGCTGGCTTCCAGAACCAGTCCCACAACCCTGATATGCTTCGCAGAACAAAAGTTCATGGAAGCAGAGCTGTACTGGCGCGCAGGCCAGCAGGAGCTCGCAGATGAAGCCTATGAAGAGGCGGTCATCGCATCATTGCGCAGCTTCGACATCGAAGACCCGGAATGGGAAGCGGCGCATGCAGCCATTGAAGATGCCGACCTGGAGGATATTATCAATGCCAAATACATCGCACTTTTCCTGAACCCCGAAGTGTGGACGGATTACCGCAGAACGGGATATCCGGACCTTACTGGCTTTGATGGAAGAGAAATTCCCAGGCGCTTACTTTATCCCGAACGGGAGCTGAACAACAATCCTTCGCATACACCGGAAGACGTGGACATTTACACCAGGATGTGGTGGGATGAAGAGTAACATGGCGACACACCCCCGCACAATCAGGAGCATACCAAACCGGGAGATTATTGCCATATGGGAGATCAGTCATCCTTTATGCACCGTACCGACATCCCCCCTACCCTGTAATAGCTGGTTATGAAAATCCCGGTGTCAAATGCATTCAAGGCTTCACCAAATATGTTTTTATGGGAGCTTGACCAATAATACCCCCTGGCATCCTGGTACTCAAGCACCCCTTTGTCGTCGCGCTTACCCGCAGCAGGCAGCCTTAAGGGGGAGTTGAATGCATCCTGCTTGTTTTTCCAGTTTCCGTGTGCAATGGCAGACGCCCATTCAGCACTTGTAGGAACACGCCAGCCGTTTGGACATGGATCTGCATTGGTGGTATTCCCGTTGGGCAAAGCCCAGCGATTGACCCATCCATTATCAGCGTTCCAGTCAAAAGGGTACGCATATTTTACGATAAAGTCACCATGGTGGGGTTGTTCGCCAGGCAGTGCAAGGGTTTCAGTGGTGCCTGATGAGGGTTGCTGATGCCCGTCGGCACCCCTCCCCCATTGATACAAGCTGCCATAAGCATTGCCATCATGAAGCGTCTCTGCTACCCTTAAAGCACCAAGGTTGCGGTCAAGCCAGCACCTTTCATCAAAGGCAACCACACCAAAGCCTGCCGGGGCATTGACTCCCAGGCAGGCATCAGTGGCCGGTGTATAAAAATCCTTTTTTTGACCATAAACCCTGCCTGCATCATTGTCGGCATATGCCCTGTAGTAATAGACGGTTTCAGGATCCAGGCCCTGCACCGATACATCAAACGATCCAATGCCTGCAACGGCATCGACATAAGTGCCGTGGCTATCCATGTCAGGGTCGGTTGACCACACGATGCCGCACCGGGTAACTGCGGTTCCCCCATGTTTTTTTACCTCCCCATGAAGCTGTACAGCATCCACTTGAATCTGCATGGCAGCTTTGGTTTCTACCAGCGGCTTGTCATCGGGCGATGGCGTGGTGAATGTGAGCTGATTGCCATAAGCCGTTCCCGCATCATTGGTGGCAAAAGCCCGCGCATAATAGGTGGCATCGCCCTGTAAGCCGCTAATCTTGCTTTCAAAAATTCCATCTTCCGGCGTACCTGGCACCTGTTGATGTGCAACGACAGGATCCGGCATGGTATCCCAGGTCACTCCCTTGGCTGTCACTGAAGCATTGGACTGCACGAGCTCGTTTCCTGCGATCACTGCCCAGGTTGCAGTAAGCTCGGTAACTTCACCGGTTATGACGGTTGGTTTGCGGCTGTTGTCTTCCTTGTCGCAGCCAGCAACCAGGCATAATGCACAAACCAGGAACAACAACTGAAGCATCCTGTAAGCCATATCGTTTTGACGCATCATCGGTATTAAAAAGCAGTGACATATGGAAGCATCCTTCCTGTCTTACAGAACGATACTCCTGCGCAAATTTACTGGTTATTTTGTAACGGCTTTTTCAGTTATTCATTATGTCTGGCTCTGTTTATCAACATGGAAGGTACAAATATTCATTCATTCATTTTTTTGCCTAAAAAAACCGGGTACCTGAAAAGGCACCCGGTTTGTATCTGGTTCTTCAACGCATGTTACGGGTTCTGGTCACCGGAAGAAATCGCATCGTTGGCATCAATTTCATCCTGTGGAATTAACCATTCCCATCGTGGGTCACCCACATCTACCTGATGGATGTTGGCAAGACCCATGTTGTGGCCTTGTTCCTCTCTGCGATCCAATGGTGTCTCCGTGCGTTTAAGGTCAAGGAAACGATGGCCTTCGCCCCACAGCTCAATACGCCTGTGAGTCATGATCTCATCGATCAGCGCATCACCTGTATTGGTTGTCCCGGCAAATGCAGGGTCGCGATGCGCTACGAATTCATTGAGGGTTTCCTGGGCAACGCCATCCTGTCCTGCCCTTGCAGCAGCTTCCGCCTTGATGAGGTACATCTCTGCAACACGCATGATGGGCAGGTCTCCAACGAAACTGCCAACCTCCCGGGAGAGCATCTTTTTGTTGTTATACGCCATGTAGAAGCCATCGTCCTCGATGTGGTCTTCGGGCGCCACCCAGAGGTTTCTTCTGACATCCGTGGGCGCCATGTTGTCATACAGCTCATGGTTGATGAGCGCCTGGTTACCCAGGGATGCATAAGACATGAACCTTGCATCCATGTGGCTTTGGAAGGAAGCATAGATGGCAGACTGTTCATCATTGATCCTGACGCCCCACATCCATTCGGACTGGCCGGCATCATTGAACAGGCGATGCGGGTTTTCAGCAAAGTCTCCAGGGCTGAACAGGGAACCTGAAAGCGCGATCGCTTCATCGGCCGCAGAGATGGCTGTGCCAAAATCGTGCTTGGCCAATGCTACCCGCGCTTGCAGGCCGTATGCCACAGCCAGGTTGGTATGGCTGGGGTGATCCTGCGCCATGGGGTTCGTTGTTGCACTAAAATAGTTAATGGCATCTTCAATGTCCTGATCGATCAGCGCATATACCTCTGCCACGCTTGATCTTGGGTTGCCTTCCTGTGTGGGCTCAGTATAGATAGGCACACCCGGGTTGTTTCCACCATCAATGTGAATGGGAATTCCGTGCCTTTGTACCAGCCAGAAATAGCTGAGGGCACGTACGACCAGGGCCTGCGCCTTGACATTGTTCCGCTGGGAGGGCGTTGCATCCTCCATGTCGTCGATATAGAGCAGAATAATGTTGGCATTGTTGATGAGCTCATAGAAGAGCAGCCAGCGGCCGGCAGGAATGGAGCCATCCGCGATACGATGGGC
>Ga0207421_10008035_pt1 | contig 11060 bp, 14 predicted proteins | sample SodLakKL_010_SED_4_FD_187542 | JGI IMG/M metagenome (GOLD analysis project Ga0207421, IMG submission 187542) | Alkaline sediment microbial communities from Lake Tanatar, Kulunda Steppe, Russia - 8KL_010_SED (SPAdes) (version 2) | ecosystem: Environmental > Aquatic > Non-marine Saline and...
CCCCAGAGGACGCACGATACGTGCTCCCAATTGGTTCAAAGGTCAATCTCGTAATGTCGATGAACGCTCGTATGCTGATGCACGTCGCCGATATGCGTGCCGCTGCAGATGCCCAGTGGGAAATTCGCGAGATGACCGAGCAGGTGCTTGACCTCGCTGAGGAGTGGTGTCCGATTACGTTCGAGTATTATAACGAGAATATGAAAAACCGAAAGAACCGGCTCGCGCCGTGAACTAGTAAATCACCCTTCTTGGAAAATCAATCGTCTGCAACGGTGAAATTTGCTGACTCCGAATTTGTTCGTCCGACGCCGCCAATTTTCTCGTTTTCTTTGGCCATCGCATCGAATCCGTCTGCTGCTATCGCCATCGATTCTCTCAGTTGGTCGATTGACGATGTGAGGTTTGCCATTGCGGCTGGAAGGTCAGCCGATTTAGAGCCATCGGGACTACTTCGGTGAGTTGGTTTTGACATATATTAATCATGGTACCCACCCATTATCCCATTTATACCTATCTTGTTTGGTTTAGAGTGTAAAATAATGCCTAACTGAATAGGGTTTCAGCTCGAAAAGCTGAGAATGATCGGGATGAGAGAAGATGCGTTCAGTTAGTCAAGTATGTCATTGGGAACAGAACAGTGCTGCTCGTTTCCATGAGGTGGAGGTTTATTTGACCGGGGAGACACCGGGAAAACTAACGGAGGGTGACGTCAGCGGGTTCTCGTCCATATATCAGTGGCCACCATTATCTCCGTTCAGGAGGTCTGCCCGATAGTGCGTTGCAAGCTCACGGTCAAAGTCATCGAATGTGATGACATCCTCATCAAGGTCGTATGCTCCGTCGTATTCTCCGTTCAGCTCGTCGATAAGTGATTCTGCTGCCTCACGGCTCTCGAATGGCGTCGGGTTCATCATCATGATATCATCGATGTGACCCGGCTCTTTGACCCGCACATAGTACGCCTCCATCCCATCGATGAGTTCGCCAGTATCGTAATCTGTCACCCAGAGGGCCTCAACTGTCTCATCCTCTCCACCAAAGTGCTCTGGGTCTGTGAAGTACGCCAACAGACAGCCAGAGGAACAGAAATACACCCTTGTTTCGTCAGCTTTGACCAGTTGGGCATTCCACTCTGGATACTCCTCGGTGATCATATTACAAACTGCACATTCCTCGCCTTCGGGGAACTCCGTTGGTTCGCTGAGCTCCGTTGGTCCCTCTTCGGCATCATCAACGGAGCCATCGCCATTCTCATCTGGCTCGTCTGTATCATCATCGCTTCCAACACAGCCAGCGAGTGCAAGAACCGTCCCTGCGCCAACGGTTCCGAGGACATCGCGCCGATTAACAAATTGCCGGTTTTGCTTCATACAGTCCCGTAGTGGGATTACTTCTAAATGTAGGCTCTGGTACAGCCGACGAATGAACCCAAACGGGCGTATGTGACTGACTCATGATAGCCTTATGACGATAGTTATACTGTCGCCACGCACAGAATGTATACTCCTTGTAATCCGCTGGGAGGAGTTTGGTATACACTCCGAATCGCGTGTCAAAGCTCTCACGGCGAAGATTCGTTATCGATATCGAACGACTGCTCGGAGCGGCGTGGTTTGCTCCGATAGACTGCATACAACACAAGCGCTGCGATGAGGAAATCAAGACTGTGTTCGACGAAATGATGCGTCGTCATCGGAACGATGCCGTACACTGTTCCAATCCCAACAAACGAACGGAAAAATAACGCGCCAACTGCTGCGGAAATCAGGAGATACCGAACTTCCTTCCGTTGCCATGCGGCGAGGAGACTTCCGACAAACAAAATTCCGGTCCCGATGCCTGCTAAAATAATAACGCTGAGTAACAACAGTGACTCCTCAACTCCCGAGGTATGCCCGACTACGTTGCCCGCCTGAAGGCCAGTCATCGACTACATCTATGAGACAACCGTTTATGAAATCACTGACCTACCATTGGGTCTGTGGGAATATCCACCCTGAGAACAGCGGGAATTTATATGCCCCATCCCATAGCCTTCAGTAGGTGACCAATTCGTGTCAGATACCCGCGCCGCCGTCCGCGATTGTGTGTGCCGTAATCCCGGCATTCACTTCAATGAAATCAGTCGGCAGTTGGATATCGCAACTGGACAGACCCAGCATCATATCAAACGCCTCCTTCGTGCACAGGAGCTCACAAGCGAGGAAATCTGCGGTCGAACCCACTACTATCCACCAACATACACCGCCTGGGAACGCGGTGTCATTGCCCTCCTCCGTCGAGAAACGACGAGAGAGATCGTACTTACGCTGCTTGAAGATAATCAGAAGCCACCAGCTAAATTAACGGAGAGGCTTGGGTTGGCACGGAGCACCGTGGAGTGGCATCTTTCTAACCTCGTTGAACGTGATATCGTTGAAAAAAAGACACTCACCGACAAAAGCGGGAACGAACAGTTTGTCGTTGAGCTGATTGAACCAGACACCGTCTATCGACTTCTGCGTGAAATCGAGCCACGTCCATCCGACCGGCTTGCTGACCGGTTCGCCCGGCTGACCGACCAACTTCTCGGCGGTGGCAGTGAGACTGGAGGATTTCTCTAGGACTGGTATTCATAATTGATTGTCGTGATTATTTTCGTGCCTCCATTCGGCAACCGTACCAGTCCAGCTAAGACTGTCCAACGAATACAACGTTGTAGTGACGACCGTAGGTGCATTAGCAACCAGTAACGCAGTTCGGTACGCAGTTATTTTCGTCTGCCTGGTTGGGTTTGCTGGTGTGGCAGTCTCGTTTGCTGTCGATACAGACACCGCAGAGCCGGAGCCAGTACCGTTCGACGAAGCGACGACTGCCGGAATTGCAAGCGAGGCACAGTACGGTCTTGAAGAACGTGGACAAGTTGTCCCTCGTGCACAAATTTTCTATTCCCAGTACCAGTTCATTGTCGGCTATCACGGGGTTGAACATGCGATAGATTCCCTCCAGCAAGACGGTCATCAACAGCAATTTGGCTATCCAGTGACCATCTATGTGAGTGATTTTTCGGAGAGTGACCTTTCCCTCTCTGAGGAAGGGTATCTCGAAACGGATGACGAGCAACCGTGGGTCGATGCCGAAGAAGCTGCTTTCGTTATCGAAAGCGATGCTCGGACACCAACCGGACACACTGCGGTTCCGTTCAGTGACCAAAGCGAGGCTGAGGACTTTGTTTCCACGTACGGTGGTGAAGTGGTTGACTGGGAGATACTCCAGCAACATTCCTTCGATATAGATGATGCAACGGTTGTCCGGGATGGAGTTACTGACTTAAAGCAGTCTGCCGACGCGTCCGTTGAGGAACACCGGTCACTTAGCGACCGCCCAGTTAGCGTTATCATCGGCGATGGGAACGCGTCGGTGGTTGAGGAGGCCAACCTCTCGGTTGCTGATGGGGACCTCAAGTTTATGGAAACAATCCAGGAGGGACTTGACCATGCACCTGAAGAGACCACAGTGTTCGTATCAAACGGAATATACGAAGAGAATCCAACAATTGACCGGAGCGTAACGCTCGCTGGACCAGATGCGACTGTCATTGGTAACGGGAACGGTTCTGTTATCGAGATTAACGCAAAGGGCGTCGCGGTCACAGGGCTTTCGATATCGGGAGTCGGTGAGAATACTGACCCGCCTGAAGAGGGGGCTACTGAAGTGCCCGAACACGACGAGAGAAGCAACGGTGCTGAGGGCGAGGACGAAGTTGATGGTGCAGACGAAAATAGCGACTGGGATGAGCGGGTTGAAGCAGGGTATGGACACGGCGATGCAGGCATAGCGGCCGTTGAGACAACTACCGTTTATATCGATGATGTGGATATCACAACGCCCACAAATGGCGTCCTTCTCCGTGATGTGGACACAAGCGTTGTCGAGAACGTCGATATTGATGGACATGAACAGTGGACCGAGGGATTCATGGGCGTGATGGCGATGCGCTCACCAACAGTTATCCAGGACTCAACAATTACTGATGGGCGAGATAGCATCTATCTTCACCGCTCACACGAGACAGTTATCCGTAACAATACGCTGACTGACAATCGGTTTGGCATCCATTTCATGCACACGTCCGACTCGTTAATTGCGGATAACACAGTTTTCGGTCAGGAGAGTGCCGGCATCACAATCATGACCGACCCCGCTGGGAACGCTGTCGTTGGCAATGATGTTCGTAATGCAACGGCTGGCATCCTTCCTGCGGGTTCACGGAGCTATATAGCCGAGAACGTAGTTGTCGATAACGAACGTGGAATCTCAACAGGTGCCAGTAACTCACTTTACGAACGAAACGTCGTTTACGGTAACGATATGGGATTCAGGGCTTCTTCGATTCGCCCAAGCAACCGCGTCGTCGAAAATGATATCATCAACAATGATGTCCCTGCCGACCCAAGTACTGGTCCGCTGTTGATATGGACACATGAGGGCGTTGGTAACTACTGGGATGGTGCGGTCGTCCGACCTGGGCAAGAACGCTATTCACCGTCTGACCCTGTCGAAAGCGGCCTCCTCACCACACCTGGCGCTGTGACGCTTTCTGCGTCGCCGGCAGCAACGACACTCGATGCACTCCGTGATACCACTCCAGGGATGCGTGAAGGGAATATTATTGACACTGCTCCGTTGTCTGAACCAGTCAACCCGGAAATCATCGCTGAACTTGAAGAGGAATATGATGAGTAGAACCATTCACCAACAGTCTCCCCAAAACACATTTTCCGGTGACTGCAGTCACTGGACTGGGGTGTTTCACCGATGAGCGAATCACAAGCTGTTTCCAAAGCCGACAGTGAGACAGTGCTTGTCTCAGAGCAACTCTCACAATCGTACGGGTCCGTCTCTGTCCTTTCCGAAGTATCCGTTACCATCGACTCCGGAAGTCTGACCGCCGTTGTTGGGCCAAACGGCTCGGGCAAGACGACGCTGTTGAAAACACTGGCTGGTCTCTTATCGCCAGCAGAGGGGGCTGTTCAGTATCTCGGCCCAGACGCAGAGCGTGAAATTGGCTATCTCCCACAACGACCATCATTTCGACCGCAGTTCAGCACGCTCGAAACGCTTGAGTTCTACACTGCACTCGTCGATGACGACCCAGAGGAACTCCTTTCCCGTGTCGGTCTCCGAGATGCGGCTGATAGACGTGTCGAAGCGCTTTCCGGTGGGATGACACGGTTGCTTGGGCTCGCACAGGCGACTGTTGGTAATCCACCAGTTGTCGTGCTGGACGAACCAGGAAGTGGACTTGACCCAACCATGCGAAAGCGAACCTTTGAGGTTGCTCATGAACTCGCAAACGACGGCACAGCAGTCATTTGTAGCTCTCACGACCTTGCGTTGGTCGAGCAGTGGGCAGACCACGTTATCGTCCTCGATGGTGGCTCCGTCGTCGATACTGGCAGTCCTGCTGAGCTCTGTCGTGCTCACGGGGCCGAATCCCTTTGGGAGGTGTTCGATGTCACCATCGAAAAACCGGATGACCAAGTCGCCGTTCTGGGGGTGGACGATGAATAACTGCAATACGGAGGGATACGATGAGTAACAAGATTCAAGCAATCGCTGCTCGGGAGGTTGTGTCGGTTATCCGTGCTCGCTCAACGCTTGCCCTGTTGATGGGTGTGGTGCTGGTTACCTTCGGCATCGTGTTTGTAAGCAACGCGGAACCGGATTATCTGCCGACAGCAGTAGACCTCCTATTGCCGATGGAGTTTCTCGTCCCTGCCGTTGCGGTTGCGCTTGGCTATCGGACAATAATCTCAGATTCTACCCGTGGAGAGTTGGATGTGCTTGCAACCTATCCACTCTCTGTCTCGCGGTATATCATCGGCGTATTCATTGGTCGAGCAATCGCTCTCACCGTCCTGTTGACCGTTCCGTTGGTGATTATCGGTATCTACCTCGCAACGACATCACCTGACGCACCGACGTTTCTGGCAACCCATCAAGGAGTTGACTCGCCGCTTATCTTTGTCAGGTTTATTGGGCTGACTGTGATATTTGGGTTGGTTGTCCTTGCGATGACCATCGCGGCGTCGGCGCTTGCAAGCACCCAGCGAAGCGCACTCGTATTGGGGCTTGTTGTCCTTGCACTGGTTGTTATTGGCCTTGACTTGCTCATTCTGAGAGGGGTTGCCGGTGGTACCGTTGCTGATGGATGGCTAACGACTGTGCTTTCTGTTTCACCAACCAGTGCCTATCGGGGACTTGTTTTCGAGACAGTTCTCTCGACTGCTGTTCAGACTGACCTGCAGCAAGCCTCTCCGATTATGAGTACGGTCGGTCTTCTCCTGTGGTTGATTGGCTCATTGGCCGTGGCGACAGTTGCCGTTTCGAGACGGTAAACCACACTGTGAGAACTATTCGACGAATATACCAGAGCGGCTTTGTGGTGATACTGGCTAGTACGAGTATGGTTGACCGCGTTCGTGAGAGAAAATATCCGACGAGACGTGTTGTTCTTGGAACGATTGCGGCCGGTGCTGTTGGGGGGCTTGCCGGCTGTCTCGGTGATGATGAAGAAGTGCCTGAACCAATCTCGCTTGATGGCGATGAACATCACTGTGATGAGTGTAATATGGTCATTCGGAACCACAACGGGCCTGTTGGACAATCGTTTTTTCTCGATGATGGTCCACCAGCAGTTGAAGACCGTGAGGATGGCATTGCGTGGTTTTGCAGCAGTCTCTGTATGTACCAGTTCGTTTTGGATGCGGACGGACAGGGATTCGAACCAGTCGGGAGCTACGGAACGGATTACTCAGCAGTTGAATACGACATGATTGAGGAGGGTGGTGCAACATTCATCTCGCCGCACGTCGAGGCAGAGGCATTTGTCCCCACGGACGAACTCACGTTCGTCGTCGACAGCGACATTCAGGGTGCAATGGGCTCCTCGCTTATTGGGTTTTCCGACCCAAGTGATGCTGATTCATTCGCTGATGAGCACGGCGGTGAGCTTTACGAGGAGGATGAAATCACTGACGAACTGCTTGCGGCACTCGGAACATAACGAAATTAATTCGACGCAAATTGCCTACTATTAGGCCAAACCGATATTAAAGACACGCCAGTCACCGTCGTCCGTTCGCATTTCAAACTCCAAGTCGATGCTCAGGTCGCTGACCATTGGGATATCGACCGTCACAGTGAGTTCTACGGTAGCTTGCTCGTCGCTCTCCTGTACGACGCGACTATTTGAGGCAGAGATATCGAGTTCACTCACAGCTAGGTCCAGTATAGGCCCAGCACCGCTTGCTTGCCCCATTATATCAATTACATCAGAGGCATCTGAGAGCATGCTGTCTGAGTGGAGCAACGAATCTGCTTCGCTCCAGTCACCGTCATCAGCCGCCGCAACGAAATCCTCAGCGACTGCGTCCGGGTCGTCGCCGCCAAAGAACTGGTACAGATACCATCCACCTGCACCCGCTCCAGCGAGTCCGAGGCCGCCAAACAACAGTTTTCGTCGGCTGACTCCGTCATCATCGGCTGTTTGGGTCTGTTGTGGTGGGTGTTGATGCGTCCGTTGGTGATAGCCCTGTGGTTGCTGGTTTCGACCCTGTGATGGCTGTGTTTGATACTGTGGTTGTCCTCCCTGCTGTTGATGAGGTTGTCCCTGCGGATTGGTATGTTGTGGTTGATGGCCGTGTGGTTGCTGGTGTTGTCGCGGTTGGTGGTTTTGAGGGGGTCGTTGATTCTGTGGAGGCTGTTGATTGTACCGCTCCTCCGGTTGTTGGCGGGGCTGTCGTGGCGGTTGGTTGCGTTCACCAGGTTGAGGATATGCTTGTTCATCATGGCCTCCATGGTGGCGCTGGGCATCATGCTGGCCGTGGGAATCATATCCATTAGCGTGCTCCTGTGGATTCCGACGTGGTTCCTGTCCGTCCTGATGCCCATATCCCCGTTCGTTCCGATGCTCATTGTAGCCTTGCTGATGCTCGTTCTGTTCGCTCCACTCCGAGTCATCTCGTTGGTCCTCCGGTACTGAGTCGTCTTCCTCCCTTCGCCTCCCACCGTCCGTCAGCAACTGCCGTTCCGTTATCTCTTTATTACGCTGATTGTCTCGCCCTGCGATGCTCCGTGCCATTCTTAGACACATGTCAGGTAGAATATTTTATAAAACTACCGAAGGACCTGAGAAACGATAAAAATCGGTACAGTGGTTCGTTTTGGTGGATTGGATGCACTGTTTGAATTTATGTTGCTATCGTCACCGTTTCAATGCCCACGTAGCGACAACCAATGAGCCACCTCCCCAGACAGCAAGGCCAATGAGACTGGCAACTGGTGAGGCTGTTTCTGGTCCTGTTCCCTCCGTGACGCTAATAGCCATTTCGAGGACGAGTCCTCGAAACGCACTCAGTGGACTCAATGCCAGCGAGGATATCAGCGCAGAATCGCTAATAAAACCAATCGAGAAGCCAGCAGAGAGTGCTAAATCCAGCCCAAACAAAATGAGGATTAACCCTAACCCAACACCGAGTATGGCCGTTCGCGCCGAGCTCACGAGTGCAGACAATGCAATCGCCACTGCAAGCATCACAAGCGCGAACAGGAGTGTCAACACGATAAGCCGAAGATACAGAATCGGAGTATCTGCGCCGGTGTGTGATGCGTACATCGGCAGTCGGGGGGTACTAGTCGTCGCAATTGGGACGAACAACAACACAAGTGGTCCACCGATAGCAATCACCAGCCCAAGTGCTCGGCCAAGATAGACGCCAATCACAACCTGCCAAGCAGCGACAGGATAGGTCCGTAACACATCGAGTTCGCCGCTTCGTCTGTCACTGAGAATTGCGTTGAATCCAAGCACGAACGCAACAACAGGCACGAGCAACTGCAGCGGTGTGAGCAACTCCATAACGGTCGTTATGTATCCTGCTGAAAAGCCGCTCCCGACGAGGGTGATACCGACAACGACGGCAAACACAGACAGCGTTAGAAGCCATAGGGGGCTATGTAGAGGGTGAAGTCAAAGTAAGGGCACCTGTAGACACAGGAAACCTTCGGGGGTCTTATTCATACGTTACGGGGGACAGAGAGGTCACTATTGGCACCAACGTAGAGTATGCCAGGCACCTTGAAATGGGAACCTCGCGTATGAGTCCACAGGAACACCTTGAACCATCTATTAGAGACAATGAAAGTAAAATAAAAGCCATAGCCGAAAGCTATTTAAGGCGGTGATTGAATGACCGAAGTATTAACCAAATTAATATCTGAGATAAGCCCGATTATCACGATAGGCGATGACTGGGTATCGAGCGACACCGAATATCCCTACTGTAATTACTCCTATGCCGAATCAGAAACCGAACAGCGGAGCGATATGCAGTTTACATTAGACATATGGGACAGAGGCACATCCGTAGCGCCGATTGAGGCACTCGCTACTGCAATAAGGGCAAAGATTGACCGCAAGAAATATAACCTGACAGGTAAAGTGGTATGGATTTATTTTAATACCATGCAGACGGTAAGAGACGAAGACCCACGCATTAAGCGTAGAAGACAAGTGTATGACATTTTCATATATGACAAGGAGGTTTAATAAATGGATAAAAGAGTACCGTTAGAAGCGATTGAACCAATTATTATCGACGCAGGATTGGTGTATAAAAACTGGGGTGAAGTTGGCGAGGCGATGTTAGGAGTAACCCGAGGTGGAAACAGTTTTCAAGTAGAGCCTGAGTATAAAGAAATCGAACGAGACGGGGCACGGGGTAAAGAGAAACACATGAAGCGATTGATTAATTTGGATGCCAATTTAGTGGTAAATCTTATGACCCTATCAAAAGAAAACATTAAGGATGCGGTGGGTTGTGCCAGCGTAGACGGCGACATTGTAAAGACTAAGCTAGGCGTTGAAGAAACTGACTACATCGACAACATCACATTGATTGGCGAGAAACTAGGTGGCGGATATATCCGTATTACTATTTTTAACGCTTTCTCCGATCAAGGCATTGAGATTGCCATGGAAGATAGAGAAGAAACCGTAGTCGAAACGACTTTTGCGGCGCACTTTGACCCTGAAAAGTCCGAGACTGACAACTACAGCGATTTGTTTGAAATCGAACATCTTGAAACTTTAGCATAGGAGGTATCACATGATAAGCACAGAGAAAGCCTTTGATTTACTACCATACATGGTTGACATATTCGACAAATTAGAAATAAAAGAATACGTAAAAGACAACAAGGGAAGCACCGACGATGCAGAAAAGGCAGGGTATGAGCTGATACTTTATGTTATGCGTAACGCTCCGAAAGTAAAAGATGAAGTCATTAAAGTGGTGGCCTCCATCGAAGAGAAGCCCGAGAAGGATATTCGTAAGCAGTCCATCTTTGTAACTGTAAAAAGCTTCAAAGAACTGTTAGAGGCTGACGGTGTACTCGATTTTTTCAGCTCGGCTATGGGTTAGGCTACCGAAAGACCTTAGAGATTGCTCATAGCTATAGTTACGTAAGTATCAGACATTTTCGCAAGTTAGCAGAAGAACATATCAAGAATGAACAAGAAACAGAGCTCGAAACAAAGGCTTTTGATGTGTGGCTTGTACGGTACCCTCATATGATAATCAACACAACGGGGGCGAAAAAGCCTCCGTTAAAGTATCAGAGTTTCGAGGCATTCCTGAGAGGGATTAAAAAGCCTGAGATAAAAAGCAAGCGTACGGAAGATGAAATAATCGACTTTGCAGAAAGAGCCTCACAACTTATGAAAACGAAAAGAGGTGAGTAGATGAATATATTCGAACTATCCGGAAAGGTTATGCTCGATGATAACGATGCCAAAAGCAAGATTGAAGGCATAGATGGTAGCGGTAAAAAGCTAGATGGTAGGCTCGGTGGCATGATAAAAACCGCAGGTAAATGGGGGGCTGCCTTAGCCGCAGGGGCCGTTGCCGCAAGTGCCGCTATAGGTGGCGCCGTCATAAAGTATGGAAACTTTGCCGATGAGTTACTTGACTTATCCGCCATAACCGGTATGAGTACCGATGAAATGCAAAGGT
>Ga0207421_10008036_pt1 | contig 11059 bp, 12 predicted proteins | sample SodLakKL_010_SED_4_FD_187542 | JGI IMG/M metagenome (GOLD analysis project Ga0207421, IMG submission 187542) | Alkaline sediment microbial communities from Lake Tanatar, Kulunda Steppe, Russia - 8KL_010_SED (SPAdes) (version 2) | ecosystem: Environmental > Aquatic > Non-marine Saline and...
GGCCACGATCCTGCCCTTATCCATACCCTTATTGAGAGCATGTGTGCAGTCACTCTTACAGAAAACAGAGCAGCGCCCCGAGACCCTGTAGGGGTTTTCCACACGGGCCAGGTCTGTGGCTTCTTCCAGGGTGAGCCCCATGCGCTTTATCTGCTGCAGGAAAAATTCTCCCGTACCTGCGGCACATTTGCTGCCTGTATGGACATTTATCATCTTGCCTCTGTCATCGAGCTCATAGACCATAAAAGTTTCGCCACCTGCACTTATGATGGCATCTATGTTTTCATACCCATCGCTTATATATTCATAGGCCAGTTCTGTGGCTTCAGGCTCTGATATAGAAGGGGCCTGGACTAGTGATTTGAACTTTCGGCCGGTCACTGCTATTTTTTTATCGGATAAATTATTTTCTGCTATCAGCTCTTTTAAGGTCTTTTTTACATCTCCTTCATGGGAGCGAGACAGACTTTTTTCTATTTCAATGCTGCCATCATTCACTCCGGTCTCCACAATTTTTATATTTGAGGCTCCCATACATATTCCAGCGGCTGTCATGATCTTCTATTCCTCCTTTTAACAAAAAAGGTTATTATTATTGCCTCTATATTATGTTATAATAGAAAATAGGATAAATTGCAAGCTCTACAGCCAATATCGCCATTTACAGCGGGAGGAAAAAAGAGAATGGATCTCTATTTACTGCCTGTATATCTGCTTATGGGTTATCTTCTGGGGAGCTTTCCCTCGGCTCTGATATTTTCCCGCAGAGCTGGAATTGATGACATAAGAGAGGTGGACAGCGGCACAATGGGCACCTACAATGTGCTCAGAAATGCCGGTCGACGGGCGGCAGGTTTGACCCTAACAGCCGATCTATTAAAAGGGGCTTTGGCACTGTTTGCGGCCAGATATCTTGTCGGGCAGGGCCAGACCGGGGAATTGATCGCCGTCTACGGTGCTGTGATAGGCCATATGTTTCCCGTCTTTGCCGGCTTTAAAGGTGGTAAGAGCCTGGCGGTATACTGTGGCAGTATGTTATTTATCTCGCTGCCCGTGCTGGCTTTGAATATCATAAGCTGGCTCATATTCTATAAATTTGCGGACAGAATAGCTGTGAGTTCAGTATTTTCCTTTTCACTTCTGCCCCCTCTATTTATGCTTATATATGAAGGTGTGACACCGCTTTTCTGGTACCTGCTTCTGGCCGGTGTGACGATTGGGCTGCGCCATAAAGACCATCTCAGGGAGGATATAAAATTTTTAAAAAAGAGATTATAAAATAAAATCCCGCCCGGACCAGCGGACAGGATAGGGGAATGAGGCTATTAATATTGATATCGTGTCACTGGATAACTAAAAGCCTTTGGAATGACTTTATTGCTGATAAGACTTCCGGTAGAATAATTTAATCCAGATAATCTTTGATCTCCTTGCTGCGGGTGGGATGTCTGAGCTTTCTCAGGGCTTTGGCCTCGATCTGTCTGATTCTCTCTCTTGTGACACCGAATTCTTTGCCGACTTCCTCCAGTGTGCGGGAGCGGCCATCCTCTATACCGAACCTGAGCTCCAGAATTCGCTTTTCCCTATCTGTAAGCGTATCGAGCACTTCATCGAGTTTTTCCCGCAGAAGTGAGAAGGAAGCTGCATCGTCCGGGGTAAGAGCATCATCATTTTCTATGAAATCTCCCAGATAACTGTCCTCCTCCTCACCAATAGGGGCATCGAGTGAGATAGGCTGCTGATCCTGCGATATCTTTCTTATCTCTCTCACCTTATCGGTGGAAATATCCATCTCTTCGGCTATCTCCTCATCGGTTGGTTCCCGATCTTTTTCCTTTTCCAGCTGCCGGTAGATGCGCTTCATCTTGTTTATTGTCTCGACCATATGCACGGGTATGCGGATGGTTCGGCTCTGATCGGCCAGTGCCCTGGTGATGGCCTGTCGTATCCACCAGGTGGCATAGGTGCTGAATTTATAACCCTTGCGGTAATCGAACTTCTCCACGGCTCTCATCAGACCTTTATTGCCCTCCTGGATAAGATCGAGGAAGGACATGCCCTGGCCCACATATTTTTTGGCAATGCTGACAACCAGCCTGAGGTTGGCCTCGATCAGATGCCTTTTTGCCTCTTCATCACCCTCTTCGATACGCTGGGCTAATTCAACTTCCTCTTCGGCATCGAGAAGGTCAACTTTGCCGATTTCTTTTAAGTACATGCGCACCGGATCATCCATACCCGCACCTGAAGGAATATCAAAATCTATATCATCTTCATCTTTATCTTCTCCATCGACGTTTTCCTCACTGTTCTGAGGCAGATCGGTATCTATTTCCTTTATAGCAATCTCCTCATCATCTTCGTTGATAACATCTATTTCCATCTCATCGAAGATATTCTGTACCTTCTCCATATCCTCTGAGCTCATATCAATATCTTTTAGAGTCTGACGTATCTGTTGTTTGGTAACTTCTCCAGCTTCTCGACCTGTCTCTAAAAGCTCTTTAACCTGATCCATTATTTCCGGATCGATATCTCTTTTAGCCATGGTAACCCTCCTTCAGCATAGTTAACACTGACAAAAAATAAAAACGGGCACAGTTAAGGTTTAATTCTGCCCGTTGGTTTCTTAACATCTCGTTCATAATACCTGTTTAAAGATCGATGAACCCTCTACCCACAATTCCATTATTATAAAGGTAATTTCTGAGTAAGTCAAGAGACAGAGCAGAAATATCACATTTTTCCGGTGTCAACATATTATATTCAAGATGCCCTGTGAGTTTCCTCCTTCTCTACTGAATAATTTCCGGGACAAAAGAAAACCCCTGCCTTTTTAGGGCAGGGGCTGAAGAATTTGAAGTTTAATTTGTTGTTTTAATTTTCCAGGTAATCTCTCAATTCCTTTGTTCTGCTGGGATGTCTGAGCTTGCGCAGAGCTTTGACTTGAATCTGTCTGATGCGTTCTCTGGTGACATCGAATTCCTTGCCGACTTCTTCCAGTGTGCGGGAGCGACCATCTTCTATGCCGAATCTGAGCTCCAGAATTCGCTTTTCTCTGGGGGTGAGTGAGGATTCCAGCACATCATCCAGCTGTTCTTTGAGCAGATGTGAGGTCGCTTCTTCATCTGGTGTGGGGGATTCCTCGTCTTCTATAAAGTCGCTGAGATTGCTGTCCTCTTCCTCACCTATCGGTGATTCCAGTGAGAGTGGATCCTGAGATATCTTTTTTATATGGCGAACTTTATCAGGTGAGGTATCCATGGCTTCAGCCAGCTCTTCAACGGTGGGATCTCGATCCAGATCTTTTTTCAGCTGGCGGGAGACCCTCCGCAGTTTGTTTATCTTTTCCACCATATGCACCGGTATGCGGATGGTTCGGCTCTGATCGGCCAGTGCTCTTGTTATAGCCTGCCGTATCCACCAGGTGGCATAGGTGCTGAACTTATATCCCTTGCGGTAATCGAATTTCTCAACGGCCCTCATCAGACCCTTGTTGCCCTCCTGGATCAGATCGAGAAAGGAAAGCCCCTGGCCGATATATTTTTTGGCTATGCTGACAACCAGCCTCAGATTGGCCTCAATGAGCTGCTGCCGTGCCGTTATATCTCCTTCTTCGGTGCGCTTGGCCAGTTCGACTTCTTCTTCAGCATCGAGCAGATCGACCTTACCTATTTCTTTGAGGTAGGTTCGAACCGGATCATCGAGTTTGGAATTGGAAGAGGAGCTGGCAGCCGGGACAAACTCCTCGGAATTATTTTCTTCTGTTTCCTCACCGTTCTGGCTTTCTTCAGAGGTCTGAGACATATCCTCACTCTCCTCCTCTGACCACCACAATTTTTTGGATAAAATAGCCTCCAGATTGACCGTAGTGCCGTCATCGAGAACGATGTCAAGATCCATCTCTGTCATGAGAGTTTTTATTTCGTTCAGACTTTTGCTGTCAAAATCGATTTCCCCGAGCAGAGTTTTCAGTTCTTTCAGCTCGATTTCACCATCTCTGCTCTTATTCTGCAGCTGTCCTCTGATTTTGCTGTCCTGCCTATATAATGATTCGGCCTGCATGATGATATTCCTCCCTGCTGACCAGAATTATACAGCTGATGCTCAAAATCGATCATTGATATGGCCAGTAATATTAAAAACTTTGTCCTATCCAGAAACACAGGTCATGGCAGACAAAGTTATTTCACAGACTGCTTAAATTTTGTTCTTCAGGGCAAATCTTAACTATTTCATTATAGCACACATTTCATGAATGTCAAGTATATTGCGGAATTCTTTTATAACCGGCGTGTTTGATGTATAATATACTTACGAATAGAGTCTAAAGTGAGGTGAGCTATAATAGTGATTTCTCGCTGGCTGAGGATATTACTCTGGATTGCAGCTTTTGCACTGATTTTAAATCTGTGGCTGGGTGGAGATCATGAGCCTGAGGAATTTGCGCTGGAGATAGACGATACAGCTGTGGTGGAATACAGAGTGGATTTTCAGCAAAGTGAAAACTTAGAACCTGACGGCAAGATCCTGTATTATGAAATGATAATAGAGGAAGAAGCTGATAGAGAAGAGGTGAAAGAATCTGTAAAGGCTTTCACAGTTGATATAGTTGAAGATGAGGAGACGGGTGATTTTAACTCCCTCACCGTAGAAATTTTTGACGATGAATTATACAGGGAGAGGACCGGGCCCACACTGGGCCGGGCTGTGTTTGCACCTGAGGGCAATGAAGATTTTGCCGATACAGTTTCACCGGGATCTTATCAGGAAATGGAGTTTTCCTGGGATCTTTTGAACAAAGATTGGGAGCAGAGGCCATCTGATCTGCATAAAGAGATCTGGGCTGACTGGCAGGATATGGAGGAAGAAAAGGAAGAGATGACCGAAAATGAGATCGATGGGCAGGTTGCAGAAAAATATGATATCAGCCCGGAAGCGGTGGCTGAGATCAGGGATAATGTATTGAGATGGCAGCTTATGGATGTCAGAAATTAAAATAATCATGTTAATCCGGTTTTATCCGGATCTATATGCAGGGATTTTTTTAAAAATAATGAACTATTAAGGTGAGAGAGAACAGGTAACATAATACTTGAGAAACGTAAAATTCTCAAAAGATAATTAAGGGGGTGAGAGATCGGTCTGCTGGCATTAATTATTTTTTCGGTAAAACTGGATATATGGAGATCTCCTGACATGTTTTAATAATATTTTAAATGCAAGGGGGATATCATTATGCCCGACAGGAAGGATAAAAAGCTCGATTATGACCAGCTGCCGAGAATGCCAACCCTGCAGGAAGCTCTTATACCTCTAGTATTCCTCATAGTCATATTGATGGTCAGCATCATCTGGTTTGAGATCGACCCCCATATACCCCTGGTTCTTTCTGCGGCCGCGGCGGCTCTGGTAGCCGTCAAAATAGGAGTTAAATGGGATGTTATAGAATCCGGGCTCATAGATGGTATAATGGTCGGCATGCAGGCCATGGTAATATTGATGATCGTTGGTATGCTGATAGGTTCCTGGATGCAGAGCGGTGTAGTGCCGTTGATGATTTACTGGGGTCTGCAGATATTATCTCCCCAGATATTCCTGGTAGCTTCAGCTCTCATATGTGCTATCGTTGCTTTGTTTGTGGGCAGCTCCTGGTCTACCGCCGGTACCGTCGGTGTGGCCCTTGTCGGTATAGGCACAGGTCTGGGCATATCCCCGGGTCTGGTCGGAGGGTCGATTATCTCCGGAGCCTATCTGGGTGATAAGCTCTCACCTCTTTCAGATACCACCAATCTGGCCCCGGGTTCGGCTGGAGATACTCAGGTCTTTGAGCATATAAGGCATATGCTCTATGTAACCATTCCCGGTTTTATAATAGCCCTTATCATCTTCGGCATCATCGGTATTGGATTTGCGGAAGAGGCTATAGATCCCGGTGAGATAGAGGTGATAACGGAGACGCTGGCTGAGAGCTTCAATCTCAATCCCCTGCTCTTCCTGGCTCCTATCTTCGTCATCGCCATGATAGTCATGAAGGTTCCTCCCATCCCCGCCCTGCTCGGTGGTGCTGTGCTGGGAGGTATATTTGCCATCATCTTTCAGGGGGCAGGCCTCAGCTCGGTTCTCGATACCATGCATTACGGTTTCTTTATTGAGACTGATGTGGAACTTGTCGATGAGCTGCTATCTGCCGGCGGATTGGATGGCATGATGTGGACCATCTCCCTGATATTTGCCGCACTGTCCTTCGGAGGTATCATGGAAAACTGTGGATTTCTGGCGGTCATCCTCAAGCGGATATTGAGCATGGCCAAGACATACGGCTCTATTTCCCTGGTTACACACATTACAGCAGTTTTTGTCAATCTGGTTACAGCAGACCAGTATCTGGCAATCATACTGCCGGCGCGAATGTTCAAGGAAGCTTACAAGGATGTGGGAGCACATCCCAAAAATCTCTCCAGGATTGCTGAATCAGCCGGCACCATCACCTCACCGCTTATTCCCTGGAATACCTGCGGTGCCTTCATGTATGGTGCCCTGGGCATCAATCCTCTGGTATACGCTCCCTATGCCTTCTTCAACTGGATAACTCCGCTTATCTCCATTGCCTACGGTTATCTGGGGATTGGATTTGCTAAATGGGAGGAGGAGGAAGAAACCCGCCCTGAGGCCTCCCGGGGGTAAAGGGTAGCACAGAATGATAAATCAATTTGGGCAGGGCCCGGGCTGATATTCAAGGCCGGGGCCCTGCTCTTAACTATGAGGGGTAGTTATTATGGTCACAGTCCAGGTGAAGATTCTCACCGCTTCCCGCATAGAAGAACGGGGTGAATTCACAATACAGGTTCCATCGTCCTGTGATAGGGCCCTGGAGAGAATAGAAGATGAGCTGGATTTTTCCCTGCTTGAACGCCTTAAATTTGACATGAAGCTGCTGATCAACGGCAAGGAAGTGCCTGCCAGCGAATGGAATAGCATCGAACTCACAGATGGAGATAGAATTGTGGTAATACCCGGTGTCGGCGGAGGTTGAGACCCGGTAATATTCGGAGAATAGGAGGGTTTTACATGTCCTGTAGGATCATCGTTGATAGTGCCTGTGATCTGCCCCGGAAGCTAAAAGAGAAATATGATATCAGGGTGCTGCCTTTTATCATCAATATCGAGGAAAAATCCTATCTTGATGGAGTTGATATAACCACAAAAGAAGTCTATGAGGCCATGCGGGCTGGCAAAGCTCCATCTACCGATCAGGTTCCGGCCAGGACTATCGAAAGTGCCTTCAGAGAAGAGGCGGAAGTGGGAAATGATATAATCTATCTCAGCTTTTCCAGCAAGATGTCCGGCACCTATCAGACAGCCTGTCTCTTTGCCGAAGAGATAGAGGATGAGTATGAAGATATTGAGATAGATGTGGTGGACAGCAGGTCCGGTTCTGCCGCCACCGGGATTTTGGCCTGGAAGACAGCTGAGCTTCTCGCCTCCGATATGAACAGAGAGTCAGTTCTGGCCAGGCTGGAGGAATTGATAAAAAGAATAGAGCATATCTTCATACTCGATGATCTCGAGGCCCTGCGCCGGGGCGGCAGGATCAGCCGCTCAAAATCCTTTCTGGGTAATCTTTTCAGCATCAAGCCCATGCTGACCGTGAACGCAGGTGAGATTGAGCTCCTGCAGAAAGTGAGGGGAAGGAGCAGAGCCTTACAGAAACTGGTCGATCTATTTGAGGAGAGGTGTTCCGGTATATCTGAAGCGGTGGTGGGGATTGCACATGCTGATGATCAGCAGAGGGCGGAAAAACTCAAGACCATGGTGGAAGATCTCGGAGCAACAGTTTTCTGTAAAGAGCTAATCAACAGTGTGCTGGGTGTTCATCTTGGTATAGGTGGTGTGGGGTTATTTTTTCTGGGCGATTAAATATTTGCCAGCAGAAAATATGAGGGGGCAAAATTCAACCGAAATTAAGAATATAGATCTAATAGATGGCAGGGGTGATAAACTTGGCAGAGAGATATATCGTGAATGTGGAGGCAGCCATATACAATGATGAGGGAAAATGGCTGGTAATAAAGAGAAGCCAGCAAGAAGACCATGCTCCCGGTGCTCTCACACTGGTTGGCGGTAAAGTTGAGGTGAACGGCTCGGAGGATGGAGTTCTGGAGCAGACTCTGAGAAGAGAAGTCCGGGAGGAGGTGGGGATAGAGGTCGACAGCGAGATCCGCTACCTGGAGAGCAAAAGCTTCCGGGGTGGAGAGGGTGAGCTGGTGGTGGATATAGTTTTTCTCGCCTCACATAAAAGCGGGAGGGCAGAGGCCTGTGATCCTGATGAGGTTTCTGAAGTGCACTGGCTTTCCCTGGAGGAGATCAGAAAGAAAGAGAGGGCCCCGGCCTACCTGCCTGGCACGGTGGAGAGGGCTCAGGCCAGTATGGCCGACCGGCCTTGAGCCCTGATAAAATTATTCGCCGATAACTTTAACCAGCACCCTCTTATCCCGCTGACCGTCAAATTCTCCATAGAAAATCTGCTCCCAGGGGCCAAAATCAAGCTCTCCTTCGGTGATAGCGACCACCACCTCCCTGCCCATAATCTGCCTTTTCAGGTGAGCATCTGCATTGTCCTCAAATTGATTGTGGTCATAGCGGGAGACGGGGGCATGGGGAGCCAGTTTTTCCAGCCATTCTTCAAAATCATTATGCAGACCGGGCTCGGCATCATTTATAAATACGCTGGCAGTAATATGCATGGCATTTACCAGGCAGAGCCCTTCTTCCACACCGGAGTTTTTCACAATATCCCGCACACTTTCCGTGATGTTGACAAATTCCATCCTTTTATCGGTGTTAAACCAGAGATATTCACGCCTGGATTTCATTCTCATTCCTCCTCGTTTTTTCTCATAATAATTTAAATAAGAATATCTGTCAAATTTTTTCAATGCTTAGAGGAAATCTTCTGTGAAGGGAGAATACTATTATAAGAAATATTTTAATCTTAACTAAAATGCTGCTGCTGTGGTGGTAAAATATATGATAGCTTCTATACTTCTGGGCATCCTATTCATATTTCTATTGTTAATACTGCTTTTGATCTTCTGGCCTGTATCATATAAAGGCAGGTTTTCCTATGAGGAAAATTTTGCCTGCGAGTTTAAGCTTGAAACTCTCTTTATCAGATTCTGCTGCCGGAGGGATGAGAGGGGGGGAGAGTGCCGGATTAAAATCATGGGATTTACCTTTTTTCGGCAGAAAAAAGAAAAAGAGAAGAGCCGGCCAGAAGATGAGAAAAAACTCCCGGGAGAGGACGCAGGAGTTGATATTTTTGAAAAGATAAAATATCTGCCCGAAGTTTTCAGAGGAGAAATTTTCTCCAGGGGCAATCTGGCTCACCTAAAAAAACATCTGATCAGACTGCTGAGCAGGCTCATGCCCCGGACTTACCGCATCTCTTTAAATGTGGGATGTCCAAAACCGCACTGGAATGGCCTTATACTTTCTTTTTACTATGCCTTTATCTATCCCCGGACAGGCGATAAAATTACCTGTAGTATTGACTGGGAAAGAGAGCTATTTGTTGGCAGGGGAGAGTTTGAGGGCTGTTTTTCACCGGCGGAGATAATCTTTATACTGCTTTTCTTTCTCTTTTCAAGGAGAACCGTGAAAATGATCTATCATATAATCAAAAGGAGGAGATCGTGATGAAGGATACTTCGAAGACTCTGGAGAATATGTATAACAGGCTTGATAAGTTTCTCAGGACTGAAACCGTTGTGGGTGAGACGATTGAGGTGGGTGAGATCAAACTAATCCCCGTAATATCCGCTTCCTTCGGAATGGGGGGAGGTATGAGTGAAAGCTCGGCCCCCAAAGGAGAGGAAAGTGAAGGTGGTGGAGGGGGACTCGGCTGTAAGATATCTCCTCAGGCTATCCTTGTGGTCAGAGGTGATGAGGTGGAGCTGGTCTCACTGGAGGATAGAGGTTCGCTGGACAGGTTGCTGGAGAAAGTGCCTGAACTGATCGAAAGGATGGCTGAGGCCAAGGGCCATATCTGCTGTGATGATGAGGATTCAGCTGAAGAGCCCGCCTCTGAAGAAGAAGGGGAAGAAGAGGTGACTGAAGAATATTAAATGAGGAAGGAGTGACAGTGTGGCATTGTTCTCAGATGGTCAGGGAGAGGGGAACAGTTTTTATCCAGAGTGGAAAGGGGCACTTAAACTTAGCTTTTATCTGGTCGTTCTTCATCTTCTGGCCGGGATGATTATGGTCTTTATCTGGAATTATATTTCTCCGGCTCCTCCACCCCTCTGGTTTGCCGGATTGGGGGGGATGATCGCCAATATCTTCGTAATAAGGTATGCACTGAGCAAAGGAGATGTTAATCCTGCGGACAGATTGGGGGAGAAAATTGGGGATCTTACAGCCTATCTGGCCACAATTATTCTGGTCTTTGCCGCATCTATCATCTTCTCCCAGGCTGTAAATTTCTTGAGAGTTTTTGTTGAAGCGGAATTTTATCAGGAAATAGTCCAGGGCATGCGCGAGGAAAATATTCTCATGATTGTTCTTACCCTGGTCATCATGCCCGCCCTGCTGGAGGAGATAATATTCAGGGGTATCATCATGCGGGGGTTGATATATAACCACGGCTTTAAGTTTGCGATGCTGTTCTCCTCTCTGCTCTTTGCTTTTGTTCACTTTAACCTGATCCAGGGCCTTTCAGCCTTTTTTATGGGCCTGGTTTTGGGCTGGCTTTACTGGCGCTATAACTCACTGCTTATTCCGATTATGGCCCATGGTTTTAATAATTTACTGGCGATCATATTCAACCGCAGCTTTTATATTCCCGGCTATTCTTTTGCCGAAGAGCTTGTATTCCAGCCCTTCGGTTTTACTCTGCTGGGAATAGTTTTATTCATACTCGGCATCTATCTTGTCTACAGAAATTCGCGGATGGTTTAAATTAAACTAATCTGAATAGTCTGGAGGGATGGACAGAAATTATGACTGCAGGTTATACGGATAGGTTTAAGAGCACCGTTTTCTGGACCAGAACGGGAAT
>Ga0207421_10008037_pt1 | contig 11058 bp, 11 predicted proteins | sample SodLakKL_010_SED_4_FD_187542 | JGI IMG/M metagenome (GOLD analysis project Ga0207421, IMG submission 187542) | Alkaline sediment microbial communities from Lake Tanatar, Kulunda Steppe, Russia - 8KL_010_SED (SPAdes) (version 2) | ecosystem: Environmental > Aquatic > Non-marine Saline and...
CCCCGGCCAATAGAAGAGCTTTTGCCGGAGCTGGGCAAAGTTCCCCTGCCGCCTTACATTAAACGGGACGTCGATTACCCCGAGCAGTACCAGACTATTTATGCCCAAAAAGCAGGATCGGCCGCAGCGCCGACAGCCGGTTTTCATTTTACCGACAGGGTCTTCCAGGCGCTTGCCGACAAAGGAGTGGAAACCGCTTTTATCACCCTGCATATCGGCCCCGGCACCTTCCAGCCCGTTAAAGCGGAAGATATCAGGGACCATAAAATGCATTCGGAGTTTTACAGGATTGATAGTGAAACTGCCGCAACAATTAACCGGGCCAGGCGTGAGGGGCGGCGGGTTATCGCTGTTGGCACCACAGTCTGCCGGGTCCTCGAAACTGTGGCCTCCGAAGACGGCCTGGTCATCAGCCGGGAAGGCTGGACCGACCTCTATATTTATCCCGGCTTTAAATTTCGCCTGGTCGGAGCTATGCTGACCAATTTTCACCTGCCCCGTTCCACACTGTTGATGCTGATCAGCGCTTTTGGCGGTTACGATCTGGTTATGAAGGCCTACCGCCAGGCGGTGGCGGAAGAGTACCGTTTCTACAGTTTTGGCGATTGCATGTTGATTCTATAAATTCCCGCCGCCAATTATAATTCCGGCCGGGAAAGATAACAGGATCGGTGAATAGGATGCCCGTAAAATTTACTTTAAACCGGAAATGTCCCCAGACCGGGGCCAGGCTGGGCGAACTGGCCACAGGGCACGGGAAGGTTCAGACCCCGGCTTTTATGCCGGTTGGTACCCAGGGCACAGTGAAAACTGTTTCCACCCGCGAACTGCAAGAGATGGGCACGGGATTGATCCTGGGCAACTGCTACCATCTTTTTTTGCGACCGGGCCTGGAGATCATCGCCCGGCACGGTGGACTGCACTCTTTTATGAACTGGCCCGGGGCTCTGCTTACCGACAGCGGCGGTTTTCAAATCTTCAGCCTGGGCGGGCTGCGTAAAATCGATGACCGGGGAGTATCTTTTACCTCGCATATCGACGGGAAAATGCATTTTTTGACCCCGGAAAGGGTGACCCGGTTGCAGAATATCATTGGCGCCGATATTGCCATGGTCCTTGATCAATGCCCGCCCTACCCGGCCGAACATGCTCAGGTAAAAACCGCGGTTGCAAGGAGCACCCTGTGGGCCGGGCGATGCAAACAGGCCCACTTCAGGGATGATCAGGCCCTTTTTGCCATCGTCCAGGGCGGTGTCTATGAGGATTTACGACGCCAATCCGCCCGGGAACTGGTGGAAATGGACTTCCCCGGATATGCCGTGGGCGGTTTGAGCGTGGGCGAACCCAAAAACCTGATGTATGCCGCCCTGGAAAGCACCGTCCCCGAACTGCCGCCAGACAAAGTCCGCTACCTGATGGGAGTAGGAACTCCTGATGCCCTGCTGGAAGGGATTAAACAGGGCATCGATATTTTTGATTGTGTCCTGCCCACCCGGATAGCCCGCAACGGCAGGGTCATGACATCAGAGGGCTACCTGCCTATTCGCAACAGCGTTTACGCCGCTGATCCCGATCCGCTGGACCGGGACTGCGCCTGTCAGGTATGCAGCAATTACAGCCGGGCCTATATCAGGCACCTCCTAAATGCCGGGGAAGTTTTGGGATTAAGGCTGACTACGTATCACAACCTTTATTATATTGATCATTTAATGAGGGAGATCAGGGCGGCCCTGGCCGAAGATCGCTTTGCCCTCTATTATAAAAAGATGCGCCCTATACTCAACCAGTACTACGGAGATGGTGAATAAGGGCCGGGCGCGTATTGTGCCGACATATCTTAAATAACCCGGCAGGAAGGCAGGTGGAAGCAGTGGATTTAATCAGCCTGGGCCTGGAAAACAAAATAAAAAAAGAAGGGCCGCTGGCCAGGAGGATGCGCCCTGAAACCCTGGAGCAGTTTGCCGGCCAGGCCCATATCCTCGGAGAGGGAAAACCGCTTCAGCGCATTATTACAGCGGACAGGCTGGTCTCTTTAATCTTTTACGGTCCGCCGGGCACGGGAAAAACGAGCCTGGCCCGAATCATTGCCGCCCGGAGCAGGGCCGATTTTACCCAGCTGAATGCCGTAGCCTCAGGTGTAAAAGATGTCCGGGAAGTCCTTGAGCAGGCCCGCGAAAACTGGTCGCTGCATAACCGGCGCACCATTCTATTTCTCGATGAAATCCACCGCTTTAATAAGTCCCAGCAGGATGTCCTGCTCGCCGCAGTCGAACAGGGGACGATCATTTTTATTGGAGCTACTACTGAAAACCCCTTCTTTTATTTAACCGGCCCGCTCCTTTCAAGAACCAGGCTTTTTGTTTTTGAAGCCCTGGCCAAAGAAGATATTGCCGCCCTGCTTAAGCAGGCCCTGCAAGACGGCGAGCGGGGTTTGGGTAAATATAATATTGACATTGAGCCCGCAGCCCTGGATTACCTGGCCGGCAAAGCCGAAGGCGATGCCAGGGTGGCCCTTAATGCCCTTGAAATGGCGGTTATCTCCTCCGATGAAAGTGAAGGAAAAATCAAGGTATCGGTGGAAGATGCTGCTGAAGGAATGCAAAAAAAGCTGCTTTCTTACGATCGCCAGGGCGACAACCATTACGACATGGCTTCGGCTTTGATCAAATCCATCCGCGGTTCTGATCCCGATGCCGCCCTTTACTGGATGGCCAGGATGATCAAGGGCGGTGAAGATCCGCTCTTTATAGCCCGGCGCCTGATCATCAGCGCCGCCGAAGATATTGGCAATGCCGACCCTTACGCCCTGACCCTGGCCGTTTCCAGCGCCCAGGCCGTCCAGATGATCGGCCTGCCCGAAGGGAAAATACCCCTGGCTCAGGCGGCCGTATACCTGGCCGGGGCTCCCAAGAGCAACGCTTCCTACCTGGCTATAAATGAAGCCATGCGGCTGGTGGAAGAAGAAGAGAACCAGCCGGTGCCGCGACACCTTAGAGACAGCAGTTACAAAGGCGCAGAAAGACTGGGGCACGGCAAAGGCTACCGCTACCCCCATAACTATCCCGGCCACTACGTGGAGCAAGAATATCTCCCGGCGGTTCTGGCCGGTAAAGAATTCTATCGTCCCACTGCCCAGGGCCAGGAACAAAAGATTAAAGAATACCTGCATAAAATAAAGGCTGCAAAAACAGAATGGGAAAACAACAAACCCGGCCCTGGCAGTGATCAGGAAAAGCAGTAGGCAGCTGTTTGAGCGGCGCTGTGGATAGAAGCGCCCGCCGCGGAGCCTATAAAAAAAGAGTTCTTGAAGCTAAAACAGCCTTAGCCAGGCCGAATTTAGAGGTGCAGTAATGGATCTGGAACCTGAATACAGTTTCTACCTGGGACCAGAAAAAACATACCGCTGCCGTTTTACGGTGCAGGGATCGCGCTTCATAGGGACCCTGGCTCCCGCTTCTTCGGAAAAAGCGGCCCAGGAATGGTTGGCTGGTTTAAAATCAGAATTTCCCGACGCCACCCACCATGCCTGCGCCTACCGACTTGGTTTCGGCAGCACAGTTATTGAACGCAGTGATGATGACGGAGAACCGGCCGGTTCTGCCGGCGCCCCCATGCTCCAGGTCCTCCGGGGCCGCAACATTTCCGATGCCATAGTTGCCGGAACCCGTTATTTCGGCGGGACCAAACTTGGCCTGGGCGGCCTGACCAGGGCCTACCGGGATTGTGCCCGCCTCAGTCTTGAAGAGGCAGTCCTGAAGAAGAAAGAACCGCTGGACCTGCTATCTTTAAAATTTAACTACGAGGACCTGGGGCAGGTGACCAGGTTGGTTGAAAGCCTGGAAGGAAGAATCGTTGAGGCCGGCTACAGCGATTTTGTAGACCTGCAGGTGAAACTTCCGGCCAGACAGGCGCAACAGCTGATCGAAGGTTTTGAATCCGCCTGCCGGGGTCGGGGCCGCTGGACTAAATTGTAGCGGCTTTTGCTCCCTCATTGCGGCCCCAATTGAACTTGCCTTTATTGACAGTACTTCTTCAAAAAAGATATAATTGCGGTAATTCATAAGGGAGGTTAAAGGATGCAGTCCAGCACGATACGAGAAATATTTTTAGATTATTTTAGCTCCAAAGATCACCTGGTTATGCCCAGTTTTTCACTAATACCCCAGAGCGACCCCACCCTATTATTGATCGGCGCCGGGATGGCACCCCTGAAGCCCTTTTTTACAGGAGAGAAAAAACCGCCCCATCCGCGGGTGGCCACCTGCCAGAAATGCGTGCGCACCCCGGATATCGAACGCGTTGGCCATACCGGTCGCCATGCCACTTTTTTCGAGATGCTCGGCAACTTTTCCTTTGGCGACTATTTCAAAGAAGGAGCTATCGAGTGGGCCTGGGACCTGGTTTTAAACGGCTACCGCCTGCCTGAAGACCGCCTCTGGGTCAGCATTTATTACGAAGACGAAGAGGCCTTCAAAATATGGAATGAAAAAATTGGCGTGCCGGCCGATCGCATCAAGCGCATGGGAAAAGAGGATAATTTTTGGGAAATCGGCCTGGGGCCCTGCGGCCCCTGTTCAGAAATATATTACGACATGGGCGAAGAAGCCGGGTGCGACAGTCCCGACTGCGCAGTAGGTTGCGACTGCGATCGTTATCTGGAAATCTGGAACCTGGTTTTTACCCAGTTTAGCCGTGAAGCTTCGGGTGAACTGGTTGAACTCAAACAGAAAAACATTGATACCGGAGCCGGCCTGGAAAGGTTGGCCATGGCCCTGCAGGGGGTTCATTCGATTTATGAGATCGATATGGTCAAACCGGTATACGAGCATTTCTATAACCTGGCCGATAAGTCGCGCCGCGACCAGGAGGTGCCCCTGCGGATTATTACCGAGCACAGCCGGGGCATTGCTTTTATGATTGGCGACGGCGTAATTCCTTCCAATGAAGGCCGTGGTTATGTGCTAAGGCGCCTTCTGCGCCGGGCAGTTCGTTTTGGCAAACTGCTGGGCATGGAAGGTAATATAATTACCGGCGCCGTGCCCCTGATCGCCGATATTATGGGCTCTACTTACCCGGAATTGAAAGAGCGCCAGGACTATATCTGCCAGATCACCGGGCTGGAAGAAAAGCGCTTCCAGGAAACCCTGACCCAGGGCATGGATATTTTGGAAGATTATATTGAAGATATCCGGGCCAGGGATGAGAACACATTGCCCGGCGATCTCGCTTTCAAGCTTTATGATACCTACGGGTTCCCCCTTGATTTAACCGCTGAAATTCTTGAAGAAAAAGGCCTGGATATCGACCGGGAGGGTTTTGCAGAAAAGTTGCGGGCCCAGCAGGACCGGGCCCGGGCCGCAGCAAAAGCGAGCGGTGGCGAAGCTGATGACAGCAGATACCGGGCGGCAGAACAATTAACCACCCAGTTCACCGGATACGAAACCCTGGAACAAGAAGCTACCCTGATCCTGGCCCTGGTGGAAGGGGAAACCCAAACGGAAATAACCAAAGATCAAAAAGTTGAAGTTTTGCTGGACAAGACTCCTTTCTATGCCGAAGCCGGCGGGCAAATTGGGGATACCGGCCATATAGAATCTTCCAGCGGCCGGATCAAGGTGGAAAATACCATCTATTCGCCCTGGGGCCAGATTATTCACCAGGGAATAGTGGAGGAAGGCCGGGTGTTTGCGGAAGAAACGGTGACGGCCCGGGTGGATGGGGGCCGCAGGCAGGGGATCTGCCGCAGCCATACCTCGACCCACCTCCTGCACCGGGCCCTGCGTAAAGCCCTCGGCGAGCATGTAAACCAGGCCGGTTCACTGGTTGCCCCGGATCGCCTGCGTTTTGATTTTAATCATTTTTCTGCTCTTACGGCAGATGAACTGCAGGCCGTGGAAGAAGCGGTCAACAAAATGGTCCTGGCAAACGTGCCCGTCAAAGTTGAGATGACCACCCTTGAAGAAGCGGAGAAACTTGGAGCCACGGCCATATTTACCGAAAAGTACGAGGACAACTCGGTGCGGATGGTTTCGGCCGGAGAATATACCAGGGAATTGTGCGGGGGCACCCACGTCGCTTCAAGCGGCGAGATTGGCCTGTTCAAAATAGTCTCTGAAGAAGGGATCGGTTCGGGCTTGCGCCGGATAGAAGCTGTGGCCGGCCAAAATGCCTACAAGCGGACCCTGGAAAGGGACCGCCTGATTGAAAAGTTTGCCGCTTCGCTGAATACAGCAGAAAGCCGGCTTGAACAAAAATTTGCCGAACATATGGCCGAGCACAGGGCCCTGCAGAAGTCCTACCATGAGCTGAAACAGCGTCTTGCCGCCAGCGAGGTGAAAACCTTGCTTTCTGAGGTTAAAGAGATAGAAGGCATCAATGTGCTCAGCGCCAGGGTGACTGCCGAAAATCAGGAAACCCTGCGTATGGTCATGGACGAAGTTAAAAACCACCTTCCTTCAGTGGTGGTGGTTTTAGGAGCCGTCAGCGATGGGAAAGTGATCCTGGTTAGTTCAGCGACTTCCGACCTGGTTAACCGGGGTATCAGGGCCGATCACCTGTTAAAAGAAGTGGCCCGCCGGGTCGGCGGCGGCGGAGGCGGAAAGCCCGCCCTGGCCCAGGCCGGGGGCAAAGATACAGCCGCCCTTCCGTCCGCTCTGGATTCCGTGGAAGAATTGGTGCGGGATCAGCTGAAGGCAGTGGATCAGTCCTAAATATGTAACCGGGAGGGAAGCAAATGGCACCGGAAAATAACAACCACGAAGAAACCGTTCTCTTTAAGGTGAATGGCGAGGAAGTAGACAATAAGGCCCGGGTGATCCTGACCACTGTTTACCAGGCCCTGAAAGAAAAAGGTTACAATCCGCTTAATCAGCTGGTTGGTTACCTGCTATCCGGGGATCCTGCCTATATTACAGGCCATAAAAATGCGCGCAGCCTGATCAGGCAGGTAGAGCGCGATGAACTTCTTGAAGAAATGGTCAGGACTTACCTGGAGCTGGCTGAAAAAGATCAATTATAACTGGGATCGAGGAAATTAAGGTGCGGATTCTTGGCTTGGACCCCGGCGAAAAACGGATCGGTGTGGCTATAACGGATCCCCTGGGCATTACTGCACAGGGGATCGATGTCATAACTTACCACACCCTGGAAAACGCTCTTGAAAAGATCCAGGCAATATGCCGGGAGTATGAAGTTGTTAAAATTGTGGTCGGCAATCCCCTCAATATGAACGGGAGCAGGGGACCTTCTTCCGAAAATGCCGTCCGGTTTGCGGAAAAATTGCAGGATACCCTTGAACTGCCAGTTGAGCTGGTCGATGAGAGGCTAACTTCGGTTAGCGCGGAAAGAACCCTTATATCTGGCGGAGTAAGGCGGAAAGAACGCCGTGAAATTAGAGATAAACTATCCGCAGTTATGATTCTGGAGAATTACCTGGCCTCGCAGTAAAATTATTTTTTTTACTGGCGGACCGGGAAATACGGATGAAGTGAGGTGTCAATAATGGGTGACAATGGCGAAGAGAGAACAGATATCCTGGTTTTGGTTGATGATGAAGGCAATGAACATGAATTTGCCCTGATCGACCGCTTTCAAGTCGATCTGTACGATTACGCCATCCTGGTGCCAGTGCTCTATACCGACCAGGACGATGATTATGTAGATTTTCAAGACGATGCTTACATTTTTCGGATAGAACCCGGTGAAGAGGAAGAATCACTGGTCGAGGTGGAAGACGAAGATGAATGGAACCGGGTTGCGGAAACATGGGAAGAACGTCTTCAAGAACTGGAAAACATGGATGACGACGGCCTGTCTTAAGCCGAAACATTAACAAAAAGCGGAACAGGAGAAGGTGAAACGGCAGTGTGCAGGTGGATATTTATCGGTTTTCTCATAATCATGGTTCTTGCGGCCGGCTCAGCCGCCGGTGCTTACTACTATTACAACCAGATGTTGGAACCGGTTGATCCTGAAGCAACCGAAACATATGAAGTAGTTGATATCCCTTCCGGCTCTAATACCGGTACAATCGCCGGCATTCTATATGAAGAAGGCCTGATTCACAATGAGCTGGTTTTTAGGATCTATGTCTATCATCACAATCTGGGCCAAGATTTTATTGCCGGTCAATATGAACTGAGCCCCTCCATGAGTATAGAGCAGCTTGTAGATAAGATCCGCTCCGGAGCTGTCTATGCCGAAACGATCTGGTTTACCATTCCCGAAGGGTACACAGTTACAGACATTGCCGCCCGGCTGGAAGAAAAAGGATTGGCCGAGAAGGATTCCTTTTTGGATTTTGCCGCCGAGCCTCCGGCAGATTTGATCGAGGCCTTTCCGTTTTTACAGGAAGCTGGTGACCCCGACATCGATTATCAATTAGAAGGCTATCTTTTCCCCGATACTTACGAAGTTTACAGCGATGCCGACTGGCGAGACATAGTAGAATTAATGCTCCGCCGGACCGAACGGGTTATAATCGAAGAGTACCGGCAGCGGATGGAGGAGAAAGACCTGAGTTTCCATGAAATAATGACCATTGCTTCTCTTATCGAAAAAGAAGCCCGCGTCGATCACGAACGGGCCATTATCTCCGGGGTCATCTATAACCGCCTGGCAATAGATCAGCTCCTGCAAATCGATGCTACTATCCAGTATATACTGGGCGAAACCAGGGAATTTTTAACTTACGAGGATTTGGAAGTAGAATCCCCCTATAATACCTACCAGAATGCGGGGTTGCCACCCGGACCAATTGCCGCCCCCGGCGAAGCCTCCATTAAAGCCGCCCTCTACCCCGAAGACACGGACTACTATTATTATAATTACAAATATGACGACAGCGGTGAACATTTCTTCTCCCACACCTATGAAGAGCATATGGAAAATGTGCGCCGGGCTGAAGAAAACCTGGATTAATATTAACCGCCTTTTTAGCGCAAAAGCGCTTTGCGGGCAAGCGGCCGCTATGAATTGCTAAAGCATATTGCCATCAGGCAAAACTTGAGTTAATATTAAGTAAATATTATAACTATAATAAAAAGTAAGGTAAATGATGACTGATACTTGTAAAGATATGGCCCAACATTATATCTGCATCTACAGCCTGGGGAAATTTTATGTCAAATATGGCGATGATATTATTTCCCAGGGTTCAGGGCGATCCAAGAAAATATGGGATCTGTTTAAATTTTTGCTGTCTCACCGGGGCAAGGCTTTTTTTCCCGAAAACATTCTGGACAAATTATGGCCTGAAAATGATTATTCCGATCCCAACCTGGTTATGCGGGCCCTCATTTACAGAATCAGGCAGGCCTTAAGCGCCCCTTCAGGTCAGCCTGCCCTGACCGCCAATATTGTTTTTTCCCAGGGTTGTTACAGCTGGGAAGATAAGACCTTCTACTGGTTTGATGCCGATGAATTTGAACAATTAATTGCTAAAGCCGATTCTTTGCGGGCTAAAGATCAGGAAAGGGCTATTAAATGCTACAACCAGGCAATAGCTCTATATAAAGGAGAGTTCTTGCCGGAATTATCTTTTAGCGAGTGGCTGGAACCACTAAGGTCATATTACCACGAACTATATCTTTCTGCGGTGCTCAAGCTTCTGGAACTGTTAAAGGCAAAACGAGACTACGCTGCTATGATAAAGATCTGTGAGCAGGCCATAAGCGTCGATTATTTTGAAGAAAAAATTCATATAAAATTGATGGAAGCCCTGCTGGCCGATGATCAGGTAGTCCGGGCCCGGGCCCACTACAATGAGGTTACTACGGCATTTTACCGGGAAATGGGTATCAAACCCTCGGATCACATGAAAAACATTTACCGCCTGGCCGGTGCGGAATCCGGTGGTTTTGAGCTCGACCTGCATACGATCCAGGAAGGCTTGAAAGGCAAAGAAGCGGTGAGCGGCGCCTTTTATTGCGACGCCGAGTTATTCCGCTATTTTTATAAGCTGGAGAGGCTGCGCTCTGAACGAAGCGGCAAGTCTATTTTGATGGGTCTTTTTACGCTTACGGCCCCCGGCTACGCTTATCCCGACAAAAGTATTTTAAAAGAAGTTATTCAAAACTTAGAAGAAGCTACCCTTGGTTCTCTGCGCAAAGGCGATGTGGTAACCCGCTGGAACGAAGCCCAGGTTTTAATGATGCTGCCAGGATTAAACCGGGAACAGGCCGACCGGGTCATCGAGCGCATTGAAAACAACTTCTATACCAGCTACTCTTTAAATGGGCTGGTTCTGCATAAAAAAGTTGAAACCCTTCTGCCCATGGAAGAGGATGCCCCCAATTATTAAACGGTTAATTATTATCATAAGAGCCGGCTACTGCCAACAAGTAACCTTCTCCTAAAACCCCCTTTTTAATAACAAAATCAATCATTAAGCAAGCATTTTTTCTGTGTGCATACCTTACTTAAAACAACACAAGAAAATCTTTATATTTATAACCGGTTTATAACAGCAGATCTATATAATTTGTTACAGAATAAAAATAAACCTGTAAAGGAAGCTGTTATGAGCCGGGATACGAAGCAAATCAGTCACAACATGAGCCGCACTTCAGACTTTATAATCAGGATAAAAAGCGCTGCAGGCCCTGCAATTGAAGGAAAAGTAGAACATATTCACACCGGCGAGGTCCAGTATTTTAATGATTTCCTGGAGCTTATTACCTTATTACAGCACAAAATGGATACAAGTGGATCTCCCCAGAGTGATACTGAACTACGCACTTTTTAAGGGGAGAATAAGCGCCAGGAGGGCCCGGAATGGAACACAAGAATCACAAAGACGATTTAAAGAATGAAGCGCAGGACGACCTGGTTTTCTTTGTTCGGGTCCAGTACCGCCGCAACACCAGCTGGCAGGGGACGATCCAGTGGATGGATGGAAAAAAATCCGGCACTTTCCGCAGCGTCCTGGAGCTGGGGAACATGATCAAGGATGCTAAGAATGAAAAATCAGGACAGAATCAAACAAACAAACTGCTGACAACATGGCAGGGAAAGAACAGTGTTTCCTGATCTCATTATCAAACCTCAGAAAAGAGGTAG
>Ga0207421_10008038_pt1 | contig 11058 bp, 12 predicted proteins | sample SodLakKL_010_SED_4_FD_187542 | JGI IMG/M metagenome (GOLD analysis project Ga0207421, IMG submission 187542) | Alkaline sediment microbial communities from Lake Tanatar, Kulunda Steppe, Russia - 8KL_010_SED (SPAdes) (version 2) | ecosystem: Environmental > Aquatic > Non-marine Saline and...
CCCGCTGGTGGGACGCCGTGAATACGTCCCTGTAGGCTTGACGGCAGCATCCCTGCTGCCGACACCCACCAGCGGGCACCCGGCTCCGCCGCTTCGGAATCATCGACATCCCCTGCTACCGTATTGTGCCGCACGCCGTGGGTGATTTGGCGGGGCGGTTGCCGATCGTTACTATGCGCGGTCTAGGCAAATCACAGGGAATCAGTCAACCATGTCCGAGTTATCGCGTCTGCAGATCGAAACCGCCCTGAAAACGGTTCAGGACAAGTACCTGGAGAAGGACCTGATGGCGGCGGGCGCCGTGAAGGACATCGGCATCGACGGCACGCGGGCCACAGTCGCGATCGAACTGGGATACTCGGCTTCGGGCTATTTCGACGAACTGCGCGAGAATGTGGAGAAGGCGCTCGCGACCGTGCTTGGCCTCGATCACGCCGATGTCACGATATCCAGCCGGGTGGTCTCGCATGCGGTGCAGAAGAGTCTGAAACCGATGCCCGGCATCAAGAACATCATCGCCGTGGCTTCGGGCAAGGGCGGGGTCGGCAAGTCGACCACCGCGGTCAACCTGGCGCTGGCCCTGGCTGCAGAGGGCGGCAAGGTCGGGATTCTGGACGCCGATATCTACGGCCCCAGCCAGCCGCGGATGCTCGGGATCACCGACAAGCCGGAGTCCAAGGACGGCAAGAGCATGGAGCCGCTGCGGAAATACGGCCTGCAGGCGATGTCGATCGGTTTCCTGATCGAGGAAGACACCCCGATGATCTGGCGCGGACCGATGGTGACCCAGGCGCTGGAGCAGTTGCTGCGCGATACCAACTGGGAGGATCTGGATTATCTCGTGGTCGACCTGCCGCCGGGCACCGGCGACATCCAGCTCACCCTGTCCCAGAAGATCCCGGTCAGCGGGGCGGTGATCGTGACGACGCCCCAGGACATCGCCCTGCTGGATGCGCGCAAGGGCCTGAAGATGTTCGAAAAGGTGGACGTGCCTGTGCTGGGCATCGTGGAAAACATGAGCATCCACATCTGCTCCAAGTGCGGGCACGAAGAGTACATTTTCGGTCAGGGCGGTGGCGAGAAGATGGCGACCGACTACGACGTCGACCTGCTCGGCGCGCTGCCGCTGGACATCAGCATCCGCGAGCAGGCCGATGGCGGCGAGCCGACGGTGGTGCGCTCGCCGGACAGCCGCATCGCGGAGATCTACCGCGAGATTGCCCGCCGTACCGGCGCCAAGCTGGCCGAGACGAGCAAGGATTACAGCGGCAAGTTCCCGAGCATCGTGATCAAGAATACCTGACCGATGTCCATCAAGTCGGACCGGTGGATCCGGCATATGGCCGAGTCCACCGGCATGATCGAGCCCTTCGAGCCGGGGCAGGTGCGCTTCCGCGAGGATCTGCGCATCGTGTCCTACGGAACCTCGAGTTACGGCTACGATGTCCGCTGCGCGGACGAATTCAAGATCTTCACGAACATCAACAGCTCGATCGTCGATCCCAAGGCCTTCGACGAACGCAGCTTCGTCGACGTGAAGGCCGATGTCTGCATCATCCCGCCGAACTCCTTCGCGCTGGCGCGCACGGTCGAGTACTTCCGGATTCCACGCAACGTGCTGACGATCTGCCTCGGCAAAAGCACGTATGCCCGCTGCGGCATCATCGTCAACGTGACGCCGCTGGAGCCCGAATGGGAGGGGCACGTGACCCTGGAGTTCTCGAACACCACGCCGCTGCCGGCCAAGATCTACGCCAACGAGGGCATCGCCCAGATGCTGTTCCTGGAATCCGACGAGGTCTGCGAAACCTCCTACCGGGATCGTGGCGGAAAGTACCAGGGCCAGCGGGGCGTCACCCTGCCCAAGACCTGAGGGGGGCGGCCGCGCACCAATCTGGGCGGTGCTCCGGAGAACCCCGGGAGAACCTAGCCCCACTATTAAGGTGAAAGTGCAGCCACGGAAAACACGGAAACACACGGAAGAGAATTTGAATGCCCTTCATGTTCCGTGATGTCCGTGTGTTCCGTGGCGCGATTTTTCATCGTCAGGGGCGCCACGCGTCCGAGGGCATGAGGGTTAGCGTGAAAGTCACGGCGACGCCCACCAAACCTACGCTCCCGCACTCCCCATAGGCCCTTCCGCTCGAGCAGTGACCAATCGGGCTTCAGAAGTTCTCGGTGGAGGTGAACAGGCCGACACGCAGATCCTTTGCCGTGTAGATCTCGCGACCGTCCACCTGCACCGATCCGTCGGCAATGCCGAGCACCAGCTTGCGGGCGATGACCCGCTTCATGTCCAGATGGTAGGTCACCTTCTTCGCCGTCGGCAGCACCTGGCCGGTGAACTTCACCTCGCCCACGCCCAGCGCCCGCCCGCGTCCCGGATTGCCGAGCCAGGCCAGGTGGAAGCCGACGAGCTGCCACATCGCGTCGAGGCCGAGGCAGCCGGGCATCACCGGGTCGCCCGGGAAATGGCAGGCGAAGAACCAGAGGTCCGGATGGATGTCCAGCTCGGCGAGCATCTCGCCCTTGCCGTACTTGCCACCGTCGCTGTTGATCTTCAGCACCCGGTCCATCATCAGCATGTTCGGCACGGGCAGGCGGGCGTTGCCCGGACCGAACATCCTACCGTAGCCGCAATCCAGCAGCTCGTCGCGGTCGTAATGGTCTTTCTGCATGATGGAGTCCTGGTGCAAACCAGGTATTGGACCCAAACCGGTGGCCAAAAGCAATCCTGATCCTGTCGGCGGCCGGTTCGGGCAATCAGCGCTGCCGCTGGACTTGGGTGATCGATCGGCCATACTTCGTGGTTTGCCCATGCGCGGGAGGGGAAGGTGACCGTAACGATCCTGATCTGGGTGGCCGCGATCCTGGCGCTCATCCTCGTCCTGGACCTCGCTCGGCAGCCGGTACGCCGGTTCCTCGTCGCCACGGCCAGCCTGATCGCGCGGATCACCTGTGGCCTGCGCGCACAACTGGTGCGTCTGCGCGACGCCGTTGGGCGCTGGCAGAGCCTGCACCTGGCGCGGCTCGAGGCTGCGCGCCTGGCCGATGCGGTGGATGCGCTGGAGCGGAACTACGGTGATCTGATCGGGCACGACCTGGCGCTGTTGCCGGATCTGCGCCAGCATACCCACGCCGTTCTCCGCGACCTGCAGTCGGCCTATGCCCGCGAGGAGACGGGTCTCACGGGTGAGCCGCCCTGGGTACGCCGTCTTGAGACGCTCGCGCGGACCTCCCCCGGCGACCAGCCGCAGAGCCAGCGCCTGGCCCGCGACATGCAGGAGACCGTGCTGCGCATCGCCCGGATGGCCCTCGAGGAGCACCGCCAGAATGCCCGGGCGTTGTTGACCACCCGGCGCAGGCTGCAGCAGCCGTTGCAGGATCTGGTGTCGCGTCTGGCGTCGCTGCAGGAGCGGTTGGCGAGCCTGGAGGGCCAGGCGCAGGGGCTGGACGCAAAGCTGAAGCGGTTCGAACAGAACCGCACCAACCGTTCCCTGCGCATGCCGGTCTACGCCCGTGCGGGCGGGCAGTGGTTGCTCAGCGCCGCCGGCCTGGCGCTGGCGGCGCTTGCCGTCTACGTCTACCAGCAGGTCTTCCGCGAGCCCTTCGAACTCCTGTTTCCGGCCCTGACCGACACCACACCTGATGTCTCGATGCTCGCGATCTGGACGCTGCTGGGCGTTTCGGCCCTGACCGGCTGGATCCTGGTCGAAACGCGCGCGGCTGCCGGGGCGGGCTTGACGCCACTGGCGCGCCTTGCCCCGTTCTCGCGCGCGCTGCTCACGGCCATCGCCGGAGCGATCCTGCTCGCCGTGGTGATCGTCTCCATGATCAACGGCTATCTTCGGGAATGGTTTCTCTACCGGGCCGAACTGGTCGATGTGCTGATGGCTGGCGGTGTGCAGCCGCCGGGACCCGATGTGGATTGGGTCGCGCAGATTCTCGGGGGGCTTCTCGGGTTGGTTTTGCCGCTGGTGGTCGCCCTTGCACCGCTCTGGCTGCTCGGGCTGCTGGCGGCCACGCGCGTGCTCTCCGGCGGCGCACTCTGGGTCCTGCTGGCATTGCTCGCGGGGCTGCTGCAGTGGCTGGCGGGAATTTCCATCCAGCTGCGCCGCTGGCTCCCGGCGGGCTTCGATCTCGTGATCTTCCTTCCCGAGGCCTTCAGACGCTGGCGTCGGCGCGACCCTGCCTGACGCGTCAGCCGGAGCGAGAAGTTCTTCGGGAGCACCCTTCGGCCGCGAGGACTGGTAAACTGCGACGCCGATTGACCGTTTGGCGAGAGCTGGGAGAAGGGCAGAATGGGTTTTAGATTGGTCGGCATCGCATTTGTCTTGGGTCTGCTCCTCGTCTTTACGACGCAGGCAGCGGCGCAAAACATCACGCGCTATATCAGCGAGGAACTCGAGGTGGGCGTGCGCACCGGGAAGACCCTGCAGAACCGAATCATCCGGAGCGCGCGCAGCGGCGAGCAGGTCACCGTGCTGCAGCAGGATCCCGATGGTCACTCGCAGATCCGGTTCGCCAATGGCACCGAGGGCTGGATTCTCACCCGTTACCTGCAGAATCAGCCGCATTCCCGTGAACGGCTCGCCGCGGTGCAGGCGGAACTGGACGAGATCCGCTCCGGATCCGACGACCAGGCCGGTCGTATCGCCCAGTTGCTGGATACGCGCCGGGGCCTGGAGGCCGAGCGCGAGACCCTGCAGCGTCAACTCGCCGACCTCGAAAGTGAACTCGAGGAACTGCGGGACGTCGCCGCCCGCCCACAGGAAATCCGGGCGCAGAACGCGCAGCTGCGCAGTTCCCTGGTCGAGGCACAGAGTTCCGCCGAGGACTACCGCCGCCAGGTCGAGGTGATGCGGGCGGACAGCCAGCGCAAGTGGTTCATGACCGGCGCGCTGGTGACGGTGGGTTCGCTGATTTTCGGAATCCTGCTGACGCGGCTTCCGCGCCGGCGTCGCAGCAGCGAGTGGTAACCCGAACAGGAAGCCGGTGGTGGCTTGCACCGGAGGCACCGGGCCGGTAGCCTTCGCGCGGTTCCGTGTTGCCGTGCTGCGGCACTGCGCCTAGCCTTGGATGCCAATCCGTGCGCGCACCCGGGTGTGCCCGCTTTTCTGACCAAGGAGTCCTGACCGAATGCTGTACGCGATTCTGTCGACATTCGTGCTGGCGGCGCTCGCGCCTTGGGTGCACCGGCTGACAGGGCGCTACAGCGGCTGGGTGCTGGCGTTGCTTCCCGCCGCGCTCTTCCTCTACTTCGCCAGCTTCCTCCCGGCCATCAATGCCGGCGAGGTGGTGATACTGGTCACGCCCTGGATGCCCGGGCTGGACATCCAACTCTCCTTTCTGGTCGATGGGCTGTCCCTGCTGTTCGCATTGCTGATCTCGGGAATCGGCTTCTTCATCGTCAGTTACGCCGGACGTTACCTCGAAAAGAGCCGTGACCTCGGGCGCTTCTACGTGCTCATCCTGTCGTTCATGGGTTCGATGCTGGGCCTGGTGCTGGCCGACAACCTGGTCGCGATGTTCGTGTTCTGGGAACTGACCAGCGTGACCTCCTATCTCCTGATCGGTTACAACCACGAGGACCTGAAGGCGCGCAAGGCGGCGCTGCAGGGGCTCATCGTGACCGTTGGCGGCGGGCTGGCTCTGCTCGCGGGGATCGTGATGCTGGCCATCGCCGGCGGCAGCTACGAACTCTCGGAGATCCTGAATTCCGGCGATGCCGTGCGCGAGCATGCGCTGTACCTGCCGCTGCTGATCCTGATCCTTCTCGGTGCCTTCACCAAGTCTGCCCAGGTGCCGTTCCACTTCTGGCTCCCGAACGCCATGGCGGCGCCGACGCCGGTCTCGGCCTACCTGCATTCCGCGACCATGGTGAAGGCCGGCGTGTACCTGTTGGCGCGGTTGAACCCGTCGCTGGGCGGTACCGAGGTCTGGTTCACGGTGCTCGCGCTGTTCGGCGCAGTCACGATGTTCGTCGGTGTGTTCCTGTCGTTCCGCAGCACCGGCATCAAGAGCGTGCTCGCGTATTCGACCGTGATGGCGCTGGGCATGCTGACCATGCTGATCGGCATTGGCACCGAGACGGCGCTGCTCGCGGCGATGGCCTTCCTGCTCGCCCACTCGCTGTACAAGGGCGCGCTGTTCCTGGTGGCCGGGATTCTCGATCACGAGGCGGGTGCGAAGGACTTCCTGCAGACAGGGGGGCTGCGGGCTGCGCTCCCGGTGACCTCGGCGTTCGCAATTCTTGCGGCATTGTCGATGGCCGGCGTGCTGCCGCTGTTCGGCTTCGTGGCCAAGGAACTGATGCTGGAGTCGGTGCTGGGAGCGCCGGGGCTGGTGCCGCTGCTGGCGGTGCTCGCGATCGCCTCGGCGATCCTCGGGGTTGGCGTGGCGGCGATCGTCGGCATCCGGCCCTGGTTCGGCCCGCGCGTCGAGACAGCGAAGACGCCGCATGAGGCGCCACCGGCACTGGTCGCCGGTCCCGTGGTGCTGGCCAGCCTGGGCCTGGTGTTCGGACTCGGGCCGGGTCTGGCGGAGGGCGGCATACTGGCCGCCGCGGCGCAGGCGGTGAACGGCGGCGTGCCGGTCGACGCCTACCTGTCGCTGTGGCACGGACTGAACTGGCCGCTTGCGATCAGTGTGCTCGCGCTGGTGGCCGGGGTGTTCCTGTACACCCGCTGGGAGCGCACGCGGGAGCTGCTCGCCTGGGTCGACACGGCGTCCCGGTACGGACCCGAGCGCGGCTACGACAAGATGATGGACGGGATCATCGGCGTCTCCGACTGGCAGACGCGGATGCTGCAGAGCGGTTACCTGCGCTTCTACATCATGTTCATCATCGTGGCCACTGTCGTGATGGTCGGTGTCACCGCGCAGATCTTTGGCGTGTCGGTCGGCCCGCTGGCGATTGCGGACCTACGCCTGTACGAGATGGCGATCGTCGCGATCATGGGATTGTCCGCGCTGTTCGCGGTGCTCACCCGCTCGCGCCTGGGGGCGGTCGCGGCCCTCGGTTCGTTCGGCTTTACCGTGGCCCTGATCTTCGTTCTGTTCAGCGCGCTGGATGTGGGCATCACCCAAATCCTGGTCGAGACCCTGACGGTGATCCTGCTGGTGCTGGTGCTGTTCCGACTGCCCGGGTTCCTCGGCCTGTCGCCCTGGTGGGTCAAGCTGCGCGATGCCACAATCGCGCTCGCCGCCGGCGGCATGGTGACGCTGCTCATCCTCAGCACGCACAGTGCGCGCGAGTTCGATTCCATCGCACAGGAGCTGATCGAGTGGTCTGTTCCCGAGGGCTATGGCCGCAACGTGGTGAACGTGATCCTGGTCGATTTCCGGACGCTCGACACGCTGGGTGAGATTTTCGTGCTCGCGCTGGCGGCCGTGGGGGTCTACGCGATGATCCGCTTCCGCGCGGAGGACCGTCGATGAACATGCACTCGCTGATCCTGCGTACCGCAGGAAACTTCCTGCTGCCGCTGCTGCTGCTTTTTTCGGTGTTTCTGCTGCTGCGCGGTCACGACGAGCCCGGTGGCGGGTTCATCGCCGGGCTGGTCGCGGCCGGTGCGATCGTGCTGTACGTGTTCTCGATGGATATCGCCTCCGCGCGCAGCTTGCTGCGCGTCGACCCGCGCGACCTCCTCGGCGCGGGGATGGTCATCGCGGTACTGAGTGGCGCGCCGGCGGCCTTCCTGGGCCAGCCGTACTTCACCGCGCAGTGGTGGGAGTTCGGGCTGCCCGGGGGTGGGGAGCTGAAGCTGAGCACGGTGCTCATCTTCGATATCGGGGTGTACCTGGTGGTCGTTGGCGCGGTGCTGACGATCATTCTCAACCTGGCCGAGGCGGAGGACTGACCATGGAAGTCGTGATGGCCCTCGTGATCGGCTTCCTGTACGCGGCGGCGCTGTACATGATGCTGCGCCGTTCCATCGTGAAACTCGTGATCGGTCTGGTGCTGCTCTCGAATGCGGCCAACCTGCTGATCTTCACTGCCGCCGGGCTGGTGCGCGGCGCGCCCCCGCTGATCTACCCGGGCGATCTCGTTCCGCCCGGCGTCAGCGCCGACCCGCTCGCGCAGGCGCTGATCCTGACCGCGATCGTGATCGGATTTGGCGTGCTCGCCTTCGCGGTGGTACTGATTCACCGCGCCTACGAGGTGGTGGGCGCCGATGACATGGATCAGATGAAGGATACCGATACATGAGCGCGTACATGAACGCGCTGGTCGCGCTTCCCGTCATCCTCCCGCTCCTGGCCGGGGCGCTGTCCCTGGCGTTCTGGCGCTCGACCGCGGCGCAGAAACTGCTCGGTGTGTTCGGCACGCTGGCATTGCTGGTGGTGTCGGTGCACCTGCTGTTCGAGACCTGGGAGCATGACCATCTGGTGATGCACATGGGGAGCTGGCACGCGCCGTTCGGCATCGTGCTGGTGTCCGACATGCTCTCCGCGATCATGGTGGTCCTGACCGGGATCATCGGCCTGGCGACGGCCGTGTACTCGCTGTCCGACATCGGCACCCGCCACGAGCGCTTCGGGTACTACCCCCTGTTCCACCTGTTGCTCGCGGGCGTGAACGGCGCCTTCCTGACCGGCGACATCTTCAACCTCTACGTGTGGTTCGAGGTGATGCTGGTCGCGTCCTTCGCGCTGCTGATCCTGGGCGGCGAACGGGCGCAGATGGAGGGCGCGATCAAGTACGTGACGCTGAACCTCGTCTCGTCGATGCTGTTTCTGACCGCGATCGGTCTGCTCTACGGTCTGACCGGCACGCTGAACATGGCGGACATCGCGGTGAGGCTGGCCGAGGTGGAAGACACCGGCCTGGTGACCGTGATCGCGATGCTGTTCATGGTGTCCTTCGGGATCAAGGCGGCGGCGTTCCCGTTCTTCTTCTGGCTGCCGGCGTCGTATCACACGCCGAAGGTCGCGGTCTCGGCGCTGTTCGCGGGCATGCTGACCAAGGTCGGTGTGTACGCGCTGTACCGGGTGTTTACCCTGATCTTCAATCAGGACGTCGACTACACACACGAGATCTTGCTCTGGGTCGCGATGCTGACCATGCTGACCGGCGTGCTCGGCGCCGCGGCCCAGTTCGAGTTCCGGCGCATCCTGTCCTTCCACATCATCAGCCAGATCGGCTACATGATTCTCGGACTCGCGTTGTTCACACCGCTGGCGATCGTGGGCGGGGTGTTCTACATCATGCATCACATCATCGTGAAGGCGAACCTTTTCCTGATCAGTGGCTTGACGTATCAATTGAAGGGATCGCACGAGCTCAAGGAGCTGGGCGGGCTGTACCGATCGCACCCGATGCTCGCGGTGTTGTTCATGGTTCCCGCGCTGTCGCTGGCCGGCCTGCCGCCATTGTCCGGGTTCTTCGCGAAGTTCATTATCATCCGTGCCGGCATCGAGGTTGAGGCCTGGCTGGCGGTCGCGGTGGCGCTGGTGGTCGGTCTGCTGACACTGTATTCGATGGTGAAGATCTGGAACGAGGTGTTCTGGAAAGCGCAGCCCGCGGGCTTCGGGCAGACCGCCACGCCCGCCCGGTCCCTGTTCTGGATGTGGCCGCCGATCGTCGGCCTCGCGCTGATGACGGTGATGATCGGACTCTACGGCCAACCGATCTTCGAGATGGCCGAGTTGTCCGCCGAGCAGCTGCTGGACACCTCGCGGTACATCGAGGCGGTGCTCGGCGCCGACTACGTCGAGTCCCTGCAGGAGATGCGGCGATGATCGCGCTGATCTGGAACATCGCGCTGGCGCTGATCTGGATGGCGCTTACCGGTTCCTTCACCGGTGCCAACCTGGTGCTCGGTTTCGTGCTGGGCTACGTCGTGCTCGCGCTGACGCTCGGGCGCAAGCCGGCATTCCGGAAGTACCTGGTGAAGGTGCCGCAGTTCTTTGCGTTCCTCGGGTATTTCTTCTGGGAACTGCTGCTCTCGAACCTGAAGGTCGCGTACGATGTTCTGACACCCAAGCACCACATGTGTCCCGGCGTGATCGCGATGCCCTTGGACGCGAAGACCGATGGCGAGATCACCATCGTGGCCAACCTGATTTCGCTGACGCCGGGGACGCTGAGTCTGGACGTGTCGAGCGACAAGAAAGTGCTCTATATCCACGTGATGTATCTGGACGACCGCGACGCGGTGATCCGGAGCATCAAGGTCCTGGAGGTCCGTGCGCTCCAGGTGTTGCGCTGAGGGACCGGTATGTTCGATTACGCGATCTTCGTCGCCTACTTGCTGCTCAGTCTGGCCCTGGTGCTGAGTTTCGTGCGCCTCGTCCTGGGACCATCGCTTCCCGATCGCGTGGTGGCGCTGGAGCTTCTCGCATCGCTGACCGTGGGCTTCATCGGCGTTGCGGTGGTGGCCACCGGCCGATCGGCTTTTCTGGACGTGGCGATGGTGCTGGCGCTGACCGCGTTTCTCGCGGCGATCGCCTTCGCACGCTATCTCGAGAAGGGAGGACACCGCATTGATGATTGAGTTGCTGACCGCCGTGTTTCTGGTGGCCGGGGCCGGCTTCATGCTGATCGCCGCACTCGGATTGCTGCGCATGCCGGATCTGCTCACCCGCATGCATGCGACGACCAAGGCGGGTGTACTCGGTGCCGGCCTGATCATGGTGGGCGCCGCGATCTTCATCGGGCAGCTGACGGTGGTGGTCAAGGCCGTGGCCGTCATCGCGTTCCTCATTCTCACCGCTCCGGTGGCTGCGCACGCGATCGGCAGGGCGGGGTACTTCATGGGCGTGCCGCTGTGGTCGCAGACGCATACCGATGAACTCGAGGGGCGCTACGATCCGGAGACGCACATCCTCGCCTCGGGACCGGAGAAGCCTTCCGGGAACGACATCCAGGCCCCACGCGAGAACTCAGACAGCGACTCCAGTCGGTCGGGTTAGCACAGCGTCACCCGGCGGATCCCGCCCCCTCCCGTTTCCCAACAGGCCCGTTTGGCCTGAATGGCCGAACCCGCCAGCCCCGCTCGATTGGTTTGTCCGCAGGGGCGGCGATACACTCGTCCCCGGTGATGCTGGTCGTGG
>Ga0207421_10008039_pt1 | contig 11057 bp, 16 predicted proteins | sample SodLakKL_010_SED_4_FD_187542 | JGI IMG/M metagenome (GOLD analysis project Ga0207421, IMG submission 187542) | Alkaline sediment microbial communities from Lake Tanatar, Kulunda Steppe, Russia - 8KL_010_SED (SPAdes) (version 2) | ecosystem: Environmental > Aquatic > Non-marine Saline and...
TTCTATTTCTTTGATAAATACGTCTCCCTGCTTATATCCTTCTGTTTCATCGTCATTTTCCGTCGGCTCTCTGTCTTTGACTGTATAAGTCACACTTTCAGACTTATGTGACACTAAATCAGGCCCTATTGCGTCTATTTCCGCATAGAGCTGATTTATGTGACTAGCCTGAACGGTGTCCACAAGATTAGTAACATCAACCCATCCAGTAGGTTCTGGATATTTTGGTGTAGTCATTGTACTCCCTCCTTGCTATTAAGCTCCACCTGATTGGAACGTAATAGTGAATGTAAACTGAATAGCATCGTCTTCCTGCACGTTAATATCAGGAAAAACTGTTCTGTCCATTAATACTCCATTAGTCTCAGCATTAAACAAACCGTGTTCTGAAATAGCGTAACTGTCGTCATACACCACAGTTGCTACAGATTTATAAGTATTGTCGTTCTCTCCTGTCTCTGAAGTTCCAGAAATTCTACTCATAACCTCGTCGCCTAACTCAGAATCAGTTTCATCTTCTCCTGCTGAAGAAGTGCCTGATCCGTGATAAATGTAGTCGTCAAACGTATTAATAGTATTTCCTTTCAACGCCTCTACTACATCTTCCACAAAGTCCTCAGTTATCAGTTTGTCATATACTGTATGCTCTCCGATAACCTGTCCTTTGCGAATGTGCTGAACACACAATTCAGTTTGTCCCTGAATCACACTACCGCCGAATCCGCTTTCAGCTAATTTACGGTTCAGCTTGGCTATCAAGTTGTTTTTAAGTAATCTTACATTCTTGAACATTGTTATACCCTCCTAATTATGGTTTACCTACAACAGTCATTGTAGCTGTAACATCGTTCTCTGACTGTAGTTTAACATAACGTGCTCCTATTGTCTCAAATGTGTGAAATTCTTTGGGGAAGTCTCCTTCGGTATTCCCATCCCATGATGGTTCCTCCTAGCTCAGAGCTTTCTTAGCCTCCTCTATTTTTGACTCTAAATCCTTGATTTCTTCCTTCAGTTCTTCCACAGTCTCTAAGTCTTCGGACTTCTTTGGAGTTATCTTTATGTAACTGCCATGTCCTGTAACCTCGGACTTAGGGATAGTGCCTGCAAATGAGGCAGGGATATAGGTAACATTACCTATAAGATAAGCAGGAACGTCTACCTCCCCGTCAGAGCCAGCCATACGCACGGCTATCTCTCTCTGGATAGAGGGATTGTCGCTGTCTCCACTTGTCCGTAGATATTCTCCTACCATACGCACAAAAGAATCCCAGTTTATCCCGTCTTTGCCTGCTCTTATCTGCATCGGACAATTTCTGGTGCTATTCCAATCATAATGCTGCTTTAATGCTTCAGGATAGCCCTTGTTGACTTTGTTGTTCTTAATCAGCCACGCAGCTAATTTAGCCATGTTACGCACGGCTTCAATATAGTCTCCGTCACTGTTGATACAACCTTCAATACCAATACTGTTTCGGTTGCCGGGGCCTGAACCGCCGTCAGCAGCGTGCCAGCCATTCTCATTAAGCGGTATATGTTGAACTGCTACTTCGTCGTCCACAGTATAATGCCACGACGGATTGGGGCCATTATTCTTCAAAAATCTGGAGTGCATACGTGCGTCTGCACCAGCATTTGTGTTACCTGTCTGGTGAATAGTAATGTAATCAGGGTTCATAGAGTGTCCCGGTCTCCGGTTTGAAGGAATAATATCCCTGATAATATCAACCATTGGCCTTACCTCCCTTTAATTCTTTTTCACATTCCTCGCACAAAAATTTTCCTTCGCCACGCTTACCAACACTTTCGCCACAAACCGCACACTCCTGACAATCGTCCCTAACATGCTTGTTAACCCCTTTGCTCTTTAGGTTAATGAGTGGCATCAACAATTCCCTCCGCAATCACATAAGTTACAAGAGGAACCACTACTGCCGTAACTTCCGCAGCAGATAGTTCTAGTCCTGAGTAAGTATTAACCACAGGGACTATACCAGCAATAATAGCTGTCCACCATTTCTTACTCTTGTAGAATGGTTTATTCTCAGTAACTTTAGGCTTGCTTTCTTTGCCTTCTTTGCCATCCTTTTTACCTAATTCAGACATTTGAAATATCACCTCGTCCACGATTTTTCGTTCTTGCATTTGCTCCTCCCTATACCATAGAGATTACTACCCCTACAATAGACGATACTAATGTGGCAGCTCCAACTGCCAACATAGCAAACTTAAATAACTTGTGGTCATATTCTGCCTGATTATTGTTAATTCTTTTAAAAATAGATTCTTCTGTATTTCTTAATTCGTCCTTAGTGGCATACAGAGAAGACATCTGTTTATCTATCTTAATTACTTGTTGCTTAATATCTTCGAGCTGTTGAAATATTAAGTCTTGCTTACGCTCGTTTTCGTTCTGCTTGTATTCATCTACAAGCCTCCAATCAGCCACGGCTTTTAGTGTGGAGGCTATTTCAGTGTGATGGCTACAGGGATTACTTTCATTAATATAGTTTGAGTTTTCCGATTTATTTGACATTTAGTAGCCCCCTAACGTATAAGGGGAGGGAGAGTCCCTCCCCATAGTCTTATTGTGGGAAGCTGCCATGAATCCAAATCCAGTCAGACCACCCGGACTCGTATCTCATATACGCACGGAACTTGGCTACTAAAGTGTCAAAGTCCTCCTCCATAGCAAACTCAATAGGAATACGGTCATACCACTTCAGGAACATAGCTGCGTAACGGGAATCAATCAGGAACCAAGGAGAGTCATCCCCCGCTCCGTCAAGGTAATCCCACACGATTAGCTTATAACGTCCCTGATGAATATTGGGGTTAGTTTGTGACCCTTCAGCCCGTGTGCCTACTACATACTGTGCCTCTATAAGAGACCATGCAGTTTCTTCCAAATCTACCGGCACTAACAACGTATCAGGAACTACCGAAATACGTCCGCCTCTATCGTCAAGGGTCTCACGCATAGAGTTCTTGACTGTCTGTAAGTTGTCTTGGTCTAATGTAAGACTATGCAGATTGCTACGCTCTGCCGGGCCGTCGGGAGATTTAGTCGGGTGTTCGTCAGAACACAGAGGCACTCCGTCAGGGCCAGTCACGTCAGCATCGCTTGCTTTATTAAACAGTTCTGCTGCGTGAGTTTCTCTCCGACGATTAGCCGAGATAGCCAGCCCTTGGGGCTGTTTATTAATCTCGTCATAACGGTCGTCGTCGTACAGTTTCCTTTCAATACGAAATCCCTTAGCATACTCCGGGAAATCGTATATTTTCTTGTACTGTTGATACGGCCTATCGTATTCCACAGTTCCCTCGAACTTCGGGAAGTCCCCTAAAGTACCAATAGACACATCAGTTACATACGGTTCATCGGTAGTCTGTACCGAGTACAGTTCATTAATTATACTGGGCATTTGGTCATAGACTTCATAGAAAATGTCCTGAAGACCGGGCTCCAGTAAATATCCAAAATGTTCTCTCCTTGCAGTAACCATGAAAATTCACCTCTCTTAGTCATTTAAAGCATTTGTTTACTTAAACAATGCTCCTTTGTTGAAAGTTACATACGCAAAATCGTCGTCATAGTTCAGTAGAGTCAACGCTCCACTTGCAGCGGAGGGGTCTTGGTCGATTTTAACTTCCGTACCATTTTCGTCCATTTCCATACTGTTGTTTCCTATATAGGCTCCGCTGTGGGCATCGTCGTTCTTCGGTGCTCTAAACACCATACCGGGTAGAATATACATACCTCTAACGTCGTCGCCTGCTTCTTCCGCTTCTTCCACAGCTACAATGTAGGCTTCAGAAGTATCATCGGAAGCAGTTACTACAGTACCGTTAGTGGTCGCTGTACATACAGCCCCTTCGCTAATCGCTCCGCTTGCTTCAAAAGAGAAATTATCCCCCGGAGGAGTTACTTCTGCTCCGCCGTAAAGGTTCTTAACTAATTCAAACATCTTAGTTCACCTCTCATTAGTCGATACGTCCAGCTTTCTTTAGACGCTCATAATATTTTTTGGGTGTAATACCCATTTTCTTTGCTACCCTTAACTGTTCGGCATTTAGTTTGCTGCCTACGTCTTCTCCTGATTTAGCCGGCCCTTCGTTAGTTCTATCTACCCGTTTCTTCTTCATGTTCTCCTGTTTACTCTGCATACGTTTGTTGTAATAGTTCTTCAATTCGGGTCTTAGAACAACTGCTGCTGCGTCAACTAAGGAGAGACCGTCATCTTCAGCTCTTTCCACAATGTCCTCTCTGTGTTTGTCGAACAGTTCGCCAAATTCTTTTTTGGCTGCACTTTCTTCCTTCGCCATCATTTCTTGCTGATGTTGGGTTGTCAGCATGTTTTTAATCTCGTTAAGTTCTTCTCGCATATCTTCATCCCCTTGATTTTGATAACCGGACTGGTCTTGTGGATTCTGCCCCTGTCCTTGCTGACCTCTTAAACGACTAAGAACGTCTCTTGGCTTTACGCCTGCTCTCTGAGCTACAGCCATACCTGCTTGATAATACTCCGCAGCCTGCTTTAAATCGTTAGTTCCAAAAGTTTCTTTCAGTTGTTTTTCCTGCTTCTTACGTTCTCTCGCTAACCGCTTTTCGATAACTCTGTTCAGTTCTTCCTGAGTTACCGTCTTGCCGGTCTCCGGGTCTTCAGTTAGTTCTTCTGAAGAATCATCGGAGTAGTCGTCATAGTCATCTTCAGGCGGAGCTTCATAATCCTCGTCCGTTTCCGGTTCCTCTCCATCGTCATCAGCAAATAATTGTAAATCCCACTTCATCTTACTTAAATCGTTTTCATACATGATTCCTGTTTTCACAGTGATACCTCCCGTATTTATTTTGCCTCGTCAGGCTCCGTGTTTATTGTCTCGTCAGACATACTGCAATCCGTTTATAGCTCGTCAGCTTAGTTAGTAGAATTGCTTACTTAGGTTTACGCATACCTTCTGCGGTCATCCTGTTTCTTACAGGATATACCATCCGACCCTTTGCGTCAAGCGGTCTGCCGGTGGCAGTCTTGTGTTCTCCGCTTCTCTCCTGACCACCCCTACCCGGAGTAGCCCCTTTCTTGTACCCGTCGTAGAAAATACCTTTACTTTGTGCAGGCCATGACATTATAGTCCACCTCCTCCTCTAAACGTAGTTTCTCCCATACGCTCTGGAGACTCCTGCATAGCAACCTGAGCCTCCTGCTGTTCCATTCGTTCAATAATTTCTTCTTTACCCGGAAAACTCGTAGCATCTAATACAGCTCTCCGGTCAATAACTCCTAACTGGTAAAGCTCTTTAGCTTCCTCATATCGTAGAGCCTGTGAGTAAGGAACGCTTGGCCCTACGTGAACTTCTATATCAAATTCAGGGTATGCTATATATTCGTATATCATTTCCATACCCTCCTCACCTATATCTTCTGGCTCCGCTCCCGGAACTAAACCGGGTACTCCAGTTTCTTCAGGTGTTCCTCTTTCCATTTCCATTCCCATAGGCATTTCAGGCATACCATCTACAGGCATTCCGGTCATCGGGTCTATCTGAGGCTGTTGTGGGCTAATTCTTACATCACCAGCCATCATACCCGGCTGAGGCATAGTAGCCAGCTCGTCCTCTAACCCTGCCTCTAATGCTCTGTCCACCATACGTCTGTCTAAGGCTTCTCTCACATTGAGTGTGGTAGGTTTATAAGTTCCTGCTATTCTAATCTTTCTTGGTTCGTCATAATTTTCTAACACTAACCAGTTAGCTAACCTACATAAGTCCTCTAAAGCATGACCCATATTGTTAGACTTCTGCTTAACTCTAATGTTAGCTGACTCCTGTAGTGCTATAATAGCTGATGCAGCTCTAACTCCGCCGGGCTGTCTGCCCTGCACCACATCATGTATACCGAGTATCTGTTCCATAGCATTTACTAACTCGCCAATATGCTGTGGTATATGTGGAGGTATTGGAGTGCCCTGAATCTTATCTACCCCTCCATTGTGAGTAAATATAGCTCCCCCGGGGTAATTGTCCAACACCCAAGCATCTTCTTCATTCATACCGGATAATACTTTATTCACCAGCCATTGACCGTTAGCCATTAATCTGGTGTTGTCTATAATCTGGGCTTCAAAGCTGTTAATAAGCATTTGCAGCATTTCCACAATCTCAATCTCTCCGATACCCCAAAATTCTTTATCCACAGGGTAATCGACAAACTTTGCAAACGGTGCTGTATTATGCACGTATAAAGGCTCTGGGTTATCAGGGTTAGAATAAACTCCGCCCTTTACCTCTAACACTAAGTCCTGACAGTAATACATCACACACAGGTTATCTTCTTTGTCAAAGAACCAGTATTCTTTCAATGCTGCTGTCTGTTCAGGTGAAGCTCCATCCATCGTGCCTACATGCTCTGTATCTACCCAGTCCTCGTCTCCGTCTATGTAAACAGCTTTATCAGGCCAGTTGGCATGATAGTATTCTAAAGTCTTAGGAACTGAAACAAAGCAGTAAGACATATCCTCTACCGTATAAGCTCTTGGGTCTGGAAAGAAGTTCATCGGGTGTATTGTGGTGTATTCCACATCACCCAGTCCATTCAAGGCATCTGGATTCCATATAACCTTGAATATGCTGGTTCCGTACTTAATAGCCATTCTCGCAGCTTCCGGTAGCTTCTGACTCATACGGTTAGCATACCACAGGTAGCTTTGTATGTTAGTGAGCATATCTGCTAATTTGGTTCCTTCCGGGTCTGTTCGTGGGTAAACTGCTATATCGGGATTGTGGTCAGTCATTCTTGGGATTAACGCTTCCACAAGAGCAAAGGTGTAGTTCATTACAGGAGTCGATTTACCGTCAGGGACAGGGTCAAACCATTGAGAGCCTCTGTATATCTTGTCCATCCTACGCCACTTTTCATGGAGAGGCTTACCCTTGTAATCGGTTTTGTTACTCTTAGCTACCGTAAATCTTTCCTGAGCATGTTCGAGTAACTCGTTTTCCTCTTTGGTGTTCTGTTCCTTTTGGTTTAACGACTTCTCTTTTTTCTTGTCCTTCTTCTTTTCTAACCACGGAATATAAACAGGCATTAATTAAATCCTCCTTACCTGACTGCCCCAAAGTTTCTAACAGAGGCTTTCTTATTTAACATCTTACGTCTTCTGTCGTCTTGTGTCAATGATGGGTGAGTAAAGTCACGTTTTCGTTCCTTACGCTCTATCGGTCTTTCCCTTGGCAGAGAGCTGGCTTCCACAATCATAAGCTGGTCTGCCATAGCGTCAGCGAAGTCGTCTCTGTCTCCCGTAAATGGAAAGTTTAACAACTGCCACTTAAGCCGCTGCACCACATCGTAGGGCTGTCCTCCGTTATACGGATTAACTCTCAATGTGGGAGGCACAAAGAAACCGTTTTTAATTCTCGGCACTAATCCCAGTATTCTTTCTTCTTTGGATTTCTTTCTGCCTTTGATTGGCTCAATAGCAAAGAAGAAATTATTTTCACGCATCATACGCTCTAAAGTATATACATAGGTTTCCTGAAAGCCCACAGCTTCAAACCCCACAGGATATAAAAACTTGCTTTTCTGTTTCCAGTCGTAAACCATTTCAAATAATACTTCCGGCAGCTCGTCTATGGCTAACTGCTCGTCTCTGCCATCTAACAGGAACATCTGATTAGTCTCGTCATACCCACAGACAGCTATAGCTGAGTTGTCTGCGTTATCCTCAATAGACTTAGCAGGGTCAACAGTTATACATACGTTAAGGTTTGTAGTATCAGGCATCACATTTATTATGTGGAACCATTCAGGTTTAAACTTCTGATGCTCCGCAGGAGTAGGGTTAAGCTCATACTGAGCACCGAACTCGTATGGGCCTTTAGCTTTAAGCAAGTCTCTTAACACTTTATCCGTAAATTCTTCAGGGAATACAGGTGTTCCATCGTTGTTTCTGGCTGGCTGTATAGAGATTAACCATTCTTTTTCTTCTTCCGGGGTAGCTTGTGAGTTCTGGTGTATATGCTCAGGTAAGTAGTTATCAGGTACATGCAGAGAAGCTACTCCGCTGAACTCCTCTATAATCCAGCTATACAAGTCAACGTGAGACCAACGAGTCCCGATTATCTCTAAAGTCCCCGACGGGTCTAACAAGTCCAACAAGTCCTTAAAATAAAGAATGGACTTCTCAACCATGTCCACAGTTCTTACATATTCTCTGTTAATTAAGTCGTCTGCCAGTATGTGTGAATAGTGCTGTGACACAAGTGAAGCGTCCACAGCTCCTGTAGTTATCGTGGCCTCTCTAGCCTGCCCCGGTCTTAACATAATAAATTCGTCCTGAGTGTCTCTTAATACCCAATCCAGCTTCTCCCCATATATTTCCTTGTGGTATGGAGTAGTGTATTGCTTTAACCACCAGTCACGCCATACCCACCTGAACATAGCGTTAGAGTGAAAGTGTCCTGCTATTGAGCGTAAGAACTTACGTGAGTTATCTAACTTAGCATTTGTAATTAAAATCCGTTCATCGGGGTTTCTCAGTATCTGCTGCACAGCTCTGGACTCCGTGCCTAACGTAGATTTGAAGTGACCCCTTGGATGAAGTAGTAGCTTAAACTTAAACTTTGGAGTGTCTATATCTCTGGCCATACGCTTGTGGTAGTGGTCTGTAACTCTGTCATAACCTAATACGTGCTTGGCCAAGTAGTGTAAGTCCTGTTTACACAAATCTCTGGCCTCTGCCTTCAAAGCAGCTTCTTCCTGCTTGGACAGCTCAGGAAATATATTACTTTGATTAGCTTTGTTATCAGTCATAACTTATCCCTACCTGTTCATATATTTAAAAGCGTCTCTGTCTAACTGACTCTGAATAGAATTTTTTACTTTATCCGTTTGGTGCATTCGTGCTTTGCGGTTATCAGGACGCTCAACGTGAGTAGTTGTAGCGTTTTCCAGTATTTTCGACAATTCTTTACGATAAGTCTCCTTCAATTCAATGGAATCCTCGTGGTCTGCATTTACGGTATCTTGATGAATGTAGCCCTGTATTAGTTGATAAATCCTTGTCATCTTCTTATCTGAGTCCGTTTTAATCTTTAAAGCCAACAGCACCATTATAAGAGATACCACAAGTAAAGCAACTACGATAATCTCGTCTCCCATAACATACCTCCGTTCTTTTGATTTGGTTATTATTTAGTTTTATTCTTCAACCTTCTCAGCATTTACTCTGTTCAGAGTCTCTGCTAAGAACTCTTTACGCTGTTCAGAGCTCTCAAACGGTTCTTCATCAGCCGAAACACCGAATTTACCCTTGATTTCTTTCTTTTCAGTATATACGCCGGTTATCTCTAATAACAGCTTACCGTGCTTGAAGGAGCCTTCTTTGCTCTTTTCCACAAAGGTTTGCAGTATTGTGGGCACTTCTGCTGCTATCGTGTTAGTGAAAGCCTCTAAGAATAGCTCTCTGAACTCATCGTTCTGCATTTTCTTGTAGATAGTGTCAGGACTAACCCCGGCTCTTTTAGCCACATCTTCCACAGATGCACGTTCATAAGCCGAAAAATCGCCTGCTGCTTTTAAAATCTTCTGGTCAGCTTCAGTTAATTCTTTATTTGAAATCATAGAGTACTTCATTTGAATCCCTCCTGTCCCTGTATCTACTAACAGTTTATGCCTTTTGGCAGTATTATGTCAAGTAAATGAGAATTTTATCTGATTTTTAATTTAACAGCTTGACTTTATGGCAGATTAATGGTATTATTTTGGTAGAAAGTTACCAAAAACCTAAACAAAGGAGGGTTTAACAAGAATGAAACCTTATATCAAGCCGATTGACGGCTCTGGTAGAGTAGTAATCCCCAAACCTGTGCTTTATGCAAGCGGAATTGAGCCGTCTGAGACCGTAGAAATCTATTTTGAGCATCCAGAAGGCCAGCCAGCCCGAATTATTGTGGAAAAACACAAGAAAGTTTGTAAGTTTTGCAAGAATATCCCCGAACAAGGCGAAACTTTCGTCGAAAAAGGAGGTAAATCCATCTGTGAAGCCTGTATTAAAGAAATTTCAGAAGAATATTACGACCCTACTCCACAATCTAAGAAGAAAAATAAGAAAAATAAGAAAAATTTTGCATCAACCGAAGAAGCCGTACGAAAACGAGCTCCATATCTTAACAAAAAGCGTAGTGATACTAACGTCAAGTCTCATAATACTGATGATACTGATGCAGACATCTCAACAGAGCTCCCATATTAGATGCGAGGAAGAAATAAAGACAGAATTTTCAGAAAATGAAGGTATAACTTCTCCCACACGGGTATTATTGGACATTCAAAACGGTAGAGTAGCAGTTTTAAGCGATAAATTGAACGAATTTTACGAAGAAATTAAGAAATTGAGAGCCGAAATTAAAGAGTTAGAAGAAAAAATTGACGAATTAGAGAGCAGGAGTATGAGCAAATCGGGTGGTGGTGGTGTTAGTGGTGATGTCAGCGGTCTTGAATCAAGAGAAATGAGTATAACAGCTTATGCTCCCTTATGTGATCAGGCCGTTGCTGGATGGGATTACTCAGGAGACCCTTCCGTGACTGCTTCAGGAGAGCAAGTAAGAGTAGGAGAGACCTGTGCAGCAGGCCCAAGCATACCATTCGGCACAAAAGTTTACATAGAAGGCCTCGGATGGTATGAAGTAAACGATAGAGGAGGACTGATTGGAGACAACTGCATAGATATAACCGTGTCCAGTAAAGCAGAAGCTCAGCAATTCGGCAGACAGAATAGGATGGTTTATATTAAATGGTAAAGGAGGAGTAGTAAATGAACCATAGGAGGGGAATAACTATGAAACACCTGTCGTTATTTAGTGGGATCGGAGGATTAGATTTAGCTGCCGAATGGGCGGGCTTACGTACCGCAACGGGAATAAAAGACAGGGTGGCACGGTTGAAATGCTTGGGTAATAGTGTGGTCCCCCAACAGGCTTTTCCTATTATGAAGGCTATAGCTGACATAGAAAGGAGTTTTCAGGATGGAATTTAAAGAAATTCGCTTGTCAAATGGTGACA
>Ga0207421_10008040_pt1 | contig 11055 bp, 7 predicted proteins | sample SodLakKL_010_SED_4_FD_187542 | JGI IMG/M metagenome (GOLD analysis project Ga0207421, IMG submission 187542) | Alkaline sediment microbial communities from Lake Tanatar, Kulunda Steppe, Russia - 8KL_010_SED (SPAdes) (version 2) | ecosystem: Environmental > Aquatic > Non-marine Saline and...
GTTAAAATAAGACCTTTGAGGGATTGAAATTCGCACCGGTGTGTGGAGGAGATTAGAGAAACAAGTGTTAAAATAAGACCTTTGAGGGATTGAAATAAAGATAGAGTTAAAATGCATATGAATACATTAAAAGTTAAAATAAGACCTTTGAGGGATTGAAATTACTCTTCTTCCCAGTCTTAATATTTTTCAGGTTCAGTTAAAATAAGACCTTTGAGGGATTGAAATATCTCTGGCATATCCTCATAGCTAATCCATTTTTTTGTTAAAATAAGACCTTTGAGGGATTGAAATCTATAGAAGGAATTAAGGTGTTAAAATGAGTAGATAGTTAAAATAAGACCTTTGAGGGATTGAAATCGTTCAAGTTCCGGCGTCGGTACGGGTGCCGACCCAGTTAAAATAAGACCTTTGAGGGATTGAAATTTCCGTTCAAACACTAAGAGTACCGTACCTCCATGTGTTAAAATAAGACCTTTGAGGGATTGAAATTTGGCTTTGTTCACGAAGGGGTGTATAAGCCGCAATGTTAAAATAAGACCTTTGAGGGATTGAAATTGTGTTAACGATGAACACGTCGCCTTCGTCGCCGGTGTTAAAATAAGACCTTTGAGGGATTGAAATTTATGAAAACCACGGATTCGGTGTTTGCACCGATTACGGTTAAAATAAGACCTTTGAGGGATTGAAATCGTCTTCGACGACGAAGTATTCACACGAACCAAGGCGTTAAAATAAGACCTTTGAGGGATTGAAATAAACTCGCACTTGGCGAGAGGAAGAGGTCGGCTCAAGTTAAAATAAGACCTTTGAGGGATTGAAATTGCTTTATCCTGAAAAGTATCTTCAGAAAAAACATGGTTAAAATAAGACCTTTGAGGGATTGAAATCTCAAAAAGTCCGTAACCTTAAAATCGAATATATTGGGTTAAAATAAGACCTTTGAGGGATTGAAATACAAGGGTAGATAAAAATCCTTATAAAAATATAGAAGTTAAAATAAGACCTTTGAGGGATTGAAATAATTGATCAAGATCAGCCTGTTCGCCTGGCATCCTCGTTAAAATAAGACCTTTGAGGGATTGAAATCTCCCTGACATACCATTCATCGATTTCAGGGTCATGGTTAAAATAAGACCTTTGAGGGATTGAAATTTGAACATCTGCCGTATGTGTCTTATAGGCACAAATGTTAAAATAAGACCTTTGAGGGATTGAAATTTTGTTGTTTATTATCTCTATATCTTTCTTTCTTAGGTTAAAATAAGACCTTTGAGGGATTGAAATTACATTTACGGTTGAATATACTCATGAAATAGAAGAGTTAAAATAAGACCTTTGAGGGATTGAAATTTTAAAATTAAAATTGCGTGTGGAGGATTTGAACCTGTTAAAATAAGACCTTTGAGGGATTGAAATCTGGATGTTTGTATGTTCAAGCAGATTCAACATGGGGTTAAAATAAGACCTTTGAGGGATTGAAATAATACAAGTATAAAGGTGGAAAGCCACGTTGTTTATGTTAAAATAAGACCTTTGAGGGATTGAAATCGTGAATCATACTTCCAGTATGTAATTTAGAATTATCGTTAAAATAAGACCTTTGAGGGATTGAAATTTTTATACACCTCTTGATAACTTGTTACAGGATTCGGTTAAAATAAGACCTTTGAGGGATTGAAATTTTTCTTAACCTTAATAATGTTATTTTGGATTCTTTGTTAAAATAAGACCTTTGAGGGATTGAAATAAGATAATGCTTACAACATCGATGAACTCAAATATTGTTAAAATAAGACCTTTGAGGGATTGAAATAATGGTAATCATTATATAAAGAAACCTGAAGGGATTGTTAAAATAAGACCTTTGAGGGATTGAAATGAATCTCGTATAGAACCAGATAAAAGGGTTTTTGGAGTTAAAATAAGACCTTTGAGGGATTGAAATATTAGTCCTATCTCCTATTGGATCAAAATTACTTATGTTAAAATAAGACCTTTGAGGGATTGAAATAAGGAGAGGGTCTAGATTCTCGAGATAAATATACGGGTTAAAATAAGACCTTTGAGGGATTGAAATAATTACAGCATTATCATAATCTTTATCAATTTTCTTAGTTAAAATAAGACCTTTGAGGGATTGAAATCTCGACTCTAGGATCTCCCTCGTATTTCTTAGTTCTGTTAAAATAAGACCTTTGAGGGATTGAAATTGAGCAACCTCTGTTCATATTATCGTAACCAATATTGTTAAAATAAGACCTTTGAGGGATTGAAATTACATATGCAAAGCTTTGACTTCATCAATATATATATCGTTAAAATAAGACCTTTGAGGGATTGAAATGTATTTCATTGATTAATCCTTTATAAATGTAGTATTAGTTAAAATAAGACCTTTGAGGGATTGAAATTCAAAAAGAACAGTTATATCTTTATCATGTATATTAGTTAAAATAAGACCTTTGAGGGATTGAAATTATCTTAGTTCAATTAATGAAGTAAGAGATAAAAATGTTAAAATAAGACCTTTGAGGGATTGAAATCAAGATATATCTGGGTGGTTTACTGACGTCATGGCCGTTAAAATAAGACCTTTGAGGGATTGAAATGAGGAATCACCTCTCAATAAGCGTGTTAATTCAAGGGTTAAAATAAGACCTTTGAGGGATTGAAATTAAACTCTGTAGCTACATCATTCCATTTATTGCCCCGTTAAAATAAGACCTTTGAGGGATTGAAATGACCAATCGCTAGTGTCGGTACGCTGTGTGATCAATTGTTAAAATAAGACCTTTGAGGGATTGAAATTAAATGTATGGTTCTCTGATATAACTTCGGGTAGTGTGTTAAAATAAGACCTTTGAGGGATTGAAATCTCGATGTCTAGGTACTGCACTATCTCCTGTAACATGTTAAAATAAGACCTTTGAGGGATTGAAATCTCGTTCTTTGATATTTTGCTACATCTGGATTACAATGTTAAAATAAGACCTTTGAGGGATTGAAATAATGGACAGAAAGTAGTGAAGATGATATATGCGTTCGTTAAAATAAGACCTTTGAGGGATTGAAATTAGTTTGTCTCCCATCTCTTTCAATTCAGGATGTCTGTTAAAATAAGACCTTTGAGGGATTGAAATGTTTACCAACAAACTTGGTGAGTGCTTCGGTGGTGAGTTAAAATAAGACCTTTGAGGGATTGAAATTTCATTCCAACTCATTATGAAGTGGGAATTGAGCTAGTTAAAATAAGACCTTTGAGGGATTGAAATTATGTGAGAGTATTCAGTAAGGATTAGAAAAATGTGGTTAAAATAAGACCTTTGAGGGATTGAAATAAAAATGACTAGGGACTACAAAAAGAAAGCTATAACGTTAAAATAAGACCTTTGAGGGATTGAAATCTGGAAGAGTTAGATTCTAACGAACCAAAAGAGCGTGTTAAAATAAGACCTTTGAGGGATTGAAATAGAAATGACTATCGTAGTTGGAAGTATGTATATGATGTTAAAATAAGACCTTTGAGGGATTGAAATTGTGTTTCACCTTCATTTCTAAATTATCCTTTAACTGTTAAAATAAGACCTTTGAGGGATTGAAATATTATTATTTATTACAATATTTTTATTTCTATTGCTATCGTTAAAATAAGACCTTTGAGGGATTGAAATATAACTTCATCTAGAAGTATCATAGGTTTATCTCTAGTTAAAATAAGACCTTTGAGGGATTGAAATATGTGTGATTGACACCTAGGGTCATGCCTCTAAAGGGTTAAAATAAGACCTTTGAGGGATTGAAATCTGGTCTCATAAATATATTGTGTAACCTCAACACAAGTTAAAATAAGACCTTTGAGGGATTGAAATGCATAATAGATTCGCAGGTGGTAGTGGTACGAGGGGGTTAAAATAAGACCTTTGAGGGATTGAAATACTTGCTACTATGATCGACATGAGTGTGGAAGACGTGTTAAAATAAGACCTTTGAGGGATTGAAATACGGAACCAATAAACGGCGTTTATCTGGAAGTTCATGTTAAAATAAGACCTTTGAGGGATTGAAATCCCCTCCCCTATAGGTACATAAAAATAAAGAAAAAGGTTAAAATAAGACCTTTGAGGGATTGAAATTCTTCTATGCCCAATAGTTTAACGTTCATAAGTTCGGTTAAAATAAGACCTTTGAGGGATTGAAATTAGAATATTTGTTTCTCTTCAGCGTATCTCATAGATTGTTAAAATAAGACCTTTGAGGGATTGAAATCGTTGTAACACGGTTCGATGTCAATGTCGAATTCGTGTTAAAATAAGACCTTTGAGGGATTGAAATTTCAAGCACTCCTAACGCTTCTAGGAAGTTCCAGACTGTTAAAATAAGACCTTTGAGGGATTGAAATACTATCCCGATTATCCAAATGCTTACGAACAGACCGAGTTAAAATAAGACCTTTGAGGGATTGAAATAGGTGTCAATCACACATTAGAGGATATGATAGCAAATGTTAAAATAAGACCTTTGAGGGATTGAAATAATCCATGTACCTTGAATAATCATCGAGTTCGTCGGCGTTAAAATAAGACCTTTGAGGGATTGAAATGAGGATGAGGAACACGATAATATTGATGGTGAAAAGAGTTAAAATAAGACCTTTGAGGGATTGAAATTGGATTAATAATGGCTACAACTGTAAACATACGGATAGTTAAAATAAGACCTTTGAGGGATTGAAATAAAGAGCGTAAATCTATGAGAGAGATCGCAGAAGAATGTTAAAATAAGACCTTTGAGGGATTGAAATATATGACACACTAAAGTTATCAAAAATGGTTACTTCGTTAAAATAAGACCTTTGAGGGATTGAAATAGTAAAAATCGTGAAAATACCCTCCAGGCTCGTAATGGGTTAAAATAAGACCTTTGAGGGATTGAAATGATTGGGGGATATCAGCGGTTAATTGTCCCGACTATGGTTAAAATAAGACCTTTGAGGGATTGAAATCTTTCAACAGGCTGTCTATCACACTCATGAGATTCTCGTTAAAATAAGACCTTTGAGGGATTGAAATTTTCATCCTGGATGTTCCACTCGTAAGCACCTTCAATGTTAAAATAAGACCTTTGAGGGATTGAAATAGGTTCTGAACCCGTTTCCGTGTCCTCCACATTGTAAGTGTTAAAATAAGACCTTTGAGGGATTGAAATAGCGTATCTATTGTGCTCATGGGATCACCGTATCGGTGTTAAAATAAGACCTTTGAGGGATTGAAATGAGATTAGTCTAGTAATTGTAGAACCAGTTGAATTAGTTAAAATAAGACCTTTGAGGGATTGAAATGATGTTGGATGAAAGATGATTTAGATCTGTAAATACAGTTAAAATAAGACCTTTGAGGGATTGAAATGACCTTCTACAATTGGTGAAGATTGTGTTTATGATGGTTAAAATAAGACCTTTGAGGGATTGAAATAGGTTTCAGCACTATCTTTGATGAATGGGGTCCTTCGTTAAAATAAGACCTTTGAGGGATTGAAATGAAAATATGGAAATACCGTACTTGGGCACGAAAAAAGTTAAAATAAGACCTTTGAGGGATTGAAATTATAGGTGATGTAGTATTGCAATTAGCTGTATCACAGGTTAAAATAAGACCTTTGAGGGATTGAAATAAAGTAAAGGAACCGGTGAGGTAAAATTAATATTAAAGTTAAAATAAGACCTTTGAGGGATTGAAATGACAGCCGAAATGGGATAGTAAGAAGAAGATCAATAGTTAAAATAAGACCTTTGAGGGATTGAAATTGATTTTACTTATTACTAACATGACTATCATTATAATGTTAAAATAAGACCTTTGAGGGATTGAAATAAACTGATAAGCGATATTAACTGCAATATTTTAATCAGTTAAAATAAGACCTTTGAGGGATTGAAATTTCGATTTGTATAAGAGAGTGATTATACAAAATCAAGTTAAAATAAGACCTTTGAGGGATTGAAATTCTAGTTCAATTTCATACGCCACAAATTTGGACAAAGTTAAAATAAGACCTTTGAGGGATTGAAATACAGCTATAAGGTGAGGTGATAAAGTGGCACTTACTGTTAAAATAAGACCTTTGAGGGATTGAAATGATTCTGTTCTACCATATATATTCAAATTTACTATAGTTAAAATAAGACCTTTGAGGGATTGAAATCATTCACATTCAATTTTTTACTTCTACCTTTTATAAGTTAAAATAAGACCTTTGAGGGATTGAAATGTGATATGGTTTATTCTGTTGATATTAGTTGTTAGGGTTAAAATAAGACCTTTGAGGGATTGAAATTCGTTTTCATCTTTGTATTCTTTTTCCAATTCCTTAGGTTAAAATAAGACCTTTGAGGGATTGAAATTACAAAGACATTAGATTAAACAATCCTTCTTCATATTGTTAAAATAAGACCTTTGAGGGATTGAAATGTATTTTGATATATTGTGTCCCATCCAGCCTGTATAAGTTAAAATAAGACCTTTGAGGGATTGAAATGCTGAAAGTAGTATAGTAACTAAAAAGGATAGAATGGTTAAAATAAGACCTTTGAGGGATTGAAATTTTTTATCCCCTCTTTTTCATAATTTTGTAAGTATTTGTTAAAATAAGACCTTTGAGGGATTGAAATTGATTTTCGTGCTGCTGACCATGCTGCTGACTTTGCTGGTTAAAATAAGACCTTTGAGGGATTGAAATATCTTTCATATATAATAAATTTTTTGATGGGTACAGCGTTAAAATAAGACCTTTGAGGGATTGAAATGGCGATCGGGATTCTATGTTGTTGAGTTTAGATCTAGTTAAAATAAGACCTTTGAGGGATTGAAATCAATTAACACGGACTTCAAATGGAAGGCAGATGATTGTTAAAATAAGACCTTTGAGGGATTGAAATGAAAGATTAGATATACTTGAAAATAGTAATATATCAAGTTAAAATAAGACCTTTGAGGGATTGAAATGTAAAATTTTTTGTGTATGGTTCTAAATCATTATTGTGTTAAAATAAGACCTTTGAGGGATTGAAATTGCGATAGAAAAAGGTTATGATGTTAAAGATGAAATTGTTAAAATAAGACCTTTGAGGGATTGAAATTCAGCAACGTCAACAACAGCAATATCAACAGTATCCGTTAAAATAAGACCTTTGAGGGATTGAAATATTCTTTTCGAATTCAGTTCCCCATCTCATGATCTACAGTTAAAATAAGACCTTTGAGGGATTGAAATATCTTCGAGAGGAAAAGGAGTACTGGCTGAGAAAGAATCGTTAAAATAAGACCTTTGAGGGATTGAAATCAGAAGGGTTGCAGAGCAGACGAAGGCTGCGGAGCAGGTTAAAATAAGACCTTTGAGGGATTGAAATGAATATAAGGGTGCTTTAAATCACTTAAAAAAAATGGTTAAAATAAGACCTTTGAGGGATTGAAATGTGATTCAGGAACTGTTGGTTATCTTGAATGGATAGAGTTAAAATAAGACCTTTGAGGGATTGAAATATATCTTAAATCGTGACTATTAGGATTATATCTATAATCGTTAAAATAAGACCTTTGAGGGATTGAAATGCTGAAAGTAGTATAGTAACTAAAAAGGATAGAATGGTTAAAATAAGACCTTTGAGGGATTGAAATTACACATTTCCCTTAATTCTTCTTTACTATAGTTCTTGTTAAAATAAGACCTTTGAGGGATTGAAATCATTCTTTGATAATCTATATCAACTGATGAAGGGACAGTTAAAATAAGACCTTTGAGGGATTGAAATAAGGATTTCGAGTTACAGAACATACACGGCAAGCTCGTTAAAATAAGACCTTTGAGGGATTGAAATTGCAGGGGTGGTACTATAGGTAAGCTCTCTGCAGAGGGTTAAAATAAGACCTTTGAGGGATTGAAATGGAATATGAACACTAGAGCGGCTACGAATATCAGCGTGTTAAAATAAGACCTTTGAGGGATTGAAATAGATTCATCAATATCTTCGGGAACGTACTTTTTGACGTTAAAATAAGACCTTTGAGGGATTGAAATAGTACTAGGTTCATCTTCTTTTTCAAAACCCTCTAAAGTTAAAATAAGACCTTTGAGGGATTGAAATGAATAGCTGTACTATCTTATCTAGGTTGTGTATTCCGTTAAAATAAGACCTTTGAGGGATTGAAATATATATTTGATATTTCATCAATTGCAAACGCAAAATGTTAAAATAAGACCTTTGAGGGATTGAAATTCCATTCACTTTTTCTTGCTGGTAATTCAAAGAAACGTTAAAATAAGACCTTTGAGGGATTGAAATTCGGTTTCGTCTTGTTTTTGTTTTTTTTCGCTCATTGTTAAAATAAGACCTTTGAGGGATTGAAATTGTATTTATGCAACTATAATTATTAGTAAAATCATAGTTAAAATAAGACCTTTGAGGGATTGAAATATCATTAAATATTTCAGAATGTTGCTTATAATTTCTAGTTAAAATAAGACCTTTGAGGGATTGAAATACGATTTCAATGAGGTGATTAATGAATGACTAAAGGGTTAAAATAAGACCTTTGAGGGATTGAAATATACCATAAAAACGGTTCTCCGACAGCAATATCATAGTTCAAATCAGACCTTTGAGGGATTGAAATTGTTCTTTCCGCAGGTCCAGCGGTCAGAAGTGTACTGTTCAAATCAGACCTTTGAGGGATTGAAATTAATATCCATAGATCGGCTGAAATTGACCGAAGAGGGTTCAAATCAGACCTTTGAGGGATTGAAATCGGGATAGCCCATAGGTCTCCATCCATGTTTTTAGGGTTCAAATCAGACCTTTGAGGGATTGAAATAATTGTAGATCATGAACACGAGGCTGTGGCTTTTGCGTTCAAATCAGACCTTTGAGGGATTGAAATATCATACACCGCAGAAGGGTTGCACTCGCACACCCTGTTCAAATCAGACCTTTGAGGGATTGAAATTGGCACCGGCGATGTGGGGATCACAAAAGATAAATTGTTCAAATCAGACCTTTGAGGGATTGAAATCTGACACGATCTCGAGAATTTGTCAACCGGTGTTTGGTTCAAATCAGACCTTTGAGGGATTGAAATGGAGATGAAATACTCCTAGAAATTTTATGTAGCCCTGTTCAAATCAGACCTTTGAGGGATTGAAATTGTTGCTTGAAAACTTCAACCCGACCTCCCTTGTATGTTCAAATCAGACCTTTGAGGGATTGAAATGAAGAACCTCCATGAAGAACGTTCGTCTCTGAGTCGGTTCAAATCAGACCTTTGAGGGATTGAAATGAACGAACTGATCCAACATTCGATATGGACCTTCCAGTTCAAATCAGACCTTTGAGGGATTGAAATAAGAAACATCATTCTACCCCGCCAGCAGATAAGGAGGTTCAAATCAGACCTTTGAGGGATTGAAATTTTTATATAAGTGACCGAGAAGACACCTTCCTAATCGTTCAAATCAGACCTTTGAGGGATTGAAATAACTTTTCTAAAGTTTCCCTTTCAATTCCATATTCTTGTTCAAATCAGACCTTTGAGGGATTGAAATAGCTTCAGGAGATTTAGGGTCTGCATCTGAAACTCTGTTCAAATCAGACCTTTGAGGGATTGAAATGAGAGAGTTGCAGGTATTTTGAGCATACTGGTAACAGTTCAAATCAGACCTTTGAGGGATTGAAATATCAACTCATTACCAGTTCTGCAGGCAGCATTTATCGTTCAAATCAGACCTTTGAGGGATTGAAATAGTATCGTACCAATCGGGATACCCTCTATCAACTTAAGTTCAAATCAGACCTTTGAGGGATTGAAATCGTGTGTATTATGAACATCATGATGTGATTGATAAAGGTTCAAATCAGACCTTTGAGGGATTGAAATCTACTCTCTACTCCCGAAATGGTTTCGAGCATACCTGTTCAAATCAGACCTTTGAGGGATTGAAATGAGCAGCTTCGATTTCTTCTTTTTTTTCCTTTTCGTGTTCAAATCAGACCTTTGAGGGATTGAAATCAAGACTAGTATGACTCTGAACTGCCACGTATCTTCGTTCAAATCAGACCTTTGAGGGATTGAAATTTGTCTCGCTCATCACCTATGATCAATGCAAGAGAAGGTTCAAATCAGACCTTTGAGGGATTGAAATATGTCCATCTAGATCACCTCGTAAACTTGCTCCTCGGTTCAAATCAGACCTTTGAGGGATTGAAATTTATGAGGAAAACGACTACGGTGGCCAAGGTCCACCGTTCAAATCAGACCTTTGAGGGATTGAAATTCTTCTAATGGTGTTGGAACTAAGCCATAATTAGTAGTTCAAATCAGACCTTTGAGGGATTGAAATGAGCATTTTATAGTATTCTACAGTATCACGAAAATAGTTCAAATCAGACCTTTGAGGGATTGAAATATTCATACGCTCACCTTAACCCTGAGCACGAAAATAGTTCAAATCAGACCTTTGAGGGATTGAAATTGAGGTTTCTATCTCATAATTCTCTAGATCTGCGTTGTTCAAATCAGACCTTTGAGGGATTGAAATGGCTCTGACGGAGATACGAGAGATGAAGGAGAACTCGTTCAAATCAGACCTTTGAGGGATTGAAATAAGACGACGAAACGTGATAGTAATGTTGCGGAAGTTGTTCAAATCAGACCTTTGAGGGATTGAAATTTACCTACAAGATTACCACCTCGGTCAACTGAACTCGTTCAAATCAGACCTTTGAGGGATTGAAATGGGATTGTTATCGACCCTTTTATGGGAAGTGGTACGGTTCAAATCAGACCTTTGAGGGATTGAAATTAATCTCGCAAGCCCCAATAAGGAGGAGAAAAAATCGTTCAAATCAGACCTTTGAGGGATTGAAATAACCGAGTATACGTGGGCGGAACGTAGGTCGGAATTGTTCAAATCAGACCTTTGAGGGATTGAAATTTTCTTCAAGGTCTTTCAAATCGTCGGGCATATCTTGTTCAAATCAGACCTTTGAGGGATCTCACCCCA
>Ga0207421_10008042_pt1 | contig 11050 bp, 9 predicted proteins | sample SodLakKL_010_SED_4_FD_187542 | JGI IMG/M metagenome (GOLD analysis project Ga0207421, IMG submission 187542) | Alkaline sediment microbial communities from Lake Tanatar, Kulunda Steppe, Russia - 8KL_010_SED (SPAdes) (version 2) | ecosystem: Environmental > Aquatic > Non-marine Saline and...
CGGTGAAGATGACCCAGAGCTACATAATCAAAGGGGTGATAATACTCTGCACTGACGTACTCCGATCCGCCGATACTTAACGGCCGCTCCGACTCACTGGTTTCCGGCTCTTCCGTACCCACCACAAAGGCGTGGCTGATACAGATGTTTCTGATATTCTGATCGAGTTCTTCCGTAATAGGGGTTAACACGGTTTTCATGGCCATATCATGGTTTGTAAGCGCATCCTTTTGATAAAGGGCTTTTACTACCGCCGGCTCACTGAAGGGGATGGGGTAAAAATGAACCTCGCCGTATTCATCCTCAAGGATCACCGGTTCAATACGCTTTTGAAGTTTCCCCACAATATGCAGTCCCCGGTCTCGAAGCAGCTTACTGCCAAAATCCAAGCGGTCGGGACTGTCATGATTCCCGGAGATCATGATAACGTTGATCCCCAGGTCCAGTACAACTTTTGACAATACATCGTCTAACAGCTCCACCGCCTCGGTAGGTGGAATAGAGCGGTCATATACATCCCCTGCGATGATTAATACGTCCACCTCTTCTGTTTTTAAGAGTTCAATCAATTCTTGTAGTAAATATTTCTGATCTTCAGTCATATGTAGTCCGTGTACCAGCTTTCCAATATGCCAGTCTGCTGTATGCAGTATTTTCATAGGCTTTCATCCCTTTCCCTTTCGAATACTTTCATAATAAACTATTTTTGAATCTTATCATTAATTATATGTAGCGGATTATGACATTATATTAGTTATTAATATTCATGGTTAGGCCCTATCATTGCAATTCAATCTAGTTTTCCTTTAGTTTTATTTTACATGAGTACCTTCTAACTGTCCATACAGCATTCTTTTAAGTTTCAAAGTATGGTTTACCTAGATTCTACGTGAGCACTACTCATATAACCTTTTAAGCAAGCATTTATAATGGTTAAGCCAAATCCATCCTTTCACCTATTGGGTGAAAGGAAATAACAGCAGAAAGACCCTATTTATATGTTTTTTGCCTTGCTCATTGGGTAAGAATATAGCAAAAAAAACGTTGCGAAGGAGATGGCCTATGATTAATAAAATTGATTTTAATGCTAAGAATCTAACATCAAATGCAGGACTTTTCCTTCTGTTAGAGAATGCAAAAGAAAATGCCATTTTTGAGATGATTGAAAATGATCTCATCTTTGAAAGTGACTCTGTGAACAAAATCAAAATGAATCATATTAAGACCATGCTCTGTGGCCATTTTATAGGTATCGATAAGCTCGAACGTTTGAAGCTCTTAAAAAATGACCCTCTCGTACATGAATTTGATATTACCGTAAAAGAACCTGAAACAGTCTCAAGATTCTTAGGAAAATTCAACTTCAAGACAACACAAATGTTTAGAGAAATAAACTTCAAAGTATTCAAGAAACTACTTTTGAAAAGTAAACTGACATCCATCACGATTGATATTGATAGCAGTGTTATAAACGTAGAAGGCCATCAAGAAGGCGCTACCAAAGGGTACAATCCTAAAAAGCTCGGCAATAGATGCTACAATATTCAGTTTGCATTTTGCGACGAATTAAAAGCATACGTCACTGGATTTCTTAGAAGTGGCAATACTTATACTGCAAATGGTGCTGCTGAACTGATTAAAGAAATCGTAGCCACCCTAAAAACAGACGACTTAGAAATCTTTTTTCGAATGGACAGTGGTTACTTTGATGAAGAAATCATCGAAACAATCGAGTCTCTTGGCTGCAACTACTTAATCAAAGCTAAAGCTTACTCAACGCTTGCATCACAGGTAGCAGATTCATCCATTCTATTGTTAAGGGTGCGGAAGGTAGAGAAACTACAGAATTGTTTACAAAGTTAGATAAGTGGGAGAAAAAAAGAAGATTTGTCGTATCTCGTGTACTGAAGCCAGAAAAAGAGAGAGCACAGTTATGCCTGCTAGAAGGTTCTGAGTACGAGTATTTCTTCTTTGTGACCAATACAAAACTACTGTCAGAAGCGGTGGTTATCTCATATGAAAAGCGTGGGAACGCTGAAAATTATATCAAAGAAGCTAAATACGACATGGCAGTGGGTCACCTTCTGCTAAAATCATTTTGGGCAAATGAAGCAGTCTTTCAAATGATGATGTTATCATACAATCTGTTTCTGTTATTTAAGTTTGACTACCTTGCCGTGTCTGAATACAGACAGCAAATCAAAACATTCCGTCTGAAATACGTGTTTCTTGCTGCCAAAATTATTAAAACGGCTAGGTCTGTCATTATGAAACTGTCTGAAAAATTTCCTTATAAGGAAGTGTATGAAAAATGTTTATGTTGAGTTTTGAAAAGAATGTCCTTAATATTTCAGGTCTAATGTTGCTTCAATAAGGGGCTTATTAAGCGCTTTCAAAATCAAGTGCTATAAGAATATTAGAAATGATTTTGTTGAAAGGGGGTGCAAGAAATGTTAAAATGTAGAATCAACTACTTGAATTCTTCGTAGGTTCATCGGAAATATCGATTTTTAATGGTTTTCGTAAAGCGACGTAGAATTTAGGTTACAGAAAAGGGTAGAAAGGGGATTTTTATGGGAAAGCTTCGGGATAATAAAGTTGTTGTGGGAGTTGTATTGGTACTGGTGATCGGTATCATAATCGGAAGTGTATATATGAGTCGCCAACGGGATGCTTCCGCAAGGCGTGAAGCCATGGAAGAAACCTTGGGAAATATTAAAGAGACGGTGGAGGAAGGATCTGATCCTTTTCTTGCTGAGCTGGTTGAAATCCAGCACGTGAAAGAGGTCTCGCGAGAGGAAGATGAAATGGAATATGAGGTTATTCTCTCCTTTCCGGAGTTAAAGGAAGGCTATGATCGGTTTTATAACCGACTCCTTGAAGAAGAAGTTTGGAAAGAGGACAGCATGGAAAACGCAATCACCGGGGTGTATGAGGAAACCATGAAGGAGGCTCCCCGGGAAAATTTTGTTCTGCCGGAAAATATCCGGATAAAAAGAACCGACGAAGGAGATTGGGAGAAGGTAAGCAGTCTTAAGGTTCCTCTGCATCTTCCGGAAAACCCGGTATCCGCAATTCATGAGGATTTTGGTTTGCTTCAGAAACTGGAAGCGGGAGCCTTCTCATTAGAAGCGGAGCCTGAGGGTACGATTGCCGAATTGGTGGTGGAGCAGTTAGAAACAAGAGAGGATTTTCCCGGTTATGAAGTGAAACTTGATCAGGAACCAAAGTATGAGTCTCGGGATGAAGACACCTATAGCGTTAAGTTGGTGATGAGTGATGTTAAATCCTTTAATGACCTCGGTAACATAAAAGAGCTGTGGGACTACCGTGAGGATATTACTGATAAGGAGTCTCTTGGGAATATGCTGGTGGAGCGTATGGATGATTTGCCCGAAAAGGTCTCGAAAGTTCATCAGATGCGAGTCTGGCCGATTGATACTTCCGACGACACCGAAAGCGGATATCGGGTGAGTAAAGAGCATGTAGTGCATGAAGGATGGTTAGAAGACTTGGTCAGTGAAGAAAAAATCGCGATGGGCAGATTAAACTTCGACAGGCTGACCAATTTATACACTACAAACTATGTTGGAAAGCAGTCTCTTTGGACCGAGCCAATCTGGACAATAAATTTAGACAGTAAAACGGTACTGGATGAAAAATTTACAGATGGAGAGATCGCATATCTATATTCTGTGGACGGAGAGCTTCATTTTTCCACCTATGACCAATCAACCGGTGAGAAAACCGGAAATGTGCTCGTGAAAGAGGATTTTACCAAACACGAACTTGGAGACACTTATGATTCCTTCCACGTTTATGCCTACAACATCCGCGCATACAATGATTTTTATGTTCTTGATTATATTTCTTCCAAACAGAAGAAACAGATCGTGGAGAGAGTCGGTGAAGAGCTGGTGCTTCATCAGGAAGTGCCCATGAACTCTATAACAGCCACAATTGAGAGTGATGTGATTCTTCATGACGGGACGGTGTATTCCATAAAAAATCATGTTGGAACACAAGAGGAATCAGGGTTGCAGATCAAAAATCATACCGATGATGAAGTGGTTAAAAGCATGGAATACAGAGAAGATGGTCCGGAATATGGATTTTACTTTTCTGAGAACTCAAAAGAAATTCTCGTCTATACAAAGAATGTGAATAGCCACGATGAGTCCTTAGGCTATGAATCAGAGTTGCTCCTTTATGATTTGGAAGAAGGGAAAGCCAAAAAGATTGTAGAAGTTCATGAGTCGATGAACGATGATTGGATTCAGGAAGTGAAGAGACTGGATGATGAACGTCTTCTAATCCTTGGAGATTCAGGCTCGCTATGGACGTTGGATCTTGAGAATCTTCATGTGGAGAAGGTAGGAGCGGATATGATCACTCCCACCGAAGAGGAAATGAGACTCATGGAGATGAGAGACGGATACTACTTTCTGATTAATACGGGCCAGGGATATGCAGAAATGGTGATTACTGAAAGCTATATTTTAAAGGATGAAGATGGAGTCTTGAGATCCCTGGTTGAGCTCCCGCCGATGATGTACTGCGATGGGAATGATGTTTTCATAACGACGGAAAGTCCGGAGGATGAAAGCATCTATTTCAGAAAAGGTATCAAAGAGATCTCTTACAGTGCACTGGGGGACATTGATGAACCGGTGGCGTTCGATGATGTTCAAGCCATGAAGGAAGCAGGTGTTCTTCGGAAATTTGCCGCTTACAACGTGGAGGACAAAAGCAGCAGAAAGCTTGGGATTCTAAGGGTGGATCAGGATCTGTTATTGGATACCCGAACCTATTACCTGGACCGTTCCAGCAAAGATCTGTTTGTGGCTATGACTGAAGGACGACAGGATCAGCTTCTAAGCGCAAAGTTGATCCCTGGACAGGATAATCGGGAACCGCAAACACGATTGATGGGTCACGAAAGCATACAGTTTCTCTATGATCTTGAAAAAATCTATTACCGGGATGGAAACAGGGTATATCTATTCGGCCTTCACGAGATTCTGGAGCAGTATCGGGAGAAGGAATAATTAAGGAAGGGATGAATAATATGACATGTAAAAAAGGACTATTACTGATGCTAGTGCTGGGGATTTGATGAAACCTTTTACTATATCCCTAAAAATCATCCCGAAGAAGTCCGGAGGGTGGCAACGGGGAACTTTCTGTTAGTCGATTCCCAGAAGGTCCTCTTCTTCAAGGGAGATCAGCTTACTGCCTATGATCTTGATGAGTTTTTCAGTTCATTGGAGGAATAAAGAACCTTTATCAGCGTAAATGGTCTTAATAATCTCACCCCAAAGTCCCCAAAGCCCATGAAAAGGGTTTTGGGGATTATCCATTCCCGTAGTATTCCGTCTTAAGGCCGAGGGAAATTCTTTCTACAGGAGGATGGGAAACCGGCCTGTAGACGGTTACCAAGGGGAAGCCCTTGGTTTAGAATAGAGGTTTCACTAAATAACTTATATCATCATTAAGATTCTTTCCTTTACCGCCTAAATGGACACATAGTTTTTGGAGTTTATATATTTTTTAAAAAAAAGACAGCACCCGCTGGGTGCTGTCATGTAGTTAGTTATGAGAATTAATATATACAGCTAATTTTTTTAGTAGATTCCTCTATTAAGTCCGTCCATAATGGCAGAGAATACTTTGTTTGCTCGAATCGTAGCTCCTGTTGCTACGTCTACGTCCTCTACAAATTCTCCCGGATTATGAAGATCATAAATGGTCTCTAAAGGTTGCCCTTCAAGGTATTCTGCGATCTGTAAATGCTGCTCATAAATTCCGTAAAAAGCGTCGCCTTCTTCCATTTCCCGGTAATCTTCACCCCGGTAGAAAATATGTCGATAGCTTAAGTCTTGAATCATACCATCTTCCACGTAGAACTGAACCGCTACTTGTTGGTATCCTCCGTCTCCGTAAGTACCTCGATAACGTCCGTCTTCCACGTCTTCAAGAAGATCTGCGGAGAATCCATTAGCCGGAGAATAAATTCCTCGGTTCAGACCATCCCGAATTGCTGAATAAACTTTGTTTCCTCTAAGTGTTGCACCGGTCGCTGCATCTACATCATCCACAAAATCTCCGGGATTATGAAGTTCAGCAATATCATTTAAGGCTTTTCCTTCGAAGTACTCAGCAATTTGTTCGTGTTGTTCAAGAATTCCATAAAGGGCATCCCCTTCTTCTAAATCTCCGTAGTCGGTTCCACCATAGTATAGGTGTCTAAAGCCCATGTCATAGATGTTACCGTCTTCTACTCTAAATTGAATGGATACTTGTTGCTCTCCACCGTCTCCATAAATTCCTCGATAAGTTCCATCTTGGTAATCAGGAAGGTCTAAGGCATAATCTCCATCCGGACTGTAAAGTCCTCGGTTCAGTCCGTCCACCATAGCAGATAGAATCTTGTTTCCTCTAAGAGTAGCTCCGGTTGCTGCGTCTACATCATCTACGAAATCTCCCGGTTCATATAAATCAGTAATGGATGATACAGGCTTTCCTTCAAAGTACTCGGCAACTTGTAAGTGTTGCTCGTAAATTCCGTATAAAGCGTCTCCTTCTTCTAACTCACCGTAATCCGTTCCACCATAATAAAGGTGCCGGAATCGAATATCTTGAAGGTTTCCGTTTTCTACACTAAACTGAATGGATACCTGTTGGTCTCCACCGTCTTCAAAAATTCCTCGGTAAGTTCCGTTAGGGTATTCCCCTTCCACAACTTCATCAATTTCCTCTTCATCGGCTTCATCTTCTTCACCATCGTCTTCACCGTTTTCGCCTACAACTTCTTCTCCGTCTTCAACTTCATCGGCTTCTACGTCGTCATCACCACATCCCATAATTGCCAGACTCATTGTCAGTAGTAATACTAATAATAAAATCCATTGTTTTTTCATGTATCTTTCATCTCCTTTTTGTGTAATAGCTTGATATCGTTTGTTAAATACTAAACGTATCAAAGCATTTTTAACCTAAGATCATCATATTACAATTTAGGCATAAAAAGAAGATTGGAATACGTCCTTTTCCAGGGACATTTGTCCTTATTTATCTGTCCGTTGATGATAATAGTTGGATGCCTCAGTACGGTTATCCACCCCTATTTTTCGAAACAACTTAGAGCTGTAATTTCTAACAGTTTTCTCCGCAAGATCCATCGTCTGGGCAATTTCCTTATTGGTTTTACCTTTTGCAATCTCCTCCAAAAGAGCTTCTTCAGAAATAGTCAGTTCCTTAAAAAGTCGTTTTTTCGGATCCTGAATATTTTCAAATAGAGTTTTTGTCATGGATGGATCCAAGGCTTTATTCCCTTGAAAAGTTTCTTTAATATTTGTAATCAATTTCTCCCGTTCAATGTCTTTTAGCAAATAGCCGTCGGCTCCCTCACGAATCGCCTCAATAACCATATTGTCATTAATATAGGCGGTAAGTATTAACACTTTTACTATGGGCCATCGGGTTTTGATGGTTTTACAGAGGGTTACCCCGTGAATAAAGGGTAATTCCATATCCAAAAGGATCATATTAGGATCCGTGGACTCCATTAATCCTTCAATATCTCGGCCATCCCCGGCTTCCCCCACCACACGGATTTCATCGTCGGTTTCCAGTACCATACGCAGTCCTTGCCGGACTACCTCATGATCTTCGATAATCAATAATTTTATATCCATGCTATTTTCAGTGTCACTCTTCTTCATCCTGATCTCCTCCCCACTGTATATCCAGACAAATGGTAGTTCCATTCTTGTCACTATTGATCGCCAGTGTTCCTCCGATTTCCTCCGCACGATCTTTCATAATCTCAAGGCCCATTTTTATGCCATCGGAGCCCTCGGTCTTTCTTTCAATAAATTCTTCACTATTTTCGATCTCCGGTTTAAACCCTGAACCGTTGTCCTGAATTTCCATAGTCAAACGATCGTATTCTCCCCTCAGTCGAATCCAAAGTTTCGACGCGCCACTGTGTTTCGCTGCATTGGTTACCGCTTCATGAAGGATATAATAGATCTGTGTAACTTTTTCTTTCGAATCCTTACCCTTATATAAGGTGGGGACCTGCTGATCAAAAATAATTTCAAAATCCACCTCTTTTTCCTTCCATCTAATAAAGTCCTTGATCACACTTTCCAGATCCTTGGAATGATAATCCTCGATGATGGTTTTAGAGATTATGCTTCTGGCTTCCCTAATCCCCTGCTGCAAGTCCTGATTGGCTTCCTGTAAATAGGCTTTGTTTTCTTTACCAAGGTAAGCTTCAATTTTCAATCCCGCACCATACATCTTTTGAATGATCCGGTCATGAATCTCCCGGTTCATTTTCTCCCGTTCCACTTCCACGGCTCGATCCTTTAACATTTGATCAATCAAGGCTCTTTTTTCTCCTTCAAAAACCCGGGAAATCTGTACCACAAAATAGGTCATCAAAATTCCCAGGATGATTTTCACCCCTTGAACGGGAACTCCCGTAACCTCTAAGAAAAGCTGATTATTTAATATGTTTGCGGGAAAAAAATCCATTTTCCGAACCAATAAGCCGTCAAATATCCCGTAGGAAAGAACAGTTATAGCAAGTCCGTAATACCATCGATGAAGATCCTGATAATGCATACGCTGAATCTTTCTTCCGCTAAGAAAGAGTCCGATAAAGGCGATGATCCCCGCGGGAAAAGACATTAAATATCGATTAATGATGACATCCCACATGCGGTTCTCTGCTAAATAGTCGATACCATTCACGCCGTAAAGAATTCCAAAACGCATAAGCCAAGCCAAAAGCAAAAGCAGAGGAATTTTATCCGCGATTCGGCGAATATATCTACTTGCAGTACTTCCATTGTTCCTTGGCAGGGTCATCAAGGCAAATCGAAACAAAAAGTAAAAGGATAACACTTTTAATAATCCCTTTACCGCCAAAATGATTCCGGAATACTCATGATATAGGCCGGCGATCTGGGCCATCGTTAGCCATTCCGATATTCCGTGAAAGATGCCGAACAACCCCAGCGATGGCAAGGTACGAAGTATGGGGAATCCGCTAAGATCCTTATTCCTTTGTTGAAAAATGATTACCCCCATCAATATAAAAACAAACCCGTATAATAGATAAAGAATAAAAGTTATTTGTGTACTCATGGTTTTCATTCCTTTTTGTTAATATGCTACGAATCTGAAATTCATGATTCGAAGTGTTTCTTTTTATCTTACCATATATTCTTATCTAACTCATTAAACAGTTTAGAAGTTTGCAAGTTATTCCTCGACCAAATGCTCCCTTCCTTCAATTAATTGCTTTTGGGACCATAAGTGAGTGATTTTAATAATGAGGTAAATACCTCCAAAGATGATAGACAATAACCGGAGATTTACTTCGGGAAAATTGGCCGACAGGGCATTGGGTAGAGTGAGCAAAATTAAAGGAACCGCCAAAATAACATAGATCAAATCGGGAACTCGTTTTCGAAGCCCTATTTCTGTTTGATAATTTGGAACTATAATCCCGTGATAAAATTCTCCTACGATCATAATCCCAAACCAGAAGATCATTAGAAAGATACTTTCAGATGGAGAAATGAACCCTAGAAGTAAGGTGATCCAAAACATGCCGGAAAAAATACGTTTCCCGAAATACGTGATGTATTCCAGAGGATAAGCCCCCTTAGAATTCTCCACCAATTGATTCACATACCCGGTGAGATCCTCTCCGATTTCCTCTTTGAGACTTGAATCCCGAAGCTCCATTTCCTGGGACATGCCGATCAGATCTTTCAAAATCAACTGGGCATCGAAACTATTAATACGGAAAATACCCAGGCTTTTCATCACTTTTTTTATCATTTCCCGGTCTTCCTCGGGCAGATCACGTAACTTGAGCCAATTACTATCCTTCAGTTTTTTCTTGATTCGACTATATTTAAGTAGCATCTACTTTTCCCCCTTTAAAATGGTATCCACCGTATCTTTTACCTGATTCCAGTTTTCCTCAAATTCCATCAGAAATTCCTTACCTTTTTTGGATAGTCCATAATATTTCCTCTTCGGCCCCAGTGGTGAAGCCTTATACGTAGAATCAATCAGTTCTTTTTTCTCTAAACGAAGCAGTATCGGATAGATGGTCCCCTCTTTAGCATCCTCAAAACCAAACCTTCGAAGTTGCGACACAATTTCATAGCCGTAGGTTTCTTCGGCTTCAATAATTTTTAAGATACACCCCTCAAGGGTTCCCTTTAACAGTTGTCTTTGATCAAACATGGCTACACCTACTTTGTATTACATAATAGTTAACTACATTGTATAGCATAGTAGTAAAGAATGTCAAGTAAAAACCCTTAAGGAACATTTCACAATGCCCTTAAGGGTTTCTTTACTTCCTGTTACCGCTTTTTGTAGACCGCCTTTTCTCTTTCTCCTCTGTAGAATCCCCGTACTCAGTTAGGGAAGTCTCTTTCATTTCATAGCGCTTTAGGGCTTTAAGAAGCCATCCTTTAGAGTACTGATCCCCAAGATAGCCGAAGAGTCCGGCCAGAGAAATTAGGATACCGTTGTTGACGGATCCCATGCTTTGCAGGCCGTAGGCCGCAAGGTAGGCTAAAAAAGCGGATGCGGCAATATTGATAATCACCTTTAGTTCTAAGGGGTTCGATTCTTTTCTTACCCCTTCTCCAATCATAGCTCCGATAACCGCCATGATCAGTAGTTCCAATTTCAGAGGTCATTCCTCCTTTGTTACGGACGGATATTTAGGCGTAAAAAGGGCGAACAAGAAATGTCCGCCCCTTAACTACCCTTTATCTACCCTTATGCTACGGGTAAGTCAATATCCTCGTAGGTTGTACGAACCAACCGTGCAGAGTGTGCCTGGGCAAAATCAAAGACGTCCTGCTCAATGATGGCATCCATGGCGCTCTTTACTTCGGCTCCTGACAGCTCTTCCCGTGCATCGTTCATGGAAAGTCTGGTACGGCTTCCTTCCGAGTTGATAAAGTTCATTTCAAGTCTAGGCATTCAATTCCCTCCTTTCTGTTAG
>Ga0207421_10008043_pt1 | contig 11049 bp, 11 predicted proteins | sample SodLakKL_010_SED_4_FD_187542 | JGI IMG/M metagenome (GOLD analysis project Ga0207421, IMG submission 187542) | Alkaline sediment microbial communities from Lake Tanatar, Kulunda Steppe, Russia - 8KL_010_SED (SPAdes) (version 2) | ecosystem: Environmental > Aquatic > Non-marine Saline and...
TTACGTAAAACGGATAAACATCAGACACTTGTACGCCGGCTAAATCACGGCTTCGGTAACCATTAACGCAATAGGCAATATCGGGTTTGTGATGGGTTTTGATTAATTTACCTCCACTATACTTTAATGTCAATCACCGATAGCAGTTCATTTTGGGAAAAATATACCCTGAATTCCGCAGGTGAGTTGCGCGTCAGCAAGTTGTAGGCAGTAATGTTTAATAATAAAACACTTTTTTTACAATAGTGTGCAGTTACAAAAAGCGTTCGACCACAACAGATGCAGCTCCACCGCCCCCGAATCCGACTGCGGCGCATCCCCAACGCTTCTCATGCCGGTGCAGTGCGTGCAGCAATGTGACAAGTATCCGGGCACCCGAGCAACCGGACGGATTCCCCATGCTTACGGCACCGCCGTGGATATTTACGGTATCAGGATCGAGTTCAAGCAGTTGGCTGCATGCCAGCGTGGAAACCGAAAAAGCTTCATTGATTTCAAATAAATCGATTTCGTTGGTCGATTTGCCTGCCCGCTCCAACACGCGCGGGATTGCCCGTACCGGCTCCGTGGTGAACTCAGCAGGGGGGCCGGCGGTGCTTGCCTGACTAACCAACCGGGCTATCGGAGCCAGGTCGCGTTCCAGCGCTTTTTGTTCACTCATGAGCAGTAAAGCGGCTGCGCCGTCACTTATAGAGGCGGCGTTTGCACTGGTAACTGTGCCGTTTTCCTGGAATGCCGGTGCCCGTTTTGGAATATCATCCGTATCCAACCGGCCAATCTCTTCATCACGGGCTATAACCTCGGCACGACCCTGCCGGTCACGAATTTTTACCGGGACAATCTCCTCATTGAAAGCGCCCTCGTTGTGTGCGTTTTTTGCCCGTTGTACCGATGCCGCCGCATGGAAATCCTGTGCTTCCCGGGAGATCTCATAGGTCTGGGCGCACAATTCGGCTGCGTTGCCCATCTGCCATTTTTTGTAGGCATCCTGCAGGCCGTCTGCAAGAATGCCATCCTGCAGCTCACCGTGGCCCAGTTTGGTGCCAAATCGTGCCCCCGGCAGATAGTAGGGGACGTTGGTCATACTCTCCATGCCTCCGGCGACAACAACGTCGGCATCACCCATAGCAATTTGCTGCATGGCGTACATCACAGCCTTCATACCGGATCCATCCAGCTGGTTTACCGTGGTGCAACGGGTGGTGTTTTTCAGCCCTGCCCTGAGTGCGGCCTGACGTGCCGGGGCCTGTCCGATCCCGGCAGGGAGAGCGTTGCCAATAATAACATCGTCGATCAGATCCGGATTGATGCTGTTGTTTTTAAAAAGTGCACCGATGGTCACCGAGCCCAGTTCCGGAGCAGTCAACGATTTAAAGCGGCCCCCGAAAGAACCGATGGGAGTGCGTAGAGCGTCAACGATGACTACAGATTTCATGGATGATTTTGTGCGATTGTTGATCCGCCGCAACGGTCAGGTTATAATTTTTTTTAAGAATGAGGCCGGGTTTGTCACAGTGCCCGGTCTGCTGAAACGATCAGAATTTCAAATATCGGATTCATCCCGCCAGGCGATCAGTCTCCAGTTATTGGTGCTGTCGCTGCGGGTAAGGCGAAAACTGGCAGAACCGTCGGTACGGTATATTTCGGATGGCGAAAGCATGACGGTCAGGTTGAACCGGCGGACTATCCTGGCCCGGGTCCGGTCCTCCTCAATCGTCTCCTGGGTGATGTTATTCCACCTCAGCGAGATGTCATAACTTCGGGAGAACATGTTATAGGTCGTGCTCATCTCTTCATCACGGCTCCAGGTTATATCCACATTCCGTTCATCATCCCGGAAAGTGAACGTGAAATCCGGATGGATGATCGGTCCGTAGAGGGAAGTATCGCGCAGTTCATACGCTTTTTCAAAACGGGTGTAAAACCCCTCGATGGTGGATGGATCCCCGAGCAGGTCCGCAACCGGATCCCCCTCAAGTTCGCCGGGCGCAAACGGATTGATACATCCCGTGAGCGGAGGGAATATCAGAAACAGGAGTGCTATGACGAGGAGGGGCCGGCTCATCTGGGAAGATGGGATCAGGTTGCGATAGATCGGAAGGCGGATTGCAGGTCATCCCGAAGGTCGCCGGCATCTTCGATTCCGACAGAGAGGCGAATCAGCGACTCCTTGAGGCCTGCCGCTTCGCGTATTTTTTTCGGAATGGACGCGTGGGTCATGCTGGCTGGGTGGCTGATGAGTGATTCGACCCCCCCCAGGCTCTCGGCAAGCGTAAAGATCCGGGTGTTGCTCATGAAAGCATGCGCATGATCAACATCATCTTTTTTGAGGCTGAAAGAGACCATGGCACCGAAATCGCTCATCTGACGACGGGCAATTACGTGACCGGGATGGTTGGAATGGCCGGGATACCGGACATCGCCTACATCCGGGTGGCCGGCGAGGAAATCTGCCAGAACATGGGCGTTCTCACAGGACCGTTCCACACGCAGGGCAAGTGTTTTTATGCCACGGAGGGCAAGGTAGCAGTCCATCGGACCCGGTACCGCCCCGGTGGTTTTTGTCTGGAATGTCAGATTATTATAAATCTCATTATGACTTGTACAGACTGCACCGCCGATCAGGTCGGAGTGTCCCCCGATATATTTGGTCGTGGAGTGGACCACGGCATCGGCGCCAAGTTTCAACGGCTGCTGAAGAGCGGGTGAGGCGAATGTGTTGTCGACAATCGTGAGAGCTCCCCGTTTCCGGGCTTCATCAGAGAGCGCGGCGATATCAACGATGTTTAACAGCGGGTTGGTGGGGGTTTCCACCCAGAGCATCCGGGTCTCAGGAGTGAAAGCCTTACGAACGGCATCAATGGAACTCATGTCGATAAAACGGAACTGAATACCGTAAGGCTCAAAAACTTCGGTGAACAGTCGGTAGGAACCACCGTAAATATCGTTGGTCGCTATAACCTGATCTCCGGGCCGCAACATTTTGAGTACCGCATCCATGGCAGCACAACCGGAAGCAAATGCACAAGCATGATCCGCATCCTCAAGTCCGGCAAGCAGATTTTCAAGTGCTGAGCGTGTGGGGTTGGTCACACGGGCATACTCGTGTCCTTTGTGTCTGTTGGGAGCTTCCTGGGCATAAGTGGACGTGAAAAAAACCGGTGGCATTACTGAACCTGTGGTCTCCTCGGGTTGCTGGCCGGAATGGATGGTTTTGGTATTGAATTTCATGGGTACGAATTTGCTGATCACAAGGGGTTTGTTACACAGTAATTTCAGAAAGGCTGGCGGATCAGATTGCAGTCTTATCCCCGAATAATAGGCATTAACCGATATCGGGTCAAAGCCGTTTTGCAGGAAACAAAATTTTGCTTCTGATCATAAAAAAAGCTTCTCAGCACACGACTGAGAAGCTTTTTGATACAAATAGATACCGGTTTTCCCGGCAATGGATATTATGGCAACGGTTTAGATGCCCGCTTTTTCACGCGCTTCAGCTGCTTTTTCATCCATTCCGAGGTTGGTATATACACGGAAAAGGGCGACCCAGTGCTCGGGATCGTCTGGTTCGAGCTCGGCTGCTTTTTCGTAATGCGGCAGCGATTTTTCAAGGTATTCCTTGGCCAAAGCGTCAAATTCATCAGCCTCATCCATATCGTCCGTCATGTTTCGCTTGTCCTGATAGACGGCTGCGCGGTTTTGATAGACGATACCCAGTGTAGCGTGTATATCTGCATTTTCGGGATCCGACTCGAGCGCCAGGAGCAATTCATTTTCTGCTTCTTCCGAGAAACGGAATGACTCTTCGATAAGGTCTTCCGCCTCTTCCAATTTTTGTTCTATAGTTGCACTCATCTCGTTGATTTTATCTTCGTCATAATCCGGTTTTCGGGCTTCCTGACGCAGATCGCTGTTGATGTCGTACACTTCGTTATAGAGGTCACGTATATTTTCGTCAATATCCTGAACGATTTGGTAGATTTGTGTGGCATATACCAATCGGTATTGCGGATTTTCCGGATCACGTTCCATTAGCTCCTGGACGGCCTCCATAGCTTCATCTGATTTACCGAGGCGCAAATACGCATTGGCAATTTCCTGAACGATCTCGATTTCATCCGGGTAAAGCTCACGGGCTTCGTAAAGAACATCGATCGCTTCGGCATCCCGGTCGTCTTCCATCAGATAAAGCGCCAGACGGTAGTAGTTGAACAGGTCGGCGTCTTCCAATTCGTAGATGATATGACGGGTGATACGTTCTGCCTCTTCAAGATCACCAAGAGCGAAATTGACTTCTGCAAGCAGGTTATACGTTTGGGAACTGTCCGGATTGATGGCAATTGCGTTGCTGAAATGGTGACGCGAAAGTTTCAGTGAATCCTCACTTGAACTGACGATATCATCGGTAAGAGGCTCGATTCCGGAATTGTGCTCGTATCCCCAGATATCGATGATGACTTCAGGGATATTGTCATACTCATCGCCGCTGACTCCTTCTTGTTCGTACCGTGATTTGGCTTCCATCAGGTATTCACGGCCTTTTTCATAGTCTTCAGCACGCTGATCCGGATCCTTATCGCCACCCCGGCCAAGATGTGCAATACCCATGTAGTAATATCCGTGACCACTTTCGGGATTCGACTCAATAGCAGCCTCAGCCGCTTCCATGACCTCTTCGTAGTCGCCTATGGTCAGGGCCAGGCGAGCTGTTTCAATATTGGGGTCGACAGCGCATGATGCTACCACGAAAATCATGACAAAGGCTGTCAGAACCTGTGGGAAAAAATTGGTTTTCATCTGATTATCTTTTTGATTTGATTATATCGGAGGAAACTTCATCCGGTTTTTTAAACGCGAATGGACCTTGTAAACAGGAGTTAAAGTTTCCCTATTTGTAATAAGTAATGTAATAAGGGGCATACCTTGGCAATTATCTAAAGTAACAATAGCTCAGAGTATCCGCAACATAAACGAAAAACCACTTTGTAATAATATGATAAAAAAGTCGATTTCTACTAACGGAGCTCCGGCTGCTATAGGTCCTTACAATCAGGCTGTCGTATATGACCATATGGTTTATTGTTCCGGCCAGGTCGCCATCCATCCGGAATCCGGCGAATTGGCAGGGTCCGGAACCGTGGAACAAATGGAACAGGTGATGTCAAATCTTGGGGAAGTGCTGAAAGCTGCCGGTTCACACTGGGACAAAGTGCTGAAATGTACGATATACCTGATTGACATGTCGGAATTTGCAGCTGTTAATGAAGTGTATGGGGAATATTTCCGGAATGAACAACCGGCCAGGGAAGCTGTTGCTGTTGCCGCGCTGCCGAAAAATGCCAGGGTCGAAGTCAGTTGTATCGCACATTTGTGAACGTCCTTTCGGTGATGTTTCCGGCTTTATCCCCAATTGTGACCCGTACTTCGTTTTCTTTTTCCGGCGTAAAATCCGGATGATGATAGCGCAACAGCTTTTTTTCAGGATCATATTCGGCAATGCCGCGAACTCCGTTCACCTTGAATACCGCCGTTTGGTGATCTATTCCTGAACCGTCATCATCCAGTCGAACTGTTGCATAGGGGCGATCGTTGTGTCGCCAACGCGCGATTTCCGGGCGGGATACGGACGGTCCGGTCGTATCGGCTTGTAACATATAAACACCTCCTGCTTTTATTGCACCCACCAACGCACTGTTTCGGGTATCGATGAAGGATGTTATATGCCGCAGGTTTCCGGTTCCCGGATGTTTATGGTACAATCCGATCCCTTTCTTGCCGGCCTGCTTCTCATCCAGCAGGATTCGTACACTAACCGGACGTTGCAGCGGTTCTGAATCCGGGAAAATGGTAAAAAAGGAGTGATCACCGGCAACTCCAACCGATATTGGAGCGAATACGGCATTTGCCGGGAAATGCAGTGCGATGCGCATTTGGTCATGATAGATCGTTACCGGGTGATCCGGTAGTATCCGGTGTAGTGTCCATGAATCCTCACCCACTATAAGCTCCTTACGCTCAGCAATATCGAGCGGAAGGCCATGACCGGATGATGTGAATCCGCGGGCCTCGTCCCGGAAGGATCCAAGGGGCCGGATCGCCGGCACAGGGTTATGAGCATCGGATCCGGATTCAGACTCTGTCTGTGGCATGATGTGCGATTTCCCCGGCTTAACCCAGTTCTTATGCCAGATCAGATTCGAAACAACATCCGCAGAGGATGGATTGGCTGCAGAAGATTTTGCGTTTATAGATTCCCGTCCGGTGGTTCGGTCATCCGCTATGCGGATCGGAAACGTTACTGCTTGCAAATCATTTTCCGGTGCTGCAACCCGGAGGGTCAATCTGGCTGTCGACCGGTTTCCGAAGTAGTCGGCAGCAACAATACGAACGTCATGGCTGCCCGGCGACAAATCCAGCCTGCCCGAACGGCCGGTATCCCGGTAGAACGAAAGGGTGTTTCCCGGCCGGATATAAAGACGCTGCAATCCTTTTCGCTCCCTGGCCAGAAGCGGATAAACCCGGTCGATGAACATCTGGCGTGATTGGCTGTAGGAAAAACTGTCAACCCGGGAGTGAAAATAGCGCTCACCATTCACGAACATCTCCAGTTCATAAACGGCATGGACGTTGTTGGATGCGTTCGCCCTGTCAAATACATCAACGGCCAATCCGACCTCCCCACGCACATCAACGGTTCCGAAATCGTACTCTCCGCCGCGGCGTGAGGGACGTTTGCGATAGATTTCGGCAGACCCATCGATTTTGCTGTCAGGGGATAACGGCTCAACGGCAAGTTCGGAAAACTGAGGTGGAATGGTGTCCGCTATTCGGATACCGGCAAGCAGCGGATTGAACGGCTGCCCGTCAGGAGTGCGCAATTCAAAATGGAGGTGAGGGGGGCCGACACCGGTGGATCCGGTCCACCCTATGTGATCGCCGCGCCGGAAACGGATATCGAACTGCTCCATACTCCGGTCAAACTCAAAAGCGTAATCTTTCATCCGCAGGGAGTCGACAATAGCCCGGATATCAGGATGGAAATCCTTCAAATGAGCATACAGGGAGATGGAGTTGTCAGCATGACGCAGATAGATCACATTTCCGTACCCGACCGGCCCGACGGCTACCCGGTGGAGGATGCCATCACGGGCGGCATAGACATCATACCCTTCATGGCCCCATGTGCCGATATCCATGGCGGCGTGAAAATGTGCCGCGCGGGTTTCTCCGAATGAGGATGACATATACCGACTGGCATTCGTCGGCCAGAGATAGGTGACATTTTCATCAAGGAAAGCGGGACGTATTTGTGCTTCGGCTGGATGATCCGGGAATCCAGAGCAGAGTGTGGTAATAATTGCGATAGCCGCCAGATGGAAGGCTGCAACGGGAATCCGGATTTGGGGAGGGCGGGGAAATAACATCAGGCCGAAAAAAAGAAATGGGTGATGGGTGTTTAAAATGAAAAATAAGCTGATTATTTAGCGGAAGCAGGATTTTTCTGCAGATTTTGGGGTGGTCAGGTTATTTTTTTAACGTTGACATCGAGGGTAGCCAGACCGGGTTCCAGAACGGCGTGGAGCCGGTCGCCGTCAAACAGCGGACCGACCCCTTCGGGAGTGCCGGTGAAGATCAGGTCACCGGGTTGAAGTGTGAAGTAGCGGGAGAGGGTGGCGATCAGTTCGGAAACCGGAAAGAGCATGAGGGACGTATCTCCGTTTTGCCGCCGTTTGCCGTTGATATCCAGTATAAACCGGAGTTTTTGCGGATCGGTCACATGGCCTGCCGGAACAAAACGGCTGACCGGTGCAAAGGTATCCAGGCCTTTGGCAATCAACCAGGGGTGTGACTTTTCTTTCAGCTCCTGCTGGATGTCACGGGCGGTCACATCAATCCCCAGCCCATAACCGGCAATCAGAGACAGCGCCTCCTCTTTTGGAACATTTTTTCCTGTTTTGCTGATGGCGATTACGAGTTCGGCTTCATAATGGGCATCCTCAACAAACGAAGGAATGATAACCAAACCGTCAAATGTCAGACAGGTCAATGGCATCCCGAAAATAACGGGGCGGGTCGGGACCGGGTTGTTGAGTTCCCTGGCATGAGCGGCATAGTTTCTGCCGATGCCGTACAGATTTCCGGCACGGAGATCCGGTAGTCCCGGTAATGATGGTCTGTTCATAGACAAATGGATAAAAAAAAAGCTCCAACGCATTGCTGCAGTCAGAGCTTATAAACGGATGGTTTGCCGGGATCAGTTGATCTCTACGGAAACTGTTTTGCGGTCGTTTCGGCCTTTTTTGAAAACAACAACACCATCAGCTTTCGCAAAAAGGGTGTCATCTTTTCCAATACCAACATTGAGCCCGGGATGGAATTTGGTGCCGCGCTGACGGATAATGATATTTCCTGCACGAACTGCTTCGCCACCGAAGTGCTTTACACCCAGTCGACTCGATTCGGAGTCACGGCCGTTTTTTGTAGAGCCGCCACCTTTTTTATGTGCCATGGTCCTATACGATTAAGCGGTTATTTTTTCAATTAGAAGTCGGGTCAGATGGCGCCGATGGCCACGGGTAACCTCATATCCTTTGCGACGTTTTTTCTTGAAAACGACAATTTTATCGCCTTTGACGTGCTCGACAACTTTGGCGCTGACTTTTGCTTTCTCAAGTGTGGGTGTACCAACCTGAACCTTGCCATTCCCGTCGGAGGTCAGAAGAACCTTGTCGAGGGTGATTTTTTTATCGGTTTCGGCTTTCTGTTTGTCAACGTAGATGACATCGTCTTTGGCTACTTTATACTGATGCCCACTTATCTCAACAATCGCGTACATTTCGTTCGGATTAAAATAGTGATCAAAACTGTTTTTATTCAAGACAACAAATATAATGTTTTTCGGGGAATCATAAAACCAAAAAATATATTGTCCGTTTCTGAGGAAACCGGAAGTTCCGTTTGAAATAACCTGAAAGAGATGTAATTTTATCAGAAACAGTACATCATCATCCCCGGAACGGAAATAAAAATGGCAGACAGAACGGACTCAACTACAGCTGGAACAGATGCTGCATCGCTTCCCGACCTCCATAAGCAGGCTTTACTGATCAAAAACCGCAAACGGTTGCAGCATGATGGCGGGCGGGCCTGGATAAAAGACGGTCAGCTTCATGATGCGGTTAAAGGAGCCAATTTTCGTATAGAACGGGGCCGGCCGTTGTCGGATCGGCTGAATGAGACCGGTCGCGATGTATTGGAGCGGCGCAGTGGTGAGCTGATAGAACAAACCAATACGCACCGAAAGCTCTGAACAGCATCCGGAGGAGATACCGACCGGCAATGAGGTCTCTGTCGACGGTGCCCGTATCATCACACATCATATCAGTGGCATCAATCGGTGATGATGTGCGTCCTGCCCGGCCAGAAGCTGTTTTTCCGCGTAAGCAGCAGTGAGATTCAATAAGATGGTTTTCTTGCGACAGCGTTAGTGGGGCTTCATTAAGCTGGTTTCCGGAGACAGCGGCAGAGAGGTTCATTAAGCCGATTATCTTGCGGCAGCCGTCAGTGAGGTTTTTTACTGCCATCGTGTTTGTAGATGCCGGACCGGTTTACATGGCCCACATATTTGCCCAGAACCCGCACCTCTTCGAATACATCCGGCTCAATGACAATATCACGGTACGCTTTGTTGGCCGGTTTCAGCTGCAGGCCGTTTTGCCCATAATAGATTTGTTTCAGGGAAGTTTCGCCGTTATAGAGCACTGCGCCGATATCTCCGTTCTGGATGTCATCATCTATAAGCAGAACAAAATCCCCGTCATCGATATTGGCATCTTTCATACTGGAACCGGAGACGCGTAGTGCGTAAAGTCGGTCCAGATTTGGAAAGAGGAAATCCAGCGTGATAGACCCGAGATTGGCTTCTACCGCTTCCTGCAGATACCCGGCAGCAATGAGGCCCCGAACCGGAATGCCTGAGGAGTTTGGCCTGGCCGACTCATCAAATTCGGGGGCGATGTCGTATTCCTCTTCGTCGGTTTTGATCAGGCACCCTTTCTTTACAAGCGCCTGCAGGTTTTGTGTGACACTGTTGGGTGATTTGAATCCGAATTCATCCGCAATTTCACGATATGTAGGCCAAATATCGTGCTCTTTTTTGTAAGAGACGATGAAGTCGAAAAACTGCTTCTGTTTCCGGGTAAGCTGGCTGTTATCCATGATATTCGCATTGGGATGTGTAAGAAATATGTGCATTATACTGCAAAATCTTCTGGGTTGCAACAAACTCCGTGGAAAAAGTCCCGAAATAGTAGTTGAATTACTGGTTCGCATAGGTTAAAATGGCTTGCACGTAGATCACTAAATTAAAGAGGCTTGTTATCAAGCACTTGTTTACGTATCAATTAAAGGAGTTTCCCATGGCTAAAGGCAAGACCAGACAGAGCGGGACATCAGGAAAGAGTGATTCGGAATTGTTTCACCCATCCCGCGAAATTGTGAAGCAGGCAAATGTCAAGGACTATGAGTCCCTTTACAAAAAATCTATTGCCGACCCGGAGGGATTCTGGGCGGATGAAGCCAAAAAGCTGCACTGGTATAAAAAATGGAATAAGGTACTGGATGACAGCAATAAGCCGTTTTATAAATGGTTTACCGGGGGTAAAATCAATGTCATCGGCAACGCGATCGACCGGCATCTGAAAACCTGGCGGCGCAACAAACTGGCTCTGATATGGGAAGGGGAGCCGGGTGATCTGCGCACCATGTCCTATCACGCCCTCAACCGGGAAGTCTCCAAATTTGCCAATATCCTGAAAAGCATGGGGGTGAAAAAGGGCGAAATTGTGACTATCTACATGCCTCAGATACCCGAGCTGGCCATAGCCATGCTTGCCTGCGCAAAAATAGGGGCTGCACACAGTGTGGTTTACGGCGGATTCAGTGTCGAGGCACTGGCATCCCGGATCGACGACTCCAAGAGCCGGGTTTTGGTAACTGCCGATGGCGGATGGCGCCGCGGAAAAGTGACCGATCTGAAGGGTATCGCCA
>Ga0207421_10008044_pt1 | contig 11049 bp, 11 predicted proteins | sample SodLakKL_010_SED_4_FD_187542 | JGI IMG/M metagenome (GOLD analysis project Ga0207421, IMG submission 187542) | Alkaline sediment microbial communities from Lake Tanatar, Kulunda Steppe, Russia - 8KL_010_SED (SPAdes) (version 2) | ecosystem: Environmental > Aquatic > Non-marine Saline and...
TATACTGCACATGTGGTTCGTATCCTCCCTTAGTGTGGTTTGGCGTTACACTCATAGGATACGGACCACCTTTTATTTATTCAAGCGAAGGTCTCACATATATTGTATATCTACAGTTTTTAACAGATTTCCATAGGCTTTTACATTGCGTTTCCAGTCTGGTCTGATAACATGGATGCATAAGCAGGCAAGGCCGTATGGAATGCGTATTATGAAAATGGCAGACAGTGTGCGCTGAGCGTCCAGTGGTGCCAGTGGATCTGTATGAACGTCACCATCCTATCTACGGCCCGCCCAATATTTTCCCGGAGGGATAACGATGGACTTTTCCCGAGCCTACGAACAAGCTAAAAAAGGGGTCATCCTGATAGCGAGAATAATCGGTGTAGACGGCCTCCCCGCCGGCATCGACAAAAGCCTTGTCCTCTCGACGACAGCGACATTGAAGGACGGCAGGAAAGCGAAGATACATTTCTATCCTGCAGGGACGGGGTTCATCCTTGAAAACGAGAGGCACGAACGCTTTGGTATAACCAACCGGCATGTGGTCGAGCCGATCAAGCAGGATCAGTTCTTGATCATCTATGACGATGGCAAAAGTGAGTTCATATCCATGAAGAACCTCAATTATCCCGAAGGGGACAGAAAGAAACTGCCCAATGACATGGCATCCTTCCCGATCAAGCGCCGGAAGAGGGATGATAACGTTGTAGCGCTTGAAGTGAATGCTTCGAACGATATAAAAGTGGGCACTGAGTGCTTCAGCATCGGTTTCCCCATATCGAGGGACAAGACAGGCATCCATGCACACATATCGTCTGTTCTGGAAAAACAGAGGATTTACAGGGTCGACGGGCAGTTGAACCCGGGCAACAGTGGCGCACCCTTGCTGGACAAGGACGGGAGGGTCATAGGGATTGTGACCCTGCGTTCGCGAAAACTGAGCAATATAGACATCATAAAATATCTCGCCGACAAGGAGATCAAGGACCGGGACGGCAGTTCGGCGGACCCTAGAGAAGAGGACGCGGGATCTATGATGGAGCGACTGGACGATATCAGCATGCTCTATACGGGCATGCAGGCCATCAGCAGGGATCTGCTCTTCAATCTAAACCTCGGGTTCGGCTTCGCTATAAATATAGACCAGGTCGGCCGGATCATGTGATGAACTCTCTCAAGCGAAGTTTTCAAGCAGGATGAACGGGCATTGAGACAGTAAAAACTTACCCGTTCTATGAATAAAGCACCCATTCAGCTGCAGGCTGAATGGATGCGAAACAAGACGCCAACCTCTTGGGCTTGTCGATAGATTAAGCAAGGGAACATGGCATTCCACCGGCTTGACCAGCCGGTCTTTTAATAGAGTGCGGGTCCCGGCGGCATGTCGAGGCCGCACATGGCGAAACCTAGGACGATCAGGGCGGCGACGGCCAGGAAAACGAGTGTCCGGATAATGTCATCCTTGCTCATAAAATTCCTCCGCATGTTCAGAATGATTGTGCTCATTGATTCCGGTGAAGATTCTAAACCCCTCTTGAAGGTCTCTTATAGACCACCGAATCCCCGACGGGGCGGTAGCCGATTTTTTTATAGATGCTGTTGGAGGTGGGATTGGAAAGGTCCGTATAGAGCGTGCAGTAGGCGTAGTTTTCAAGAAGGCGCTCTGTCAGGAGCTCGACGCATTTTGTCGCGTACCCTTGGTTGCGGTATTCAGCCGGGGTATAGACATAGGCGATCGATATGCCTGATTGAAACGGCCGGATGCCGGCCGCCATCGAGACGTAGCTGGCATCATGCTCGAGCAGGAACAGACGCTTTGCCTCGATCAATTCGTTCAGTTTCTCCTCGCCGTCGAGGTCCTCTTCATCCATGGCCTGCGCAAAGTCCTCCATCCAGGTCCTCAGCCATGGAAAATGCGCCTTCTTCGCCTGCACGAGGCGTCCTTCGAGCGGAGATTTCCTCTGGATGGATTCGATCTTGAAGACTCTCTGGCGCATTTCTAGTTCCATCCGTTCTCCGGTGTGACTTTCGTAGGCTTGTCTGAAGGCGTCGCAATAGGTTCGGGGCCCGATGCCCCCCGGATAGTCGATGCCCTGTTTTTCGAGATAGCGCACCAATTCATTGTAGAACGCCTCTTCAGCGGTGTCGGCGTAGAGGATCAGATAGAGTCCTGATATCATCCCCGCGAGCCGCCTTCCGCCTTGCCTGACTGTCAGGAAGACATCGTCAGGGCCGGCGCCCCGCTCTTCGATATGTCCGAGGAGTCCGAGCATCAGGTTATTGAGGCGAGGCGCTCTGAGCAGAAGATCCTCCACATCATCCATGAACTCCCGGGGGCTGTTGTAACGTTCGATCTTCATGTCTCTCTTCCTTCCTCGTTTTCCTGGCATATAGCACCCCTATTGTAACATTCTTCCAGGATACATCATCGGTTGCAGGGATTTATCATAGACTATTACATGTATTGAAAGCATAGACTGTTCCTTCCTCGGTTTCACGCACGTATGGGACTGTATGCCTTGCATACGCTTAGAGAGAAAGCGGGCATTGAAACTCAAAACGCTTCCATCAAGCTTTTCAGCGGGGGGCCAATTCTGTCATCTATCATGAGGAGGATGGCTGTCTTATCTCCGGTGCTATGGATGAATAAGCGGATACAATGTACATGCATGGTTCACGAATTTGAGGAATGTATAGGTCCATAAAAGTCTTATATGCTATAGTGAGGGTATAAGGCCTTTTTATAGCTTTTCATCATAGAAGGGGGGACAGCAGGCATGGTGAAACACAGGAAGGATTGGTCGCTTTTCAATGTGATAGCCCCGGTCTATGGACTGTTCTTTCGCTATCAGAAACGCTACTATAAAAAGATCATCAACACCATAAGGCCCACTATGGATGTGGCCGCCTATGAGTCCGTCATCGATCTGGGATGCGGCACCGGGGCGCTCCTTTCGGTCTTGGCGGAGGAAGGACTAGAGGCGACAGGGGTTGACAATTCCAAGAACATGGTGAAGACGGCAAGGAAGAAGACAAAGGGTCAGGGTATCGACTTCGTGCAGGGCGATGCGAGTGAGAAGCTTCCTTTCGCGGACAAGAGCTTCGACATCGCCATCTCCTCCTATGTCGCCCACGGCCTTGAGGCGTCGAAACGGAAGGCGATGATAAGTGAGATGTGCAGGATCGCCAGGGAGCGTGTTGTGATTCATGATTATAACGATAAGCGCTCCTGGATGGTGTCAGCCGTCGAATGGCTCGAGGGCGGCGATTATTTCTATTTCCGCGACCACGCCCGCGAGGAGACCAAGAAAACCGTCAGGGCACTGGAATCCTGCTTTTCAGACATAGAGGTCCTGGATGTCGGCCGATGGACGAACTGGTACGTGTGCCGGCCCATTAGGCAGTGATTTCAAAGTTGATGAATACGAAGGAACACAATACCCACTTTAATGAAAGCAAGGTGGAAATATGTCCTGGATCAAAGAATATTCTCCTGAAGAGAAGCCCCGTCTGAAATCGATCTATGAGCGCACAGAGGCACGCACAAAAGAGAAGGTGGCGAATGTGCTGAAAGTCCACAGCATCGACCCCGATGCGCTTGAGAGGCACATCGCCCTCTATGAGCACCTCATGTTCGCCGACGGTCCGCTTTCAAGAAGGGAGCGCGAGATGATCGGCGTCGTTGTATCGAGTGCGAACGAATGCCCCTACTGCGTGAAGCACCACGGCGATTCCTTCGCGCATGTCACGGACCGCGCGGAGCTCGCCGAAGTGTTGAGCGTGGACTATGACAACGCGGACATCTCTAAAAGGGAGCGCGCGATCTGCGATTACGCGATGAAGCTTAGTGAAACCCCCTATAAAATAACAGAGGAAGATATCGAGCGCTTGCGCAAAGAAGGCCTCGACGACCTCGCCATCTTCCATGTCAATCAGATCGCGGCGTATTTCAATTACGTGAACCGCGTCGTGCATGGCCTCGGCGTGAATCTTGAAAGCCAGGGCTGAGATGCGCAGAAGGTCTTGGGCTCCGGCAGGGTCATGAAGTATAATGGGTATGCAGGCGCAAGTCGAGAGGCGCGCACGAAAATGACGCAATCCCGGCGGAGCTTCCTCACCGCATCTTTATACAGGCCGTGGGCACGCCGGTCCTTAGTTTTAAGAGAGGTTCATGGCCTTATGGAGATCAGGGTTCACCGTGTCTTTAAGCGCCGGCTGTCGACTTGATATTAATCTCATTGCAGGGGTATGTATGAGGGAAACGGTTTTATCACCCGTCTTGTTCGACGCATATTGCATACAACGAATGTAGCCGACCGCACAAGCTTGTTTCAGTATGGCTGAGTGCGGTTTTTTACTTGGTTTGCTGCCGTTGGGTATGACTATCGTTGAATATTGTTTGAATATTTCATGACATTTTGTCAAATATATGACAATGACCTGTTTTTCCTTGATTTATGATGTCTTTTTCTCTACATTGAAAGTATAAACGTCACGGGGTGAAGCTATGAGCGAAGAAACCAAGCATGATAGATTCAAGCGTCTCTCTGAGGCGCGCATAAATAAGACTCTCAAGAATATCGGGCTTCTAGAGAATCTCGCCAACACCAACAATTATCACTATACCCGCGAGGATTATGAGAGAATCATCGCTTCTTTGCGTGACGCTGTGGATGATCTGGAGGCGGCGTTCAAAAAACGCGAAAAAGGCAACTTCAAATGGTAAGGCCATACATGAACACGCGAAAAGCAAACGTTAGGTTTCAAAAGAGTGGTGATTGCACTGAAGAAGAATGAATACCCGGTAAGACGGGCATCGAGGAAATTGAAAAGGGACCTCGTCAAGACGCTCTCCAATGATTTTTTAAAGTATCTGACGGAGATCATTCTCAATGCGGATGACAGCTATAAGCGCCTCGAGCAAAACACAGGCGACACCAGTGTGAAGCGCATCGACATCCATCTCAAAAGGCAAAAACGCGAGGTTATCGTCGTCGACCGTGCGGAAGGCATGGACGATGACACGATGCGGGATATCTTCACTGAATACGGGGCCGACAGAAGCGGTGGCGGGGAGACCGATTCCATCCGGGGGCTGTTCGGGCAGGGCGCTTCCGATGTTCTCTTTAACGGTTCCTACGCCAAAAAGAAAGCCGAGATCATGAGTTTCAAGGATGATGTGCTCTATAAATGCAAGTTCATCATGGCGGACAAGGAACAAAGTATTAAACTCGAAAACCCTGTCACCCATAAGAACAACATACGGAACCTCAGAAATAAATTTGATGTAGAAGGCAATGGCACGATTGTTCATTTCGGCCTTCCAAACAAGGTCTCTATTCCTAAAAAGAACATGATCGGGGACAAGATCGAGCGTTACTACATGCTCCGCTACGTGCTTGCCGATCCGAAAAGGGAAGTCGTGCTCCATCACGACAAACAGCGGAGGAAGCTCTCTTCGGAACGCTTTCTCTGTGATAAGGAGCCGTCTCTTCTTAAGGCAAAGCCCGTCACTATCCGCTACGAATCCCATACCATCGAAGGAAAGCTCTCACTCTATAAAAAGACAGGGAAGCAAGACCACACCAAAGTGCTCATAGTGGATGAAAACAATGTCGTCTACGACAACACGTTGTTCAATCTCGACGAGCATCCCAACGCAGGGCATATCAAGGGTGTGCTCGTGCTCCCGGAGATCTACCGCCTTCTCAGGGACTATCTGAACACAGAACCTCCCGAGGAGATTCTCAAGGACTCCCGAGATGGTTTTGACGAGAGGCACAGTTTCACCAAGCAGCTCTTCGAGCGCTGCAAACACCATGTCCATCGCCAGCTTGAGCGTCTCGAGACAGAAAAAGAAACGCCGCGGGAGAGCCTCAAGGACATCACCGAGATCAACGAAGCGCTCGAGGCGATGAACCGCTATTTGAGAGCGCTCGAGCTCGAAGAGATCGGCGGCCTCGACCCGGGCGAGAAGCCGCCTCAGTCAGGGATTGCTTTCGCGCGGCCGAAGATCACCATCACAAAGGACAAGCAGTACGCGCTGAAACTCTTCATCAACGTCGACCTGATCAAGCCGGAAGAGAAGATCCGCATCGCATCGACGGGTGAAGAGCATCTTGAGTTCCACCCCGACACTATAAGCTACACTGAAGGTGATGAGAATAAGAACAACCTTGTCACCAAGCACATCCACCTGCATGCTAAGGTGCCGACAGAAAGCCCGTTCACACTAACGGCGGAGACCGGCGCCTATACGTCCGAGACATCGGTGAGCATCGTCGAAGCGGACCTTCCTTTCCCTGAATACGGGCTGGAGTTCATCCCTGCGCAGGCACGCATCAAGCCCGGGAAGTCCCATACATTGAATCTATACGCCGACCTCGGCAAGTACGGTATCGGCACGCAGGTCGATGTCCGGATGACCTCACCACAGGAGCTCATCCCCCGTGAAAAGAGCCTTTCGATCAAGGAATCACACACCATCGCCGATCCCATCGCCTGCGTGCCCATCACGTTCCCCGCAGGCACCGACGGCGCTGATTATACAGTGCAGGCAACCTGCAGGGAGCGCACCGCCGAAGCCAGAGTATTCATCCGCAGCCGCCCTAAGCAGGAAGAAGGCGTGGAGGACCTATTCAGCGACATAGAAGTCGGTGCGAAGCCTGCAGAGGACTGGCAGACATTCTTCGATTCCGTGAAGGGTGTCATCACCATCAATCGCGCTCACGCCATCAACGCTGCGATGTTCGAAGACCTCACCAGGGAAAGCATCAGGAACGGTCTGTTGAGCAGCAGGGAAAAGAGCTATCTGATGGAACTCATCGTCAATGAGACAGCCAGGCAGATCACGAAGCGCAGAGTGGAGAAAGGGTTTATAGAGAATACCTTTGCGACGACGAATGAAGAATTTCAGCGGCGCAAGACGGAGCTCTATAAAGAAGTGACAAAAACCTAAACCGAGAAGAAGTTAATCGACTTGTAGCTCCGATGACTGATTTACCATTTTAAAGCTTCAGGACCCTTAGTGTTAATTTTTAGAAAGATGCGATGCTGATTCTCACTATAAAGCCTTGTATACCGTTTTAGAAAACCCAAGTCATCTTTTGAAAAGGCAGGATCCGTGATAGAATTCAAATAGGCATGATAATGCGGTTGTATAATTTTATCAAATCGTGTTTGTTTCTCACCATATCGTTAATTATCTACAAAATCCATATCGCAAAGGATGTTGGCTGTGAAGGATGTCATCGAGCGCCTCAGAAAATTTCGTGATGAAAGGAACTGGAATCAATTCCACACGCCCGAAAATCTGGCGAAGTCCGTCGTACTCGAATCATCGGAGCTTCTGGAGAACTTTCAGTGGAGCGATGAGGGCGATAAGGATAACATAAAAGAGGAACTGGCCGATATCGTCGGCTATTGTCTTTTACTGTGCGATCATTATGGCTTCGACCTTGATACCATTCTTCATGAGAAGATCGACAAGAACGAAAAGAAATATCCGGCCGAGAAGGCCTACGGTACCGCGAAAAAATATAACGAGCTTTAAGGGAGGGGGGCTTCGGAAGTGATTGTATACGAAGCGACCAAGGAAGAGTTCATGCGCGATGTACGCGCCCGTATCATCGATGAGAAGATCTATGAAGAATATAAGCGACTGATCGGCCGCACAAGCAAGAGCGAAATCAATTCCTGGCGGAATTCACTGAGAGATATGAGCGATGTCTTGAGTGTCGACACTATTCCCTCCGAAGCGAAAGTGGCTGTGGAGTTCAAGGTGCCCAATACTGAAAAGCGCGTTGACTTCATGATCAGTGGACTCGATGATGCAAAGAAGGAACACGTGGTCATTGTTGAACTGAAACAATGGCAGGAAGCGCGCGAGACACCGAAGGACGGCATCGTGGTGACACGCTTTTCCGGACGTCCAATCGAGACAGTGCACCCGTCCTATCAGGCATGGACGTATGCGAGTCTGATCCGTGAATTCAACGAGACGGTCCAGGATGATGACATAGAGCTCATCCCCTGTGCCTTCCTGCATAACTACAGACTTCAGGAAAACGACCCGTTGCTCTCGCCTTTTTATGAAACGCATATCGAGAAGTCCCCACTCTTTTTGGAGCGTGACATCGACAAGCTTTCCAGCTTCATCGCCAAATATGTCCGCCGGCCGGACAGAGGGGATCTGCTCTACCGTATTGAAAACGGCAAGATCCGCCCTTCTAAGAACCTTGCGGAATCAGTCGCCTCGATGTTGCGGGGGAACGAAGAATTCCGCATGATCGATGAACAGAAGAATGTCTATGAAGAATTGAAGCTTCTCGCCGATCAAGCCCATGAGAGGCATTTGGAAGGTGCCGAAGGCAAGGATGTCGTGATCATCGAAGGCGGTCCCGGTACCGGCAAGAGCGTCATCGCCATTAATCTGCTGGCAAGGCTGATTCAAGAACGTGTCAACGCCAGGTATGTGACAAGAAACGCGGCGCCACGCGAAGTGTACGCCACCCTTTTAAAAGGGGAGAAGACAAAGCGGGAGATCGACAATCTTTTCAACGGCTCCGGCTCCTATGTGGACGCAGAGCGCGATGAATTCGAAGCGCTCATCGTCGATGAGGCGCATCGGTTGAATGAAAAGTCCGGATTGTTCGCGAACCGCGGCGAGAATCAGATGAAGGAGATTATCCGCGCCGCCCGTCTTTCCGTCTTTTTCATCGACGAAGCCCAGGTTGTCACGCTCAAGGACAAGGGGTCGTCACAGGAGATAGAAGACTGGGCGGACTATCACGGCGCCAGCGTCTACAAGCTATCGCTCACTTCACAGTTCAGATGCAATGGCTCAGACGGCTTTCTCCCGTGGGTGGACGATGTCCTCGGTATACGGGAGACGGCGAACAAGACATTCGATACCGATATGTTCGATTTCCGGGTCTATGATGATCCGAACACTTTAAGGGATGAGATTTTCAACAAGAACACTGAAAACACCAAGGCCCGGCTGCTCGCCGGCTACTGTTGGGAGTGGGAGAAGCCGAAGCGTGATGACCCCGAGCATTATGATATTGTCATCCCGGAACATGATTTCAAGATGAGCTGGAATCTTGAAAGAGATGGCCAGGGGTGGCTTGTCCAGCGCGACAGCATCAATGAAGCGGGATGTATCCATACCTCGCAGGGTCTAGAGGTCGACTATGTCGGCGTGATTATAGGCGATGACTTACGCTATGAAGACGGCAAGGTCATTACCGATGTCTACATGCGCGCTAAGACGGACCAATCGGTCAAGGGGTGGAAGAAAGGCATGCGAGAAGACCCGGAGACTATGGAACAACGCGTGGACCAGATTATCCGCAACACGTACCGAACCTTGATGACCCGCGGCTTGAAGGGATGCTATATCTACTGCACGGATAAGAAGCTCCAGGAATATATAAAATCCAGAATCCAGTAGCGGACACAGAAAAATCTTGTTGTTTTCATGTCCTCAAATTGGTAATTTTCCTTATCAAAGTCCATGTACTTCAATTCCTTCATTTCTAAAATCCAGGTGTCGGGTGACTGATATATGAGTGATGTATTCTCCAAGAAGAAAAGAAGCGAAGTCATGTCAAAAATCAGGGGCAAGGATACAAGCATAGAGCTCATGGTCAGGAGATGGCTTCACGCCAGGGGGTATAGATTCCGCAAGAACGTCAAGGATATCCCGGGAAGTCCTGATGTGGCCATAAAAAAGTACAAAGTCGCTATCTTCATCAACGGTTGCTTCTGGCACGGACACAAAGACTGCAGACTATCAGGCATCCCGGGAAGCAACGTGGAGTTCTGGAAGAACAAGATTCAGAGGAATAGAAGAAGGGATCGGAGAAATTATGAAGAGCTGGAGAAAACATAAAACCTTCTCCCTATGAAGAATACATAAAATACGTACTTAGCGCAGATGACTTTAAAGAAGCGGACGATGCACAGAGAATTATAGATCAAAAACTATTAGAAGCTAGTAATCAAGAGTCGGCAACTGTAAAGACTTTAGAAGAAGTTTCAGTGCCTCACAAAAAGAAATCCTTTACACGTGTCCACAGTAAACATGTCAGAAAAACTGATTATATAGACAAAACGGTAAAAGATCAAAAGACCGGATATTTAGGCGAAAAGTTGACGCTCGCTTATGAAAAAGATCGACTTGAATCCATTGGGCTTGCCGATTATAAAGAGCAAGTCAAATGGGTTTCTCAAGAAAGCGACCTTTATGGATACGACATCCTTTCTTACGATCTTGATGACTTCGGAAAGATAGTTCATCGCTATATAGAAGTCAAAGCAACAACTCAGAAAACTGATGCAGATTTTTATGTCAGTAAAAATGAGCTAGAAACATCGAAGAGGCTAAATAATTACTGGGTGTATAGAATATACGATATAGAAGCCGAGAAACCTAAATTCTATCGTGTCCTGGGTGACATAGAGAAAAACTTCAATCTAGAACCGCAGACGTATCGTGTTCAAATATGATCCGTCTTGATACATATAATTTCCTGCATTATTAAGGATCATACAAAGATTTAGTTAGCTTGGCAGCGTCGAATTAATGATACATGCTTCTTCGTTTTTAAATATTTTCAATTTAAAGCAAATGTTTTGAATGTTTATTAAGATAAAAAAGGGGATGAAACATTTTGTCAGAATCGGTTTTAAAAAAACAGGAATTTTATCATTGGGCTTTTGGTAAGATGAGGATTGTCTCTTCAAAAATGAATGCTAATCATGAACTTTTGTTAAATTTTGAGGTTTTAGAACCTCAAGGGATACCTAAGAGGTTTAGAAAAAATGTAGATTTGGAGACCCTACGCTCATTTAAATTAGATTCAGTTGGTCGAGAAGTTTTTGTGAGCTTAGAGGATGTTTATGATGTTTTAAAGAAAAGTTCGAAAGATTCCTCTCACACTATTTTTAAGATGGAAAAAGTTAAAAAATTAAAAACATCAAAAGTTAAAAGGAATTATAACAAAGTCCGAAATGAAATAGCTAAACTTTGGGCCGATGAAG
>Ga0207421_10008045_pt1 | contig 11049 bp, 7 predicted proteins | sample SodLakKL_010_SED_4_FD_187542 | JGI IMG/M metagenome (GOLD analysis project Ga0207421, IMG submission 187542) | Alkaline sediment microbial communities from Lake Tanatar, Kulunda Steppe, Russia - 8KL_010_SED (SPAdes) (version 2) | ecosystem: Environmental > Aquatic > Non-marine Saline and...
TGCCATTGATGGCGCCGGCGGGCAGTGCGCGCACATTATCTCATATCGACAACTTCCTGAATTCGGAAGGGCTTTTGCCGAATTGTTTCCGGAAGGCACGCGAGAAATAGGCCTGATCATTAAATCCGACTTCGTAACAGATTTCAGCTACTGTTTTACCGGTTTGATTGAGGAGTTCAGCAGAGCGCTGCAGTCTGAGTGACCGGATAAAATTACCCGCCGGTTGTCCAACCAGGGCATTGAGTTTTCTGTTCAGCTGAGAGACACTCATATTCAAAGACTCGGCATAGTCTTCAACCATGAATTGCTCCTCGGCAATATGATTCTCAAACACCTCAATAGCCTTGCTTAAAAACTGTTGATCTACAGAACTCTTGCTGATTACCGAAGGCTTGAAGTAGGTAGTGGAACCGTATTGCTTCTTCAGGTTTTTTCGCTGTTGAATAAGTGTTCTCACCGTTGTCAACAGCTCCTTTACATGGAAGGGTTTGTTCAGGAAAGCGTCAATTCCTGCCTCCAGGCCCTCAATTCTGGGGTCAAGGCCGGCCTTGGCGGTAAGCATGATAATGGGAATATGGCTGGTTTTTTCGTCACTGCGGATTTTTTCACAAAATTCATAGCCATCCATTTCGGGCATCATCACATCGGTGATGATCAAATCCGGTATGGTTCCCTGAGATGCGGCAATACCCTCGAGTCCGTTGTCGGCTTCCAATACTTTGTATTCCCCGCGGAGTTGCTCACCGATGAATGTCCGCACATCGGCATTATCTTCCACAATCAGGATAATTTCGTCGTTTTCAGATAAAAGCGCCTCGAAATCAGGAGATGCTTTCATGGATGAATGTGTCTCGGCCGAAGCCTGTTCACTCAGGACGCGATCCTGCTCAGCCGGACCATCGTCTTCTTCATATGGGAGCTTTATGATAAATTCGGATCCCACACCCTCCTTGCTTTTGGCTTCAATCGTTCCGTCATGAAGCGTAATAAGCTCCAGCGCAAGAGCAAGGCCAATTCCTGAACCTTCATATTTACGTGTGTTGGATGGGTCCGCCTGATAAAAACGGTCAAAAACGTAAGGCAGGCGATCTTCGGCGATGCCGATCCCGGAATCCTTGATTCGAATTTCAACGGCACCGGATTCGGGAATATCAATGGTCACATCAACACGTCCGCCTGTTTCTGTGAATTTGATGGCATTTGAAATCAGGTTGCTGAATACCTTTTCCATCTTTTCAGCATCAAAGCTCACATTAACGGAGGTCCTGGAAGATGCGAAATTGAGGGCGATATTTTTGGATTCGGAAAGTGATTCAAACGAAAAAAGCTGATTTTTCAGGAATGAAACGATGTTTTGCTTTTCCGCCGTGAATTCCATCTTGCCGGCTTCCAGCTTTGATAAATCAAGGAGCTGATTAATCAATGCTAAAAGTTGCTCCGCATTGTTGTTTGCCGACAGGAGCTTCATTCTCCGGTTCCGGTCATCTTCGGAATCAAGCAGCGTTTCAATCTGCCCGATAATCAGTGTCAGCGGTGTTCTGAATTCATGAGAGATATTGGCAAAGAAATGGGATTTCAGCTGATCGAGATTTCTGAGGGATTCCGTTTCTACTCTTTCCAGTTTCAGATCATTTTTCAGGTTGAACCGGTTCAGTTCATAGCGTCGCAGAAGATAGAGTCCGTTTAAAAACAGGACAACATACACAAAGTACGCCCACCAGGTTTGCCACCAGGGCGGAGTCACGATCACAGCGAGAGCCAGCCCATCTTCATTCCATATTCCATCATTATTGGAGCCCTTCACACGGAAGGTATATCTTCCGTGCGGCAAATTGGTGTAGGTTGCAAAACCAAGATTGCCGGCGTCAATCCAGTTTTCGTTATACCCCTCCAGTTTGTATCTGTATTGGTTTTTTTCAGGAGCTGCGTAGTCCAATGCGGCAAATTCAAAGGTGATCACATCGTCTTTGTGGGAGAAAATGATCTCTTTCACTTCAGGGACGGATGCGCTCAACAGGCCGGGATCACTTTTAGTAGTCACGTACCGGTTCCCCAGCCGTAATCCGGTCAGGACCACCGGAGGTACATGGGGATTGTCATCTACTTGATCCGGGTAAAAATAATTGAGTCCCCGTATTCCTCCGAAGAACAGCTCTCCCCTTTCACTTCTGAAATAGGCGCCTGTATTGAATTCATTGCTTTGGAGGCCGTCGGACACATCAAAATTCCGGAAAGACTTTGTCTGAGGATTGAACCGGGAGAGGCCCCTATTCGTGCTCAGCCACAGGTTGCCGACTTCATCCGGCAGGATTCCGTAAACCACTTCGTTTGGAAGACCGTCCCGCACGGAGAAGTGCTCAAATGTTCCGGCTCTGTAATCAAATCTGTTGAGGCCGCCGTTAGTCCCGATCCAGAGATATTTTTCGGGTTCAAACGGATCTTCAATAATGGATTTAATGTGATTATTGCTCAGGCTGTTGGATTGATCTGGATTATTTTGAAATCTGGCAAATGTTTCCATGAGGGGATCAAAGCGTACCAGTCCGTCAGCCGTTCCAAGCCAGAACAGTCCATCCGCATCCTGAAAAATAACCGGCCTTGCTATCCCGATTGAAAGTTCTGACGGGTGGTACCGGTAGTGCTGAAAGGTACCTGCCTGCTCATTTGTCATTCTGCTGAAGTGATTGTGCGTGGCAAGCCAGATGGCACCGTCACGAGCCTGAAAAACAGCGTTAACCTCTTGACTGAGGAGGCCGGTTTGATCTTCCGGTGAATGTCTAAACAGCCTGTTCTGATTCGTAGCCGGATCGTGCCTGAATAATCCCTGAGTTGATGCAAACCAAAGCACTCCATTCGTTGCCTGTATCAAGGAATAGGCATCGGTATTTCCGAAATTATCGATCAGATTGGAGTGAGCTTCAAAACTTTTCAACTCCCCGGTTTTTCGGTTCCATCGGTAGAGTACATCCGCGCTGATCCATACATTTCCCGTATTGTCTTCCAGAACAGAACGAATACTAAACCCCGCAATCCGGGAGGAGGGATCGGGAGGTCTGACCAGGGTTGAGAAACGGTTCGCTTTAAAATCGAGAATATTTATTCCCATTCCTGATGTCCCAATCCAAAGAATTCCGTTGTTGTCAATCAAAAGACTTGAGACGATGTTGTAACTGAGCGATTGAGGATTCAGCGGATCATGACGGTGATAGAAGAACTGTTTTGTTGACGGCTCAAACCGCATCAAACCAGCCACTGATCCCAGCCAGAGTTGCCCGTTATGATCTTCCACAATTTTATGAATACTTCCCCATCCATATTTAAAAACCTCGTATTGGTTGGGATAAAACTCATGGCTGCCGGAATGCCGGTCAAATTTTACCAGTCCACTCTGCACCCCAATCCAAAAATCACCGGCCCGGCTGAGATGCATTGCTGTGATTTTGTATTCACCGGAGCTTATAGGTGCATCCGGATGCCTGGTTTCAAAAACGGTTCGGGAAAATGATTCACTTTCTTCGTGGAATTGGTTGAGCCCTTCCTCGGTACCAATCCACAAAGTTTTTTGTTCATCGAAAAACAGATTCCCCACCCTGTTACTGCTCAGGCTTCGGTTATCTGCCGGATCGTGCAGAAATTGTCTGTAGCTGTAATTGCAGCCGAAATCTTCATCAACCAGGATTTTAATCAATCCATCGCCTTTGGTCGCGATCCAGACAGAACCATCGGGTCCCTCTGTGATATCCGTAATTTCATTGGTTGTTGCTTTTTCACCCGGTACATTTTCCAGTGGGATTTTACAAAAGAACTCAGTTTCCCTGTGAAAGATGTTCACATCGCCCGATATGGAACCGATCCAGATACGCCCGCGGCTGTCTTCATGCAATTGCATCACGAATGCATCCGAAATAGTAGTGGAATCGATTGGATTGTGCCGATAGACTTCAAAATTGCGGCCATCGTAACGGTTCAGTCCGTCTTTGGTGGCAAACCACATAAAACCGCGGCTGTCCTGAAGGATGGAATACACGGCATTTTGGGTGAGGCCGTCATCGATGGTGAGATGGCGGAAGCTTGGTTGCTGAGATGACCATACATTACTCGATATCAGGCAGGCTGATAAAACCAGCATTAACGCGCAGTAACTCCGAAATCTATATGATTTTGTTTTTTTCAAGAGATAAATGTTAATCCAGAATTTGATCTGCATCAGAGCATTTGCAATTCACCACACCTGCATTAATTGCTGTTTTTACTAAGATAACGTATTCCTGAATCAAGATACGGAAGTATATTCGCAGGTTTCCCGATTTATGTATCATGGGACTGGGAAATGGAAAAAATGGTGCTGCCATTAATCAAAGTCAGATTGCTCAGACAGGACAGACTCATAATCCCGGTTATAATACTGCTTCAGAAACCAGAGCCTGAACGCCGGGTCAAGAAACTCAAAACCCTTCGAAGTTTGATCAATGAGGTCTTTTTCTAATAGCAGCTTCTTGTTTTTCGTGACACTTGCTCCTGTTCCAAGGTTGTATGCTGCTATGGTATCCTTGCTGTTCAACCTGCTTTCGCCCATTGCGATCGCCTTTAAGAGATGTAACTGGGTTGGGCTTAACTCTTCCGCTGTTTTTTGAAAAAAAGGCAAATTTGAATTGATGACATCTTCAAGTGCCTGGTCTCAGATTCACGGTTTGTGAAATATTGAGAGCTGACTTCGGTGCCATATTTGAAAGCAACGGGGTTTTTCATGGCTTTACCATTGAGTCATTTACTAAATAGTAAACTACCATAAGGCAAACAATGCGATGGCACTTCACAAGACCTTTGGTTTGGGTTGCATCCCCGGGGCTGTGCCGGGGGTATGGTTATTCCGGGGTGCAGTTATGGCGGGACATACGATCTTACCGGATATCACGGGAGAAAGGGAGCATCTTTATTTGGTAATTAAATCAAAGTTCAGATGATTTTGCATCAGCTTAAAATGCTTGTCAAAGCTGAAAAGTGTGATTTTTTGTTCGATTACCTGCTGCAAAATGAGCAGGTCGGGTATTCCAACTCTATTCAACCCATTCTTTAGATTCATAAGCTGGTAGTCGCGAATGATGTCCCAATCAATATTCAGCGGAATCTTTTCTATGGCCTGCAGTCCTTCAAACAGTTCGATTTCTTTTTTAAGTAACAGTGCAGGTGCCAGTTCTGTCAATATCAGCTCATTGATGCATACCAGGTCTTCTTCGATCAGCCGGTCGAGTTTTCGAACCCCACCGGATTTGAAATAAGCTATCCAGACCGAGCTGTCGACAAGTACGCTATACCTGGACATCAGCGCCGGTCTCTAAGGGTCTCCAGGTCAATGTCCAGATCCAGTGTCCCCTTCCTGGCAATCAACCGTTTTCTCTTTGTACGGTCAATTTCTGCCTGAAGAGCTTGTTTAATCAACTGACTCTTGGTCGATGCGCCGGTCACCTTCATGGCTTCATCAATCAGTTCTTTGGGGATTTCCAATGTTGTTCTCATAGTTTATTATGTATGAATGCATAATTTTATATGCATAATACTTTTTGCTCTTCAGAAAATCAACCTTAAACCGTGATCAACAGAATCTAACTGTAGTAGCATCGCCCCGTCGTTTAAGAAATCCGTTTATTTCCGGAAGAAGTCCATTTGCTTTCGGCGGATTGGTTTAGGCAAATATTATTCGCGCAGTGCAATAGCAGCGATATCGTTGCGGATCAGGAATTGATATGCCGGGACCAGCCGGATGTTTTTTTTCCCCACAGCGATGGTGTCTTCCTGACTTCGGGTTATGATCATTCCCTCATCCAGACCAAAGTACTTCATGGCCTCGATCAGGCCTTCCATTTCGCGTTTTTGATTGTCGGGCGTGACCTGCTCGCAAACCTGAATGGCCATGACACATTTTTGTTGTTCAAAGACCACAAAATCACACTCTTTATCCTCGCGGAAATAGAAGATTTCCTTGCCTGTTCGCCTCAAGTGCAGATATACGGCATTTTCCAGTCTCCTGCCCCGGTCGGCACTGAAACTGAGTGTGTTGGCATGGACCAGTCCGGTGTCGATGCCATAGATTTTTCGCGGATTGGCATTCCTGGCTTTTGCCGACCAGCTGAACCGCTGTACCTGAAAGATCAGCCAGGAATCCTCAAGCCAGTGGATATAATCCGAGGCCGTGTTCGCAGCACCCATGTTGAACTGCTTTCGGATACTGTTGTAGGTGGTTTCTTTTCCAATATTTGTGATCAGAAACAAAGCTGTCTCCATCAGTGTCTTCACGTTTCGTACACCATAACGGACCGCGATATCCCTCAGGATGATATCCTTGAACAGATTTTGCAGGATCATCCGGTCGTTTTGCGCCAGGTACTCCGGAAATCCTCCCTCATCCAGATATCGATCGAACGTTTCCACAGATGGCGCCGCCCGGAAATATGACAGGAATTCCTGATAGCTGAATGGGTACAATTCGTGCCTGAGATTCCTTCCGGTCAGCCTGGCACCCAGTTCCTTGCTCAGCAACGACGCATTCGAACCGGTGATGAACACTTTGCTCCCCCGGTCATGCAGCTGCCGGACATACAGTTCCCATTTTTCAACATTCTGGATCTCATTAAAAAAATATGCCGGAGTGTCGCGCGGCATGATCTCGTCGAGTTTCTGGAAATCCTGAACCTCAAATCCGTACACTCTCGAGTCTTCGAAATTGAAGCAGGCCGCTCCGGGATAAAACTGTTCCCGGATCAATGCCATCAGGGTGCTTTTTCCTGATCTTCGTATCCCCGAAATAACTTCGACATGACCGGATGCCGGTTTGTACCCGCTGAGGAAGGTCCGCGGAATGGCATTGGTTTGTCGAAGTTCCAGTAACGACTGCTGATCCAGATACGCTTGATTAATCGATTCTTTCAGAAGCATGGCGGAATATATTATATTAGTAATATAAGATATATCATATTACCAATATATACAATCAGGGGATCGCCAATCACATAGGTGTTGCAATTCTCATTAATCCGGAGCATCTCATTCAAAGCTTTTGTCGGGATTAGCCGATTTTTCATTTCCGCTTTAGTACGGATATCCGTGATTCAAATGGAATATGCAGGAAATATTTCATCATAGAGTCAGCCGGTCAGTTGGATTGTGAAAACCGTTTGTCCCGGCTGCGAATGCACATCCATACTCCCCCCGTGCGCCTTAACGATATCATTGGTGATGGACAGCCCAAGTCCCGTGCCCTGCGTGCCCTTCTTGGTGGTAAAAAACGGCTGCAGGACTTTGTTTTTGATATCGTCGGGGATACCGGGGCCGTTGTCTTCGAGTTCGATGGTTACAGTTCCTTCGGTTTGATGAGTTCGAACCGTTAATTTTGGCTTGTACCCACCTGGCACACTGTTCTCTGACATACTGTCCACTGATCTCATCGCATCAAATGCATTATTGCACACATTCAGAATAACCCGCGAAAAATCCTCGGCGATCAGCGGCACGTCGCCAATCGACTCATCCAGCTGCAGATCGATATCGACTTCGATGCTATCTTTCCCTGCCCGCATCCCATGGAAGGCCAGATTCACATATTCTTTGATGATTGGATTAAGAGGAGTGGGCTCCATCTTACCGTCCCCGCCACGGCTGTGTTGAAGCATTGATTTTACGATGCTGTCGGCCCGGGAGCCGTGTTCATATATTTTGGAGAGATTCGCTTTAACGTCAGTGAGGATAGCAGATATTTCATCTGCTATCTCCGATTTCTCCAATTTTGCAATCTCGTCAAAAGCTTCTTCAAGAAGCTCAATCGAAACTCCTGAAAAGTTGTTCACGAAGTTGAGCGGGTTCTTGATTTCGTGGGCAATCCCGGCCGTGAGCTGACCGAGGGAGGCAAGCTTTTCCTGCTGGACAAGCTGGTCCTGTGCTGCTTTTAAATTTTGATGAGCAACCTCGAGATTTCGGTATGCTTTTTCTATTTCTTTTGCCTGTGCAAGCTCTTTCTCACGGGTTTTTTCACGCTCTTTTTGCTGCACTCTTCTGCGCTGAACTCTGTCAACAACCACAATTCCGGCAACGAACAAAATCACATAAAAACCATAGGCCCACCAGGTACGCCAGAAGGGTGGACGTATGGTAATGCCGATTGCAGCGTCCTGTAGACTCCGGAGGCCGTCAGCATTTTGGGCCCTTACCATAAATTGGTAGGTTCCCGGACTCAGATTTGTATAATTAGTAAAGCGACGCGTACCGGCCCTGATCCAGTCGGCGTCGAAGCCCTGTAGCATGTATTCATACTGCGTCAGGTCGGCCGAGCGGAAGTTGATGGCCGTGAATTCAATGCCAATAGAATTTTCGGACCAACCCAGGGTGATTGATTCTGTTTCATCAGGGGATGTATCGAACCGGGTTACCTCATCGTTAACCGTAACACCGGTAATCAGCATTTCGGGAAATACGTCGGTGCCCGTTATCTCCGATGGATCAAAATAGTTCAAACCGGCCACCCCCCCGAACATCAGTTCACCTTTGCTACTTTTGAAGAAAGAATTCATGTTAAAGCGGTTTCCCTGAACGTTATCAGCCTTACCAAAGACGCGAACTGCTCCATTCCCCGGATCGAGACGCGCCAGTCCGTTCATTGTACTCATCCACACATAGCCTTCGTCATCAAAAAGAATTCCAATGATGACGGGACTGGGGAGGCCGTCAGATTCCAGATAAACTTCAAATCGGTCTTCCGATTCGACATAGCGGTTCAGGCCATTGTTGGTTGCAACCCATATATCTCCGTTAGTGTCTTCAGCGATAGAATAAACAGCGTTATTACTCAGGGTTCCCGATTTTGATGCATCATGCCGGAAAGATCGGTACTGATTTGTAACCGGGTTCCACTTTATCACTCCGGTTGCATTTCTGGCTGCAGGATCATAAAAATGCCTGTTTGTGCCAATCCAGATATTTCCGTGCCGGTCTTCCAAAAGGGAACTGAGTGCGTTACCCGTCATCCAGGCGGAATGGGTTTCTTGACTGAAATTAGTAAAGGTATTGTTGTGCCTGTTGTACCGGCTCAAGCCGTTGCTTGTTGCTACCCATAATGTACTATCTCTTGAAACCATGATATCTGAAATGAAATTACCTGCGATGCTGCCTGTTTCATTCTCCGTATGCAGATAATATTCATTGGTTCCGTTAGCAGGGTCGTGCCGTATAAGCCCCTGGCCGGAATTGCCTAACCAGATGTAACCATCCTTATCTTTTCGAATAACATGAATATTACCCGACAACACTTTCGGATCACCCTCAGGTATATGTTCATGGGTATGATTCCCGCGGTTCCATTTTATCATACCCCGCCCGTCGAGCACAAGCCAGAAGTAGTCTTCATCAATTTCCTCTATCCCATAGAAATTGTTGATTAAATTAAACGGTTCTGACGAATCAACATTCATGAACCCCATTTGCCAGCGGCCAAGATCGGCCTTGTTTAGGCCACGCGAAGTTCCTACCCAAAGGTTTCGATACCGGTCTTCAAAAACAGCCTGGACAAAACTCCAGGTTAAAGATGCTTGATTGTTTGGGTTATGGTAAAACCTGGTGAACGTCTCCGAATCCCTGTTGAACCGGTGAAGACCCGCTACGATGTCACCACCCAGGTACGATGTAACCCAAATTGTATTATTTGAGTCTTCAAAAATATCTGAGATCCGGTGCCACACATCAATGCCATTTTCAGGATCGTGCGAATATAATTTAAATTCCATGGTACGGGGATTGAAACGGAAAAGGCCATACTGCAAGAGTACCTCAAGGGAGGCACTGAAGCCGGAATCCTCTAAAAATCCGATCCATAATTCGCCGTTAGAATCCACCATAATCCGGGATATGTTCACCGATGGAAACGGGACAGTAATAGATGGATCCACGTTCATAAACCGCATGATATTCTCATCAGGCTGATAAGCTACCAGGCCACGATTATTCGTGCCAATCCATAAATTCCCGTCTTCATCACCGGCAATGGTCGTAACCATCGAACCACTGAGGCTAACGGAAACGCCATTCACCTCCCACTCGCTGATAAACCGGCCGGACTCACGATCATACTCCGCAAGGCCGTTTTCCGTACCCATCCACAAATGTCCGGAAACCGATTCATAAATGGAGTGTACAGAACTGTGAGGCAGCGAATTCGGATCTCCTGGTGAATGATAAAACCGTTCGAAATTATCGGATGCGGGAACATAACGGTTTAATCCGTACCGGGTACCCACCCAAACATCACCCTTGCTGTCGGTATAAACCACGTGCACAAAATTATCTGTGAGGCTTGAGGGGTCACTCGGATAATTTCGGTAATTGGAAAAATCATAGCCGTCGTACCGGCTGACTCCGCCTTCTGTAGCAATCCAGATGTAACCACGATTGTCTTGCGTTATGCTGTATACTTGGTCGGAGGCAAGCCCCTGATCAATGGTAAACCGTTCAAACCGGAGATTATCCTTTGCTTGAGCGATTGCCCCATGGTTAAGGCATAATGCCATACTTAACAGCAATACGTAAAACGGAGTGCTGTTAAGACAATTCGATACTTCTTTTTTAGATTTCCGGGGGATGGAGCAGGTTAACATGTGTAATACCTTAATTGTTAATCAAAATTTTAAAACAGCTGCCTTCAGTTGCAGAGCTGATGTGCAACTCGCCCCCATGCGCCTTCACGATGTCGTGGGTGATGCTCAGCCCCAGCCCCGTACCCTGCGTCCCCTTCTTCGTCGTAAAAAACGGCTGCATAATTTTGTCCTTGATGTCGTCGGGGATACCCGGACCGTTATCCTGCACTTCGATCAGGATTTGGCCGTTTTCAGATTTGGTGCTCACTGTCAGCTTCGGGTTGTAACTTTCGCCATGCGCAGAGCGCTCAGCGCCAAGCGAACGCATGGCATCAAACGCATTATTACACAAATTCAAAATCACCCGTGAAAAATCCTCGGCAATCATGGGCACTTCGCCAACCTTCTCATCCAGCTGCAGGTCTATATCCAC
>Ga0207421_10008046_pt1 | contig 11049 bp, 10 predicted proteins | sample SodLakKL_010_SED_4_FD_187542 | JGI IMG/M metagenome (GOLD analysis project Ga0207421, IMG submission 187542) | Alkaline sediment microbial communities from Lake Tanatar, Kulunda Steppe, Russia - 8KL_010_SED (SPAdes) (version 2) | ecosystem: Environmental > Aquatic > Non-marine Saline and...
CGTCCGTACTGAGGAGGCCAAATACCGCGAGACGCTCGAACGCGGCTCCCGCAAAGTCGAACAGCTGGCCGATGAGTATGCCGGAAGCGACGAGCCGATCCCGGTCGACCAGCTGATCGAACTGTACGATTCCCACGGCATCCAGCCGGATATGGTCGCCGAGATCGCCGCCGAGCGCGACGCAAGCGTCGAGATCCCGGACGACTTCTACTCGCTGGTTGCTGCCCGGCACGACGACGCCATTGAGACCGAGAGCCACACCGAACGCGACGAGCGACTCGGCGATCTGCCCGAGACGGACAAACTCTACTACGACAATCAAGAGCGCATGGAGTTCGAGGCAGTCGTGCTCGACGTCTTCGAGGTCGAGGACGGCTACGACGTGGTGCTCGACCAGACGATGTTCTACCCCGAAGGCGGTGGCCAGCCCGCCGACCACGGCACCCTTACGAGCGACGAGACGACCGCCGAGGTCGAAGACGTCCAGATAATCGGCGATGTGGTGCTCCACCGAACCGACAGCAACCCAGGCAAAGGCGAGTTCGTCCGCGGTCAGATCGACAGCGAGCGTCGCGGGCGGCTGATGGCCCACCACACCGCAACCCACATCATCGGACATGCGACCCGCCAGGTGCTCGGCGAGCACATCCGGCAGGCCGGCGCGCAGAAAGGCGTCGACTCATCACGCCTCGACGTTCGGCACTACGAGCGGATCACCCGCGAGGATGTAAAAGAGATCGAGCGACTCGCCAACGAACTCGTTCGGGACAACATCAGCGTCAAACAGGAGTGGCCCCACCGCAACGACGCCCAGGAAAAACACGGCTTTGACCTGTATCAGGGCGGTATCCCACCGGGAACCAACATTCGACTGATCCATATCGGCGACGACGTCCAGGCCTGCGGTGGCACCCATGTCAGCCGCACCGGCAACGTCGGCGCGATCAAGGTCCTGAAAACCGAGCCAGTTCAGGACGGCGTCGAGCGCATCGTCTTTGCCGCCGGCGAGGCGGCCATCGAATCGACCCAGCGTACGGAAGACGCGCTCTACGAGGCCGCCGACGTGCTGGCTGTCAACCCGCCGGAGGTACCAGAGACCGCCGAGCGGTTCTTCACCGAGTGGAAGGAACGCGGCAAGCAGATCGACCGCCTCAAAGACGAACTCGCTGAGGCACGGGCGGCCGCCGAAGCGGATGCGGTCGAGGTCGGCGACCAAGAGGCGGTCATCCAGCGACTCGACGGCGACGTTGATGAGCTTCGGGCGACCGCGAACGCGCTGGTCGAGGAGGGCACGATTGCCGTGCTCGCCAGCGGTGTGGGCGGCAGCGCGACGTTCGTTGTTGGCGTTCCTGACGGTGCGGGCGTCAACGCGGGCGAGGTCGTCAGCCAGCTGGCCGGCCGCGTCGGCGGCGGCGGTGGCGGCCCACCGGACTTCGCCCAGGGTGGCGGTCCGGATGTCGACGCGCTCGACGACGCGCTCGATGCGGCCCCCGAGATCCTGCGTGGCGTACTGAACGCCTGAACACACCGATCAGGCCCAGAGTCAGGGGATTTTTTGTACTGTCTGAGAGATGGTCACCTCAATGAACGTCTCTCAGTTGGCGAAGTTGGTTCGGATTCGGAACGCGGTGCAAGCCGGGTTAATCGGGGGGTTCGCCGGGATAGTCGCCTCGTCGATTGTCGTCTGGATACCAGTGACATCGTTGATACTCCAGGCGGTACTGTTCGTTGTGCTGCTGGTTGTCGTGTTCCTTCTGTCGGCGTTTGGTTTGAACGTCATTATCGCGCTCCAGTCGTAGCAAGTGAGACGGCTGTGGTCTGCGACGATACGAATCGTATGCGTGCTGGCACGGCTTGGTTAGGATACTGATAGTCAATTTTTTGTACTGCGCAGGGCCCTCGAATATTCGTTCCTGGTCATTTACTGTACATCCGTGATACCTGCCGAACTGAGCGGTCTGTGAGCAATAGCTACGCATAAGTTATGAGTAGGATACGTGTTGGGACGGGAGTGGCTGCGTGTTACCCACGGGAAAAATTTATATACCAGTCAAGCAAAGTATGTAATGTATTATGACCCGGTACTACGACTACGTTCTCGGCCTGATCCCGGCTGCAATGGCTGGTGTGACACTGCTGTTGTTCCTCTCAGGAATCCAGTTGACGATGGCCATTCCGGCCGGTGCAGCAGCTGCGGTTCTCGTTATCGGCCACGCGCTGTTCGTCAACGTCCCGGGGCAGGGTGAGTCCAGGCCCGAACCGCAATCGACCCGACCACCGAATGCTGACTAATCCGTTTTTGCGGTGTGTTTTTGCCCTGTTGTGACGACCTCCCTGTATGACCGACACCCTGTTTTGCAGCAGCGACGAGCTTGTCGACCTCGCCGAGCCGGTCGACTACGTCGCGGCTGTCGAAGACGGCTACCGCCAGCACGGCGAAAGCGCGGCCGAACCGCGAACCAAACTCATCAACCGCGAGCCGCCGGGGATGCTCACCGGCTATCTGGCAATCCTCCCCGAGTCGGGCTACATGGGCGGCTACACCTACTCGGCAGGGTTTGGCGACCGCGATGCGTGGTTTATCACACCGCTGTTCGACGCCGAAACCGGCGAGCCGCTGGCCCTCTTCGACGGTGCGAGCATGAATCCTTTTAAAACGGGGGCGGCCGGCGCGGTCGCAGTCGACCACCTCGCCCGCGACGATAGCGAGACGGTCGGCATCATCGGCTCAGGGCCCCAGGCCCGCGGGCAGTTGCTGGCGACCGCCACCGTCCGCGACCTCTCGGGGGTTCGCGTTTACTCGCCAACCGAGGCCAACCGCGAGGCGTTCGCAGAGGAGATGACCGACCGGCTGGACTGCGAGGTGCGGGCTGTCGACACAAGCACCCAGGCAGTAACAGATACTGATATCGTGATTACCGCGACCACCGCCGACGAGCCAGTGTTCGACGGCGAGGAGCTTGCTCCCGGAACCCACGTCACTGCGATGGGCCAGTACAGCGCGTCGAAACGCGAACTCGACACGACGACTATCGAACGGAGCACCTATGTCCCGGATCTCCGCGAGCGCGTGATGCAGGATGCAGGATCCTATATATACGCCGTCGACCAGGGCGTTGTCGACGACTCACACGTTCGCGCCGAGTTGGGCGAGGTGGTCGCGGGCAAAACCGAGGGACGAACAACCGACGAGGAGATCACCGTTTTCGACAGCGGCGGCACTGGCATCGAGACGGTTGCGGCCGCCGGCATGCTGTACGAGCGCGCCAAAGCAGAAGAAATCGGGTCGACAATCTCGTTTTCCCCAGCTAGTGAGTCACTAACCGGTCGGTAGTCGGTGACTACCGGACACGCTCGCCGGGCCAGATTTTTGGGAATGCCGCAAACGCCAGCCAGGTCGCGCCGATAGGCAGGAAAAACGCCGCCGCCAACGTGCCCGAAACTCGCCAACCGAACGCACCGAGCCACGTCGCCGCGTAAATCGTCGACGAGTAGTAGACGACCCGGAGTGGCACGGAGCTGGCATGCCCAAATCGCGGATAGTCGTCGACCGGCAGATAGCCACGAAACAGGGCCAACCAGAGCGTGCCGAAGGCGATAGTTGAAAGCCCAGCCATCGAGGAGGCGTCGAGATCGTACACCGGCCAGTATAAAAGTATTAAAAGGGCTGGCGACCCCAGCACCGCGAGTTCGACGCCACTATAAAAAACGTACTCCAGAAAGCGTTCGAACCGCCGGATGTGGGAGGTGGAACTGTCGCTCACAGCCGGAGCCAGACACGGGGCGGGCTAAACCGTTCCGACTGCAGCTGGCGGCTATGCAGGTCGACGGTACAGCGAGCGACACGTGGGTCGACTCATCAACGTGGTCAGCCCGTGGTATGGTCGACGACTGTTCGAAACGCAAGCAGTTGGAGCCAACAAACGACAGCCATCCCGAACAGGATCCCCTCCGTGATGCTGAACGCAACTGCAGGTGGAACAGTGAGGAAGCCGACTGCGACGAGCCCCGCTACTATCGCGAGCCGAACCCCCCACCGCCAGCCCACGCTGGCTGACTCGAACCAGCCGATGACTCGTGTGTGCAGTCGGGAGCCAGCGTATGGGCCAGCTATGAGGCCAGCCGCCGTGAACCCGACGACTGCACCAGGCCATGACGACACTGTCGGCTCGGCAAGCTTCAGTGGCAGCCAAAAAACTGTCACGACGACGGCAACAGCAATCTCTGGCCAGTTCGGCGGGCGGCCCAAGAACCGTCGACGGAGACTCACACAAAAACGTGTGGTTTCATCGACAATATGTGTTGTCCCGACTGGTCGACGCAACTACTGCAGCCGGTACCGTAGCAGCGCGGCGATCCCACCGAGGTTTTTCAGTTGGACGCCGGGCTGGAAATCCTTGGAGAAGACGGTGATCTCGCCGCCCTTCTGTTCGACGCTCTCGATAACCTCGTTGACATCCAGCTCCCACTCGCCGTCGCCCTGGCGTTCGTCACGGAGGCGTTCGTCGAGCACGAGCAGTTCCTCGACCGCGCCGAACTCGGCGGCCTCCTGGACCTGCTCGATCCCGTAGGCAGCTTTGGCGCCGTCGGCGATCCGCCGCATCAGTTCGTCAATCGTCTCGGCCTCGCGGGCGATGCGGGTTTCGTCCTGGACCTCCTCGACCGCGCCGCGTTTGAGCACTTCGTGAACCCCTCTACCGCCTGCCGACGATGTGTCGACCATCGTGATCAACTCCTCGAGCTCGCGGTGATTCTCGGCGATATAATCCTGGGCGTCCTGTTTCGTAAAGCCAGGGCCAGCGAGGATGATCGCATCAGTGTCAAGATGCGAGAGCGCGTCGCCCAACTCGCCGAACAGTTCGGCGCGTGGTCGGGAGTATTCGCCTTTCCCGGTGGGTTTAGTAAACGAGGCGTACTCGTCGACGCCGTACTCTTTGACCAGGTGGATGTAGGCCTCGCCCTCCTCGATGGTCGCAATCGCCACATCCGGGTTGTCGGCGGCCTCCTCGGCCTCTTCGATGCGGTCGAGCTGGTCGGCCTTGAACTCCTTTTCAATCGTCAGCTCGTCGTGCGTTTCGATGTTGAGTGTGTGGTGTTGGCCGAGTTGGTCCTCTCGCGAACAGCCGGTAATGACCCCACCGACGCGCAGACGGTTGGCAAACCGGGCGAACTCGACGCTGTCGACGGCGATGGTGACCGAGAGATGTTCACGCTCGCCGCCGGTGTCCCGCATCTGGTCATCGTTGCGCTGGATCCGCCGAGTGGTGTCGCCGGAGACCAGATCCTCCGGTTCGAGGACGTAGGAGAGATGCCACAGATCGTCGACGGTTTCGGGGACGAGTGTCATCCGTTCTCGGCCCTCCTCGCCGCGACCGCGACTCACAATTCGCATACTCCGTCTTTGGCCGAGCGGCTAACAACCCTTCCGTTTGCGCTGCTTACTCCTCGGTTGGTCCCCAGACGAATTCGTCTTCGTCGGCGGCGGACTGGTCGGTGTCGGCTGACTGGTCAGCATCGACCGCCGAGTCGTCGGCCGGGTCGGCCGTTTCATCAGGTGCCGCCGGTTCGCTCTCAGTCGACGCTGGTTCGGTGTCAGTCGATGTCGATTCGGGGTCAGTCCCAGCGTCGTCAGCCAACTGGGGATCGCTGTCTGTCGAGTCGTCACCGTCGACCGATTCGGCCTCATTCGTGTCGGTTCGCGGGAAAACCGGGGCACCGGACAGATCCCCCTCACGCGGCTGGACGGGAACCACAGAGACGACCGACTCGGTGTCGCTGTCGGTTGCAACCGGAGGCGCTGGCCGGTCGCCGGCCGCTACTGTTCGTCCCGTCTGGACGACGGGCGGGGCTTCCCCCGACGTCGACGGCGTCACCGGTGGCGTCGGCTCCGGCTCCGTCGACTCGACGAGATGGTCGGCGTCGGGATACAGGTCGGCCACCCCCTCGGCACTGCCGCGCCCGGTCGCCCAGGCGGCCGAGACACGGCAGAGAAACACCGTGACGATGCCGAGCAGGATCGTCGACAGCACGCCGATAAACGCCAGTGGTGGCGAGATGACCGCGACGGCGAGGCTGATCACCAACAGCGGTAGCAGGAGCGTCGGGCCGACGACGAGCACGCCCATCCCGATCAGCCAGCCAGTGATGTAGTCGCCGGTCACCGAGAGTCGACCGACGCGCCGAACGTCGAGAGCGGCCCGAACCGATCCCGTTGCGGCGAAGACGGCCCGGGCGGCCGGCCGGACGCACAGATACACCAGCCCGTAGATGAGCAAACCGAAACCGCCGAACAGGATTACAACTGCCGCAATCGCTTGGACTGCGCCCTCGAACCCCTCGGGGTCGACGACTGTCGCAACCCCGCCGCCGAGAGCCACCCCGGCGAGCACGGCCGCAGGGATGAGATAGATCGCCGAGATGAGCGTCGACCGCGTGCCGTCGCGGACGAGCCGTCCCCACCGCACGAAGGAGTCGGTGGTCGACTCGGCGCGGAGAGCCGACCGGACGACACCGATGAGATAGCCGCGTAAAACGAGACTCGGCAAGGCGACCAGCGGGACGGTCAGTCCCGCAACTGGCGGCGAGAGAGCCAGAACCACGAGCCAGATACCGACCAGCAGGCCGACGAGCAGCGTCAGCACCGAGCCGACCAGAATCGTGCCGATCCAGTCGTCGGCGCGGAACGGCACTCGAAGCGACTCACCCAGCATTATCCTAACTCACACTCCCGGCACTCTTATAATTCAGCGGTCCCGGAACCACTGACGACTGCGGTTTACAACTGAGAGCTGACGACGCCCGAGCAGACACCGGGTCGACATATCCCCAGACAATATTTTCAGGAGACAGATTACACGTACGAACGAAAACAGTATTTATAACGAAGATTATTGATTTCGATAACTGCGCCAGTATCAATATTTGCGTCTTTCTTGAAGTATATAACATGGGCGACGCACTGCGACAGTCCTACGGGAGCAAACTGGTACTGGGCTACATCATCACAGGAGGGATGACGACGATTGTGGGCATCGTCACCAGCAGTGTGATGGCGGCGATAATGATGACGTGGGCAGGATTGCTGGCACTGGGGTCGATCACCGGGACGAATACGATTGCCTCAATAGAGGAACTCGAAACGAGGGCGATAGCGATCGCCGACGGCGAGTTAGAGACGGATATTCACTCGAACCGGCACGACGAGTTCGGGCGGCTGTTTTCGGCGATCGATACGATGCGACAGTCACTGGCCGAAGAGATTTCGAGCGCCAGCCAGGCACGGTCGGCAGCCGAACAGGCACAATCCGAGGCCCGCGAGGCCGAACAGGAGGCCAAAAAACTCGCGGCGGCCTACCAGGAGACGGCCGAGCGGTACGCCGAGACGATGCAGCGAGTTGCTGGCGGCGATCTGACACAGCGCGTCGAGGTCGACGACGACCGCCAGGCGATGGCGACCATCGGGCGTGAGTTTAACCGGGCGATAGACGATCTGGTAATGACACTCAACACCGTCGACGAGTTCGCCTCAAACATTCAGGCAGAGTCCGACGAAATCACGGATGTCAGCGACGAAATGCGGGAGCGGATGGATACGGCGGTCGAGACGACCGACGAGATCACTGACCACGCCCGAAAACAGCGGGAACGACTCGAATCAATCGCCATCGATACCGACGATATGTCGGCAGCTGCCGAAGAGATCGCCGCAACAACTGACGAACTCTCGGAGATCACCGACGACGCAACATCGGCGAGCGACGACGCTCGTGCCGCGGCTACCGAGGTGATCGAAGAGATGGAAGCGATCGAACGGGAAACAACCGAAACTGTCGAGAAGATCGACTCACTCACCGAGAGCACCGAAGCAATCACCGAGATCATCGAAGTAATCGACGACATCGCTGATCAGACGAATATGCTTGCGCTCAACGCTTCGACCGAGGCTGCTCGTGCTGGCGACGGCAATACTGGTGAGAGTTTCGCTGTCGTCGCCAACGAGGTCAAGACCCTCTCAGAGGAGACCCACGACCGGGCCGACGAGATCGCCACGATGATTACGGAACTGCGGGAGGAGGCTACTGCGGCTGCGGAGTCGATCCAGTCGACCCGGAACCGCGTATCGCGCGGCACCGAGACAGTCGAGCAGGCCGTTGAGAGTCTCCATCAGATCGGCGACGCCGTCGAAGAGATCAACGATGGTGTCGCCGAAATCAACCGGGCAACCGGCGATCAGGCAGAAACCGTCCAGACGATTGCGGCGGGAACCAACGACCTGACGGAGCTGAGCCAACAGCTCGAATCCACTGCGACCGACGTGGCCGACTCGATCAGTGATCAGCGCGATGGCTTTGTCCGAATCGAGGAGCTGATCGAGGAGTTCGATCGCGACGCCAGAGAACTCGTTACAGAACTCGACACGTTCAAACTCGGAAACAACCCGACGGCCGTGGCCAATGGAGGTGGGATCTAATGGTCGATCCCGCAATTACCGTCGCCTACACGGTGAGTCTCATCGGGCTGGTGTTCGGGATCGGGATCGGTCTCGCGCTGCTTCGTGGCGAGACCGTCGACAACAACGCCGGGCAGTTCAAATGGCTCCTGCTCATTCCGGGGTTTGCGGCGTTTTCCTACCTGATGATGGTCCTGGAGGTGGGCGTGATCCCGGTCGGAGATAACCAGGTGTACCTGTTCAGATACATCGACTGGCTAGTGACAACACCCATTCTGGTCGGCTACGTCGGCTACGTTGCCGGCGCGCCGCGAAAGTGGATCGTTGGCGTCGCGGTGGCCGACGCGTTGATGATCGTTACCGGGACTGCCGCCACACTCATGACCGGAATCGCCACCTGGATCGGTTTCGGTGTCTCTGCGGGGTTCCACCTCGCACTGCTGGCAATTCTGTATCTCGTCTTCCCGAGATATGCCAGACAGAACCCCAAGCGTCGACGGCTGTTCCGGATTCTCCAGAATCACGTGGGTCTGTTGTGGATCGCCTATCCGGTGATCTGGCTGACGAGCCCAGCCGGTTTCGGCTACGTCTCGGTTGTCGGGACGGCAATGATTATCGCCTACTTGGATGTGGTCGCCAAAACGCCGTACGTCTACTTCGTCTACCGCGAGCAGTCGGCGTTCAGCACTGAACCACTCGGGACGGATGCCGACCCGATAGAACACGCATCGGCGACTGCCTGACTGCCGATCAAACGAACTTACTTCGGCCGGCACTCCCCGCGGTTTCTGCCAGGTCGGCGTACACCTCGGCGATGCGTTCGCGGATGTCGCGGCCGGCAACCCGTGGATCGAACCGGTCTTTGTTCGGGGCCCACTCGACGTCGTTGAAGAAGGTATCGCGGTGATCCTCGATCCCCTCCGGTGGGACGATCTCGTCGGTGCCTTCGCGGTAGAGATCGAACGCCGTCCGGGTGTACTCGTACTGATACCGGGTGTCTTTGTTGACTTTGCAGATGCCGTGGGTCAGCATCTCCTGAAGCTGGTCGGGCTGGACGCCCGACGAGCCGTGGAGCACCAGCGGTGTGTCGAGGCCGTGGTCCCGGAGGGCGGTGCGGATCTCCTCGGTGAGATCGGGTTTGAGTTCGATATCCTTGCCTTTGGCGACGCCGTGTTGGGTGCCGACCGAGACGGCCAGCAGATCACAGCCCGTCCGGTCGACGAACTCGACGGCCTGTTCGGGGTCGGTATAAAAGGCCTTCTCGGCGACGATCTCGTCTTCGACACCCTTGATTTTGCCCAACTCGGCTTCGACGAGGATGTCGGCGTCGGCCTCTGCTACCATGTCGACGACCTGCTTGCTTTTCTCGACGTTCTCCTCGAACGAATGGTGGGAGGCGTCGATCATAATCGAGGAGGGGATCTCTAGGTCGACCTGCTGTTGGATCGTCTCAAGGTCGGTCTGGTGGTCCATATTCAGGAAGACGCCGATGTCGTACTGGTCGGCGATGAGCTCGATGTAGTTGCCCATCGCTTTCAGGCCGGCAATCGGATCGCCGTTGCCCGCAAAGGTGCAGGCTCCATTGGACATCTGCAAGAGGAGATCCGAGTCGACGCGTTCGGCACCCTTCATCAGGCCGATCATCGTGTTCGGTTCGGCGATATTGCTCGCAATAAGGCCGAACCCGGAATCCAGTGCGTCGTCGTACACCGCCGCCAGATCGCTGCCGCCGTGGAACGTCATTGAATGATCAGGTTGACGTTGACTGTCAAACGTGATAAACCCCGGCGTGTCGACAATCGACTCCGAACTTTTTCCGCCTCAGGTTCGCCGAGGCGAACCGCTCGGCGCAAAAACTTCGATGAAAAAGGCGGGCGGCTCGGCCTTCGGCCTTGCCGCCCGTGAACCGCGCTCACTTCGTTCGCGCGCATGCTGGTCCTGAACTGCACCGCTATATTTTGGACGACAGTCTGAGGTACTGCTGACAAACTCCGTGTTGTTTCACTGCCGTAGTCAAGAGTCTCGCCCCTACTCGACCTGCTCGCTGCCGCCAGCCGGCAGATGCTCCTGAATCAGGTCTGGACTGGCGACCTTCCGGACGAACGAATCGTCGACGAACCGCTCTTTGAGCGTCCGGTAACAGCGTTTCGCCATGTCGTTTTGGGCGAACTTGCCGGGCTGCAGGCGGATATGACTCGCGGCGTTGGCCTCGACGGCCGGCGTTGGTCCACCGACGACGCGGGTCTGGGGTTCGCACTGAATGCCGACCGACAGGTCGACGGCAGTATCGTCGAAGTAAGTTCGGTCGCCCCGGATCACGAAGCTCCCCTTTTCGATGTACTCGCCGCTTTCGGGGGTTTTCGAAACCTGATCGGGGTCGACCATGTACACATCGCCGGCGTACTGGCCGGCCTTCCAGACCGACGAATGTGAGACCGCGAACGTGGCGGCCTGGGCGAGCGTCGAGTCGGGAAAGTCAACGTCTTTGGCGGCCTCGCTTGGCCCCGTGGCTTTGAGGATCGTCACCGGCGCGCCGTGGGCCTGGGCGTGGAAGAACTTGTCTCCGCGGCTCATATACTTCTTGACGAGTGCCTCGTTCT
>Ga0207421_10008047_pt1 | contig 11049 bp, 3 predicted proteins | sample SodLakKL_010_SED_4_FD_187542 | JGI IMG/M metagenome (GOLD analysis project Ga0207421, IMG submission 187542) | Alkaline sediment microbial communities from Lake Tanatar, Kulunda Steppe, Russia - 8KL_010_SED (SPAdes) (version 2) | ecosystem: Environmental > Aquatic > Non-marine Saline and...
AGAGGTCAAGGTTTCGGGCGTTGTAGTTTGCTCGTTGAATTCGAAGTAAACTTCTATACTAGAAGCGGTCCCCATATCGATCAATTCGCCGTGTAGAGTGGCGGAATCGTTCGTTATGACGGTGGCTTCTACAGTGGTCACTTCAGGTGATTCGTACTCGATAGTGATAGTTTCTGTATCCGTATCATCGTCCGAATGCACCCATATATCATAGGTTCCAGCTTCCTCAGTGGTCTCGTATAGTAAAGTTCCTGTATGGATTTCATCTTTTTCGAGCGTGATGTCTTCATCAGTATCGATTATACCTTTATCCTCGAATTCGAGTTCTATATCTTGGGTATCTGTCTCATCTCCCGTATTCTGAACTTCGTAGTCGACTTCGAGAGTACTTTCATAAGGTAAGGGAGAATTCGTTCCGGTTATACTGACTTCGAAAAACGGCTCTGGAGGATCGAGTTCTTCGAAGTGCGCGGTCATAGTGATGTTCTGTTCCGGCATATCGAATATGACCTCTTTTTCTGTAGTTCCTTCGTGACCGGTCCATTCCTTGAACTCCCAACCTTCTTCGGGATCTGCTTCTAATGTTATGGTTTGATTCGCGCTGAAAGTATGTGTGCCCTCTCCGTGGTTGATCTCTGATCCTTCACCTTCTATCTCTATCGTGAGTTCGTATCCTTCGAAACCTTCGTACTCCCATCCCAACCTCGGATAATCACTACCATCTTCGATAAACCAAGTTTGGTCATCCCAATCCTCTTTTGTTTCGATGTCCCACTGCTCATCTAGTGGATCGTAATCACCGAAGTCATCGTCGGTATACAATCCTATGTCCTGCATGTCTTCTAAAGGTGCATCTGTTACTCTGCCTATAAGTACACTATCCTCTTCTTCTTTTCCAATCGCATCTAAATCCTCCTGTATGAGGGAAAGTGAGTCTATTACTTCTTCATTATTAAGTCCTATAAGGGAACCAATATTATCTTTTCCAATTACGTCTCCCATTGCATAGGTGTTCTCGATATTTCCATGACGATTATGTCCAATGAAACCACCCACATAACTATCTCCGCTTATGTCACCAGTTGAATATGAATTTTTAATATCTCCAAGAACACGTCCTGCAAAACCACCAACTTCCTTTTCTCCACTAACTTCTACTTCAGCATAGGAATCGATTATCATACCATGCCAATCTCTTCCTACAAGTCCTCCTACTTGATTTCCTCCATTCACCTCTCCTGTAACATAGGATCCTTTTACCGTGCCTCTATTTTGCCCGATTAAGCCACCTACAACAAAATTCCCATTTACATCTGCGTCGAGCAGGCCTACATCTCTAATATCAGTTCCACTATCTGTTTGTCCAAATAATCCAACATAACTTCCTCCATCGATGTAAAGATTTCTGATTTCATTTCTTAGACCATCGAAAATTCCTGAGAATCTATCATTGCCATCCCCTAACGTGTTCCAACCATCTTCAGTATCTACTAACTCTTTGTAACCGTCAGTTTCATTGTCTAAATTTTTATGGAGTTCATAATATCCATCTAGTTCTTCATTAATAAATTGTAATTGATACCAGTTATATATCTCATAAGGATTCTCTTTGGTACCAGAGCCGGGTGGCTCTTCAGCAGCCTCGTCTAATACCAATGTCTCCTCTTTATCTTCATCAAGGATGATATTCTTACTTCCAAAGTTTCCCTCTTTCAACGCTTCAATTGTATACTCACCTTCATACAGAACTTCAAACGATACTTGACCATCTTCATCCGTTAAACCCTTTTCAGAAATTTCTCCATGGACCTCAACCTCAGCTCCCTCCAATAAATTCCCATCCTCAGCTTCAGTTATAACCGTTAAATTATATTCCGGAGCATCTTCTAAAATAAATTTGACTATTTTATTTTCATCTAAAGTTATATTTTCTGACTCTTCCTGGTATCCTAATTTGTTTGCTGTAACTGTGTATTCTCCTTCTACTAAACTGAATTCTGCTTCACCGTCAGAATCCGTTGAATCTTTAAATACGCTCACTTCGACTCCCACACCTTCTAGAGGTTCTTCATCCGTATCCTCGACCTTTACTGTCAAATCGTATTCATCGTCCGGTTCCCCTTCTTCTATCCCCTGAGCCTCAAGCTGTGTTTCTACATCCATACCTTGTAGAATAGGATAGCCGTCCTCTGCGGGAGCTATTCCAGTATCGCCTATTTCCCAGTTAGCCTCGACGAAATACCAGTCCTCTTCAAAATCGAACTCCATGTTTTCAACAGCAGACAATCCCTGCATCTTTTGAGTTTCTAATCCCGTACCACCTTCACTTTTGTTTTGCTGAGAGGTTATCTCATCCCAATATGAATCATAAACAATATCATCGTCGGGATAACCACGCTGACGGGCAATGAAACCACGAGATTCACGATCATCCCTATCCAAATCTTCTACGAAACCCACTGAATACGAAGTGTTAATACTTGCATCTGGATGAGAATATCCACATATATAACCAATAAAACCACCTAACCTATTAGTTTCAGAACCCTTCACGCTAGCTAAAGAATAAACATTATCATACCCTGGAACATCATCATAAGGTGGTGAAGGTGCACTCAACCATTGACGACCCATTACTCCTCCAGTGTACCCACTAGTCATCGTATCATTTATTTCTCCCGTAACAAAAGATTCTTCTACATAACCAGCAGATGTTGCTACCAAACCTCCGTTTACAAATCCACCAACCACATCACCATCAAAATAACATTTAGAAATAATTCCTCCCCAATTCCACGAAGCTATTCCACCGACATCTCCACCACCATCGCCTAAAATTTCACCACTTACAAAACAGCGTTTGATTTCTCCATAGTTAACTCCTACTAACCCACCAACATGATATCCCGAAAAATAAGGAGCGTCAAAATAAACCTCACCACTAAATTCTACATCCTTAATTGTCCCATAATTCAATCCAACCAAACCAGCCATATCATCTGTTCCTTCGACATAGAAATCATCAAAAGAGACGTCTTTTATAACTCCATCTTCTGCTAAAGTATGAAATGGTGCGATCCACTTTTCTTCCCTGTTCATATAAAGATCACTTATTTCGTGACCTTTTCCGTCAAAAACCCCACTAAATTCATCTCCATAATCTCCAAGAGGTCTAAATCCTCTTCCCTCATACCAATCCTCACTTTCGGACATATTTATATCGTTTTGAACGATGTAATCAGATTTCAAATCGTTCTCTATCCACTGAATTTCACCTGCTATTGTTAAAAGATAAGCCTCTTCATCATCGTCCCATTCAGGTTCAGGTGGTTCCGTAACAAATTCATTTATCTTCCCATAATATTCGTCGCCATTTACCTCAGAGACCGCCTTGAACTCGTGATATGTGATGTGATCGAGTTCATCTACAGAATGCATGAATGTTCCTTCTTCCTCAAGAGTTTCCTTTTCCGTTTCATTCCATTCCTCCTCTCCCTTCTCACGATATCGGAAGAACACATCTGCCTCATCTACCTCTTCGTACATATAATAGAGATCACCCATTAATTCAGCACTACTACTCCCCACAGTATCAGGTTCTTTAGTTTCTACGGCAACATCTCCGTGAGTGGTAAATTCAATTAATATTGTTGAATCTTCTTCCTCATCACCGTAAATGACAGTCAATTTGTATTCGTAACTAGTTTCATTATCTAAATCTGTGATTTCTTCATCGACGATCTGGGATTCAGAAATCGTCTGTTCTTCGGTCTCTTCCCATCCATCGTCGCCTTCTTTCCTGTACTTGAAGAAAACATCAACTTCGTCGTATTCTTCAAATACATTATCTGTAACTTCGCCTCTCAAGATCGCACTATATTTAGTTATATTCTCTGGTTTTATCGGATAAAAACCTGAAACATATTCTACGGCTTTATCTGCATCTATTATACCGTGGCCATATCGAGTGTTCTTTTCCTCACCTAAATCATCACCTGCTTCGTGATAATCTGCAGTTTCAGATAAAGCTTCATAAATTTCATCAACGGAAAGGTCTGGATTAGCATTGAACATAAGGGCTATCGTACCAGCTACGTGCGGTGCCGCCATCGATGTTCCTGACCACTCCTCCCAATCGTTACCTGGGACTGCAGATTTCACACTTACTCCAGGAGCGGAGAAGTCCGGCTTTACGTATTCTTCAGGTATATCGTCTCTATCATGGTCATCCTCATCGACTATCCTACCGCTGCTGAAGTCAGCGATATCATCGTTTTTTTCAATAGCACCTACAGCAAATGTTTCGTATATCGCTGCTGGGCTTCCTATCGTTCCTTCGCCACTGTTACCCGATGAAGAAACGGGTACCACACCAGCATCGTACAAATTCTTTATAGGATCTTCATGACTTTCTTCGTACCCACTTATACCCCAAGACATGCTCACAACATGGGGGCGGTGTTCTTCAACAGGTTCGAGTATATTTCCATGCCTATCAGTAGGCTCCAATTTCCACTCAAATCCAGCTAATATTTGTGCGAAAGTACCAGAACCTCCGGGTAATATCAAAGCATGCATCAGATCCGCTTCTGGAGCCATACCTATATGAGTTCCACTAGCATCTTCTCCAGCGATCGTACCAGAGCAATGAGTTCCGTGACCATGAGTATCATGTGGAGTGGAATCTTCAACAATATATCCATATGCGTCGAACTCTATCCAACCACCGGTATAATAATCATCATCTTCTACATTGACTAATTTACCTTCCAGATCAGGATGGTCTATGTCCACACCTGTATCGGATACCGCTACTCTAACATCATCCCCTTTGATACCAGAATTCCAGACCTCTGTAACATTTATCCTTTCTAAACCCCAGGTTAAATCATCATCAAAAGTTGTTGAAGATGATTCTGGATTATGATCGGAAATTGGGTGGTAACCAGAGATAGATCGAGGATGTTTATAGTCTATTTCTTTAGCTGTACCTTCATTAGAGTCGTAGTCATACTCAGGTTCGTAAATTTCGACTTCAAAATTTTCTTTGATTCTTTTCACGTCTATCAAATCTTTCAATCTCTCTATATCTTCTACATCGATCTCTATCAGAATTTCATTACTTATCCAGAACGTGTTTAGAATCTCGATGTTCAAATCAGAATTTTCTAATTGATCAATCACCTCATCCTGAGTGATCGTAGCGTGAGTTTGAAGTCCAGATAGGAAATCTTCATTATCTAATGATGTTACCTCATCCCTATGGTCTCTGAAGGAAGGCAATTCTAGTAGAACATCTATTTTTTCATCGGTCTTATTCGATCTTCTTTCTGTTATTTCTTCCTGTAAACCCTCGGTGATAATCGTATTTGTTTCAACATCATTTTCTTTTTCTATAGTTGTATCGTTGGAGGTCTCTTCTTCAATAGGACTACCAATACCTACTACAGCGGTACCGCTGATCATCAGGAAAGCCAACATCAATACGGTTATCTTATCTTTCAGATCGATATCCTTACATTTCTTTTTAAAAGATAAACTTCGAAAATTTTTGTAATTCCCACTTTTTATTTTGTTAAAAACTACACCTATCAAGGCCATCATCGCTAATAAGAGCGGGAAAATACCTGCTCTAATTTCTTCACTAACAACTTCCAAAATCGAAGCAGTTCCTAAAGATTCACTCATCCCGTGTAAATCAAAAGTTTGAGTCTCTTCGCTATCTGTTGGCTCATATTCAAAGTAAAGATATGCTTCCTGCTTTTCATCAATGTCGTTTACTTCTTTAGAAAAATCAGTCTCATCTATTAGATTTAGCATATTTACAATCTGACCGGTATAAACTCCTTCTTCGTTTTCCACTTTTATCTCGTGCTCTTCAGAATTGTTTTCCTCAACTTCCGAATATAAAGTTCCTTGTAAATCCCTCTCAAAACAAAGTGCTGAAAAAGAAATGCTTAATAAAAAAACCATCAAGAGTGCCACTACGCCGTATGCGATTATCTTTTTATCCATAATAGGTGCTCCTACTGAGGATATCATACTGCTGATTTATCTTATAAAAAATTTAGGGGCTAATACTAAATAATATCACTCTAAAAACCCGGTCAATTCTGATGTAAATTCTGAAAAAGTTCCTATGTAGAATACACTATTCCTTATAATATAGGAGAACATGAAATTAGTAAGTATTTTTCTAAGAAAACCTTTTCCTCTGATGAGTTACGCTGACCGAATTAAAGGCGTCTTATCTTATTATACTTAATTAATTGTCCTCCAAGCCCTCATATTAAAAGGTCTCCTTATCGCTGATTCAGCAAACAATATCCTCTATAAAAAAGCGACTAGGTGGTCCAAAATTTAGCTTTGAACTTTACTTGAGTTAGTAGAATCAGGACTCAAACCTATTTTCTGTAGATGCAAAAATAATAGAAAGGGGAAGGGTTTTTGTGCTTGGGATTCTCTCGTGTTTCTTAGGTGGATTATTCCTATAATTCTGTGTTGCTGAGTTCATGTTCGACTGGTGATCCGCCATCGTAGGTGGTAGAATAAGAACCGTGCATGTGACCGTGTGGGACTTCCACTTCGTAGTCTAAATTGAGTTGGTTTTCCCAGGTCGGATTACCGGTATTTACCTCATAGTCTCCTTCGACATCGAGAATATCCTCTACACCAGCATCTTCATGTGCCGCTAGACCATCTCCGAAATCGAGTTCCCAGTTCGCATTACTAGTTATCTTTATCTGTGGACGGGTTGTGTCATCTCCGTATACATCGCCCATAATATCAAATTCTTCACCTTCTACAGTGGTTCCTGGTTTGACTTCTTCTACTATTCCGTTTTCTGCCCAATGGATATTGAGCCACTCGTTGACGGATGATCCTACATCCATCTCATCATAGGCGTCACAGTCTTCACACCCACAGTGTACTGTTGCTATCGCCTTCCATGTGCAAGTTTCTCCGTATCTCCACATATTTTCGGGAGTGAATTCCACTGTTACAGTTCCTATAGGACCATCTTCTTCCCAATCTATAGTACCGATATCAACCAATTCTTCTGCGTAGGTGCAAGCATCTCCTGCGGGTTCGCCTCCATCGTATTCCCATTCAACATGGAGACTATCAACGGCGTTAGCATGTCCAGGTGACCATATCTCTACTTCTATTTCTACCGTACTGTCGTAATCTATTTCACCTACAACATTGATATCATTTATCTCCGGACAGACGCAGTCCACTCCAACGGTCACGTCGCTATCTTCAGAATCACCGACTACCATTCCTGCACCGAATGCTGTTCCTATCACCAATACTATCGGTACCAGATACGTTAACAATTTTTTCTGCATGTTTTTTACCTCTTTTTTGCTTTTTTCTTTTTTTGCTTTTTAAAGTCATTTCCCGCCCGGTCACAAGACCGAGCTTCGAACTTAGCCCATATTCATACTTCATTATCTCTTAGATCAAAGACATCTAGATGGATCGCATAGTACTCAAAATCTTCATCTGGTTCAATTGTAACTTCTAGTTCATAGCCTTTGTAAGTATCAAATAGTCCAGGAGTAGGTGCACTACAAGGAAGATCTCCTTCCTCATATACCTGGATCTTCACAGATTCATGATCATCTTGCAATTTCCAGTATTCGTTCAATTCGATAGTGATGGTCACCTCACCGTTCTCTGGTTCTGAAACAGCTACGATCCCTATCTCTATGTCTCGACCTGCCGTGATCTTCTGTTCTTCGTCGCCAGATGTATCATAGTAATACCACCATTGACCTCCACCTCCTGAGTCTAGGCTCCAACCATCACCCATTGAATCTCCGCCCCAGGCCGTTTCTTCCGGCAAGGGCATACAATAGGCTTTCAATTCGTGGTGTACTGATTCACCTTCGGGATATGCGGTAGAATATTGTCCGTGCATATGACCGTACGGAATATACACATAGTAGTTTATCTCGATCACGTCACCCATCACTGGAGTTCCGAGATCATATGCATAGGAGCCCTCGACATCGAGAGTATAGTCATCTCCTTCAGTCTCGTGTACCGCTACTCCTGGTGTCAATATAAGTTCCCAGTTATTATTACTAGTTATATTTATCTCCGGATGATCTTGATTATCACTCGGTATACCATTGTCGGGAACATCGAAGTCATCACCATACAGTTCATCTCCTTGTCCTCCACTAGCTTCACCGTCTTCTGCCCAATGGATCTTTAGATAATCATCGACTGCGACCTCTTCCGTGTCGCTGTCTTGGTCACCTTCAGTTCCGTAAACAGTAGCAGTTACTTCCCAAGGTCCAGCTCTCCACATTTGCCCATCGGAAAGCACAAATGTATGATCTACTTGACCTTCGTCTTCAACCCATTCGTCAACTTCTAGGCCATCCTCGTATACATTGGTCACTGCTTCACCCGCGTTTTTCTCCCCAACATACTCAAATTCGAACTCGATATCCTCAACTACAGTATCCTGTCCGGGTGCGGTTACCGTCGCTTTTATATAGACTTCATCTTGCCATCCGAACGAATCGCCTTCCTCAGGCTCATCGATCTCTATCTCAGGGGCCACGTAACCCACTCCGACGGTCACGTCGCTATCCTCATCATCAGCGATCACCATGCCAGCACCGAATGCTGTTCCTATCACCAAGATTATCGGTACCAGATATGTTAGCAGACTTTTCTCCATCTTTTTTCCTCTATCTTGCTTTTTACGTCGTTTCCCTCTTTGTTTTAAGACCAAGATTCGAACTTGGCTCGTATTCAACCTTTAAGGCTTATGGTTCGTGGAGCAGGGAATTCAACCCTTTTTCCACGGGTGTGGAAAGATAGGAAAGGGAAAGGGTTTTGGAGATCTTCAACCTCAATAGAATTTTATTTTCTCAATCTTAATAGTCCTCTTCAATGTCTGTATCATTGTTCTCAAAGGTATTATCAGAATAAGTTGTATCCTCAGCTCCCTCCTGGATCAAGATGCCATATTCGTGACCGGCGATATAATTATCATTTACTTCGTTTCCAGTAGTATCTTCAAAAACTTCATCAAAGGCATATATACTCGTGACCCTGACTCCAGCGTGCTCATTGTCAGTTATTTCATTATTTTCTACCATAACTAGATGTGATAGATACACCAAAATTCCGTCTCCGTTACCTCTAGTGTCATGGTCGTTCGCAACAGTACCAGAGACCTCGTTGTTTCTCACTGAAGATTCATATTGATCATCTATAGGTTCATCGCTATTTCGCTCATGATTTATCTTGTAGACCAATATCCCGGTTCCCTCGTTGTCTTCAACTATATTATCCTCTACTGTGACACTCAACGTGTTTCCGCCATCAGGTCCTCCGTACAATATGATACCTCCCGCACGTTCATTCCAGAAATTATTTCCTGACACGTGACATCCTTTTACGGTCACATGTCCTTGTCCTTCAACAGTACTGCCTGCATGGTATATACCTCTTTCAGTGTTGTCATGTACACCTGTGTCGATTATTTCACCGTAAGCATAAAATGAGATACCATCGCCATCATTTTCACTCGATTCAGAATCGGTTATGAGCACATCTTTAGAATTTCTTACTCTTATTCCATCGTTTTCATTGTTGTGCGAATATACATTGTCTATCACAATACCATTAGAATAAGCGTAAACTCCTCTACCACCGAAATTCCTCACTTCAAAATTTTTGATTTCAACGTTATCTGCATTCACATATATTCCATGATCATTGATATCTGTGCCCTCTAGGACCGGATTATCTAGACCTATTAGTCTAATTCCTTCTTTTTCTATCACTAGATTTTCTTCGTATGTTCCGCCTTTCACGTAGATTGTATCGCCTTCATTAGCATCATCTATCGCATCCTGTATGCTATCTCCTTCTGAGAGTATAATATCTTCATCTATGCTGCTCAGTGTATGTGTGACTGAAGTTCCTTCAGCGGTAGAATACTGTCCGTGCATATGACCATATGGAATTTCTACTTCGTAGTTTATATCAATCCCATCTACAGTAGGTCCATCCGGCATCCATACTGGATCTCCAGTGTCCTGATCATAATCTCCCTCGACATCGAGAGTGTAGTCATCCGTGTATACCCCATCTTCTTCATCATAGTACCATGCTTCACCATCTCCGAAATCAAGTTGCCAGTTCGTATTAGACCTTATCAATATATATGGTTGATCTCCATTCTCGTTCTCGGGAATACTGAAGTCGTCACCATCCAACGTCTCTCCTGGTTTTCCACTAGCTACTCCATCTGCATATGTAGTACAAAGATCATGGAAATCATTGACTGATACCGCTACACTGTCGCTGTCATAGTCACCTTCGGTACCGTAAACTGTAGCTGTTATCTCCCAGGGACCAGCTCTCCACATGTTTTCACCAGAAGGTAGTTCGAACGTTCCTTCGTAAGTTGCTTCGCCTTCGTTCCAACCGTCTTCATCTATCTCACCCTCTACTGTTAGGGGGCCCACGTAAGCTTCTCCAGCAGCAAGGCCTCCAACGTATTCAAATGTAAACTTTACCTCGTCTACGGCGTTTTCGTGTCCAGGTGCAGTTACGTTTGCTTCGACATCGACATCAGCGTCGTAATCGTACTCCGCACAAGTCTCCGGTGATATGATCTCTATCGTAGGTCCAACGTAATCCACTCCGACAGTCACGTCGCTATCTTCCGATTCACCAGTCACTATACCGACACCGAACGCTGTCCCTATCACCAGCACGATCGGTACCAGATATACTAACAATTTTTTCTCCATCTTTTTCCTCCATCTTTTTTTCTTTCTTTTTTTTCAAACAAGTTTTTTCCAGCCCGATCTTACGACCGAGCTTTGAGTTCAGCTCTGCAGGTCTGGGAGTTGAACCCATCCCTGCCTTTATGATATGTTGATCTTGCTTTCACTATCATCTTATCACCGATCCGGGGCAAACGGTCCTCTAATTCACTCTGCCACTTCACTTCTCCAATGGGGTCGCAGATCTTTTGAACAGAGCCCAAGCTCATTGCTCTGGCTTTGG
>Ga0207421_10008049_pt1 | contig 11046 bp, 11 predicted proteins | sample SodLakKL_010_SED_4_FD_187542 | JGI IMG/M metagenome (GOLD analysis project Ga0207421, IMG submission 187542) | Alkaline sediment microbial communities from Lake Tanatar, Kulunda Steppe, Russia - 8KL_010_SED (SPAdes) (version 2) | ecosystem: Environmental > Aquatic > Non-marine Saline and...
TATCAACCTGTATTCAAAGGTTTAACTACTGTAGAGGTACTTAGCGTTATCCTAAACAGAGATTTGACGCTATGCCCTGTTTGTAAAAAAAATAAATTGATCCCAATATGAACCGTCCCCGCAGGCGCAGCATGCCTCTTAACTTACTTTTACTTGGCTTGAGTGGTTAGAAAAGAAAAGACTACCTTCAAAAAGCCCCTCACATTGGAGTTTGGAGTTGGAGTTTGGAGTTGGAGTTTGGAGGAGGAAATTCTTTCGAGACCAGTGTTTATGCTAATCCCCACGAGACCAATCAGTATATTTCCCAATTATATCTAAATATAGCATTTAATTTTGAACTTACAACGCATTTACAACCCGGTTTCAAGTCGGTCTACAACGTTGTTTTGCTATTATTAATTTGGATGATAGATAAAGGCAAATTTAATTTAAAGGGAGAGCATTCATGGAAAACCTGGTAGAACAGGAACAAAATACGCCGGAAGGGAAAAAAGATTTTATTGAATCCTGCAGCGAAGAACAGCAGGCAGCGGCAGAACGCCCGGTGCTAAAAATTATTAAAAAAGCTGCTAAAGCCGGGTGCCAACTGGTGTTTATTTTGCTGTTATCAGTCATGGTGTTCCTGGTGTTTACCCTGGTTCAGACCAGGTTAACCGAAGGCCCACCTTCTATCCTGGGTTACCAGATGTACATTGTTAAAGGGGGAAGTATGAGCCCGGCTTTCGAGGCGGGAAGCCTTATTTTATTGCAGCCTGTGGAGGCAGAGGACATAAGCATCGGGGAGATTATTACTTACAGCAGCCCTGGAAGTGAAACCGGACTTACTACCCACCGTGTAATGGAGATAAACCGTGCAGGCGAAAGGCTCAGTTTTACCACCCGGGGTGATGCCAACCTGGTTGACGACCATGCTCCCGTTTCCCCCGAGCAGCTTAAAGGGAAGGTGGTTTATGCGGTGCCCTATGCAGGTTTTCTCATGAATTTCGCTCAAACCCGAAATGGCATCATTACCCTGGTCTTTATACCGGGAGCACTGATTATTGCTTTAGAGCTTCGCAATCTTTACTACTATTCGGGCCTTTGGGAAGAAGAGAAAAAGCGCGAGAGAGAAATAAAAGAAAAGGAGCAAGGGGCTCCAGTGGAACAGTAACATTGCCGCGGTTAACGGTTAAGGGTTGTAGCCCGGGGGTAATGCTACCCGGGCGAGGCAAGCTGTAAAAAACAAGGAAAAGAAGGAGGGCTCGGCATGAATAATAAGGGTAACATGTTAAAAAGGATGGTTTTAAGCCTGGCCCTGGTATTTGCAGTTGCCGCAGTACTGTTAGCGGCTGGCACAACTTACGCCTGGCTCAGCAGCAGGGTTTCTCTCCCCGCGACATCTTACCTTACGGGCACAGTCAATATGGAAGTATATGGTACAGGAGTGGAGCCTGCGGGAGATACCTGGAAAATGGATGAATGCCGGGACTTTACCTGGATAATAGAAAATTCGGGCTCCAAAAAGGCTTACCTGCGGGCTCGCCCGGTGGAAACCATTCAGCGGGATGAAACAGCCTGGGGTGAAGGAACCAGATTTGTTGAACAGGGCAACTGGGGCATGTATTACAGCTTTATTCCAGGGAAAAACATGTCGGTAAATCTTGTGGCCGGTCAGGATGTTGAAAACCCGGCAGGAGAAGTAAAAATAAACGAAACCGGTGGGAACTTTGAGGTGGAGTATGCTGTAAATGGCTGGTATATCTACGAGACGCACTTTTTAATTGTGGACAGTAAAAGCCTCCTGGAGAAACATACTACTTCCAGCGGTAACCCCGTACCGGGCCAGTTTCCTTTCAAAGCAGAGTTTAACTCCTGTATAAGCAGCCACAATTTTTCCCTCCCCATGTCCGGCACTTACCCGGCAGGCGCCCTTAAAGGCAAAAGTTACGATTGGACGGGTGCTAACACTTTATACATTGCCGCCCATGCCTCACTTGTAAATGGAGAAAAAGAAAAGGCTTCGGGTGGGGGCGTAGGTGTAGGCGTAATGGAGTGGGAATTGATGGAAGGCAACGGGTGCAGCCATTGGGTGTACCACGCAGAAGACGGGTACTGGTATTACTGCCCGGAAAATCCCCTCCTGTTGCCCGGGGAGGAAGCCATGTTCTGCCTGCAGGGGTGTCCCGGGGAAACAGGGGTGTATGAGGTGCAGCTGGAAGTAGAAGCTATTCAAGCTCTGCCCGAAGCGGCGGAATACCTGTGGGGTTTGGAATTGCCCTGCCTGTAGGGTGTCTGTAGGTTTACTGTTTTACAATACAATACAAGACAAAACTGATTATTAAGCCTTAAAACCAGGCTTTTAGTATAACTACTAGATAAAGTTGATGTAATAGATGTCAGGTGTTGTTTAAAATTCTGCAAAAGGGGTGATGCCCGGCAAAAAAGTAACTGCTAAGGAACGGAGCATCTTTGAGATTGTGGTTGCACACAAGTTATTATTATCCGGACCGGGCAGTTACAAAAACAAACCTGGATTTATTGCTGTCGGAACGTCGAGGTAAAAGGCAAACCCGGCGAAAGCCGGGGACGCAAAACTACAGGGCCTGTAAAATGGCAGCCTGGTTGCCGCAGGGGGTTAAAAAACAAAAAAACGGAGGTAAGGGTGTAATGAAAAAAAGAATGTTGATGAGCATGCTGGTAATTGCCCTGGTAGCTGCGGTTATTGGCGGCGGCACCATGGCCTGGTTTACGGCCAAGGCTGATGCCCCGGTCAACGAGTTTATTGCAGGGTCGGTAATGCTTGAAGTTGGCGAAGAAGTGGTTTATGGCGAGGACATGGAAAATGTCAACCCCGGCGACTGTTTCTTGAAATGCATAGAGGTTGAGAACAAGGGCACCAAGGAGATGGAACTTCGCCTGGTGGATATTGGGTTTGATGTAACCATTGAGTGGGACTGGCTGGAAGACCATTTTTACGAGCTGTGCTTTACGGAAGATTACGAAGATATAGAAGACCTGCAAGCTGCTTATGAGGCCGGCGATTATGAAATACCGGCTTTCTTCGCTCCCTGCCCCGACAGCGGTTGGGTCATGGAATACGTAAAAGAAGAAGATGAAATTACCGGCTTTAACTTTTACTACGCGGAAGGCCCCGTTGCACCGGGTGAGAGTGTAAACCTGTGCGTGGTGGCTTCTTTTGACGGAGGCTTGATGGGCAACATATGGCAGACTGCGCAATTTAACCAGGTAAACGGAACTTTCCAGGCGGTTCAGGCTTCAAACGAAGCTCCCAACGAAGTTTGGGGGGCAGACTGGAACCCTGAATGGCTGGAAATGGAACCCTGGGAGGCACTTGTAGAAGGCACCAGCAGCAGTTATGCCGACTATTTTTATGATGAAGATGGCTTTAAATTCGATGAGTGCTGTGACCAGGCAAATGAAGAAAACGAAGAAAACGACCAGGAAAATGATGAATAAGTTGAGGATTAGATAGAACTGGCCTGATGCTGCGGTATTTTGGCCAAAACCTGGCTCCTTTATTTTAACTACAAGAATTTTGACAACAGACATATAGACATATAGACATACAGACATACAGATAGACAGATATACAGATATACAGACAGACAGGTATTGGCGGTGTGCCCGGCTTCAACCGGGCGCACCGGAAAAAAAACAACAAGAAGGAGGAAAGAAAGTCAATGAGCCGAAAAACAATGTTGATAACCGTTTCTATACTGCTTGCTGCAGCTCTTATCGGCGGCGGCACCATGGCCTGGTTTACGGCCAAGGCCGACGCCCCGGAAAACGAATTTATTGCCGGGAGCGTAATGATAGAGGCCGGCACCACTTACCTCTACGGCCTGGAATTCAAGGAAGGCGACGTAGGTGAAGTATTCGAGATATACGTAGACCGGGAAAACAACGAGGTTACTTACGCAAAAATATGGGATTCCAGCAAAAGCAGCCTTAATGCCCTTGCCCACGACAACAATAATCACCGTCTTTATTACGTGGATAGCCCCAGCGACCTTTTCTACTACGATCTAACCACCGGAACCGGTGATCACGACGCCGGCAACCTCAAAGATGAACTGGGCATTTCCCGTAAGATATACGGAGCGGCTTACGGGCTGGGAGCTTACTGGTTTATATTTGAAGATACCGACAACCTGTGGAGAGTTACTTTTGACCCGGAGACAGGGGTGATCGACGAATATGAACTGTATCACCAGAACTTTGCCGGTGGAGAATCCTTTGGTTTTGGCGATATAGCCATGGAGGTAAGGGAAGGCACCATTTATGCCAGCACCTCCAGGGGAAGCTATTTCACCTACAACATCTACGAACGGGAATACACTGAATTTCCCGATGCCGATGCTATAAACCTGCAGCTTGGTTACGGCGGGGACGGTATACTTTACGGTCATGAAACCCGCGAATATACTTGGTACGAAGTAGACCCGGACACGGGAATAAAAACCCTGTTTTTTGAGGAAGGGGAAAACGGCAAAATGTTTTCCGACCTGGCCTGCAGCTACCAGAGCAACTGGAACCCCGGCGACAGCGAAACGCTAAGGTACCGTGTTACCAATACCGGCACCAAGAACAGCTACCTGAAGATGGAGCTGGAAACCGGGTGGAGCCTTGATGTTGATTATCTCCAGGAATACTGGGATGAACTGTGTTTTAGTGAAACTTACGGTAGTATAGAAGAACTTCTGGAGGACATAGACACCGAAGAAGGGCCGGTTACCCTGACGCTCTGCCAGAGCAGCCAGGAAAGCTGGCTGCACGAGAACGGTGCCTTCTACTACCTGGAAGAAGTAGAACCCGGCGGCAGCGTAGTACTCTGCCTGGAAGTTCAACTGGGGGGAGAGAATGCCGGAAACGCCTACCAGAGAGCTGCTTATACCGTGGAGGCAGTAGCCAGGGCTATCCAGTCTTCCAACAACGCAGTAGAAGAAGTGGAAGGCTGGGAACCCCTGAGGGATTAAAGTTGACTGTTAGTGTTTTTAATTGAGGTTTTGAATTAAGGTTTTGAGTTAAGGTTTTGAGTTAAGGTAGTAATCACTTTTGTCTGGCCAAAACAATTAAAAGGAGCTGACCACCGGCGATGAAAAAAACAGGCGGGAGGTTTAATAAAAACCTGAAATGGCTGACGGCGGGAAGAATAAAACTGGCAGCACCGCTGGCCACCGTGTTGATAACTGTGATAACCATAGTAATACTCATGACTACAGCCGGCACGGGCAGCTCCTTTACTTTTATGGTACACAGCGAGGACTGCGGCCTGGTAGTAACCACGGCAGAAGAGGCGGAAGATACGGACAATTTGAACCCCGGTGATTTAACCACAGCCCTCCTGCTGGCGGAAAATACCAAAGAAGACCCACTTAACTATTATTTTAATATCGAGAAAGTTGACAGTGCCCCGGGGTTTTATCCCGGACTGGAGGGCAGGCCCCTCCAGGAAGCCCTGGAGATAACAATAGCACGTGGGGAAGAAAAAGATTTTCAGGGGACGGTATCCAATTTTATTGAAAAATATGCCCCTGGGGGAATGGAAATGGGCCTTTTAGAAGGAAATACCAGCCAAGAAATAGATATTTCCACGTATCTGCCCGGCCCCGACACGGGTAATGAGTTTCAAAACGCCAGAGTTGCACTTCGTTTTGAATTCCGGGCGGAATGCGAAGACGAAGACAACGGTGAGCCATCGAACGGACCGCGGCCCCCGCGGCGGGGTGCCAGCCTGGTGGTGCAGAAATTTCACGATTTAGACCGCAGCGGCACCTGGGAAGAAAATGAGCCGGAAATTGAAGGGTGGGAAGTGGAAATTAACGGCAGGAGGTATGAAACACCTGTTAGCCTGCGGAATCTTAATCCCGGCACTTATGAAATCAGGGAAATCCCCCGGCAAGGCTGGGAAGCTACCACGGAGGAGTTAATCGAGGTGGAGCTCTCCCGTAGAGAAACCAAAACCGTAGTTTTCGGAAACTACCAGGAAGTAGAAGAAACAGCCACCCTGGAGGTGCGCAAATATCATGACCTCGATGGCGACGGCTCCTGGGGCGAAAACGAACCGGAAATAATGGATTGGAAAATTGATATTGAAGGGGTGGAATATTTAACCCCGGTGGTTTTAGAGCTGGAGCCGGGAGAATATACCGTTGCCGAAGAAGAAGTAGAGGGCTGGAAAGCCACAACTGAGCCTGTATTTACCGTTGATCTTCTTGAGGGGGAAATGAAAACAATACATTTTGGCAACCAGTATATGGAAGACGCGGCAGTGCTTCCGGAAGTGCCAGAAATTGACCCTGACCCCGTGGTGATTGATCCGGAAACCCCGGAAATAGAGCCGGAAGATGATCCCGAACTGCCGACTACCGGAGAAATTCCGCCTTATGTTTATTATATAGCCGGGCTCTTTTTGCTGGCCGCCGGATTGCTCTTGTGGCGCCGCAGTTACATTAATTAATGCAAAAGTTCAAACTGTATATTATTACTGAAATGAAAGGGCAATAAACAGGAGGTAATAATGAAAAAAGTCCTGGCTGTCTTGTTAATAGTATCGGGGCTTGCGATAGCTGTTTATCCTTTACTGTACAGCTACTACAGGGAATACCGTGTAGAACAGGGCCTGGCGAGGTTTGCCCGGCTGGAAGGGGAAACATATGAAGTGATTGAGGTTAATGAAGATGAAGTTGCCCCCGGTGAAGAAAACGGAGAGGAAGCCAGCGAGAAAAAAACCGTAGATTTTGCAACCGACCCGGTAGCCGTGCTCAGTATTAACAGCATAGACCTTGAACTTCCTGTTTTTAGGGGCACTTCAAAAAGTGCCTTGAATTATGGTGCAGGTTTATGGGAAGAAGGGGCCGGTATTGGAGAAAAAGGCAGCGCTGTTATTACCGCGCACCGGGCCCATTCATATGGAAGCCTTTTTAACCGCCTAGACGAATTAAAAGAAGGAGACCGGTTAGTGGTGGAAACCGGGATCAATAATTATACCTACCTGGTTTGCTGCACGGGGATATTTGATGCTGCGGACTTTTCTTACCTTGATAACAGTGCGCAAAAGAAAAGGTTAATACTTTATACCTGCCACCCCCTTTACCGTCCGTCACCACCTTACCGGCTGGTGGTGCAGGCTGTTATGGAATAGATTAAATGATATTTATAGTATAAACCTTTTAAACTGAGTTTGAAGGCAGGTGTTTATATTTGTTAGTATCTTTACTTGTAAAAGATGTTTGGTTATGGTATATTTTAGCTATAATAATCAATGCCGTTTATGGTATAAGTTAGGGAGGTATTTTATGAAAAAAGCAATTTTTATTGTGCTGGCGGGTTTTCTTTTGTTGTCAATCAGTGGGTGTTTTGGTAGTGATGATTTTTTAGATGCCATGGAAAATTTGGAAGAAGCGGAATCTTACCAGGCGGATATGGAATTAGTCCAGGTAATAGATATCCCCTATCATGACAAGACAGTAATAGAAATTAGTTCGCATATGCTTTACGAAAAACCGTCGAAATTGTATTACGACATGAACATGAAAGAAGATCAAATAGGTGCTGTTGATGTGGAAATCCTGTTAGATGGCGACGATGTAGAAGTAGTATCTCCTGACAGCATGGTGGAAGTGGAGATGAAACGGCAATTTAGAGATTTTGATATTAGCGAAGTAGAAGCCACGCAGGAATTGATTTTGGAAGCAAAAGTAGACACAGAAAAGGTAGATAATCCCCGTGGTTACGAAGGTCATGATACTTATAAAGTAACATTCGATATGGATGAAATTTTAGAGATGGAAGAATTTCAAGAATTAGTCGGAGATGAAATGGAAGAACTTGAACGTCAGGGCATTGATATGGAGATAGGTGAGATAGACCCAAAAATAACTGTAGACCCTCAAACCGAAGAAGTTAAAGTAATTGATATGGATATGGAGATAATTTTTGATGATGGAGACAGTAGCATCTCGATTGAACAGGAGATGTATACGGAAATTTATAATTACAATGAACCTTTAGATTTCCCGGAGCTGTAATTTTCCCTTTTAGGAAAATGAAGTAGGGGTATTTTGGTAAGGAAATCAAAGAAATTGTTAATAGATTATAAATAAACAGGGTTAACCCTCGCCATTGGCGGGGGTTATTTTTATGAAGAAACCAGCTTTTATTAGGAGATACCGGAAATTTCTTTGCAGTTGGAGATACCAGAGGTTAAAATTTGTATAAGCTCATTGCAATTAAAGAGCTTTCTGTTTCGTGTTAAAAGTAAAGGGGGTTGAAACAGATGGTTAAACGTTCCCCGGAAGATTGGGACTCCTGGATAGAACGCATGGTGGAAAATTACTCTGATATGAGAGTTCAGGTGATTTGGAAGAAAGAATAATCGGATACAACTTCAACACTTTGGACTTTGTTTTTGACCACAATCAACAACTATATAAAATAAGGAAGTTTACACCGGAGATAGATGGAAGATTATTTGACTACCCCATTATAACACCTGAAGAAGCAGAGCAAACCTTACTAAAGGGAGACTACTTTACCACTGTAAATAAAACTACGCCCAAAGAGGGCAAAGTTAAAAAAGTAGAGCTAGTTTATGATACTAGTGGATTTGAAGAATACTTAATGCCATATTACAAGTTTTATGTAGCTATACCCATGGAGAGAATTTATGATCAATCAGAAATTGAAAAAAAATTAAACGCTTTCGGTGTTTATTATGTCCCTGCTGTGGAAAGAGAATATTTAGATATTAACAATGAATAGAAGCGCCCCGGGATGATTTGGGCTCCCCGTGTATTACAAGTAATTGAAGGCGTTTTCCAGATGCTTTAAACCGGGACAGGGCAGGGAACTGTCCCGGTTATTTTCCCTCCGGAGTAGCAGAAAAGTGTACATACACAAAACAACTAGCATGTCTTTCACAATTGCCTTACAGAAAAATATGTCGTGTGTAACAGCCAAATATAGTTGCTCATTCAAAAAATACGTGGTATAATTTTTTAAAGAGTATTAAGAAAACTTTTTATTAAAAAGGTAAAGGTTAGTAATACAGGAGAAAAAATCGGTTGTCTAAGGCTTTAATATGACCAAGCAATCCGGTTTACCAAAAAGGATAACAGTGCTACCTGCTTGGTTAACCCCAGCAGGTCTTTTTATGGAGTTTTATGGGCTGGCTTGGATAATAAAAAGACTGTAGAGGAATTAATTTAAAATTATAAAAAGATCGCTGCAGTAGTTTTTGGGTTGGCCCACGTAGGTTTGTTTTTCGTTCGCTTCCTTTGAAGTTAGTTACACTGTATTTCAGCTAATATTGGCAATAACCTTTTTCTCCTGTAGTACATTTTTAGACTTTACTGATTATACATGAAAGGAAGATGATGAGAGTTGAAGCAGTATGAGTATAAATGTGTGTTTATTTGGGGCCTGGGGCAAACCACCACCAGAAGACTAAACGAATATGGCCGGGAAGGCTGGCAACTTGTGGAGGTTGTTTGGTGCTGGCATTATTTCAAGAGAGCTATTTAGACCTCGTATTTTGCCCGGAGGTGGGGGGAATCAGGGAAGACAAATTAAAGAGGAAACTATTTTATGCTGTTATTACAGGCATGTGTTATGTGATACTGTATGGTATTTGCCGCCATTTTTTTGATATAGGGCAGCAATATTACATGTATACGCCTAGTTGGACCCTACGTAATGTATTATGGTTTGCAGCTCTAATCTCGGTAATTCCTTCATTGTTTGGGAATTACCGTTTTTCTATAATAACTCTGGCAGGATATATTTTGGGGGTTATAGCAGGCGAAATGTTTGGAGGTTTTAAAAGTGATATTCCGCCCCAGTATTCGCATTATGGATGGATGATATGGGGGTCTGTTTATATTTCATCTATAATAATCGGCATACTCGTTGAAAAAAAGTAAAAGCCCTTATTTACTTCAACATGCGTATAATCCGGTGGATTGGTTCGAATGGTCGCCCGAAGCATTTCAGAAAGCAAGGAAAGAGGGCAAGCCTGTATTTGTATCCACAGGCTATTCTTAGCCCCCTTTTGGGGGCTAATGTGATGGAGGTTCAAAATCAACGTGTCATTGGTGCCATGTTAAGGAAAGGGAGTTGTTTGAAATTATTGCTGAAGATCCTGAATTAACTATTGTAAAAATTAGGATTTTTATTTCTCCGCAATTTACCGTCAAATTTTTAAACACCCTGTAAAATCCAGCCGGTAAAGAAGGTTACCAAAAATATTTTCATGATATATTGGTAAATTTCAACAGCATTATTAAAAACGATCTCCTGGGGAATACCGCCTATACTTCTCACCTCTCAAAAAATGTGGAGGGTTTATTCTCTAAGTTTTCAATCATTGAGTAGCTACATTTTTTAAGAAGCCAGGCCATGTTATTTCCCAGGGTTACTATGGTGTCCAGGCCTTCTTTATCCTGCTCTACGTGGTTTTGAATAACTCAAAAATACTGACCCATGGAATTATGGCTGTATTTTGATATAATAGGTGCAAGGAAATTTATGGACTCTTTACTCAGTATAGTTTTATCTCAAAGAAGCCTTAGTGGTGGCTATCTACAGAACCAGAGAAAATATCCGTTATTGCAAAGAGCCAGGTTATGAAGAAACGAGATTCTATTACTACTTATAAAGTATGAGAAGCGTGAGAGAAGGAGGGTATTTTACGAATGGAAAACAAGAAAAAGAGTTTGGTAAGGTTGGAAGAATACGTAGAGCAATGGTTGTCCATGCCGGTGGATGCTGCTGATCCACAAATGGAAGCCGAAAACTATTACCGGGAAAAGATATTTCCCTTGGTTAAAGAGCTATTCCGGGAAAAAGAAGGAGCAAAGCTGGAAGGCAAAAACATTTATGGTCTGATACTTACCGTGGGCACTTCTCCTGAGCCGCTGGTACTTTCCATATCTGCCTGCTGTCCTGAAAGAGTACTCTTTTTATATACCCCGGAAACGGAAAAACACCTGGATGAAATAGTTAAGCTTACCGGCCTGGAAGTTTCGCAATTGGAGAAGTGGCAGG
>Ga0207421_10008051_pt1 | contig 11045 bp, 10 predicted proteins | sample SodLakKL_010_SED_4_FD_187542 | JGI IMG/M metagenome (GOLD analysis project Ga0207421, IMG submission 187542) | Alkaline sediment microbial communities from Lake Tanatar, Kulunda Steppe, Russia - 8KL_010_SED (SPAdes) (version 2) | ecosystem: Environmental > Aquatic > Non-marine Saline and...
ACTTGCTGAGATTTTAGAAGAAAAAGGTATAGAAATAGCTAGCGAAGCCGTCGAACTTACAGAACATGCAGGAAGAAAGACGGTTAGAGATGAAGATATTTTTCTGGCAGTGAAAAGAAAATAGAAAAAAATACCACGGCCCCGGAGTACATCCAGTTTCATGGAAACTAAAAAATATCATTATCTTAGGCTTTCTTCCGATTAATTATTTTTATGTAAAATTTCTGAAGAAATTGACCTTATAATCCTATTTAATTCCAATTATAATTTTGATTATATATCAAAAAACCCTTAGATAATCAATGAAATTTCTTACAAATTTTTTCTGGTTGCTATAAATATCAGAGAAAGTTATTATTACATTTAACTCTTAAAAATAGGCTTAGAGCCACGTAAAAAAAAGTTAAAAGATATCCCCACTAAAATAAAGATTGGAGTTATTCAGGTTTTGGAAATGATTACTGATCCCTTACCATATATCGGAATCAGCATTCTAGATATTATAATTTCGTTAATTGTACTGATAGTCGGAATACTCGTAGTTAAACTATTTTCTAGTTCCATAGAAAAACGAATGGTAAAATCTGGATTGACCAAAATACTAGCAAAATTCACGACCCGCCTGATCAGCATTATACTCTATATATTCGTCGTTCTCATTTCGCTTAGCTTGTTAGGATTAGAGATGGGGGCGGCAATAATCAGCATAGCAGTCGTCTTAGGTTTCGTAATTGGCTTCGCTTTAGGAGATACCCTCAGCAATATTGCAGCAGGGTTTATGCTGGCCATAACTAAACCTTTTAAAAAAGGAGACTTCGTCACCGTCAACGGTGAAAGCGGAAAAGTAAAGGGAGTCGGAATTAGCATAACCGCTTTAGATACCACGGACAACAAACGAATAGTTATTCCAAATAGCGAGGTATGGGGAGGAAATATTATAAACTTCACAAAGCATCCAACTCGAAGGGTAGACATGGAAACGGGAGTCAGCTATAACGATGATCTGGATAAAGTAATTAGAGTAACGATGGATCTGTTGAAAGAGGATGAACGAGTGCTCTCCGAGCCAAAACCAAAGGTGGCCGTAAAGGAAATGGGGGATTCGGCAATATCATTAATTGTCAGACCTTGGGTGAAAACGGAAGACTACTGGGACTTCTACTACGATTTCCAAAAGGCAGCAAAACAAAAATACGATGAAGAAGGTATTGAGATTCCATATCCACAAATGGACGTACATCTGGAAAAATGATCAGGAATAATCAATAAATCATAAAATCTTCTTTTTTTATTAATACGGACACTATATCGACATCGATATTATTCAAGCAATTTCAATTTGCCATAGTAGTACTTCGAAAAACCTGAAAAACCCGTTAGCGATGAAATATATTGCTTAGTTTAGGGAGACATCTCAAGGTTCCCAAAAACCTCTCGAATTCATTAAGCATTACTATTGAATAGTACCATACCCCAACCATTTTATCTACTTCATACTTCAGTTCTAACCGAACTTCCTTAAATTGTAACGTCAATCTAAACGTGTATGTTAGCTCTGATCGGTATCGTATTCGGATTTGTACTGCTTACGACTCTTATCTTGCTTAGAGTGGACTTTGGAAAAGCCATATTGATTGCTACTGCAGTCCTGTTAATCATCTCCGAACCTTCGTTAAAAGCTTTAGATTGGGTAATTACAATTTCGTTGGAATACGAAACGCTTGAACTTCTAGCTATTCTCACCCAAATAGTCCTTTTGGGATACCTATACAAAGATTCAGGACAAGTAATGCGGATGATAGAGGAACTGAAAGCTCTCGTTCCTGATCGTAGGACCGTTATAGCATTCATTCCAGCAGTCTTCGGTCTAATGCCTATGCCCGGCGGAGCCTATGTTTCTGCACCCATGATTGAAGATGAAGCCGACTTTCTGGAACTAGACGGCAAAGAAAAAACCTTTATGAACTGGTGGTGGCGTCACATCTGGTTCTGGATATATCCGCTATCCGTTGGTCTGATCTTAGCTTCAAGTATTTCAGGAATAAGCATTTACCATATAGCGATTTTCAATATTCCAATTTTCGCAGTTCACGTTGCTCTTGGAGTTTTTTTAGGTCTCAAAAAAATTAAAGCCAAACCTACTAATAAAACTGAAATGAAACCTCTATCGCTTATATACGGACTTTTACCAATCATAGTCGCTTTATCTATTAACATAATATTTGGAATCCCCCTCTATGTATCTCTATTTTTAGGAGTAATCGTTCTCTTTTTTCAAAACCGGGATATATATTCGATAGAGGCCTTGCCAAGCGTTCTCAAAAAAGGAATCTCCGTAGATATACTCATGGCTGCTTATGGAATAATGCTTTTTAAAGGAATAATAGAACGTGCCGAATCACTGGAACCGGTGATAACTGCTCTAGAGGGACAAGTCCCAGCCCTCCTAATAGTCCTGATCACATGTTACGGCATAGGAGTCCTTTTCGGTCATCTCTTCAGTGCTATAGGGGTTTGTTTCCCCATTCTACTTCCACTCCTTCCGGTAGTCAATGTAAGAACCGTGAGTTTGATGTATGTCTTCGTTTTATTGGGCTACTTAACCTCGCCAATACATCTTTGCATCATACTTACAATAGAATATTTCGGTATAGATCTGAAAAGCTTCTACCGTAGAATTCTAAAACCAGTCACGATCTTAATCGTCTCAATATTGATTTACTTCTTGCTAAACGGAACCTTTTTCATATTTTTCTGAACATTTGAAGCCCCCTTCTCAGAAGATGTAAAATTCCGAGACGAAAAAATTCCATAACGGCCCTCAGATCTCAGCCAACGAAGAGAAAGTAGATCCAGCAGAATCGACTATTAATCTCAATCCGAAATCCCTCTAACCTCTTGACTATCTCCATCCAAAATCGTAACCTATAATCGGCTCTCTTAACCTCTAAATCAACTCTATAGTCAAAAAGTTCGGATTTTAGCAAACGAACAAAAAAAGAAAAATAATAAAAAGGGATGATTTTCGTCCCCTAGAGATCCAAAGCATCCATTAAGTCCATCTCATGTTCCTGTTCGGTCACGAGTATATTCCTAAGAGTCTCTGCGGTAGCGTATTCGTCTAACTTTTCGGCCTGCCTTATTCTCTTCTTATATCTCCCGATAGCGTTCCTCTCTCCTTTCAGGTCCTGATTTAGCATCTCTTCGGCGTCTTCACTTATCTTCACTTCCCCAATATTTACCGATGGTTTACCTCCGAGATAATCTATCTGATCAGACAATTGAATCGCATGCTGAATCTCTTCATCCGCGTGAACCGCTAGTTCATCGCGAATGTTATTGTATTGTGCTCCTGATATCACAGCCTGATGCTGAATATACTGAATTGCCGCCGCATACTCCAATTCCAAATCGTAGTTAAGTTTCTCAATGAAATCTTCAATCGATATATCTTTTTTCTCAGATGTCATCATTTTTAATTAAATTTTTCAAATACTTAAATTTTTCATTCCGTTTTTTATACCTCTAAAAAATTCCCGATTTCTAATTTTTAACTTATATTTCGTTTATATCGCGATCGAACGTCTTAAGTTTACATGATGAAATTATTTTCCCAAATTTTCCGGAATTTCTCTCTAAATTTACAAAAATAAATCTTCAATATATTTCACTTAAGATCAAAGTCAAAATAATATCATATCATCCTTAGACTCAAAATTTAAACAAATGGAATAAGCTAACCACATATAGAGATTGTCGGAGGCTTAATAAGAGAGCAATTTTAGAAAATCCAATTAAACGCTGTTAATAGGTATAAAAACATGAAAATCGAGGAAGCTATTCGAAAAAGGAGATCTGTAAGAGCGTAAAAGGATAAAAGTGTTCCTCTTAAAAAAGTAGAAAAAATAATGAATTCGGTTAGAATGGCTCCATCCGCAATAAATCGTCAAAAATGGAAATTCATCATATTAAACGAAGAAAAAAGGTAAAAAAACTCAAAAAAATGCACTAAACATAAATTCATAGGAGAATAACCTTTTATAATCGCCGGTGTGAATACTGATCCGGACTACGTCATGCCAAACGGCAAGGCTACACGCCCAATAGATCTCGCGATGGCTATCGATCATTTAACTTTAAAGGCTACCGAATAAGGATTAGGGACTTGTTGGATTGGAGGCTTTGATCAAAATTGTGCTAAAGAGATCTTAAAGGTGTCCGATGATCTTGAGATAATTGCTTAAACACCGCTCGGAGTTTCGAAAAAACTTCCAGCGAAACATCCAAGAACAGAAAAGAAGTCGACAAAATAATTACTTACAACGAATTCAATCGATAATAAAGCCGCAATTTATAGACGGCAATGGAATTGAAAATAAGAATATCAACCTTTATTTGAATATTCCCTCATAATTTTCCATAAGGCTCTTTGGAAAGGGGGTGAGAATAGTTTGCCCAAATGTGAAATTTGTGGGAAAGATTTTGATTCTAAAAAAGAATTAAAAGAACACGTAAAGGACGAACATCCGGAAGAAGTCAAAGATACTATGCCCCCTTACTAGTCATCTAATGAGGAATTATTCACATCCGCGATTTTTGATAATAAACACATTCATATCATTAAACCGGGGAAAACCATTCCGAGATTGTTCCGTAATGAGATTTTATGCAGAAAGCTTTCATAGGCACTCCGCTAACATCGGAGGCATAAATTTTTATTTTTTTCATAGAAAGTTACAGTCAATGATCGTTATTATTGAAGATTTAGGAGTACCTAAAGAAAAAGTAGAAGAAAAATTTTCCGAGCTGGGGAAAAGCTTCGAATACTATCAGACCAGTCCAGAAAATGAATCGGAGTTAATCGAAAGATGCGAAGGAGCGGAAGTGGTTACTCTCGTAAGCCAAGAAATGAACGCTGCTGTGATAAAACAGCTGGACGATCTTAAAATGATTTCAGTCTCCTTCACCGGATTTGATCATGTCGATACGGAGGCCGCCCGGAAAAATAACGTGACCGTATGCAATGTCCCAGAGTACGCCACCGAATCAGTTGCAGAACTCGTCTTCGGGTTCTGTATAGGTTTGCTTCGGGAATTTCGAAGATGTGAAAAACTGGTAAGGGAAGATGAGAAGTATGACTTTCAAAAACCGGGAATTAAAGGGAGAACATTGGAAGGGAAGACTTTAGGAATAATTGGAACGGGAAGGATCGGTGAGAGAGTAGCCGACATGGCGAAGGCCTTCAATACAAATGTAGTAGCTTACGACTTAAAAAAGAGTCTGGAAAATATAGAGTACGTATCTCTAAATGAACTTCTTGAAAAAAGCGATATCGTTACCGTTCACGTGCCCCTAACGGACGCGACCAAAGGGATGTTAGATAGAGAAAAAATTGGTAGAATGAAAGAAAATTCAGTACTAATAAATGCCGCCCGTGCACCGATTATCGAAAAAGAAGCGATAATTGAAGGGATCAGAGAAGGAAAATTGAAAATGGGGCTCGATGTTCCACCGAAAGATCTTCCAGAAGATGTCCGCCGAAGTGATAATATTATCTTCACCCCGCATATCGGTTTCTACGCAGAAGAATCTCTAGAGAATAAACTCGACGTAACCGTCGAGAATATACGTAAATTCCTTCAGGGAAAACCGAAAAATGTAGTCAGTTAATGGCAGATGCATAATCACAAAAAAGTCGACGTACCCCGAATGGGGGAACGTCCCGATAAAACATAACCATTTATCCTGCCAAAAAAGTCATTTTTCTCCTATATAGAAATGTTTAAGAATTCGTAATCGATTGATCGAGTCATAATTTCAAGCGACTTTAGATTCTTGTAGTTTCCTGAGGAGATCTCCAAGATGAAATCCATCGTTAGAATTACAGGTACTGTTTTACAATTTTTGAAACCAATGGATTTAAGTTCATTAAAGATAATGTATTGGTGAAAAGATCGACAATCCTGTAGCGATAAAGTGCCAAAATCTAGAAATATAGAGAAATTAAAGGCTACTCGATACAGGCAGTTCAATAGGAGGTGAGATAATGGCAGATGATAACGTGGTCTATATCGGAAACAAGAAAGATGTAATGAGTTACGTTATGGCAGTAACGACCCAATTCAACAAGGGAAGCGACGAAGTCGTTTTGAAAGCTCGTGGAGGAGCCATCAGCAGAGCCGTCGATACCGCGGAGATAACTAAAAACAGATTCCTAACGAATATGGATATCCTAGATATAACTACAGACACGGAAGAGCTTGAAAATGAAGATGGCAGTTCCTCAAATGTCTCTTCCATATCCATAACGCTCGGAGAAAGCAACTAAACAACTATTTTCTCCATTCTTTTTTTAAAAAGAATAAATCTGACGACATCCATTTATATTTTCCATCTACTATTTTTCAAACCTCAAAATCCACCATCAACCTCCAACAAAAGTTCACTCCTTATCCAGTCGAAAAAATAGAACCCAACATTGTTCAAAAATAGCGTATTCTCGAATCTTCATTGGAAGTTAAAAATTCGTATTAATAAATCCGGAAATAAATCGCGTTCGATATATTTTCTTTTCGGAATAACATCCACGATTTTAAATTTAGGATCTTATCTATCCTTTCCAAATCCCTGCTTTTTTCATCCATCCAACTTGAGTTTGAGTATACCTATAAACGATATCTCCTTTCTCGTCGCTTTCGACCTGCCAAGGTTCTACGATTACTACGTCATTCTCTCGCATCCAGACTCTCTTTCTCAATCTACCAGGTATACGACAGGTTCTTACGTTCCCATCCTTACACCTAACGATCATATGACCTCCTCCATTATTCTTCTCGATAACTCCGAACGTTTCGTTACCTCTCGGGAGACGTAGTCCCGATATCCTTTCTTCCAAGGAAGGTTCTTCTTTCTTTCCCATCAAATCACCTCCTCTCGTCCAGAAAAATTTTCAGTTTCAATCGAATATGTTTTTTCATATTTTTACACTCTAAATTTCCTTTCAAATGGACAAGAACAAGAGAATATAATATTGACGTGTAAATTCTCTATAACCCCTGATCCACAATTTTAATACTTTTCTAACCTTAAAAACATTGTTAATAATTATTTTGTCTATTTATTCTCAAAAAACAATATAAAAACTTCCTTCGCAGTGGAAGGACAAAGATCCAGTTAATAATAAGCTAATCGAATATCGATTCAGCGTCTAAAATTTCTTTTGGAATACTAGCCCTGACGGTTACCTTCGGGTTCACTACTTGACTTATCCTAAAATCAACGCTTAAACTAGATATCATGTATGCCTTCTCATACTCTAAATCTCTATTTTCAGATAAAATCTCCACTGCACTGGACACGCTCTTCTCTATTGCCTCATCGACCGTACCACTTGAACACATAACCGCAAGTTTGTCCTCCTTGCTTACCACAGGCCAATCGATGCCCGGACCGTCGACTATATCAACTCTAGTCAAAACGTCTGAACTTATTTCGAGCCCCGTAACGCAAACTTCGCCATCCCCCATACTACCGTGACAATCACCTAGTGCGAGAAGACCTCCGTCCTGTTTAACTGGAAGGTAGACAGAGCTCCCCTTACAGATATCTACAGTATCCAAGTTTCCGCCGTGCCTCCCCTGAGACCACGAAGAGAACGTCTCCTCCTCAGGAGCAACTCCGATAATTCCTACCATTGGATTCAGAGAAATTTTCACACCATCAAAATAACATACATCCCCTCTAATCTCGGGAATAACCGTTTCAGCAGTGTCAATTTTATCCCCTAACACACCTTCCCCAGGCGCAATTGCCGTGACACCCCAATCGGGTAAAGTTATATCTAGTATATCCACTTTGAGGAAATCACCCGGCTCAGCACCCTTAACTTTTAAGGGGCCGGTAGCAGGGTTACTTTTCGACATGTCAATTTCCTCCATCGTTTTTTCTTCATCTTTTATCTGTCCGGAAAAACAATCTCTCGTTTCAAATTCTACAAGCTCTCCTGGCTCAATTTGCGAAACTGGTTCCATGTCGGGCTCAAATTTGTAAATCACATCTTCATCAAATATCTTCTTCATTCCAATCCACCTCTTGCTAAAACTTTAAAGTTATTAAAAATAACCATCTCGCCCTCCGAACCGAAAGATTCCGTTAAAATGAAGTACCTCAAGAATTAACTCATAAAGACATGTCAGTGCAACGGAATATTCGATGTGAAATAATCAAAATTCCAGAGTAAGTAGAGAGATAATCAGAATAAATGCTTCCTATTAATTCGACTCAAAAATCGTCTATTCGAACTTTCATCTTACCTTTGGCTTAATTTTCATTCCTGACACAATTTCTTTGAGAGTTTTTCGATATTTTTAAGAAATTCCGGAAGTTCTTCCCCTTTAATTTTGTAAATTCTTTTTTTTCCTTCAACTTGACTCTCGATCAAGCCGCACTCCCTCAATGATTTGAGATGATGAGACACTAAAGATTGTTCCTTGTCCAACTTTTTCATTATTTCCCCTACGTGATGTTTTCTTTTTTTTAACAATTCTAGTATTTCCATTCGTGTCTCATTCGCTATACATTTCAGAAATCTAATTCTTTGATCAGTCAGTTTAACTCACCATAATTTAATTTTTACCCAGCGCATAAAATTTTTAATCTGAAACTTATTTCACGGAATCTAAACTTTTTATTGGCTCTTCAATAATGCTCAATCTTCTTTTTTGGGAAACCAGTGCTGAGTTTTCAAGCAAACTCGTACTATTATCAACATAACTGGTACTTCTATCAACAATCCAGTAACGGCTGCGAGGGTTGCATATGACTCTATGCCGAAAATCGTCACTGCCATAGCGATAGCTACCTCAAAGTGATTACTTGTAGCTATTTGAGCCGTCGGGGCTGCATCCTCGTAGGTGAGACCTATCTTCTTGGCCGTCCAGTAAGATAATGCAAACATGATGAAAAACTGCACCAAGAGAGGTATCACTATAATCAACACGATAAAAGGTTGAGATAGAATGGTGCCCGAGTGTGGCGAAACGATTACGACGATCGTAACGAGCAATGCCACGACCGAAATATAATGCAATTTATCCGTAAACTGTTCGAACCACTTCTTTCCTTTCCTGTTCAAAAGTATCTTCCTTGTAAAATACCCGGCCACCAGTGGCAGGCCGATATAGGCAAGGACACCGAATGCAACCCTTCCGGCTGGAACAACTATCTCTGCTCCTGGAATATCAGCCACGGGGAGTAACAGTAAGGCAAGAGGTGCATATAGGAGTAACATAGAGAGTGAATTAATTGCAGTTGTGACAATGGTATGACCCATGTTACCCCTGGAGAGATATGACCAAACAAGAACCATAGCTGTACACGGAGCGATCCCCAAAAGAATCATCCCCGCTATGAGTTCGCTCACCATTACCGGATCCGGAAGAAAACGGGCAAATATGAAAACGAAAAATAACCAAGCTAAAAACGCTTTTAAGAATGGTTTTACCCCCCAATTTAGAACCAAGGTAGTTCCAATTGGTTTAGCCGATTTACCCGCTTGTATAATCTCTTGAAACGGTGTTTGAACCATAATTGGATATATCATCAAAAATAAAACTACTACTACCGGAAGAGAATAACCTGCTATTTCAAAGGCCTCAAACGCTTCAGTCAAACCTGGAAAAACTCGTCCTAGGGCCAAAGCTAAAAATATACAAATTGCCACCCAGACCGTGAGGTATTTTTCGAAAAATCCTAGTTCATGTTCTTCCGCCATTTGGAACCTTTTTCATATTAAAATAAATACATATAAAAATTTGGTCCGTATATGGGGTGTAGTCTAGATCCGCCTGTACCTACGCCTTTATCGAATAATTTAAAAACTACATGAAGACCCCAACAAACATAGCACCCATAACTGTCAAAAAAACCCCGAAGGCTAGAACTTTCGTGATCGTCTCAAGCTTCTTTAGATAAAGATACGATATCACCAGGACAAACAAAGGACCTGTACCTCTAAGAGGAGTAACGACCGATACTGGTGCAATGCTTAGCGCCAAAAAATAAAATATTGCAAAGGAGATAACGGCGGCGCTAACCCCAAAATAAAGATCTTTTTCTTGCACGTTGAAGGGCTCGGTCAAGCTCCAACCCCTAACCTTGAAAAACGCGCCCAGAATTGCGACCGAAACCGAGTAATTAATGGCCAAACCGATCGTGATCGGCACCCCCCCGGTCAATCCCAAACTTACAAGAGGTACCTGTATTCCGGCACCCAGCATAGCTACCAAAGGAAAAATCAGATCCAGAGAAAAACCAGACTTGGAGTTCCGATCATTTTCACCGGACTCGTAGCTAACCATCACTACTCCACAGAAAAGGACAATAATACCGACCCCATGAAGAGCTCCAACAGTTTCACCCAAAAAAATAACACCGATAAAGGAAGCTATAAGCAAATAACCCATCAAAATTGGCGAAGCTCTCGAAGCTCCGATCCTTCTAGTACCCTCGAAATCACATCCCTGGATAAGAGGTACCAACGCACCTGCCAGTACGAAAATGAATGCGCCAAATCTAGAAAGTCCAAAATTTGGATAATTCAAAATTATTGAGATGGGAACGAAAAATATTGATCCTATCAAAAAAGAAACAAACATCGCATACATAACCCCTCTAGGATGCGTAGTCCTCCTAATATAATAATATCTTCCAGCAGTAGTTACGGCTGCCAGAACTGCAAGGAAACCACCTAATATCTCTAATTCCATTCAGAATCCTCCAGAGCTCAAATTACTCTACCTTTTACTTCACACCTTTAAAAATTGAAAAAGCTTCTGATAGGATATCTCGCCTTCGGTACATGATTCATCGATACCCCGCTTTCCTAAAATCTCTCTGAAACGAAACTTCTTCCCTCAAAGCCTTCAGCATCTCCGGAGACTGAGATATTCGGCTCTACTGAAATCCTTTTCTAGTTGGTTTGAAATGTAGTGGTATGTAGGTGAAAAGGAGGACCACACCCCTCCGGAGGTTGGACCGGGAGGAGG
>Ga0207421_10008052_pt1 | contig 11045 bp, 8 predicted proteins | sample SodLakKL_010_SED_4_FD_187542 | JGI IMG/M metagenome (GOLD analysis project Ga0207421, IMG submission 187542) | Alkaline sediment microbial communities from Lake Tanatar, Kulunda Steppe, Russia - 8KL_010_SED (SPAdes) (version 2) | ecosystem: Environmental > Aquatic > Non-marine Saline and...
CCAATATTTTAGGCATCTGTGGTGTTTTTTATTCAAAGATAAAAGAAAAGGAGATTCCTTCGATTTTCCTGACATCTGACCGGGCCATGGCGGATTGTAAAAACTATGAATGCCGCATCCACTTCCATAACTCTTTGTAATCGACCTTTTTCCCGTACATCAGGATGCCTGTCCGGTAAATTTTTGCGGCAACCCAGGTGGTGAACATAAAACCTGCAACCAGCAATGCGGCCGACAGGGCCAGTTCCGCATAGGAAACACCGAACGGTATACGGGCCATCATGATCACGGGTGAAGTAAAAGGGATCATTGAAAGCCATAATGCCACCGTTCCTCCCGGATTGGTAACGACCATCTGTGTCATGATCAATGCAAGCAAAAGGGGGATGGTGACGGGCAGCATAAACTGCTGGGTGTCGGCTTCATTATCCACGGCGGATCCAATGGCTGCGAAAAGGGCGGCATATAACAAATAACCGCCCAGGAAGTAAAAAATAAAGGAAAGCACCATCACCGGGATATTGATGGCTGAGAGCCCTGCCAAAAGTTCTCCGGCCATTGTGTCATGCTGCTGTATGGCTTCTCTCTGGGTCTGCAGTTCTTCCGGGTTGAGCACCTGCCCTCCGGTAATGAAAACTTCTTCATCCGGGGTAAACCGGAACATCTCGGGTGCGGCAGCCTGAAATCCGCCCACGATAGCCAGGGTCAGAAATATCCAGATCAGAAACTGTGTCAGTCCGACCAGTCCGACCCCGAAAATCTTTCCCATCATCAGCTGAAAAGGTTTTACCGAGGAAACAATGATTTCCACAATGCGGCTGGTTTTCTCTTCCAGTACACCCCGAAGTACTTGTGATCCGAACAGGAATATAAAAATATAAATCAGGAAACCACCCACAAAACCCAGCCCCATGCTGATCTCCGGGTAGTCGGTCATTTGCTCACCGTCGTTTGATATGCGAATGGCCCGGATGCTCACCGGGGACTCAATGGAACGCAGTACCTCCTCGTCTATGCCTGCTGAACTTAGTTTCATGCTCTCAAACTCAAGCTTTAAAATATTTTCTATCAATAGCTTGGCATTGAAATTCACAGACTTTGCTGAAAAAAGCCGGAGGCTTGACGGGGCCTGAAAGGCAACTTCAGGGATGTGGAGTACTGCATCAAAACGTCCGTCGTGCATTCGCTCGATCGCATTGTCAATATCTGTATCAAGGGGCGTGAAGTATATGTTGTCCCTGTCTCGGAAATCCTGAGCGAAAAGACCGCTGTCATCCACAATGGCGACGGAATAATCACTGTCGGAAAGCTGGGCCACCAACACCGGCACGATGACGATTGCTGCCATGAGAACGGGCCCCAGTATGGTCATGGCCACAAAGGACTTTTTTTTGACCCTGCTGAGGAACTCACGCCGAATGATGGTTGCGATTTTGCTCATGATGGCTGATTTTTACTGCTGCCCGGCCTGAATAAATGGGTCTGTTTTTTGCATCTTCCCGGTCGGGTACTCCCCGGTGACCTGTTTGATGAAAATATCGTTCATGGTCGGAGTCAGTTCCCTGAAAGAGGTGAGCTGCCCAGAGGTGAGCAAAGATTGTAAAAGCTCATTGGGGGTGGCTTCTTTGGTTATCCTGATCCGGACAGTCATTGATTCAAGGTGCTTTTCAATATCCACCAGTTGAAACCGGCCATCAAGCATCTGCTCAACGGGGGTATGAACCTGCTCCAGTTCTGCTTCGTAAAGCCTTGTGGAATGGTTTTTTCTCACCTCCCTGACATCTCCTTCCAGCACAAGTTTTGACCGATTGATCAGGGCGATATGGTCGCAAAGTTCTTCCACCGAGTCCATATTATGTGTCGAAAAAATAATGGTAGAACCCTCTTCCCTTAACTTCAGAATTTCCTCCTTCAGCAGGTTTACATTGATGGGGTCAAAACCGCTGAAGGGTTCATCAAAGATCAGCAACCGGGGTTTATGCAACACGGTGATAATGAATTGCACTTTTTGCTGCATGCCCTTGGAAAGCTCTTCCACCTTTTTTCCCCACCAGGGCATCAGGTCGAATTTTTCGAACCAGCCGGTGAGAAGTTTCCGTGCTTCCTGTCTTTTCAAACCTTTTAACCTGGCCAGGTAAATTGACTGCTCACCCACCTCCATCTTTTTGTACAAGCCCCTTTCTTCCGGCAGATAGCCTATCCGGAGGACGTGTTTGGACCTCAGCGGTTCATTGTCAAAAAGGATGGTGCCCTGATCCGCCCCGATAATCTGGTTAATGATGCGTATCAGTGTTGTTTTCCCGGCCCCGTTGGGCCCGAGTAATCCGAATATACTCTGATCGGGAATGTGCACACTTACCTGGTCCAGCGCCCGGTGGTCTCTGTACGTCTTGGTTATATTGTCCGCCTTAAGTAGTGTGCTCATGCGATCTTATCAGTTAAACGCTGCTTTCATGCGTTCGAAAAAGCTTTTGTCACCCTTTTTGGGTTTTGGCTTGAAGTTTTCGGATTCATCCATTTGCTTCAGAATTTCTCTTTCTTCTGCACTTAGTTTCTGAGGTGTCCAGATATTAATATTGACAAGCAGGTCACCCCGGCCATAAGAGTTTACGGATGGGAGTCCCTTGCCTTTTAGCCGCAATACTTTTCCAGGCTGGGTGCCGGGCTCAATTTTTATTCTGGCTTTCCCTTCCAGTGTGGGAACATCAATGCTTGTACCCATGGCAGCCTGAGGAAAACTGATATGATGATCGTGCAGGAGGTTCATTCCGTCCCGGACAAGCTTGCTGTCAGGTACTTCTTCCACGAGCACAATGAGATCGCCGGGAATCCCGCCCCTCGGGGCAGCATTGCCTTTGCCGCTGAGTGACAACTGCATTCCTTCTTCTACTCCGGCAGGGACATTGATGCTGATCACTTCTTCATCCCTGACAATTCCATTGCCGTAGCAAGACGAGCATTTCTCATCAATACTCTGGCCTTCTCCGCTGCAATTGGGGCAGACTGATGCGGTCTGCATTTGTCCGAGAATGGTATTGGTAACCCGGGTTACCCTGCCTGCCCCGTTGCAGGTTGAACATGTCCTGAAAGACTTGCCATCTTTGGCGCCGCTGCCGCTGCATGGCTTACAGGCCACGTATTTATTGACCTTGATCTTTTTCTCCGTTCCTTTCAGGATATCCTCCAGGGTCAGCTTCACTTTAAGCCTCAGGTTAGACCCCTTGTTGGCCCGTCTTCCGGCCTGGCGTCCACCGGCTCCTGCGCTTCCGAAGCCACTGAATCCACCGCCGAACGCGCCACCGAAGATATCTCCGAACTGGCTGAATATGTCGTCCATCGACATGCCGCCTCCGAATCCGCCTCCGCCGAACTGACTGCTTGTTCCGGCATGTCCGAACTGGTCATAGCGTGATCTTTTCTCCGGATTGCCCAGTATCTCATATGCCTCGGCGGCTTCTTTAAACTTTGCCTCGGCCGTTTCGTCATCGGGGTTCTTGTCCGGATGATGTTTCAGCGCCATCTTCCGGTAGGCCTTTTTGATCTCTTCCGGTGAGGCGTCGCGTGATATTCCTAATATTTCGTAATAGTCTCTTTTTGACATAATTGACCCCTTAGTTGGCTACCACGACCCTTGCGTGACGAATAACTTTACCGTTTAACAAATACCCTTTCTGCACTTCTTCGACCACTTTGCCTTTTTGCTTCTTGTTTTCAGCCGGCACATGGGTAATGGCCTCATGGTAGTCAGTATCAAAATCAGCACCCCGGGCGGCGATTTCTTCCACCCCTTTTTGCCTGAGGATTGTTTTGAATTTATTGTAGATTAGTACGACTCCTTCCTGTTCTGCAGCTTTCTCATCCTGCTCAATGGCATTCTGGCTGGCCCGTTCCAGGTCATCCAGGATGGGTAAAAGGGCGATGATAATTTCTTCAGCTGCCGTTTTGGCAAACTCTATTCGTTCTTTGTTTACCCTTTTACGATAATTGTCAAACTCAGAAAACAACCTGAGAAATTTTTCATTGGCTTCAGACAGTTTGGCCTGCTGGTCTATGAGTTGTTTTTCGTATGCCGCAATTTTGTCGGATTCATCATCCTGTCCTGGGTCTTCTGCAGGCGTATCCCCTTCTTCTGCTTTCTGATTTTCAGCCTTCTGGCCTTTTCCCATCTGATCTTCTGCCATCGTGCCGGGTTCCTTTTCGGATGACCCGGCACCCTGATTTTTATCCTCTTTTTCTTGTATATTGTCTTTTTTCATCTCCGAAAACTGATTTTTTAATTATACGAACTGCCACAAAGCCTATCAAAAGCTTTGCCATAAAGTCCTGAAAGGTCATTTTGTCAGGCTAAAGTCTGCGAATATCTGCCCCCAGCTGTTTCAACCGGGTATCCAGGAACTGATAGCCCCTGTCGATCTGCTCAATGTTGTGGATAATGCTTTTTCCTTCAGCACTCAGTGCCGCAATCAGCAGCGCAACGCCGGCCCGTATGTCGGGCGAGGTCATTTCCAGGGGCTTCAGCGGATATTTCCTGTCAAGCCCGATTACAGTCGCGCGGTGAGGGTCGCACAAAATGATCTGCGCACCCATATCAATGAGCTTGTCCACAAAGAAAAGCCGGCTTTCGAACATCTTTTGATGAACCAGTACGCTTCCGCGTGCCTGAGTGGCCAATACCAGCACCGCGCTGATCAGGTCAGGGGAAAACCCCGGCCAGGGCGCATCGCTGATGGTCAGTATGCTCCCGTCAATATAGGTGTCTACCTCGTAACTGTCCATCGAAGGGATAAAAAGGTCATCGCCGTGGCGCTCCAGCTGAACCCCGAGTTTCCTGAACACCTCAGGAATCATCCCCAGTTGTTCATACTGCACCCCTTTGATGGTAAATTCAGATCGTGTCATGGCGGCCATGGCAATGAAACTTCCAATTTCAATCATATCCGGGAGCATCCGGTGGGTGCAGCCCCTGAGTGACTCAACCCCTTCAATGGTTAAAAGATTGGATCCCACGCCGGATATTTTGGCACCCATGCAGTTAAGCATTTTGCACAGTTGCTGGAGATAAGGCTCGCAGGCTGCATTGTATACGACTGTAGTTCCCTTTGCCAGGGATGCAGCCATGACAATGTTAGCCGTTCCTGTAACTGAGGCTTCATCGAGCAATAAATGGCATCCCTTCAGTCCTTCCCCGTGGATGCGATAAAATTGATTCTGATGATCGTAGGAAAATTCGGCTCCCAGTTTTTGCAGACCCAGAAAATGGGTGTCAAGACGACGCCGTCCGATCTTGTCTCCACCCGGTTTGGGGATTGCTGCACGTTTGAACCTGGCCAGCATGGGCCCGACGATCATAACCGAGCCCCGAAGCTGGGATACTTTGTTGCGGAACTCCTCACTGTCGATGAAATTCATGTCAACATCGCGCGCGCAGAATGAATAATTATGGTCACTCAGTTGTTTTACCCTGACACCGAAGTCTGACAATAAATCAATGAGTTTGAGCACATCCCTGATCCGGGGAATGTTTTCAATTATAACCTCCTCGCTGGTAAGCAGTGTGGCGCAGATAATCTGAAGTGCTTCATTTTTTGCCCCCTGGGGGATAATCTCGCCTTTCAGCTGTTTTCCGCCATGAATTTCAAATGACCCCATAATTCACAGAATTTACTGGTAAAATAAAGACAGGTATCCGGGACCCAATGTCCCGGCAGATCAATAATACAAAAAATTAGTCAAAACGTGGAGTGGAATCCATTTATTGGTGAGTGGAACCCCATTATTGGTGAGCAAAATCCCAATATCGATGAGTGGAACCCCATTATTGGTTTTTCCGTCCTTTGTTGTGATTCCTGTTTCCTCCGCCCCTGTTGCCCTGATATTTTCTCTTCTTTGCTTTCGGGGCCAGAATCTCGGTGGATTCACTAAGCTTGATGTTGTCCTGCAGCTTTAGCCTTCCGTTGGACAGCTTGCTCAGGTGTCCGGCAATCTCTTCATCCGTCACCGAATCACGGCTCCAGGTCAGGTAGGACTTTTTCAGATGGTTGGCGATAAGCTCTATGAGGGTATCCTTTACTTCGCCCTCCTCCATTTCGCAGGCTTTTTCAATGATCCTTTCGATGTGCCTTCCGTAATGTTTAAATGTCACATTATTGGATGCATATTCAAGCGGTTCGGGTTTGCGGGTAAGGATCTCCCTGGAAGGAACGGGGTAGGGGGAGTCTACATCCAGGCGAAAGTCAGACATGATAAATAAATGATCCCAGAGCTTATGCTTGAAATCGTTCACGTCGCGTAAATGAGGGTTCAGCTGGCCCATCACATTAATTGTGGCCCTCGCCAGCTTATTGCGTTTTTCCCGGTCATCTACACTGATGATATATTCAATCATTTTCTGAATATTCCGGCCATATTCGGAAATATTCATCTTTGAACGTTCGCTGTTATATTCCATACGGTTGGTTATCGGGTTATCTATAGTAAGGTTCTCTTTACCTGAAGTATTTTCTGTAGTATAATAATGAGGCAAATAAGGCAATAATTCCGGTTGGTGTTTTATGTAATGTTTTGCAAAGGTAGTGAATAATATTCAGAAAGATGGCTTAACCCATGATTTTCAGTCTTGCAAACTTCAGCAGCAGCTGCTTGTTCCCGGCTCCTGCAAAGGTAACGGTGGCTTTTGCGTTTTGTCCGCTGCCTTCAATGCCTACTACTGTGCCCAGGCCAAAGCGCTGATGTTTGATTTCCATCCCCATTTTTAAAACTCCCGGATCGAGAATGGCAAACCCGCTGTTGTCTTCTTCTGCTGCCACCGGCTTGCTTGTTGCGGTGCCTGTCGACTCGGTTATTTTTCTGAAATTTTTCCTGCTTTCTGCAAAGCTCTCGCTTTTTGCCGGTTTTTTCTTTCCGGGCAGCCGGGTGGTCAAATGGTCAAGGTATTCCGGATCGAGTTCATCAATAAAGCGGCTTGGCTCACAAAAGTTGAAATTGCCGTACCGGAAACGTGTTTCTGCGTAGGTGACGGTGGCCCGCGTCATGGCCCGTGTAAGTGCCACGTAAAATAACCGTCTTTCTTCTTCCAGCTCAGACTGGCTGTTGATCGACAGTTGCGAGGGGAAGAGGTTTTCTTCCACTCCCGTGATAAATACAAAGGGAAATTCAAGTCCTTTGGCGGCATGGATGGTCATCAGCGATACCTTGTTGGAATCGTCATCTTTTTCCTTTTTGGTATCGGCGTCGGTAAGCAGGGCAATGTCCTGCATGAATTCATCGAGTGTGCGCAGGGGGACTTCTGTTTCACCTTCTTCCGGGCTGCTGACAAAATCCTGCAATCCGCTCAGCAATTCTTCGATGTTTTCCCGGCGATTGATACTTTCGGGAGATTCGTCCTCAAAATAAAATTTACGAATCCCTGATTTGTTGATCACCAGCTCTCCCATCTCAAAGGCAGTCAGCTTATATAGCCTGGCAGAAAAACTTTTGATCATGGTGACAAATTCAGCCAGTTTTCTTGCGATGCCTGAGTTGACCGCTACCCCGTTACCGGACGGATCCCCGGCTATTTCCCATAGAGATTTGCCCGTATCACCTGCTGCGGCTACCAATTTGTCGACGGTGGTGGCACCGATCCCCCGGGCGGGGAAGTTCACGATCCGCAAAAAGGCGTCTTCATCCCTGGGGTTGATAATCAGCCTGAAATAGGAGAGGACATCCTTGACCTCCCGGCGCTGGTAGAAAGACACGCTGCCAAAAATGCGGTAGGGGATATTCAGCCTCCGCATCGCCTCTTCCATTGCCCTGGACTGGGCATTGGTGCGGTACAGTACGGCAAATGCACTGTAGGGAAGCTGGTTTTGTTGCAGCAATTCGAAAATCCGGCCTGAAACCCAGGAAGCCTCTTCGCCCTCGTTGGTGGTTTTCATCACCTGGATTTTCTCACCGGGGCCGTTACTGGTCCAGACGGTTTTATGGATCTGATTCTTGTTGTGAACGATCAGGCTGTTGGCCGCGGACACAATGTGTTGGGTTGAACGGTAGTTCTGCTCCAGCTTGAAGACTTTATGGTCGGGGTAGTCGCTTTTAAAGTTGAGGATGTTCTGAATATTGGCACCCCGGAATGCGTAGATGCTCTGGGCGTCATCACCAACTACACAAAGGTTTTCGTTGTTGGCCGCCAGTTTTTTGACAATCAGGTACTGGCTGAAGTTGGTGTCCTGGTACTCATCCACCAGAATGTAATCGAAGCGCTGCTGATACTTATATAATATGTCGGGAAAGTCGCGCAGCAGTAAATTGGTGTTAAACAGCAGGTCGTCGAAATCCATGGCGGAAGCCCTGTGCAGTTTCTGCTGATAAAGGCTGTAAATCAGCCCGAGCTTGGGCTTCCTGGACTGCAGGTCATGCGATTGTATTTCAGGATCTTCGTTGTAATCGGCCGCGGAAATCAGGTTGTTTTTTGCATTGGATATCCGGTTGAGTACATATCCGGTCGCATAGGTTTTGTCATCCAGATTCTGTTCCTTCACAATCTTCTTAATAACCCGCTTTGAATCGGCCGTATCATATATGGTAAAATGAGAAGGGTAGTCGAGGTAGCTTGCTTCTGCCCGGAGAATGCGCGCAAAAATACTGTGAAATGTTCCCATCCACAATCCTTTGGCTTTGGCCGGATCAATCAGGGATGCAATCCGTTCGCGCATTTCACGGGAGGCTTTATTGGTAAAGGTAAGCGCCAGAATGTTGAATGGGGGGACGCCCTGATTCAGCAGCCAGGCTACACGGTAGGTGAGCACCCTGGTCTTTCCGCTGCCGGCACCCGCAATGACCATTACGGGCCCCTGTGTTGTTTTAACAGCCAGTTGCTGCGGCTCATTCAGATCTTTGAGGAAATCAGCCATATAGGTTTATGGTGAAAAATTTGGGTATTTGTATTGAGTATGATTAGGGGGAGCAAAGATAGGAAAATTGTCCCCGGTGAAAATTCCCTTTCCTGAAATACTTTCTATCTTTACCACCCCAATGGTATCAAAAGTATAAACCCAATTGTTCAATAAAAGTATCAGTACCTATGAACTCAGCCAAAGTAACATTTTTTCGCACTGTTTTATTGCTTACGCTCTTTATGATTTCTTTCGGAGCAAAAGCACAGGTATCTAATGAAAAACTGCTTGAAAACCAGGAGCAGCTGATGGAAATGATCGGTGACCTCAGGTACCGTTTTGATGTGATGGAGAAAGTTGTTGACGATGTGATGTGGCATAAAGTAGTGGGCGATGTGGCCTATATCGACAAATTGTTCATGTCCGGTCCGCCTCCGCGCGGAGCCGAAGAAGCCACCACTTTGCGCGGTTCCAACCCGATTAAATTCTGGACCTATGTATTCATCCCGAAAGATATTGACCCGTCAAAGGAGTACCCCCTGCTGGTTTTCTCCCACGGAGGGGTGCACGGTGATTTCAATACATATTATACACACATCATCCGGGAGCTGATGGCCCAGCAATATATTGTGGTTGCACCGGAATATCGCGGAAGCACAGGGTATGGTAAAGGCCACCACCAGTTGATTGACTACGGCGGGCTTGAGAACGATGATGTGCATGAAAGTATGCTGATGATGCTTGATAATTATGACATTGTGGATCCTGACCGCGTCGGCCTGATCGGCTGGAGCCATGGCGGGATGATCTCACTGATGAACGGCTATGAACATCCTGATGCCTACAAGGCGATCTTTGCCGGTGTGCCTGTGAGTGACCTGGTGGCCCGCATGGGATATAAACGCCCGGACTATGAAGGAGACTGGTTTGCTGCTGATCATCACATCGGAGAGGGTGTTCATGAGAACCTGGAGGAGTACCGCCGGCGCTCTCCTGTATATCATGCCCATAAGCTGGATGTGCCCCTGCTGATCCATACAAACACAATCGATGAGGACGTACACGTACTGGAAGTGATGAACCTGGTCAAAGAACTGAAGTACCACAACCGGGACTTTGAATACAGGGTATACGAGGATATTCCCGGAGGCCATTCATTTGACAGGATGGATCACCGCACCGGCAGAGATATCCGTTTTGAGATCTATAAGTTTCTGGAAAACTACCTGGAGCCCCCGCGCCCGTTCCGCAACGTGGAGCAAATGGAACGCGCTGCTTACAGGTTTTAAGTCGGAGGCTTCGCCTCCTCCGGTTAGTCGGGGCTGACGCCCCTCCGGTTAGTCGGCGCTGGCGCGCCTCCGGTTGTTGGTTCTCATGGGCAGAGGATGGTGGGGGTTGCCCATAACCATCGGATGAGGCATGTTGGTTGTTGGTTCTCACGGGCAGCGTGAGGAGGAAGACTAACGGGCTGGTAAACGGCCGGAGCGGTTGTTGGTTGTTGGTTGTTGGTTCTCATGGGCGGAGTGACAGGGAAGCTGCCAACGGTCCGGAAAACGGGCCAGGCGGTTGTTGGTTCGCACGGGCCATGACAACTATCAGGCGCTTTAGCGCCGAAACTAACACCTGGAGGGGCGACAGCCCCGACTAACCAAGGGTGCGAAGCACCCGTTGGGAATGTTCAGTTAAGTGTGTCATTTTCTTGAATTCGGTCTTCAAAGAAAATACTTAGTTGGTTTAAGATATTGGGCCAGCCGTAAACTAATCCCTTCCATTTGGCTTGGAAGTTCATGGTTGCCAGGAACACCAGTTTCAAAACAGCCATATCCGATGCAAATGTCAGCAATATAATAGATGTTGAACCTTGTCGCAAAACGGTCAACCTATTTCAGGCACCGACACCATGAGAACTAACAACCAACAACTGTCGGCGCGCAGCGCCGACCAACAACCTCCCAGCCCGCCCCCCGAACCACAGACAGCTTCTCCAACCCTTGGCCCATGAGAACCAACAACTGTCGGCGCGCAGCGCCGACCAACCAACAACCGCCTGGGCCGTTTACCAGCCCGTTGGCAGCTTCCCCAATCCTTGGCCCATGAGAACCAACAACTGTCGGCGCGCAGCGCCGACCAACCAACAACCGCCTGGGCCGTTTACCAGCCCGTTGGCAGCTT
>Ga0207421_10008053_pt1 | contig 11045 bp, 8 predicted proteins | sample SodLakKL_010_SED_4_FD_187542 | JGI IMG/M metagenome (GOLD analysis project Ga0207421, IMG submission 187542) | Alkaline sediment microbial communities from Lake Tanatar, Kulunda Steppe, Russia - 8KL_010_SED (SPAdes) (version 2) | ecosystem: Environmental > Aquatic > Non-marine Saline and...
AATCCTGCAAAATAGAAGTCGGCGATTAAAGGAAAAGCGGTTCGTTACCCAGCTTTACCCTCTTCAGGCCGGCCTTTTTAGCCGCTTCAAAACAGGCCTCGGCCTGGCGGCGGCTGGTGGGACGCAGGTCGCGCATCTGAAATTGCGGGAAAAACACCAGTAGTGAATAGGGGGGTAATGACCGTAAATACTTTTGCAATCTTGATTGGCACTGGTATAATATAAACACGAAATGAAAGCACTTTGCTGTCATCAATTCCTGCTGTTACCAAAGCTTATGTGGACCACATTTAAGCCTGAAACCATAGCTATAAAAATACTTGGACGCTAAAGTATTCCAGCATAAAACCGGCCGGGGTGATAATAATGGACCTGGACAGAAAAAAATTCCTTAAAAATATTTGCTATGTTGGAGGAGCAGGACTGCTCTACCTGGCCGGAGGAGCATGGCTGTTAAAAGCCTGTACCCCGATGGAAGAAACCAAACCTACCGAAAATGACAAAACAGAATTTAAAGAATGGCTGCCTGGATATGCCAGGCTGGAAGAAGAAGGCAAACTGGCTGAACGAATCGAGAGAGCCTACAGTATTTTCGAGGATTGCGAACTGTGCCCCCGCCGCTGCGGTGAAAACCGCGCCCGGGGTGAAACCGGTTTTTGCCAGACTACAGACAAAGCCGTGGTCTACAGCCGCCAGCCTCACTTCGGGGAAGAGCTGCCGCTGGTGGGAACAGGCGGGTCGGGAACTATTTTCTTTTCCAACTGCAACCTGCGCTGCGTTTTTTGCCAGAACTACCCGATTGCTCACAAAGGGCGGGGCCGGGAAGTATCCGATGAAGACATCGCAGGAATGATGCTCGACCTGCAGGACAGCGGCTGCCACAACATCAACCTGGTTACCCCCACCCATATTATGCCCAACATTCTCAATGCCACCAGGATAGCCTACAAGAACGGCCTGCACCTGCCGCTTTGCTACAACACCAGCGGCTATGAACGCAAAGAAATTATCGAGCTGTTGGACGGCATCGTCGATATTTACCTGCCCGATATGAAATTCATGGACGGGAAGCAGTCGGAAAAATACAACCTGGCCGAAGCTTACGACTACCCGGAAAAAGCCAAAGAGGCGATCCTGGAGATGAACCGCCAGGTTGGCGTCCTGGAAAAAGATGAGCGCGGCATCGCCCGGAAAGGATTGATGATCCGCCACCTGGTCATGCCCAACCGGGTTTCCAGCCCCCGCGATTTTGCATTCTGGGTAGCAGAGAACCTGCCCAAAGATACCTATGTTAATATCATGTCCCAGTACCGGGTCGAGTTCGAGGCTTTTGAATATGAAAAAATTGCCCGGGCAATAACCTCTGAAGAATTCGTTGAAGCCATAGACTGGGCGAAAGAGGCCGGACTGACAAACCTCGATGAGCGCTCCCTGGCCAGGTACGAAATCCACCGTGATCGCATGTAAAATAACCTGGACTTTAAAAATCCCTTAATCTTCGGGATAGCTAAAGCTGTCCTGTTAGCCCCCAAAACCCCTGAATAAAAACGCAAAGCGGCATTAAAAACACCTTTAGATAAAGTTGGACCGGGGAGAATCATGACAGCTACCTTTGTTTAAACCCACAACCCGGGCACACTTGCGCCACAGAACTCACAATTCCCATCCTGGAGCCTGATATCCTCGATTACAAACCCCTCTCTTTCAATAACTTTTTCCCCGCACCCGGGGCAAAAAGTATCTTCACCTTCATGGCCGGTAACCCGGGCCACGTAAACATATTTCAAACCAACTTCAAGAGCGGTGTTTCTGGCCTCATCAAGGGTGGAAGCAGGCGTCCGGGGCAGAGCCGACAATTTGTGCAGGGGATAGAAACGAGCGAAATGAAGGGGTACGTCCGCCCCAAGCTCGGCAGCAATCCACTCGCACATCTTTTTGATCTCATCCATTTCATCGTTCAAGGTGGGGATAACAATATTGGTTATTTCCAGGTGGACCCCAGAATTCTGGATAATTTTCAAGTTATTCAGGACTGTTTCCAAATCGCCACCCACGTATTCGCGGTAAAAATCTTCATTAAACCCTTTTAAGTCGACGTTGACCGCGTCCATCTTAGAAAGCAGTTCCTGTAAAGGTTCCCGGTTAATATAGGCTGCGGTGTGCATCAGGTTTAAATATCCCGCTTCCCTGGCCAGTTCTGCCACCGAAGCTGTATATTCATGGTAGATAACCGGCTCCCCGAAAGCAAAGCTTATTGATCGGACATCCTCCCCGGCCCTGGCATGCTCAAGCACCTTTTCCGGAGGCATGTCATAAGCATGGACTTCTTCGGGCGAAACCAGGGCCATATCCCAGACCTCGCAGAACTGGCAGGCCAGGTTGCACCCTGCCGTCGATATGGAAAGGGCCCTGCTTCCGGGCAAGACGTGGAAGAAGGGTTTCCTCTCGACCGGGTCTTCCTGGACCAGGGCCGGATTGCCGTAAACCAGGCTGTAGCAAGAACCATCCCGGTTTTCCCGAACCCGGCAGAGCGCCCGTTCCCCCTCTTGCAGCTCGCATTCTTTCGGACACAGTTCACAGCGTATTTTATTACCTTCAAGTTTTGTATACCAGGGAGAACGTTTGGTCTTGATCAAGCCTTTTTTAGTTACCGCTTCTCCCGGATCAACTGGATCTGCAGGTGCTTCCGCCTGTTCTTCTCCAGGAGCACAACCGTAAATACCGGCCAGGCAAAACGAACAGATACCGGCTGCTCCCACTTTTATAAAATTCCTGCGGTTCAACCTGTTCCCAGGCTGTCTGTTACCCATAAAGAACCCCTCCTACAGGATAAGATTACTACAAAAGCGGTAAAATTGGCAATAGCGGCCAGGATACAGGCAGCCGTAATGCCGAAGACCGGAGCCACTACCGCACTGGTTAAAATGGCGCCAAGGCAGGCCCCAAACAGTTCGACTCCGTATACGATCCCTGCTGTTTTTTCGGCCCTCTTGTTCAGGGCCATGTAGCAAGCCAGTGAGATGGGAAAGTCTACACCGTTAATCAACCCCGCTGAAAAAGTGAGCAGGGAAAAGAGAGTGAAGATAACAGCCGGGGATTCTACAGCGGCAGCCCGGGGCAGAACAAGGGCAATCATAACGGCAAGGACTGATATGACAAGCTGAACTAAAGCCAGGGTTTTTATGCTGGCCTTGTATTTTATATAGCGGTTGGTCAGGTAAGCGCCCAGGGCCAGGCCGCCCATAAACAGGGCCATGATCAGGCCCACTATCTCATAAACAAACCCGTAAATACTTTGAAAAGAAAAGATCAGGGCAATTTGCAGGGCCATCGTGGAAAAACCGGTGGTAAAGACGGTAAAAATAACGGCAAAATTGGTGTCAGCCCCAACTTTTTTCAGCCCGGTTTTTATAGATCCATTCTCCCTGATATTGCCTCTATTTTTAAACCTTAAGCCCAGCACTGCCATTAAAGGAGCAAGGCAAAACGGAAAGACCCACCACCATGCCGCCCGCAGCGGCCACCACAACGTTCTGTCGTCATCAGGCCGGGTAAGCTGATCCCAGTGCATCAGGGTATAGTAATAACCGATGGGACGAAAGTCGGTATTGATAAAATAACGTTCTTGCACCGGTGGCAGATCCTTTTCAGCTGCTTCCTGCGCCTCGATAGGAGCCGGAGTTACAGGAGCCGCTGCGGGACCGGTGAGATGGGCGCCGCTGCTGCGCCCGTGGTTGCGCACCACCCAGTTTACCCGCCTGAGCTGGCTTTCTTCCAGCATAACCCGGTAATGTCCTGGTGAAAAGTCTTCTGTTTCAACACCCCTTTCCATGAAACGCTCTTCGAGGGTGACCACATCCAGGGAAACCTGGGTGGGTTCATTGGTGGCAAAATAAAACATGAACCGCTCGCCGGCCGGCAGGACCCTGGCAAAAACCCTGTTCAGAGTATGGTAGATGGTGGTATTGCGGTTGGCGATCACGGTCCCCCGCAGGTCTGGAGTGGAAAGGACGCCTGTAACCAGCACCCCGTCTTCAAAAAGCAAATCCTCAGCTTCACTGAAAAATTCTTCCGTATAGAAGCGGTTTAAGACGGCTGTAGCCGGATCGGGGACATCGACGATTATCAGATCATATTTTTCTTCAGCCATTTTAACAAATAGCCGGCCATCGGTATGAATCAGGTTCACCCGCGGATCTTCAAGCGCTTCAAGGGTGGCCCGGGAAACAAAGGGGCGGGCTGTTTCAGTTAACGCTTCGTCCAGTTCTATATAATCGATCACCTCTACCGGGTGTTTGGCTATTTCACTGAGCACACCTCTCAAGCCGCCGCCGATTAGAAGCACCCGTTCTGGCTGCCGGTGCTGGACCATGGCCAGGTGGGCAAATTCCACCGCTTCCTGTTCTTCCATACCGGGTGCCGCGGCCTCCGGACCGGCGGTGCTGAATATGAGATGGCCACTCTGGAAAAAGGTAAACTGGTCCCGATGCTGCACCACCGTGATAGCGCCATGCTCCGACTGGCGGGTATCCACCAGTTCATGATCAGGGGCAAAATATCGCCACTGAATCCGGTAAGCCCACTGATCAATATCATTCAGGAAAGGGAATACAAGAACAACCAAAGCCATCAGGGCCAGGACAACCAGGCGCATGCGAGAAGAAAGCAGTTTAAGGGCAGGTGCTGTAAAAAGCTTTATCCCTGATGCTCCTATCATCAACAAACCAGCCAGCACCGCGGTCTGAAATGCATTAAGGTAATGGACAAAAACAAAGGTAAATAAAATGCCACCCAGCATATTGCCGGCGGCTTCCCCAACATAGGTCTTCCCGGCCCCGGAAGTATCCTCAGCCCGGTCGCTTTCCCGCCATATTTTAGCCAAAAAAACAAACTGCGCCCCCAGGAGCAGGCAAACCGGAGCCATGATTACAAGGCAGGAAAGGGTCATATCAACCAGGGACAGGTAGGCGCCCGGTGGGATATCAAAAAAACCGCGCAGCGCCCTGATGGCAAAAATACTCAGGGGCAAAAGAACCAGGATTCCCGCTGCGCTGCCCATGAGCAGGTAAAAGGGCCGGGTATTCCGTTCAACAAGCGCCGCCCCGAGGCGGCTGCCCACCCCCACCCAGATCATCCAGGAGGCCAGGATCAGTCCAATAGAGAGTTCATTGCCGTGAAAAACCATGAGCAATTCGCGCAGCAGCAGGACCTGGCCCACCTGGGAAACCAGGCCCAGCATCAACACAGCCGGAAACTGGGGCGGCAGTTTCCGGGCCGGGGCCTTTTTGACAGTTTGCCCTTGATCAGGGTTAGGCTTTAGATTGCCGTTCACTTCTTCACCGGGTCCAGGCATAATAAGCTGCCCCCATACAAGCATGTTTCCCCAAAACTCTCCACCGGTTCAGGTTAAACCAGGTCAGTATAAAGCTATAACAGGTACTGGCGGATCAAATAACCGGTGATGCTTAAGAGTACCAGGGCTGCTCCTAAAATATTAACATCTTTGATGACAGGGGGCAAAGAAGCTTTAAAATGCTCTATGGTCAGGATGTTGCACATATGAATGGGGGATCCAAAATAACCGGCCTGTGAAGTGAGAAAGACCAGGGCCATGTAATAAAAACCCTGCTCTCCAGGCGGTAGAACAGGCAAGAAGAGAGGAACGCAGATCCCCACAGCCGCAAAATAGTTACCCATTAGAAAAGCAGTCAGGAAGGGAAGAATAATAATCGGGATTAGCACAGGGAAATTGTTGTCCATCATTACGGCCATGATATCCTCAATCACAGCGCTGTGTTCCAAAAAATCTTTAAAGATCAGAATAGCTATGATGGAAAAAGCCATTGACCAGTTAATACCTCTAACCATGTAACCAAACCTGGTGCGAACTATCTCCCAAAACGGCTTACCCACCGGGTAATAAATAAAAAAGACAGCCAGGATACCGATCAGGATTGCTAGGGGATAGTAGAGGTCAAAGGTCAGAACCAGCAGGATAATCAGAATCAGGGGGCTGAGGCTGTAAAGCAACATTACCAGCTTACTGCGCCGGTTATTATCCTCCGGATCGCTTTCAGTCAGACCCGCTACATTTACACCTCTAAAGACATATTTAAAAGTAAACAGGAAAAAAATTAAAAAAATGGGCAGGTTAAATAAAATATAGTCATAGAGGTTGTAGGGGGAGATCTCGGCAATTAAAAGCAGGCCGGGATAAAGAGGATAGATCATATATTGAACATGGCGAAAAGCCGTATTCGCCACCACCATCCGTTCTCTGCTTAATTTTAATTTATTCCCGGCTTCTTCCACTAAAGGCGCTGAGAAAACCGCTCCTCCGGGAAATGTGATCAACCCGATTAAAAGAGGTAGAATGACCATCTGGTAGCGGTGATCCTTAACCAGGGAAGATAATGAAAGCATGGTTATTTTTAAACTGCCGGTTTCCTTCATCAAGTTCCCAAAGGCAGTCAGGGTAATAACAATTAAGGTCAGGGTTAGCATGGTGGGACTGCGCAGGGAATGAGAGGTGATAGAGAAAATTTCTTCTAATGTAAACCGGTTTGAAACTATGACGACGGCAATACCGGTTAATATAGACCAGTAGAGTTTAAAACCCCTCTGGGTCATAATAATGATGATGGCTACTGCAGCAATAACTCCGATTAATTCCAAGACTTAAGCATCTCCTTTTGCGATATGTATATCATAACCCTTAAAATAAAGACAATCAATTAATCCTCTTTGTCCTCAGCTTCCTCAAAGCGGCGCATTTCGCATTCGCTCAGGGGTTTGTTGTTATAAAACACCAGGTGGCAATAGGGGCACTGCGCCCCTTTGCCGGACTCCAGCGCGGATTTAATATAAGTCTCGGCTGCGCCCCCGATTAACCTGTAGCAGTGCGGACAGCGGATTCTCTCCAACTTCATACCCCTTTCAACATTTCAGAACAAAATGACCCATCTTTATAATAGCATTAAACCAGCCCGCTGAGTTATAAGGGAAAGCATGAATTGCCAGCCCAATATTTTTATACACCTGCCGGCTTTCAAACCATGCTCCCGTGTATAAGACTGAACAGGCTGCTGCGAAAAGCAGGTAAATTTTTAACCCTCAATATCAACCGGGTGATTCTTTTTCGGAGCAACCATGCTTTCAGGGGCCAGGATTGTGTCCAGATCGTCTCTGGACAGCAACTTCTTCTCAAGAACAAGATCATAAATTCTTTTCCCGGTTTCAAGCGCTTCTTTAGCCAGGCGGCTTGATTTTTCGTAACCCAGGCTCGATGACAGCGCTGTGATCAAACCAATACTGCTATAAACCATTTCCCGGCAATGCTCTTCATTGGCCGTGATCCCATCTACACATTTATATTTAAAGGTATTCATTGCGTTCTTAAGCATTTCGATTGACTCAAACAAGCTTTGAACCACAACCGGCTGCATAACATTTAGCTGCAACTGGCCTGCTTCTGCTCCAAGGGTTACGGTCTGATCATTGCCGATCACTTTAAAAGCAACCTGGTTAACAACTTCAGGGATGACCGGGTTTACCTTTCCGGGCATGATCGAAGAACCGGGTTGCATTGGAGGAAGGTTAATCTCGTTTAGCCCGCATCTTGGCCCCGAAGATAGAAGCCTTAAGTCGTTGGCGATTTTCGACAGCTTAACGGCCAGCCTCTTAACAGCCGAGGAGTACATCACAAAGGCTCCTGTATCCTGGGTGGCTTCAATCAGGTTTTTGGCCAGAACGATATCAAGACCGGTAATCTCTTTTAGATACCGGACACATTTATCGCTATAATCAGGATCGGAATTTATACCCGTGCCAATTGCCGTTGCGCCCATGTTAACTTCCAGAAAAAGCCTGGCATTCTGATCAAGCCTCTCAATCTCCTCTTCCAGGGTGACAGCGTAGGCTTCGAATTCCTGACCCAGTGTCATCGGCACGGCATCTTGAAGCTGAGTCCTTCCCACTTTAATGACATCATTGAACTCCTCCGCTTTAGCCCTGAATGATGCTACCAGAGTCTGCAAAACTCTGGATAGCTCAATGTTTGCCTTAACCAGGGCTATTTTCACAGCCGTAGGGTAAACATCATTTGTTGACTGGGAAAGGTTGACATGGTTATTGGGATGACAGTGTTTGTGGTCGCCCTTTTCAAATCCCATTATTTCAAGGGCCCGGTTGGCAATTACTTCGTTGGCATTCATGTTAGTTGAAGTGCCGGCTCCGCCCTGGATCATGTCTAAGACAAAATGAGAGTGATATTTTCCTTTCATTAACTCACTGCAGGCCTGGATAATAGCCTGCGCAACAGGCTCAGAAAGCAGCCCAAGGCCGTGGTTGGCTTTCGCTGCAGCCATTTTTACAGCGGCCAGTGCTTCAATCATAACCGGAAAAAAATAAAGAGGGATACCGCTGATATTAAAGTTTTCCAGGGCCCTTAAGGTTTGAATGCCGTAATAAGACTCAACGGGGACTTCCCTGCTGCCCAATAGGTCGTTTTCAATACGCACTTCGCCGGAATAGTACTGGGCAGCAACATTGCCTGCTTTAGTACTCGCCTTTAGCATACGCCTGGATATAATCCTGGCAGCCTGGATCATAACCTTTCCGGCCAAGTCCGGATACTCTTCACTCAGGTGGTTAAATGAGTTTTTACTTAAAATCAGCAGTTCTGAATCCACAGTGGCCCTGGCATAAGTGGAGTGAGGCAGATCGTCCATCAAAGCATTCTCGCCAAGAAAGTCATGCTTTCCAAAATAAGCCAGCAGCTTTTTTTCTCCAAAGGGCATAATGTTGAAAAGTTCCAGTTCGCCTTCATAGACCATAAAAAGGTCGTTTCGCCGGCTGAATTCTATGAATAAGTAGTCTCCGGCTTTGTACTGCTTCAACTCTAAATGCCTGGCGATATGGTGCAAATCTTCATCTTTTAATAACTTGAAAAGCTCAATTTTACCTAAAAATTTATCAATTTCCTGAACCATCAGAACAACCCCCATTCGTAATGCCAAAAATACTGTTAACAACAAGTATAACAGATTATCATTGCTTAAACCCTCCAAATAAATGATGCGCTTTATCCAGAGGGAGGTAGATTTATGATGAAAAAGGGATATAAATCACACTGATTTATATCCCTTACTTAACCCTGGTGGTGCGCCCGGCAGGATTTGAACCTGCGACTTCATGCTTTCATGAACATAGATATCTATAATATATCCTTCATATTCTAGTGCAGGGGATTCAATTTATTTATCCATATTTGAATGCTACATATTCAATAATAACTCCATAAATAATACCAGCTATAAAACCGACTGGGTCACCAAAACCAATTGAACTGTAAAAAGCAAAGGAAACGAGCAAACCTATGCCTGCTCCTCGATAAAGCACTTTAGGCAGTCCCATTTTTTTATCAAGTAATCCGATTACAAAACCCATAAGCAGACGGTTATACCAAAAGGCAAATAAGTAATAAGCTTGTAAATCAAAACCAGACCTTATGGAAGCACCGACAATACAAACCACACCGAGGATTGCTCCCGTGATTAATGAAACTTTCATTCTTTGCGTAAGCATAATTTGTTATCACTCCATATTAATTAGTAGTACCTGCAAAAGTATTTTTATACCCCATCCCTTTTACAGCTTTCAATGGTGTCCCCTACATTAGAAACTCAGAATAAATAACCTTTAAGTTAAGTTTTCTACTTTCTCAACTTCAGCACCTTCTTTTCCAAACAATAATTTGACATTTAATAATCACTCCTATATCATGTAAAATATTAAGCACATTAATACTATAGTATTATGTTTAAAGGAGGTAAATTTAACAGAGCCTTGTACCTGGCCTCAGATGAAACTTCATTCATGACTGGTTCTGAGCTTATTATTGATGATGGAGTTGTAGCCTGCAAGGGATGTTAATTATTATCAGATTAGATCAAGACCATATAAAGGCAGGTAAATTCAATGGCTGAATATGATAAAACACCCGAAAGACAAAGCATCCCCTGGATGGGTGGTAAATATGCCGGTCAACTTAAAGACCGTATTCCCCACGGAGAGGGAAGGCTATTGCTGCCTGATGGTGCCAGGTACGCCGGGGAGTGGAAAGAAGGAAAACCACATGGCAAAGGCACCGTCTATCATGCCAGTGGCGGCATCTATAGAGGTGAGCTTTACAACGGCAAGCAGCATGGTTATGGTACCTACACCAAACCAGATCGGGAAACTATAAAAGGGTTGTGGGAAAATGGACAATTCGTAAAACCCCTTATGACTAGAAAAGATTCTGCTGTTAAAAAATTATCGTTTCCCAGGTTGATTCGTTTTAACAAAATCATGGGTTTTGTACATTTAGTCCAGGGAACGCTGATGATGTTGTTTGCTCTTCTCTGGTATCCTAATTTAGATGGTTTAGGGACGCAAACCTTTACAATTCCAGTTGTGGGTAATTATTTAGAGTTTGTTCCAGGTGAGGGTTTAGTTTTAACCACGACCGATACACTTTTTGAACTACCTTTTTTGCCTTTGACAGCAAGTTTCTTATTGATTTCGGCTCTGTTTCACTTCATCATCGCGTTTCCTTACAAGGAAAAATACGTAAAAGGTTTAGAGCAGGGCATCAATAAAATGCGCTGGTATGAATATGCACTAAGCTCATCGTTGATGATAGTCTTAATTGCTTCCCTTTTTGGGGTCAGAGACATAGCAGTTTTTGCCCTAATTGCTCTTGCGAACGCAGCGATGAACTTCTTTGGATTGGATATGGAATTGCTAAATGCCGGCTTTACGAAAACTGATAAAAAGATCAACTGGCTGCCTTTTATTTTTGGGTCTATCATCGGTTTAGCTCCCTGGCTTGCGATTGCGTTTTACATAGGGGTGAATCCTAATTTGGAACAAGTACCGGGCTTTGTTTGGGCTATCTTAGCAACCTATTTCATTGCATTTAATACTTTCCCTGTCAATATGTATTTACAGTATAAGGGTATCGGCAAGTTTAAAAACTACCTTTACGGTGAACGTGGTTATAT